>Ga0207691_10000840_pt1 | contig 30601 bp, 30 predicted proteins | sample KBSM13metaG_FD_184327 | JGI IMG/M metagenome (GOLD analysis project Ga0207691, IMG submission 184327) | Miscanthus rhizosphere microbial communities from Kellogg Biological Station, Michigan, USA - KBS M1-3 metaG (SPAdes) (version 2) | ecosystem: Host-associated > Plants > Roots > Rhizosphere >...
GGTCGTCGGCGTCCCGCGGATGGTGCAAGGTGACCACGCGCGGCCCGATGCGGATGTCGGTCTGAACGACGTCGAACTGCGCGTTCAGGTCGTCGAGCGTCTGCTGCACGACGGCGGCCTGTTCCGGCGACAGAGCGGGTGCTTCCAGGGATATCATCAGAGTGCGAACTGCGTCGTTAGGCCGGCGGTGTCGCCGAGCGGCAACGCGTGCAGCATCTCTCCAGCTTCTACAACGGGGTGGTCCTCGGGGACGACGAGCAACGCGTTCGCGAGGGACATCGACGTCAGGATTCCCGAACCCTGCGGCCCCGTGAGCCGAGCGGTCGCCGTTCCGTCATCGCGCGTGCTCACGATGGCGCGGAGGAAGTGCGTTAGTCGTGCGCCAATCGTGACGCGCTCCTCGAGGACGACAGACACCGGTCGTCGGAACAGCCTCGTGTGTCCGAGCATGCGACGGATGACGGGTCGCACGAACAGCTCGAACGTGACCATCGCCGACACAGGATTTCCCGGCAGGCCGATCCACGGCATGGTGCCGAGCAGGCCGAACCCCAGCGGGGCGCCCGGACGCATGCGCACGCGCCAGAACTTCATCTCGGCGCCTAACGCCGAGATGACCTCGCGCGTGTAGTCGAACTCGCCGACGGACACGCCGGCGGACGTGATCAGGAGATCGCACCCGATCGCGCGTTGGAGGTGGTCCCGCAACGATCCCGGATCGTCCGCCGCCACGCCGAGGTGCACGGGAACTCCGCCGGCGTCACGCACGAGCGCTTGCAGCGTGTAGCCGTTGGACGAGATGATCTTGCGGCCGGCGAGCACTTCGTCGAACCGGTCGACGTCGACGAGCTCGTCACCGGAGCCGAGGATGGCGACGCGCGGTCGGCGGAAGACGTCGCCGGACGATCGTCCGACGGACGCGAGAATCCCGATCTGAGCGGCGCCCAACGCCGCGCCCACATCGAGCAGGAGGTCGCCTTCCTCGAAATCTTCGCCGCGGGGACGCACGTTGCGGCGTGCATCCCGCGCGTCGCGAACGACCACGGTTTCAGTACCGCCGTCCGTGTCTTCCACGCGCACAACGGTATCCGCCGCCTCGGGAAGCGGCGCGCCAGTCATGATGCGGATGGCGCTGCCAGCGGCCACCGGCTGCGTCGCGAAGCCGCCGGCGGCGACGGTCTCGAGCACGCGCAGGCGAACGGGCCGCTCGGGCGTGACACCATCGATGTCTACGGCGCGCACGGCGTAGCCGTCCATGGCCGAGTTGGCCCATGCCGGCAGCGTCATCGGCGCGCGCACCTGCTCCGCGAGCACGCGGCCTAACGACTCCAGGAGCGGGACGCGCTCGACCCCGAGCCGAGTGATGTGCTGGAGAATCCGGCCGCTTGCTTCCGCCACGGTCTGCATTGGCGTCAGCGCCCGGAGAGGCCGGCGAGGCGAACAGCGATCGCGTCGGCGACCTGGTCTACGTCGCGTTGCGGCGTCGTCCAGTTGTTGCACAGGAGGCTGAAGATCAGGATCCGACCGTTCGCAGTCGTGACGTACCCTGACAGCGACCGGGCCTTGTCCACGAACCCTGTCTTGGCGTGCACGTTCCCGGCCGCCGCGGTGCCCCGCATGCGATTCGCGATGGTGCCGTCCACCCCTGCGAGCGGCAGCGCGTCGCGGAACACCGCGAAGTTGGGACTGCGACGCATCGCATCCAGGACACGGACCACGGCCTCGGGCGCGATGTAGTCGTGACGCGAGAGGCCGCTGCCATCGCGAACCGCGAATGAGGTCGGCGCAATGCCCCAGCTCGTGAGCTGCCGTTCGATCACGGCGCGTCCGCTATCGGCCGTGCCGACTCCTGCCCCCTCCAGGCCGAGGGTCTTGTAGAGGATCTCGGCGATCTGATTCTGCGATGGCTTCTCGAGCGCCGGCAGAATCTCACGGAGTGGCGGCGACTTCATCACGAAGAGCGTGTCCAGCTTCGCGGTGGTATCGCGACCCGGCCGCGGGTCGAGCCCGCCCTCGACCGTGAGCGCCTGGTCGGCAAGCGTGCGGCGCAGCGCATACAGATACGCGAGTCCCGGGTCCCGGTACGCTACCTCGACGGTTGCCGAATCGCCGATGGCAATCTGCCCGCTGAGCGTGACGACGCCGCTCGCGCTATCCGCGGATGCGTTCGGCGATCGCATTCGCGGAAGCCCCATCATTCCGTCCGGCCCTCGCGTGGAGTCCGGGCGACGGACCGTAGTGACGAACGATCGCAGCGAGGGGTATCCGATGTCCGGCTTCACCGTAACCGTGGCTCGCGCGCCCTCCCGCTGACCGCCTCGCACCGTGATGGTGAACATGCCTTCGTTGAAGAACAGTTCATCGACGCCGGCGGAATATCCGAAATCGAAGTCATCCCACGCCCAGCCGAAGCCGTGCCACGCGTCCGGAAACGCGTCGCCGCCGCGTTGCAGCCTGCCCGACACGTAGCGTACGTCGTGCGCTCGAAGCGAGTCGGGCACGGTGCGGAGCGCCTGCATCACGTCGCCCCGCATATGATCGCTCATCGACGGGTCTCCGCGACCTTCTACGACAAGGTCGCCCCGCAGCACGCCACCTTCGATCGGCCCGCGCGCGGAGTACACCGTGTTGAACTGGTAGTCCGGGCCGAGAAGCGTGAGCGCTACCGAGCCCGTGACGATCTTCTGGTTCGACGCCGGCATGAACAGCTTGCCCGCGTTATGCGAATAGAGCGTGTCGCCACGCTCCGGGTCCACGATCAGGATTCCCCAGTGAGCGTTGCTGAACTTGGGCTGCGCCACCATGGAGTCGATCGCGTGGCGTAATTCGGCTCGTGTGCCGGGTGATCCGCCGGAGCGACCGCGGGCAGATGCACAGCCGACCGCGCCCAGCACGCCTAACGTCGCTGCCACGGCCCGCCGAGTGTGGCCGGGACGGCGGTGCACGACCCGCGATCGAAGCTGCCTCGACGACTCCGTTCGCATCATGTCGAGACCTCTTCGAGGGTGATGAGCGCCATGCCTGGTCATACCGGATCGGCTTTCATGATGCGTCGCTCCACGAGGTCGGCAAGGGCGTCGAGCCATGCTTCGTCATCGAGTCGGATCACGGGGACACCCGCGGCCGGGAGCGGGGCGTCAGTGACGATCGCAACATAGTCGCCAGGCGCCGCCATCGTGGGGTCGAACAGCGGCGTGGCATGGGCAGCGTGACGGTAGATCTCGATCTTTGGGAGCCGTGACCGCTTGAAGCCCTCGCAGACGACGATGTCGGCATCGCTCATGTGACGAGCCGCGATCTCCTCCGGCCCTTGCTCCTCGCCCCACCGCACGATCAGCGCGAACTTGTCTGGCGCCGCCATCGCCACCCGCTCGACCTGTCCCTCGTGGTAGTGGCGATACGTGTCGGTGGTCGACGGGTCGATGTTGAACGTGTGGGACCCGTGCTTGATCGTCATGACGCGATGGCCGCGTCGGTGCAGCTCCGCGCAGAGGCGCACGGTCAGCGTTGTCTTACCGCTATGCTTCTTGCCGATCACGGCCACCATCGGTGGACGCGCCATGTGCCTCCGCGAGGATGCGCTCCTCGGGCGTGTTGACGTTCATGAAGAGAAGGGCGGGGTCCCCGAACCGTGCAACCTCCGTCGCCGGCACTCGAACGACCCTGACGTCGTCGTAGAACGCAATCACGCGTCGGTCGTCGGCCGCGATGCGTCGTTCGATCGCCACGACGCATGCCGGCGTGTAGTAGGCGCACAGCGGCTCGAGCCCGCGGCGCGAATCGCTCTCGGGCACAGCGGCGTCCGCATTCTCGCCAGCATCGCGCAGCGCGCGAAGCAGCGGGGTTGGCACGAACGGCATGTCCCACGCGACCGCGAGCACCGGCGACGCCGCGTGGACGAGCGCCGCGTGAATCCCGGCGACGCTGCCGACGTTCCGCAGCACATCCTGCTCGCAGCGAATGCCGGGAAGCCAGTCCACCGCACGTTCATCATTGGCGATGATGAGCAGGTCGTCGACCACGGGCTCGAGCGCCGCTCGGACGCGGTCGATGATCCTGACGCCGCGCACGCGCTCGAGCCCTTTCGGCAATCCGCCATAACGAGTCGAGAGCCCACCAGCGAGGATGACACCGGTGACTCTCACGTCGATTCCGATTCGGACGGCCGATTCCCGATTCCCGATTCCCGATTCCCGTGGATTTGCGGTCGCCCACTCACCGCCCGTCCAACGAGCGTCATGCGCGCGGCCTTCGCGATGTCCACCGCGATCGTCGACGGGATCGACGGCGTCGCGACTGTCGCGATACGCGCGCGCGCCGCTTTGAAGGCCAGCTCTCCCGAAATGCGGCCCGTGACGAGCAGCGTCAGGTCTTCCGGTGAACGGCCGTCGAGCACCGCCGCACCGATCACCTTGTCGACCGCGTTATGCCGGCCGATGTCCTCGGCGTGATAGAGCAAAGTCTCGCCGTCGGTCAGCGCGGCGGCGTGAATGCCTCCCGTGTCCTTGTAACGCTCACCGCGCGCGAAGAGATCCTTGAACAGGCGGCGAAGCGTCGGCGTGTCGAACTCGGGGTTCGGCGTGCGTCGGCGTGGCACATCGCTCATCGATCCGAGAATCGTCGTCACAGCGCCGCAGCCTGACGCGAGTACTCGGCGTCGCTCCGCGCGCTCCACGGTGTCGTACTTGTCGAGCGGCACCTCGACCCAGAATCCGAGCTCCGACGCACAGGGTCGCATGCGCACGATCTCGGCCTGGTTGTCGATGTAGCCCTCGCCAAACAGCCACCCCACCACCAGTTCGTCGAGTCGCTCGGGCGTACACATCCACGTGACCGCGGGTGAGCCGTTGAGCTCGAGCCATACCGCGCTCTCTTCGACGGCGTCTAATCGATCGTCCGCCGTCGAGTCGCTTGTCTCGCCGGCAATGGTTGTATCGCTCATGCGATCGAAATCTCCCGGCGGCTCACGCCAAGGCAAGTAGCGCCGCGCGGATGTGAAAGCGGCGCGTCCTCGACGCGCCGCTCGGTGTACCTGCTTGCTCAGTGATCCTCGCCGTAGTCCGCGGACGACGCGTCACTGCCTTCTATGCCTTCCTGTGTGGGCGACGTCGGCGGGATCCACGCCGTGCCTTCCTCTATCGCGTTCCCCACGTCGGTTGTCCCGTACAGGCGCGCGTCGACATCCTCCTCCAGGTGCTCGGCCTCCGGGCTCAGTGGCACTGCGCGGTCGCCGAGGAGCAGGCCGGAGTGCTCCTCCTCGTCAGCGAGATGATCGTCGACCGCTTCGGGACTCTCCGCTCTGCGGAGTGAGTCCACCACGAGATTGTTGTGCACCGTTTCGATGCCGACGACGTCCGTGAGCACGTGCTCCGCGACGCGTCGCTCGCCCTCGGTGCCCACGCGGCCATTCAGTGCGACGACACCATCGCGAACGACGATCGAGATGTCGCGAACATCGAGCGCTCGGTGCTCCGTCAGGCGATCGCGCACGAGCCGCCGCAGCTCGTCGTCGCTCAGGTCGTCGATGTCATCGATGTCTTCGAAGTCATGCGCCATCACTCACCTCGCCGTGGCAATTTCGTGCACGGCGGCCCGGTCGGGCGGCGCCGCTAGCGGAAGAACAGGTACGATATCCCGAGCGCGAACCCGAAGTTGTTCGTCCAGTCGCTCTTCGCGGCGTTCGGCCTCAGCACGCTCGTCCCGTCGCTCGCGGTTTGGTAGTACGAATTCGGATACTTGATCTGATAGAGATGATCCGAGAGGTCGAGCCGCGCTTGGAGGTTACCGGTGGGCACCCATTTCATTCCGCCGCCGAAGGAAAATGCAAACGGGGTGCCGAAGCTCCATGCGCCGACATCGGCGCCACCCTTGAAGTCGGTAGCGACACCTGCCCCACCGTTCAGGAACGGAACGAAACGGCGGTAGCTGCGCTGCCCGGTGAGGTTGACGGAGATGCCGACTTCCGCGAGGTAGATCGGCCACGAAGCGTTCTCCTCTACGACCCGTATCGCCGCTGGACGACGCGGGTCAATGATGGTTCGCTCGGACGACACGTACGCGAAACGGGTTGTCAGCGACGCGGGACCTCCGAGCCGGAGGTCGTACCGCAGGCCGACCATCGGTCCGTCCTGCGGCGCGACACCGACAGCGTCCTTGCCGGCGTTGTAATGACCACCGAAGAGAGACAATTCCTGCTTGTACTCGAGATCGATAAACGGGCTGGCCTGCGGCGCATGTCCCACCACCTGCTGCGCCGCCAGCGGCCCCGCAATCGCAGAGCAGACGAGCGTTGTTGCCGTTTTCACCCACATCCGAACGTTCACGCGCTCACTCCGGAAGGTCTGAGGGAAGTGCCTGTCATTTCATCCGGCTGGTCGATACCCAGCATCCGGAGAATCGTTGGTCCAACGTCGCACAGCGCTCCGCCGCTACGCAGCTCCTCGTTGCCGCCACCGGGATCGACAACGAGGAAGGGCACCGGATTCGTCGTGTGTGCTGTGTGCGGGCCCCCCGTCGCCGGGTCGATCATCTGCTCACAGTTGCCGTGGTCCGCGGTGATGAGCAGTCGCGCGCCCGTGCGCTCCGCCGCGGCGACGATGCGCGTTAGGCACGCATCCACCGTCTCCACTGCCTTGAGCGTCGCGGGAATGGATCCCGTGTGGCCGACCATGTCACCGTTCGCGTAGTTGCACAGCACGAAGTCGTGCGATCGCGTGTCGATCGCGTTGCACAGGACGTCCGTGATGCCGTGCGCGCTCATCTCCGGCGCGAGATCGTACGTCGCGACCTTCTGACTTGGCACCAGAATGCGTTCTTCCCCCGCATACGGGATCTCGACGCCGCCGTTGAAGAAGTAGGTCACGTGTGCGTACTTCTCCGTCTCCGCGGTCCGCAATGACGTCCGTCCGTGCGCGGCCAGCGTTTCGGCAACGATGCGCGCCATGGACTGCGGCGGGAACGCGACTGGGACATTGAGCGTCTGGTCGTACGACGTCATCGTCGCCACTGGGATCTTCGGATGCCGGGTCGGGAAACCGCTGAAGCCGTCGTCGGTGAGCGCGCGCACCATCTGACGCATGCGGTCCGATCGGTAGTTGAAGCAGATGAGTGCATCGCCGGCGCGGAACGGTGCGATCGGCGAGCCGTCGTGCGCGACAACGACTGGCTTGATGAACTCGTCCGTCTCCCCTCGATCGTACGCATCACGGATTGCCGCCACGGGGTCCTGCACCTGGGGTCCGACACCGAGGACCGCCGCGTCATACCAGAGCTGCGTGCGCTCCCATCGCTTGTCGCGATCCATGCCGTAGTAGCGGCCGCCGAGGCTCCCCACCACCACTCTTCCAGCGGCGCGCGCGATCGTCTGCTCCATGTACCCCAGCGCCGACTTCGGCAGCGTGTCGCGTCCGTCGAGAAGCGCGTGGAGTGCTGCCCGCGGTACACGCTCGCGTTCGACCAGATCGAATAGCGCGAACAGATGGCGGTCGACCGCATGCACGCCGCCGTCGCCCAGGAGCCCCATCAGGTGCAGCGTTCCGCCCGTCTTTCGAACGTGGGCGCAGACGTTGGTGAATGCCGGCAGCGCGAAGAAGGAGCCGTCGCGGATGGCGAGGTCGATGCGAACGAGATCCTGCATCACCACACGTCCGGCACCCAGGTTCAGATGCCCGACCTCACTGTTTCCCATCTGGCCTTCCGGCAGTCCAACGGCTAGTCCCGACGCGTCCAGGAGCGTCCGCGGCGCGCGTGACCAGAGTCGGTCCCACGTGGGCACGTGCGCCATTCGAATTGCGTTGCCTTCCTGAGCCTCGCGGTACCCCCACCCATCGAGCACCACGAGGACGACGGGTCGGTGTTCATCATTCGCCATTCGTACGCTTGTTCTGAATTACGTTTGCCGGAAGATTTCTGCGCGCCGCGCTCGGCGGTCGCCAGTTCCGGTTGAATGTATTCGGGCACACATGGACCAACCAGCGATGCGCCCTTCTACACCCCTGTCTCGTTTTGTGTCTCGCGTTGCGCGCCAAGTTGGCGCGGCAGCCGCGCTTGCCGTCGTGCTCACCACGTCGGCGCGGGCACAATCGAGGGTCGTCAGCACGCCGACCGCAGTCCTCGGGTCGCCAAAGGGTGCTGCAGTCGGAAGCGTCCACCCGGGCTTGTCGGTCCGCGTTCTCGAAACGCGTGGTGCCTATGCGAAAGTGTCCATCGATGGGTTCGTCGAACGGGCGCGTCTCTCGCCAGACCGCCGCGCTTCGTCGACCCGGGTGGGAAGTCGGAGCGCCGTCGTGCGGTCGCGTGGTGCGACGTCGGCCCGCAGCGTAGCGTCGCTCGACGCCGGCACGTCCGTGATGGTCCGTACGGGAGAGGCGCCGACAGGCTGGGTGCGCATCTCGCGCGAGGGTTGGGTATTGCAGTCCGCGCTCGATCGACCACCTGCGGCGAACGTCGCGCGCGCATCGTCGCCGCCGCGCCGACCCGCCGCGAGCACTGCCGCTTCGTCTCGCAAGGCGAGCGGGGGCGAGGTCGCATCGTCGCCGAGCAAGGCAGCAGTGAAGAAGCCGGCGGAGTCGTCGGCCGCACGCGGCAATTCGCCCGAGCCGAAAGCTCGGCCGGCCGGGACCTCCACGCCGACTGCCGTTGCCGTCTCCAAGTCCGCAGCTGCCACCAAGTCATCATCCCCGCTGTCGGATTCGACGCTCGTTCCAACGTCCAACATCGCCCTGCGCGCCGCGCCCGACGCCCGTCCGCTCGCCACGGTTGCGCAAGGCACCACGCTCGTTCCACTCGCGCGTGAGCGAGGGTGGGTTCGGGTCCGGTTGGAGGGGTGGGTTCAGGAGCGCGACCTCGTGCCAGCGGATACGGCGGTGCGCACGGGCACGAGCGCAGCGGATCTTCGCGCCGACCCACAGGGAAGCCGCGGCAAGGTCGTGCGGTGGAACGTGCAGGTGCTCGCGAAGCAGAAGGCCGACGTGCTCCGCCGCGATCTCGCGCCGGACGAGGTGTACTTGCTCGCGCGCGGCCCTAACGAGGAGAACGCGCTCCTCTACCTTGTCGTCCCGGCATCACTCATGTCGAGCGCGAACGCGATGCCCGAGCTCACACAGGCGATGGTCACGGCCCGTGTTCGCACCGGGAAGAGTGAGCTCGTCGGCGTACCGATTCTGGATCTCCTGTCCATTACCCCGCGCAAGTGACGCCACCTGTAGAACGCCGCCGCCAAAGCTGGCGCGAGTTTCGGCTCGCCTATCCTGGAATCATCTCCGTTCTGCTCGTGCTGCTCATGTCGATGCTGGCGATCGACGGCTGGTTGATCTATCAACGCGTTAGGTACTCGCGGGAAACCACGCGGCTCCGCACCGGCATGACGGATCAGGAGCGGCGGAAGGCCGACATGGTCGTCGCTGCCGAAGAGAATCGCATGCGGGTCACGCTCGAGCTGATGCGCCGGCAGGCAAATCTGGACAAGGACCTCCACCTGTCGGTCGCGGTCGACAGTGGGGTCATGTACCTCGAGCGCGAAGGAGCGCTGCTTCGTGAAATGCCGGTGGATGTCGGTCCGGAAAAAAGCGTCGGCGCGGCGGCCGACACCCTCAAGATTGTCGCGCCGCGTGGATCGAGGACTGTCGAACGAGTGCTGACCGCGAAGGACAAGTGGGAAGTCCCGAAGTGGGTGTACGTCGATCGCGGGATGCCGGTACCGGAAGACCGCGCAATTGCGGGCGCTCTGGGGGCCGGTGCTATTGTGCTGTCGGGCGGCGCAGTGATCTACAGCCACCCGACAGGCGGCCCATTGAGCGATTCTTCCTATGTGCTGCCAGGAGCGATTCGCGCCCGTACGCAGGATCTGCGCGCTATCGCGCCGAACCTGTCCCCGGGCATGACGGTATATCTGTATTGATGGGCGTCTCGAACGGGAACAGAGGCAGGAATGTCTGAGCGAGATGGATTCTTCGTGAGCGGCGGGCGGGCAGCCTGGATCCTCATCGGCCTGGTAGTGCTCGTTGCGGGTGCGAGCGCGTACCTGTTCAGGTCGACGGTAAACGCGCGCTACGAGCGCGATGTCTCACGGATGGTCTTCAATGACAATCTCGATGTGCTGGACGGGATCAAGCACCGGATCGGTGCATCGACCGATACTCTCAAGAAGATCCTCGTAGACAGCACGGAATCGGCACCCGCCGACAGCTTGCCGTACATCGTCGTCAGCATCGCGGATCACCGTTTGTGGTACAAACGCGGTGACCAGATTCTGTTCACGACGCAGGTCGCGACGGGGAGCGGGAAGGTATTGGCGAAGGGCGGCGGAAATAAATGGAAATTCGAAACCCCTCGGGGGCGGCTGGTCGTCGAGAGTAAGGAGACGGAGCCGACCTGGGTGCCGCCTGACTGGCACTACGTGGAGATGGCGAAGAAGAAGAGCCTGGGCCTCGTGCATCTCGTACGCGGGCAGCCGATCAAGTTGCCAGATGGGTCAGCGATCACTGTCGAAGGAAACGAGGTCGTGCGGAAGGCGGCGGATGGCCAGGAGATCCCGTTCGATGTCGCCGAAGGGCGGGAGATCGTAGCGAACAAGAACATCATCATTCCGCCCTTCGGAACGACGCAGCGGAAGTACAGTGGGGTCTTGGGTACCAACCGCCTGAACCTAGGGGACGGTTACGCCCTCCACGGCACGGATGTACCATCAAGTATCGGCAGTTCAGTGAGTCATGGTTGCGTCCGCCTGAGAAACGAGGACATTGAGACGCTGTATCAGATGGTCCCGGTCGGCACCCCGGTGTACATCTACTGACTGCTGAGTTAGCTGTGATACGGTGATCGGGCGATTTTTGGGGTGTGCGAACGGATTCAACCTTATATAATTAGCAACGTTACAGTTCCTCCGCACGGCTGCGGAGGCTCCTTGCAAAGGGCAAGTCGGCAGGGAACGCCGATACGCAAAGCCGTGAGACGACGCTTCGGCGCCGCCAGTCTGGTTACCAGGGAGGAGTTCATGTATCAAAAACGTCTGCGCGTGCTGGGCTGGCGCGTGATGGTGAGCTGCTCCGTGGGGCTTGCTTCGCTGCTCCCCGCGGCGAGCATGGCACACGCCGGCCTGCCTGTGACGGCTCCAGCACTGCCGGGCGCGGCGGTCGCGAACACGACCACCGTCCACGTCGTTGTGCCCGATTCTCTGTTCGGTCGCAGCGGGAAGCTTCGCTTCCGCCTGTTCAGCTCGACGCACGTGTTCGCGCTTCCGATTCTCGAGCGGCTCTTTGGCAACGCGCCCGATGAGGCGCGCCCCGGCGTGTATCAGGCGGCCGAAGACATCATGGGCCGCCCGTTCGCGTTCATCTCGTTGATTCCGTTCGCGTCCAAGGCTGGCGGAACCGTCGGCGACTATCGAGTCGGGTTCTGGCCTTCCGAGCGTCGGCGCAATCGAACCGAGGCGTACGAAAACCCCGAGGGCTTCATCGAGGTGACGCCTCAAAACCAGGACACGTTCGTGTCCGAGCACTTCCGCCTCCGCGACTTCCTGACCCACGACCAGGAGAACGTGTGGCCGAAGTACCTCGTGCTGCGTGAAACGCTGGTAGACAAGCTCGAGCTCGTGATCGACGACCTCGCTGGACACGGCGTGCGCGTCGAGCACATGGTCGTGATGTCTGGCTTCCGGACACCGCAGTACAACGCGCAAGGCGTTGGCCGCGGCGGTCGCGCGCGGGACAGCCGCCACCAGTTTGGCGATGCTGCGGACGTGTTCGTCGACAACGACGGCAACGGCCGCATGGATGACCTCAATCATGATCGCCGAGTCGACTCTCGCGACGCACGCGTGATCCTTCAGGCGGTCGAGAGGGTTGAACGCGCTCACCCGGAGCTTGTGGGCGGTGCTTCGGTCTACCGTGCCACCCGGGCGCACGGCCCATTCGCGCACGTTGATACGCGCGGAGCACGAGCACGCTGGGGCCGATCGTGAGCGCCGACGCCTCGCCGGGCAATCCGTCCAACCGTCGTACGCAGCGGGTCGCGTCCCGTCTCGCGTCCCTCGCGGTGTTCGGTTCCGCCGCGCTAGGCGTGGTGCAGTTCTACGAGCCGCCGCGCCAGTTCATCGAGAGCCGGGGCGACATCGCGATCGGCGATAGCCTCGGGCCACTCGCGTTTGCCTCACGTAATGCTTTCGGTCTGAGTGGTGAAGTCCGCGTATTGTTTGCACTTCCAGGCGATCAGATAACGTATCCTGTCGAGCTCAGAGGTGACCCAGCCGACCTCGCCTATGCGTGGATTCCGTTCGCCGATACGGGTGCGGTACAGGCGCTCGCGCGCGAATCGACGCGGCCGCTCGAGGCGCGCTTCGAGGCACCGCAAAAGCCCGGCTTCTACCGGCTTGCCTTGATGAAGGGGACCGAGCGTGTCCTCGTCGATGGACCCGCCCTGTCGGTGATGGTGCCCTTTTCGGCCAAGCTCGGCAGCACGCTCAATGGCTACCGTATCGGGACCTACGTCGCCGAACGCCTTGGCGCGCGCACCGAGGAGCCAGCCCCGCCGGGTTTCGTCGAGATCGGTGAGGACGTGCTCGACCTGCCTATCACGAAGCATCTGCGCCTGTCGGATTTCGTGACCCACGACAACCAGGAAAGCTGGCCGCGTTATGCAGCGCTCGACGCCCGGTTGCTCGACAAGATCGAGCTCGTGGTGGCGGAGATTGGTCGGCTGAGCGGCAAAGGAGACGACGCGCGGTTCGCACTGGACGTGCATTCCGGTTTTCGCACCCCGATTCACAATCGGCGCGTCAAGCGTGCGGCGCGCGACAGCCGCCACCAGTATGGTGACGCGGCCGACGTCGCCATCGACAGCAACGGCGACGGCAAGCTGACGTTCTCCGACACGCGCCTCGTCGCGAAGGCCGTCGAGGTTGTGGAGCGTGAGCATCCCGACCTGGTTGGCGGGATGGGACTCTACAACAAGGGTGGTGCCTCGTATGTTCACATCGACGCCCGCGGAAGACGGGTCCGATGGCGAGGCTGATCGATGAATCAATTCCTGCGCGACCGCATCCTGCGAAAGCTCGATGCCATCTCGGATGAGCGCGCGTACCAGGTGCTCGACTTCGTCGAGTTCCTGGAATCGAAGTATGCGGAGCGGCAGAATCCATCCACGAACGTCCTGCAGCGCTTCGCTGAAACGGTCGAGGACAAGCTCCGGGCTGGCCGCGTCTCGGCGGCGACGATCTCCGAGACGATGAATCTGATGAACAAGGCGATGGGCGTGCTCAGCGGCGTCGCGGCCGCTGGCAAGTCTGTTGCGAATGACGTAGTCGGCGCGGCCAACAGCCTCATCGCCCCTTCGGGTGCTGTGAGTGATGGGGCCACGCCGGCGCCTCCGGCGCCGCAGATCCAGCAACCGCCGGACGCGCCTCCACCGCCGACAGGGGAGGCACGGTCATGAGAAGTGCTGAAGGAACAGGACAAGCACGTAGCAGCCGCGGGCGTCGCGGCGCGCGATCGTCGGCGCGCGTGGAGACCAGCGAGCGGCCGCGAACGGGTGCCAAACGCACCGTGATGGACACGATACGGCAGCTTCCGAACTATGTGCGGCTGCTGTTCGGCCTCCTCAGGGATTCGCGGGTCTCGACCATCGACAAGGTTCTCGTCGGTGCCGCGATCGCGTACATCATCGCGCCCGTCGACCTCATCCCGGACTTCATTCCGTTTCTCGGTGAAGTCGACGACGTATTTCTCCTCGTCACGGCGCTGCAGCGATTGATCGCCAATGCGGGGAAGTCCGTTGTCCTGCAGTACTGGGTTGGAAACCCAGCCGAGCTCTCGGTAATGAATCTGCGACAGGTGCTCATGGCCGCGTCGTTCTTCCTGCCCCGTCGTATGCGGCGGCGCCTCAGAACCATAGGGCGCCGATAGTCGCACGCCCGCGGCAATCGCCGCTGGACACGTTCTGGTGAAGCGTCTACGTTTCGCTATGGCAACCTCGACTCGATCCAATTCACGGCCCGCTCGCCCGACCAAGTCGGACAGCGGGCCGGCGCGTTTTGACGACCCGCTTCCGCACGGCAGCTCGCGTGTTCGCACCGACGTCGCGCTCACGTTCGATGACGTCCTGCTCGTGCCGCGTCACTCCGTCGTGCACCCGAGCGATGTGATCACGACGTCGCGCTTCACCCGCGGCATCGAGCTCAATGTGCCGCTCGTGGCGGCCGCGATGGACACCGTCACCGAATCGGACATGGCCATCGCCATGGCGCGAGCCGGTGGCATCGGCGTGCTTCACAAGAACATGTCAGTAGACCGCCAGGCCGCGGAGGTGGATCGCGTCAAGCGATCCGAGAGCGGCATGATCCTGAACCCGATCAAGCTCGCGCCTGACGCGACGCTTCGCGAAGCGGTCAGCCTGATGAGCCGATTCAAGATCTCGGGTCTTCCCATTGTCGACGCTGATGATCGCCTCGTCGGAATCATCACGAATCGGGATCTCCAGTTCGAGCGCAGCCTCGATCGTCCCGTGCGGGACGCCATGACTTCGTCTGGTCTCATCACGGCGCCAGCGGGAACGACGCTCGACGAGGCGGAGCGCATCCTCGGCGAGCACCGCATCGAGAAGCTCCCGGTGGTCGATGCCAACGGCCACCTCAAGGGGCTGATCACGGTCAAAGACATTCACAAGCGTCGTCAGCATCCTAACGCGAACAAGGACCATCACGGCCGGCTTCGGGTCGCTGCGGCTATCGGTGCGTCGCGCCGAGACATGGATCGTGCTCGCGCACTGATCGACGCGGGTGCGGATGTGCTGGTCATCGACACGGCGCACGGTCACAGCGACGGCGTGCTGCAGACGACGGCACTCGTCCGCGAGACATTCCCGGACGTGCAGCTCGTCGTCGGCAATGTCGCATCGCGTGCAGGCGCAGCGGCGCTCGTCGAGCGCGGCGTGGATGCGGTGAAGGTCGGTGTCGGCCCGGGCTCGATCTGCACGACGCGAGTCGTCACCGGCGTCGGCGTTCCGCAGCTCACGGCGATCTTCGACGCAGTGGAGGGCGCCGGCGACGTGCCGGTGATTGCCGATGGTGGCGTGAAGTACTCCGGCGACATCGTGAAGGCGCTCGCCGCGGGTGCCTCGAGCGTGATGATGGGATCGATGCTCGCCGGCACCGAGGAGAGCCCGGGCGAATCGATCCTGCTCGAGGGCCGCCGTTTCAAGATGATCCGGGGCATGGGCAGCCTGAGCGCGATGCAGGACGGTAGCGCCGATCGCTACTTTCAGGAGGGCGAGATGTCGCCGAAGAAGCTCGTCCCTGAGGGCATTGAAGGCCGCGTCCCGTACAAGGGACCAGTGTCTGATGTGCTGTTCCAGATGGTGGGCGGCCTGCGGAGCGGCATGGGCTACGTTGGCTGCGGGTCGATCGATGAGCTGCGTACCTGCAGCCAGTTCGTGCGCATCACGACGGCCGGTCTTCGCGAGTCGCACCCGCACGATGTGGTGATCACGAGAGAAGCGCCTAACTACAGCGTTTAGCTCCCGCGAGGCTCTGACTCATGTCCGAGCGCCGTGTCAAAGCTTGACAACCATCGAAGCCGCCTCCCACCTTCCCGCGCGGTTTTGAGGTCATCTTCGGCTGTAGTTGTCTATGGCCGGCTCACGGAACAACCGATCGCGGAGAACAGCGCATGGGCTTATGGTCCTTGAAGAGCGTCGAGCGCCTTCAGAGCGAAGCAACCGTTGAGGGGGAGCATTCCCTCAAACGCTCGCTCGGAGCACTCAACCTCACCCTACTCGGCATCGGCGCCATTATCGGGGCCGGTATTTTCGTTCTGACGGGCACCGCCGCAGCCCAATACGCAGGGCCGGCGATCGTCCTGTCGTTCGTGCTCGCCGGGTTGGGATGCGTCTTCGCGGGGCTCTGCTACGCGGAGTTCGCCTCGATGATTCCGATCGCCGGCAGCGCGTACACCTACGGCTACGCGACCCTCGGCGAGTTCATCGCCTGGATCATCGGCTGGGACCTCATCCTCGAGTACCTGTTCGCCGCGTCGACCGTCGCGGTCGGCTGGTCAGGATACTTCACCGAATTCATGGGGCAGATCGGGATTCACATCCCGCGGCAGTTCACCTCGGCACCGTTCGGTGTGGAAGGAACCCACACGCTCGTGCGGTCGGTGCTTTGTGTCGACCCTGCGAACAACGCACTGATCACCGCCGGTACCTGCGACCTGACGAAGTACTCGCAATTCCATGGGTTTCTCAACATCCCGGCGATGGCGCTCGTGGCCGTTCTCACCGTTCTGCTCGTCATCGGTATCCAGGAATCCGCGCGGTTCAACAACATCGTCGTCTTCGTCAAGATCGCGATCGTTCTCCTCGTGATCGGCTTCGGCTTCATGTACGTCAACTCGGCGAACTGGCACCCGTTCATTCCCGCCAACACGGGGACGTTCGGGAGCTATGGCTGGAGCGGAATCCTTCGTGGCGCAGGCGTGATTTTCTTCGCCTACATCGGATTCGACGCGGTATCGACCGCCGCGCAGGAAGCGAAGAATCCGCAACGCGATCTGCCAATCGGCATTCTCGGCTCGCTCGCCATCTGCACGGTGCTCTACATCCTGATGGCGCTCGTCATGACCGGCCTGGCGCCTTACCAGGAGCTCAACGTTCCGCACCCGGTGTTCGTGGCGATCGAGAAGGCCGGGCCGTCGCTGCGCTGGTTGACGTACCTCATCAACATCGGCGCCATTGCCGGACTCGCGTCCGTCGTGCTCGTCATGCTCCTCGGCCAGCCGCGCATCTTCTACTCGATGGCGCGTGACGGACTGCTTCCGAAAGTGTTCTCGTCCGTGCATCCGAAGTACCGCACGCCGTGGCTCGCGACGATCATCACCGGTACAGTCGCGATGTGCATCGCGGGGTTGTTCCCAATTGGCTTGCTCGGTGAGCTCGTCGCGATCGGAACGTTGCTCGCCTTCGTGATCGTGAGCGCGGGCATCCTCGTGCTACGGTACCGGTCGCCGGATCTCCATCGGCCGTTCCGCACGCCAATGGTTCCCGTCGTGCCGGTGCTCGCCATTCTGATCTGCGGCTACATGATGTACGGCCTTCCGACCGATACCTGGTATCGGCTCATCATCTGGCTCGTGATCGGCCTCGCGATCTACTTCGGCTACGGTCGGGCGCATTCGATCGCAGGGCGCCGCGACATTGTCGACGCTCGGGCTCCGTAGGGGATATTTCAGGGCCGGTGCTGCAAGCACCGGCCGCCCGTAGGGGTTATGTTTTGTGGCGGCGCCTCACGTGAGGCGCCGCTTCGCTTTTTTTCCCGAACGCTGATCGTGCATCCCTCCGATCTCATCAAACCTCCAGCGCAGCGTCAAGTCGCGATCGAACGTCTCGCCGCCGAGCTGAAGGCAGGCCAGCGCGTGGTGCTATCGACGCACATGAATGCCGACGGCGACGCGTGCGGCTCGGTTGCCGGCCTCTCTCGGCTGCTTCGCCAGATGGGGATCGAGTCCCGCATCGTGAACCCGACTCCGTGGCCGGCGACGTTCTCCTTCCTGCTCGGCGACGACCTCGTCGACCATACGGCCAAGGGCACGGCCGCACTCACTCCGCTCGACGCGCTGATCGTGCTCGACGTGAGTGACGTGAAGCGGCTCGGTGGCCTCGCTGACGCGGTCCGCAAGCTCGACGTGCCTCGGCTCGTCATCGATCACCACATCACCACGGACGAGCCGGCCGGAGACATCATGGTCTCCGACACGACGGCGTGTGCCACGGGCGAACTGGTCTTCGATTTCGCGTCTGTGCTTGGCCTCGAGCTCAGCGAGCCGATCGCGACGGCGCTCTACTGCGCGATTCTCACGGACACCGGTGGCTTTCGCTTCAGCAACACGACGCCGCGCGCGCATGCGATCGCGGGGCAACTCCTTGCCGCAGGCGTGGACCCGGAGGAGATGTACCGGCGCATCTACGCGTCCGTCTCGCCCGGCCGCTTGGCGCTCCTGCGTGACGCTCTGAGTACGCTCGAGGTCGATCGCGACTACGGCATCGCCTGGATCTCCGTCCCTGCCGATGCGCTCGATCGCTACGATGTGAGCTCTGAGGATCTCGAAGGCATCGTCGAGCACCCGCGCTCCATTTCCGGCACGCGCCTCGCGCTGTTCTTCCGCGATCTGGGCTACGGCAAGGTCAAGGTGTCGTTTCGGAGTACCGGGGATGTCGACGTGAACCGGTTTGCACGAACATTCGGTGGGGGCGGGCACGCGAAGGCCGCGGGCGCGCTGATTCCCGGTACCATGGAGGACGTGCGCCTGCGAGTAATTTCGGCAGCACGTGCCTTCGTATCCAACGCCGGTCCGACGATGAAGGAGGTGCTCGTCTGATGTTCACGCGGGGTACTCGCGGAGACAACGACGTCGACGATCGCATACGAGAGACGCTGGGCGAGATTCGCGCGCTGCTCCACATGGAAGCAACGATCGAGCTGGTACAGTTCGAGGAGCACACGGGAACGGCCGCACTGCGTGTGGAAGGAGACTGCCCCGACTGCGACCTGTCGGCGGCCAACATGATGGAGGGGATCGGCGCTCATCTGCGCGCGCGGGTACCTGAGGTGAAAGACGTGCGCAGGATCCAGACGTGATCGCTCGATGAGTCAGACCCTTCAGGAAGGGATCGCCAACGCGCTCGCGACGGTGATCAACCCGCGTACCGGGCTCAATGTGCTGGTTGCCGAGATGGTCCGCGACATCGCGACGACCACGACGGGCAAGGTACGCCTAACGATGCTCCTGTCGCCGAGCGATCCGGCCACGCTCGTGCGAGACGTTCGCGAGGCGATTGCCAGTGTCGACGGCGTCGTCGACGTGCTCGTCGACGTGAAGGACGCATCCGAATCGAACGCCCGCCCCGCCGCGAAGCCCGTGCCGCCGTCGGCGCGTGCGCTTCCCGTCATGAACGCGGCGCCTGCCGCTGCGCCGCGCCCGTCGGCGCCCACGCCTGTTTCATACCCGGCGCTCGGACGCATCATCGCGGTGTCGAGCGGCAAGGGCGGCGTCGGCAAGTCGACTGTGGCGACCAATCTCGCGGTCGCCCTCGCGGCTACGGGAGCGCGCGTCGGCCTCATGGACGCGGATGTCTACGGGCCTAACGTGCCCCGTATGATGGGTGTGAACGCACCGCCACCCGTCGTCGACGAAAAGATCATCCCCCTGGAAGCGCACGGGGTGAAGCTGATCAGCCTGGGATTTCTCATCGAGCGGGATCAGCCGGCCATCTGGCGCGGTCCCATCGTCATGAAGATCGTCACGCAGTTCCTGCGTGATGTGGCATGGGGACAGCTCGACTACTTCCTGGTCGACATGCCACCAGGCACCGGTGACGCACAACTCTCGCTCGTTCAGGCGACGCACGTCCATGGCGCGATCATCGTGACCACGCCGCAGGACGTCTCGACGGGCGACGCGCTCCGCGGCGCGAAGATGTTCCAGCGCGTGAATGTTCCCGTGCTGGGGATCGTCGAGAACATGAGCTGGTTCGAGTGTCCTCACTGTGGTAAGCCGACTGCGATCTTCGGCACTGGCGGCGGGAAGCGGCTGGCGGATGAGTTGGAGCTTCCGCTGCTCGGCGAGATTCCGCTGGATCCACGCGTGCACGAAGGTGGAGATCGCGGTACGCCGATCATCGTTGCCGAGCCGGAATCCTCGGCCTCTCGAGCGCTCCGGGCACTGGCCGAGCGTGTTGCAGCGGCGCTGGTGGCGACTGCAGAGCGGTGACGAGGCGCGAGCTTCGACAGGATGAAGTCGCGCGGCCGCCGGAGCTGACTCCGTCGGCCGCGTTGCCGTTCGAGGCTCACGATGGCGCCGCGACCGTCTCGCTGAACGGTCCCGCGGCTGCGTCGAGCGTCGTGCGAGATCCGCTGGCCGTCGTGATCCGCCGTCTCGCCTTGCCGGCGGTCGCGTCGAACGTGCTGATGACGGTATTCGCCTCTGCCGACGCCTTCTGGGTTGGCACTCGAATCGGTGCGAGCGGTCTCGCGGCCGTGTCCACGGCAGTGTTCTGGATCTGGATGGTCATAGCACTCGCCGAGATGGTGAGTGTGGGACTGACGGCGGTCGCGGCGCGCCGGCACGGCGAGCGTCGGCCAGCGGAAGCGGCGCGCATCGTGGGCGAGGCCGTGGTTTTCTCGGTCGCGTTAGGCGCGGTGATCGGCATCGTGGGTGCCCTGAACGTGGAACGTCTGTTCGCCGTCATGCAGACGCCGCCAGAGGTTACGGCGCTCGGGCGCGACTACCTCAGGATCTACTTGATGGGTGCGCCGCTCATCTACGGCTACTTCGCCGTCGACGCCGCGTTCCGGGCGTCGGGCGACACGCGCACGCCGTTCGTGTTGCTGCTCGTGTCCACGCTGTGCACGCTGACGCTAGACCCGGTGTTGATCCTCGGCCTGTGGGGCGCGCCGAAGCTCGGGATCGCCGGCGCTGCGATCGCGTTGCTCCTGACGCGCAGTGGGGCCTTCATTGCCGGCGTTGTGATCCTCGCTCAGCGCGGGTTGATGCGCGTACGACGAGTGACCTGGCCGACGATCGCATCGATCGCGCGCGTCGGGCTGCCCACGGCGCTGACAGGCATCATGTTCTCGCTCATTTACGTCGCCCTGACGCGCACCACCACGCAGTTCGGAACCCCAGCGCTTGCCGCGTTAGGTCTGGGACACCGCGTAGAGAGCTGGTTGTACACGATTGGTGTCGGCTTCGGCGCGGCTGCCGCCGCGATCGTCGGCCAGAACCTGGGCGCGGGGCGGCCAGATCGCGCCGAGCGAGCAGGATGGGTCACCCTGGGGTACGCGACTGGCCCGGCCTGTGTCGCGGCCGTGGCGGCGCTGCTCATTCCGGCACAGCTGGCTGGGCTCTTCACGTCGGACCCCGCAGTCGTCGACGTCGCCGCCCGCTACCTGCGCATCGGCGCGATCGCTGATCTCACAGTATGCGCCGAGATAGTGCTGGAGGGCGCGCTTGGCGGGGCAGGCCACACCATTCCGCCCATGCTGACATCGACGACGCTCACGGTGTTGCGCATTCCCCTTGCATGGTGGGCGGCGGAACGCTGGGGCGTCGACGGTATCTGGTGGACCATCTCGCTGACGGCGGCGGCGCGCGGCGTGGCGATGACTGCCCTCTGGCGCGCCGGCGGCTGGAAGCGCAAATCCGTGTAGCGCATGCGGCCGACCATCACGCTTCTCACCGACTTCGGCACCGCCGACGGCTATGTCGCCGAGATCAAGGGCGTACTCGCATCGACGGCACCGGATGCCGTAGTGGTCGACCTCTCGCACGACATTCCGCCGCAGGACATCGAGACGGCGCGCCTCGCGGTCGCGCGGTACTGGCGCCGATTTCCAGCGGGAACGGTGCACGTCGTGGTCGTCGACCCCGGTGTCGGGTCCGCACGTGCTGCGCTCGCGGTGAGCAGCGAAGGCCGTTTCCTCGTCGGCCCCGACAACGGTGTTCTCAGCCCGTCACTGCTCGCGGGTGGATCCCGCACCGTGTCGTTACGCGTGCCGGCACTCGCCGCTCCCACGTTTCATGGGCGTGATGTATTTGCGCCTGCGGCCGCGAGTCTCGTCGGCGGCATGTCGATCGACACGCTCGGTGCCGCGTGCCTCGATCCGGTGATTCGTCGAACACCCGAAGCACGTCGAGGCGACAACGGCTCGGTCATCGGCGAAGTGATCGCGATCGATCGCTTCGGAAACGCGATCAGTAATCTCATCGCGCCGCGAGGCGGAAGCGTCGAGATCAGTGGTCGCGTGCTGCCGATCATGAGGACATACGCTGACACGCCCGTCGGACAGCTGGTGGCGCTCGTGGGGTCGAGCGGGTTCGTCGAGGTGGCGCAGCGTGATGGGAGTGCCGCGCGCGCTCTGGTCATCGCGCGCGGCACTCCTGTCGTGCTACGTCCGCCGCGCGCCTAACGGCTCGACGCGCTCCACGCGTTCCACGGACGCTACGCCCGCCGCTGTCCCGGTTTCGATACGGCCGCCATACAGCAACCCCGGTCGAGACGCCACCGCCCCCGTGCCTTGATGCAGCTCGGCGTTGATCTCGCCGCCGATCAGAAACACCAACATCGAGAAGTACATCCACGTGAGGAGAACGATCACCCCACCGATGGCGCCGTAGGTGGCGTTGTAGTTCGCGAAATTCGTCACGTAGGCACGGAACGCGAATGTTACGCCCGCCCAGGCCATGGTAGTGAAGACGGCGCCAACGAGTACCTGCCGCTTGCTCTGGCGGAGGTTCGGCAGGAAGTAATACGAGAGTGCCGCGATCGCCACGAGCATCGCGAACGCGATCGGCGTCTGCAGGTACGTCCACGCAGCGCGCGCCGTCGCCCCGAATGCGAGTCGGTCGGCGACGAAGTCCGCCAGAGTATCACCGCCGAGAATCAGTACGGTCGCCACGAGCAGGATGAGGCCGGTGACGAGCACACTTGCCATCGCGATCAGTTTCTTCTTCCACCACGGGCGCGTGTCCTTGACGTCGTATGCAGCGTTCAACGCGTCGATCAACGCGCTGAAAACGTTGGAGCCAGCCCAGATCGCGAGCAGCGCGCCCACGGACATGAGGCCAGGGGCATTCTTCGCGTACACGACGTCGGTGATCACTCCACCGATGAGCGACCAGCCCTCGCTCGGCACTACTTGTTGGAGTTGTCCGGCGAGGAGGCCGAACGTTTCCTGCTTGTTTCCGACGAGGCTCAGCAGCGGAGCGACGAACAGGAGCATCGGGAACAGCGAGAAAAAAAAGTAGTACGCTGTCTGCGCCGAGAGCCCGAGCAGGTTGTCATCCATCGTCTCCGTGAGCACCCTTTTCACGAGAGGCTGGACCTTGTACCCCATCACCATCATGCGCCGCTCCAAGCGTGTGGAGCGTACCAATGGCAAACGGTGTGCGCGCGTTGCGGTCTGGCTTTATCGACCAGTCCTGTCGATCCTCAGCTTTCCGAAGACGGTCTCGGCTGATACCCGCAGCTTGTGAGGGGCGGTTTCCCAGTTGCGCGACACCCAGGCGCCGTCGCGCTCGACGAGGCCTTCGTGGTCGAACGACGCGAACGTCTTCTCCAGCGTTACACGCACGCCAACGTCGGCCGGCACATGGATCGTCACGAATCCCAGCGCGACCTCGACACGGAGCTCGACATCCTGTGTCCACTGGCCGCTCATGTCGAGCTCGACGTTGCCCACTCCCGCGTCGACGCGAATCGAGGGCGTGTTCGCGTTCGCGAGCCGTTCAGCGCGAAAGCTGGCTGCGCCGAGCGAGACGTCGAGCGCGCTCATGGGCGTCGCGTTCAGCGAGTCGAAGCGGATTTTTCCGTCGCTCGCACCCGACTCAATGTGGAAGCGCGACAGGCGTAACCCGGTGAGATCGAGATCGGCTTCGACGGCACCCAGATCGAGCGATAGATCCATTGGCGTCGTGCGCGAGAGCTCGAGCTGCAGGTGCGCCTGCTCATCGTCACCACGACCGGTGAATCGCATATCGGATTTGTCGACGCCGATCTGCAGTTCCCGAGTCGAAGGGTTGAACGTGTGGCGCGGCGTCGTGCGTTCGCGGTCATAGCGCAGCTGCATGTGATACAGCAGAGGGCTCGCCGTGCCGCGAAGGCCGAACGTTCCCGTGCCATACACGACGCGAACCGCCGCTGCCGTCGAGTCCGCGAGCTGGCGCGAGACATCCAGTGTACGCCAGTTCTGAGCGGCAACGGGGAGAGCGCCGACGAACGTCCCGAGCACGACGCCGGCGAAACACGGCGAGCGCAGCCTCATCGCTCGCGGGCCGTCGACGATGGCGTTGGCCGGCGCGCCGCGACGACGCCTGTGACCGGAGTTGGCGTCTGCCAAGGCACGTCGTTTACTGGCGCGAGTACCTCGGGCACCGAGAGCGAACGCCGGGTGCCACCGCGCGAGAGCACCGCGGCGCCGAGACCGGCGGTTGCGGCGACCCATGTGATCGCCACGGCGACCCCGCGGAGCACGGTCTCGATAATCGGCGCCCACGCGAATGCGGACGCCAGAACCCAGAGGCCCATGTACAGCGTCACGCCGACCACCAACCCGCGTAACGCTGCGCCGCGCGCGTGGTACTTCTTGCTCGCACCTGGCGAGATCGACTCGCCCGTGATACAGGCCACGGCCAGGAACCCGAGCGTGACGAGGCCCGCGACCGCGAGAATGAACGCGACGATCGCGAACGGAATGAGGAGAACGCCGAGTATCGTGACCGCAAGCGCAACGACGAGTAGCGCGAGCGCGGGCGCGAGCGCGAGCTGTGCGGCGATGCCCGCCCAGAACGATCGCCCGAACCGGCCCTCGAGGGACTCGACGACACCTTCGAGATAGTTGCCGGCGAACACGAGGACGCCAATACCGATGAGCACGAGGATGACCAACCAGCTCGACGACAGCGCCAGTGCGTTCCGTGTCGCGGTCATTGGACTCGCGGCGACCGCGGTCGCCGTGGACACACGGCCCAACGGACCCGCCAGCTGGCGCATCTCGCCGTCGACGGTTCCGCCCGCCAGCAGCGTCACCTTGCCTAACGCGGACACGGCGTTGCCCGTGATGCGGCCACCGGGGTGAATGATCACGTCGCCGCCGATCGCCATCGCATCGCCGTTGATGGTGCCGAACACGTGCAGGGGCCCACCAGCGACGGCGATGGGGCCGGCAGCTTGGGTGTTCGCGACAATGGTTCGGCCTCCCATCGCAACGTCATCGTTCCCGGGCAACGCCCCGACGTCCGGATCCCTGCGGGCCTTGTTCACCAACTCACGCAGGGAATCGATCGCCGCTGCCGAGAGAGGCTGCGCCTGGGGTCCAGGCGCCTCGACGACTCGCGGCGCTGACGTGGCGGCGGTGGCAGACTGCGCTGGCGCAGACGCAGGTGTCGGGCTCGCTGGCGGAACCGGGATGGCCTTGGCCTGCTGAGCCATCAGCGGCACCCGAGGGACCGCGAGGATCAGCGCCAGAATCGCTGCACGCATTGTCAGGTCCGACGGCGGCGTGTAGCGACGAGCGCCCGCAGGCCGAACGCCGCCAGAATGACCAATGCGAGGAATCCGGTAACCCCGAGCGCAGCGGTCATCCCGCCGGCTCGAAGCGCATCGACCGCGGTCGCGCCGAACGTGTTCGCGATGGCACCGCCCACCGAGTCGAACATCGCGGCGCGAGCACGCTGACCCGCCAGATCGAAGAAGAACAGGAAGGCGTCCAACCGGACCGCCATCCAGACTGCCCCAATCGAGACCACCAGCGCGACGACGGAGGCCGCCGCCAAGCCGATTGCACGAGCCGAGCGGGAGGCTGGAAGCCAGCGCCTGGCGCTATCGGCGGCGGAGACGTGCCAGGGCTCGAAGACCTGGACCTGCGACATTACCCGGTCGCTGAAGTGCGGTGACGGGGCAAGGTGAGGCAATCGCTCGAGCGCGCTCACTACTTGTCGGGCCTCAGCCAGCTCGGCGCGACATTCGGCACAGCTCTCGACGTGCGCATGCAGCGGCGCGAGGCCGAATCCGGCCTCGCCGTCGAGGAGCTGATCGATTTCGTCGGGAAGTAGGTGCCTGTGTTTCACAAATCCTCCAGCCGGGCCGTACGGGCGGGTAAGTGACGAGGTTTCAGGGTGATCGGCGACACAACTACCCGGATCCCTTTACGTGCTCGAGCGCCTCTCGCAGTTCGTGGCGTGCGCGATGGATGTAGGTCTTCACGGTGCCAAGTGGCAGATCGAGCGTCGCGGCAATCTCTTCGTACGAACGGCCTTCCACGTGGCGGAGCATGATGCACGAACGGTACTCAGGCCGGAGCCGAGCGATGGCTCTCTCGATCGCGGTCCCGAGCTCGCGCGCCTCCATCTCGTCCAGCGCCGACTCCTGGCGCGCGGCGAGGTCGAACGACGTCGCCTCGACCTCGGAGGCGGTGGACGCGTGCGGCGACCCGTCGATGCTGACCGTATCCAGCTGCCGCTTCCGCAGGTAATCGATGGCGACGTTGTTGGCGATCTTGAACAGCCAGCTCGAGAGCTTGAACTCCGGCCGGTACCGGTCGATATGGTTCAACACCTTGATGAAGGTGTCCTGCGCGAGATCCTCGGAGATCTCGCGGTCACGAACCATACGGAAAATCAGGGAGAAAACCGGACGCTCGTATCGACGGAGAAGCTCCCGGAACGCCGCCTCCCGCCCTTGCTGGGCGAGCGTGACGACGTCGGCATCCGGGAGAGTCGCTAAGTCGAGTGATGGCGCCATGCAGAGGACGACGGCGGCAGCCCGAGAGGTCGAAGCGTCGCCGGCGATTCGAGGAAGCTACTTATGCTTGGTCCGCCAATCCAGCGTGCGGGGTGACGACTGCGTGACAACGGCGCTTGATTGGCCTTGCGTGGCCGTCCACCTTTCGAGCGAATGCCACCAATAGATCTCGAGACGACCGAAGCACGCGCCGCTGCGGCCGGTGGTGCCGAGAAGCGCGCGTACGTGCGTCGCATCTTCTCGGAAATTGCGCCGCGCTACGATCTGCTGAACCATCTACTCAGCTTCAATATCGACCGGCGCTGGCGGCGTCGGGCGATTGCCATCCTCGATCCTACTCGGCGGCCAGGCGGCGTGTTCGTCGACCTCTGCGCCGGCACGCTGGATGTCGCCGCGGAGCTGTCACGAACCCGCGGCTTTCGAGGCCTGGTGCTCGGAACCGACTTCGCCGAGCCCATGCTCCGCGCCGGTCTGGCGAAGGCCCCTCGCGTTCTCGTGGCGCCCGTTGCGGCTGACGCCGTGGAATTGCCGCTGGCCGGTAACAGCGTCGCTGGCGCGATCGTCGCGTTCGGCATCCGCAACGTCGCCACGCTGACGGACGCGCTGTCAGAGGTGTACCGGGTTCTCGAGCCGGGCGGCCGCTTCGTCATTCTCGAGTTCTCGACGCCGCGCTCGACCATCGTTCGGGGCGCGTACCACGCGTATTTCCACGCCGTGCTCCCGGCTGTGGGCCGCGTGGTGAGCGGGCATCGCACCGCGTATCGCTACCTTCCCGAATCCGTGGCCAGGTTTCCGGTGCAGGAAGCGCTTGCGGGGGCCATGCGCGACGCCGGCTTCGTCGAGGTGCGCTGGGAATCGTTGACGCTCGGCGTGGCGGCGATTCACTCCGGCGACAAACCATTATCTCGCAATGCGAAATCGTAGCGATTGCTCCCGCTGTCCCCGGACCACATGAGCCTCGATTCGCTCTCCGACTTCATCGCCGCCATCGAAGGGATCGGCGAGCTCGTACGCGTTAGGCATCCAGTCGCCGCCCGCCTCGAGATGTGCGAGATTTCCGACCGCGCAATGAAAATGCCGGGCGGCGGCCCGGCGCTGCTGTTCGAACACGTGGTGCTCGATGACGGGACACGTTCCGCTTTCCCGGTGGCCATCAACCTGTTCGGGTCGATGCGGCGCATGTCGCTCGCACTCGGCGTGACCGATCTCGATGCCATCGGCGCGCGGATTACGCAGCTCATGGACCTCAAGGTGCCGAATGGTCTCGTGGCCAAGCTGTCGCTCGTGCCCCGGCTGCTCGAGGTGGCTCGCTTTCCTCCCCGAATGAAAGGGGGATCGCCGCCGTGCCAGGAGGTGATCTGGCAGGGCAATCAGGTGGATCTGCGCAAGATCCCGGTCATGACATGCTGGCCGGAGGACGGAGGGCCGTACATCACGCTGCCTATGGTGATCTCCCGCGATCCGAAGCGCGGCATTCGGAACGTCGGCATGTATCGCGTGCAGGTGCTCGGCCCAGGCACCATCGCTATGCACTGGCAGCGACACAAGGTCGGCGCGGCGCACTGGCGCGAGATGGCCGAGCGTGGAGAAACGATGCCCGTCTGCATTGCGATCGGCGCCGATCCCGCGTCCATCTACTCGGCGTCGGCACCGCTGCCGCCGACGGTCGACGAGTTCCTGTTCGCCGGCTTTCTCCGCAGCGCGCCAGTGCAGCTGGCGAAGGCGGTCACGTGTGATCTCGAGGTGCCCGCGGAAGCGGAGTTCGTGCTGGAGGGATACATCGATCCGCGCGAGCCGCTCGTCACGGAGGGACCCTTCGGCGACCACACCGGCTTCTACTCCGAGGCTGATCTCTACCCACAAGTCCACGTCACCGCGATCACCATGCGGCGAAATCCGGTGTATTCGTCGACGATCGTCGGCCGGCCACCGATGGAGGACTTCTATCTCGGACACGCAACGGAGCGCATTTTCCTCCCGTTGCTGAAGCTGACGATCCCGGAGATCGTCGACTATCACATGCCGGCGGAGGGCATCTTCCACAATCTCGTATTCGTCTCGATCGACAAGCAGTATCCCGGCCAGGCCTACAAGGTGATGAACGCCATGTGGGGGCAAGGACTGATGTCGCTCGCGAAGGTGCTCGTGATCGTCGACAAGGAAGTGAACGTGCGGAACCCGCAGGAGGCGTGGTGGGTCGCGCTCAACAACATCGACCCCGAGCGCGATACGCGGTTCACGATGGGCCCTGTCGACGTCCTCGATCACTCGAGCCGAGCATTCACGTACGGCTCGAAGATGGGGATCGACGCGACGCGCAAATGGCCCGAGGAAGGGTTCACCCGCAACTGGCCGAAGGTGATCGAGATGGACGAGACGACGCGCGCGACCGTTGACAGCATCTGGGGGCAGTTGGGCATCGGGTCTCGCCGGTGACCGCATGACCATGCCCGTCGCCGTGCTGGTCGCGGCCGCGTTCCAGGAGCCGGGGGCAGCGTACGACCCGTCGCGCCTGTACGCCACGCTCGCGTTCATGTTCGTCGTGGTCGGCGCCGCGGTGGCGTTCGTGCGCATGCGTTACGCTCGCAGCCTGATCGCCGACATCGCGTCGACGCTCGGTGTGTTCCTGCTGGTGATCGGCACGATCGTCTACACCGTTGCCTTTCGCGGGCTGCGACCGATCGAGCTCGTGATTGCGTGGATATTGTCCTTCGCCGCCATCGCGTGGTTCGTCGTTCGGCTGAACGCGATCATGTCGCGGCCGCTGGCGCTGCTCGAGCAGCTCGCGGGCGCGGTGCGACGCGGCGACTGGGCCGTTCTCCTCCAGGGCGATGACGACGTTGCCGGTCGCGCAGACATCGCTGCCGCGTTGCGCGAAGTCGGTGGGCTCATTGGCGAAACGAAGAAAACTGCTACCCAGGTCCTGGGCGCGTCGTCGGATGTCGCGCGCATTGGCGCGACTGTCGCCGACGGTGCAGGGCGGGTCACGACACAACTCACTGGCGTGACCGGCGGCGTCGCGCGCAGCATGGATGCCGCGCGACAGATTCGCCTCGCCGCGACGCAACTCGATGAGGCCGCCGCCGCCACGCATGCGTCCGCGCGCGAGTCGCGCGAGATCTCCGCGAAAGTGGAGGCCAGCGCGCAGCTCGGCGTTGGCCGTGCCGCCTCCGCGATGACCGCTGTCACCGAACTCGCCGAGCTGGCCCGCGATCTCGTCGAGCGTATGGATGCGTTGCGCACGTCGTCAGGCGCGATCGGCGACGTGACGACGGTCGTGGGCGACATCGGCCGACAAACCAATTTGCTGGCGCTCAACGCGTCGATCGAGGCAGCGCGCGCCGGCGAAGCCGGGCGAGGCTTCGCGGTGGTGGCAGAAGAGGTTGGGAAGCTGGCGATGCAGAGTGGCGGGTCGGTGGGGCGCATCGAGGTACTGGTGCGCGAGATGACCGACCGCATCGAGGATGCGTCGGGACGGGTGGCGCGCATGGAATCGGCGGTGAAGCGTGGCGAGCAGGTCATGCGCGAAGCGGTCGGCGTCTTTCAATCGATCGAGCAGGACGCGCGCCGCACGTTGGCGCTCGCCGACGCGGTACTGCGAGCGTCGGAACGGCAGGATGCGCTCGTTAGGCAGGTGAATGAGGCGTCGGCGCTGGTGGCCGATGCGGCGGACGCGTCGTCCGGAGCCGCCGACGAGGCCACGCGCGCAATGCATCACCAACGGTCGCTCACCGAGCAACTGCGCGAGACGGCGCATGCGCTCGAGGGTTCGGCGAGCTCGCTCAGCGATGTCGTTTCACGGTTTGGTGGCGGAGGGCGAGGGGAATGATGCGACCGCGGGAAGGGCAGACGTTCGACGGCGGCTCACGGCTCGTGCGATACGTGAACTTCGTGAAGCTGCCGCACACGGTGTTCGCACTGCCATTCGCGCTCGTGGGCGCGACGCTGGCGAGCTTCACGCGACGCGTCACGGTCGCCGAGGTCGCGTGGATCGTCATCGCGTTCACCGCCGCCCGGTTCGCCGCGATGGGTTTCAACCGCATCGTGGACCGACAGATCGACGCGAGGAATCCGCGCACGGCGCGGCGCGAGCTTCCGAGTGGGCTGCTTGGCGTCCGTGAGGCGACGCTCGCCGTCGTCCTCGCGAGCATCGTCTTCGTGTTCGCCGCGTGGCGCCTCAACCCGTTGTGTGCGGTGCTCAGTCCCATCGCGTTAGGCTGGGTGTTGTGGTACAGCTACACCAAGCGGTTCACGCACTGGTCCCACATCGTGCTGGGTATCGGTCTCGCGATTGCTCCGGTCGGTGGCTATCTCG
>Ga0207691_10000841_pt1 | contig 30590 bp, 29 predicted proteins | sample KBSM13metaG_FD_184327 | JGI IMG/M metagenome (GOLD analysis project Ga0207691, IMG submission 184327) | Miscanthus rhizosphere microbial communities from Kellogg Biological Station, Michigan, USA - KBS M1-3 metaG (SPAdes) (version 2) | ecosystem: Host-associated > Plants > Roots > Rhizosphere >...
GAGGAAGTTCACCTCTACGACCTCGGCACCCGCCATGCGGCGCGCGTCAGATCGCCGGTGTTCTACGATCCGGAAGGGGTGCGCCTCCGTGGCTAGTCGCACCGGACAGCCGGCCACGTGGCCGGGCGAATCGAGCAGCACCCTGCTCGAGGGCGCGAAGCTTCGGTTGCGCGAGTTGCCGTCCCTGGGCCGGACGATCGCGCGACTCGGAACGTCCGCGGAGCGATATTGTGTCGAGCTCGCGAGCGTGGCAGGCGTCCCGCTGCCAGATTCGCCGGGGAAGGTTCCGGAACACCTGCCGGTCGCGTTGTGGCGCTCGCCGCTCGACTGGCTCATCCTGACGGAGCCGGGTCAGCGCCCCGACTTGGCCGCTCGCCTCAGGGAGGTCCTGGGCAATGCGACAGGGCTGGTGGCCGATGTCGGCGACACGGTGTCGGGAATCGAGCTGTCGGGCGAGGCCGCTTCGGCGCTGCTCGCGAAGGGCTGTGCGCTGGACACTTCCGCGTGGTCCGAGCACGGAGGTTTCTGCGTGCCCGCCGCCTGCGCGCGCGTTCCCGTGCTCGTGCATCGCCTTGGCCCCGGGCGCTTCTGGCTGCATGTGGACCGCAGCCTCGCGCATTACCTTCAGGCGTGGCTCGGCAACGCCGCGACCGAATTCTACGATTCATCATCCCGATAAGATTCCGAGGCCGATATGAGCGGCGATCTCGAGAGCCCCGCACTCCTCCGCGCAAGCGACGGGACCGGCTGGACCGACGAAGCCGACTTGGTGATCGTCGGGTTGGGCGCGGCGGGCGCCAGCGCCGCGATCGAGGCGCGACGCGGCGGCGCCGACGTGCTGGTGCTCGAACGCGCAAGCGGTGGCGGCGGTGCCTCGGCAATCGCCGGTGGTCACCTGTACCTGGGCGGCGGAACGCCGGTGCAGAAAGCGTGCGGCTTCAATGACAGCGCGGAAGAGATGTACCGGTACCTCATGGCGCTTACGCCGGACCCGGATGCCGCCAAGATCCGGGCTTACTGCGACGACAGCGTCGGACACTTCGAGTGGCTCGAGGCGCTCGGTGTGCCATTCGAGCGCAGCTACTTTCCGGACAAGGCGCCCATCCAGGAAACGACGCAATGCCTGATCTGGACCGGCAACGAGAAGGTCTGGCCCTATCGCGAGCGCGCAAGGCCGGCGCCGCGGGGTCACAAGGTCGCGATGGCGGGCATCGAGGCCGGGTCGCTGCTGATGAAGGTGCTGATCGGTGCCGGGGCGGAACTCGGCGCCCGCGTCCGCTGCGATATGCGGGCCGTCGCGCTGATCGCGAACGACGCCGGCCGCGTGGTCGGCGTGCGTTACCGCCACTTCGGCGAGCACGGCGACGTGCGGGCCCGCCGCGGCGTGGTGCTGGCCGCCGGCGGTTACATCATGAATGACCGGATGTTCGAGCGGGAGCTCGCCTGGATGCCGCGCGACCTCATAAAGCACGGCACCAACAACGACGACGGATCGGGGATCCTGCTCGGCGTCTCGGCGGGGGGCGAGGCGGTCGGTCTCGACCGCGCATTTCTCACCTCGCCTTTCTATCCGCCCGCCGACATGCTGAAAGGGATCCTGGTCAATGCGCAGGGGCGCCGCTTCGTGGCGGAGGACTGCTATCACGGGCGAACCGCCGGCTTTCTCGTCGAGCAGCCGGACGGGATCGGTTACCTGATCCTCGACTCGGAGATCTTCGGATACCCGCCATACAAGTTCTTCGAGCAGTCGCTGGTCGATGGTTTCGACACCATCGCGGAGATGGAGCCGCGGCTCGGGCTCCCCGCGGGTTCCCTCGTGGCGACGGTGGACGAGTACAACCGCCACGCGTGCCGCGGCGAGGATCCCGAATTCCACAAGTATCGTGATTGGCTCAAGCCGCTGGACAAGCCGCCCTACGCCGCCTTCGATCTGTCGGTGGGCCGCGCCAAGTTTGCCGGGTTCTCGCTCGGTGGCCTTCGGACGTCCGTCGACTCCGAGGTTCAGGATCGCGACGGTCGCAGCATTCCCGGGCTCTATGCTGCCGGAGCCTGTGCGTGGAACATCGCGCAGGACACGCGCAGCTATTCGAGCGGGACTTGCCTGGGCGAGTCGACCTATTTCGGACGACGTGCGGGTCGGCACGCCGCGCGGAACACGATGGCGCGCGGCTGAGCGCCGCACGCGCGAACCGAGGGTTCGCTCAGCGGAAGAGATATGCGAGCGTGATACCCGCGAACACGGCCATGCCGAAATAGTTGTTGTTGAGGAACGCGCGGAAGCACGCGGAGGGTTCGCGATCGCGGATGAGCCGCTGCTGCCAAAGGGCAAGCGCGGCCGCCACCGCGAGCCCGAGCCAGTACCAGCGCCCGAGTGCGCTCAGGTGCCCGACTACCGCGAGCAGCGCGAGGCAACCAAGCTGCATGAGCGCGACGACGACCCGATCCGCGCGCCCGAACAGGATGGCCGCAGAACGCACCCCGATCGCGAGATCGTCCTCGCGGTCAACCATGGCGTACATCGTGTCGTAGACCACCGTCCAGAGCACCGCCGCCGCGAACAGGAGCCACCCGGAGACGGGAACGCGGCCGGTCTGCTCGGCAAACGCCATCGGCACCGACCACGAGAACGCGGCGCCGAGCCAGGCCTGCGGGAGCGGGAAAAAGCGCTTGAGGAACGGGTAGATCACCGCCAGCGCGCCGCCAGCGAGGGCGAACAACCGGGTGAGCGGTGCGAGCGGCACGATCAGCAGCAACGCAGCACAGGCAAGCACCAGGAACAGCCCGAGCGCTTCGGCCGGCGACACCGCACCGCGTGCGAGCGGCCGCGTCGCGGTACGACGGACGTGCGGATCGATCCGGCGATCCGCGTAGTCGTTGATGACGCAGCCCGCGGCACGCATCAGGAATGTGCCAGCCACGAAGATCGCGAACACGCGCTCGCCGGGCTGTCCGTCGGCCGAGATCCACAGTGCCCACAGAGCAGGCCAGAGCAGCAGCCACAGCCCGATCGGGCGATCGAGCCGCATGAGGCGCGCGTATTCGAGCAGACGTGTCATCGGGAGTCAGACCTTGCCGAAACGCGTGCCTTCGCCGATCCACCTGCGCTGGAGCGCCGCAACGCGCTCAGTCGGGGCGTCGAGCATGGTCTCCGCGGCTGCCTGTACACCGGGCAACAGATCGGAATCGCGGACCAGGTCCGCGACCTTGAGCTGCATGAGCCCGGTCTGGCGCGTCCCGAGCAACTCCCCGGGCCCGCGCAGCTCGAGATCGCGGCGCGCAACTTCGAAGCCGTCGGTAGTGTCGCGCAGGACCCCGAGGCGCTCGCGTGCGAGCGGTGTGAGCGGCGGCCGATAGAGAAGGACGCAGGTGCTCTCGACCGGCCCGCGCCCGACGCGTCCGCGGAGCTGGTGCAGCTGTGCGAGTCCCATACGCTCGGCGTTCTCGATGACCATCAGGCTCGCGTTCGGCACGTCGACCCCGACTTCGATGACGGTGGTCGCGACCAGCAGGCCGAGGCGCCCCTTCTTGAACGCGGTCATGACCGTATCCTTGCGCTTCGAGGGCATCCGGCCGTGCACCAGACCGATGGCGAGATCCGGCAGAGCGGCGGCGAGCGCCGCGGCGGTCTCGATCGCGGCCTGGTGACGCAGCAGCTCCGATTCCTCGATCAGCGGGCAGACCCAGTACGCCTGCCGGCCCGCGCTGCACGCGCTGCGGATACGCTCGATGACCTCGTCGCGGCGCGTCTCCGGCAGCGCGACCGTGCGAACGGGGGTGCGGCCGGGTGGCAGCTCGTCGATCACCGACACGTCGAGATCGGCGTAGGCGGTCATCGCGAGCGTGCGTGGAATGGGGGTGGCGGTCATCACGAGCTGGTGCGGGTAACGCCCGATGGCCAGACCCTTCTCCCGGAGCTGCAGCCGTTGATGCACGCCAAAGCGATGCTGTTCGTCGACGATCGCGAGTGCGAGGCGATGGAACCCGACGCCCTCCTGGAAGAGCGCGTGCGTGCCGACGGCGACCTGCGCGTCGCCCGAGGCCAGCGACTGTGTGAGCGCGTCGCGGGCACGGCCCGTGTGCCGTCCGGTGAGCAGCACGACGCTGATACCGAGCGGCTCGAGCCACGCCGAGAAGTTGAGCGCGTGCTGCTCGGCAAGGAGCTCGGTCGGGGCCATCACCGCGGTCTGGCAGCCGTGTTCGGCAGCGCGCACGGCTGCCAGCGCGGCGATCACGGTCTTGCCTGAGCCGACGTCGCCCTGCACCAGCCGCATCATCGGGTGTGAACGGGCAAGATCCGACGCGATCTCGCTCCAAACCCGGTGCTGGGCGCGCGTCAGCGAAAATGGCAACGTGGACACGAACCGCTCGACCAGACCGCCACCCGGCGCGAATGGCCACGACGGATCGCGATCGACGGCGCGCCGAAGGCCACGAAGTGAGAGCTGGTGCGCGAGCAATTCCTCGAAGGCGAGCGTCCGCTGCGCCTGATGGCACCCCGCGTTGAGCGATTCGAGATCCGCGTCCGGCGGCGGACGATGTACGTTGCGCAGCGCCGCCTCGAGCGACAGCAGCGACCAACGGCGGCGCACCGCGGGATCGATGCAATCGACGAGCCCGCCGGGCAGGTGCGCGAGGGCGAGCGCGGTGAGTTGCCGCAGCCGACCCTGTTGTACGCCCTCGGTGGTCGGATAGATCGGCGTCAGTCCCTCGGCTGCGGTCGACGGTGCGTCCAGCTGTGTGCGCCGGTATTCGGGATGCACCATCTCGAGGCCCGAAGGGCCCGCGCGCACCTCGCCGAAGCAACGCAGCCGCGTGCCGCGCGCAAGCGCGGCCTGCTGCGACGCCGAGAAATGGAAGAAGCGCAGGGTCAGGAAGCCGGAGCCGTCCCCGATCCGCGACAGCAGGACGCGTCGGCCCCTGAAAGCGATCTCCGTGAGCTGTATCTCGCCTTCGACGACCGCGCGCGCTCCGGCGTGCAGGCTGCCGATCGGGCTCACGCGCGTTCGGTCCTCGTAACGCTGGGGGAGGTGAAACAGCACGTCCTGAACGGTGTACAGGCCCAGGCGCGCGAGATTGTCGGCGAGCGCCGGGCCGACGCCGCGCAGGCTCGTCACCGGGCGTGCGGCGAGTAGTGGCGCAGTCGTCGGGCCGAGCCCGCGATGTAGATCGGCGTTGGGCACCCCGCGCGCCCGGACTTCTAGAGTTCGAGGACGCAGTCGATTTCGACCACGGCGCCGCGCGGCAGTGCCGCCACCCCCACCGCGGCGCGCGCCGGGTACGGCTGGGGGACGTATTCCGCCATGACCCGGTTGACGAGCTGAAAGTGACCGAGATCGGTGAGGTAGACGTTGAGCTTTGCAATGGAGCCCAGGTCGCTGCCGGCCGCGGCGGCAATCGCCTTCAGGTTGTCGAACACCCGGCGTACCTGAGTCTCCGTGTCGCCGCCCACCAGCTCGCCGGTGACCGGATCGAGCGGGATCTGTCCGGATACGTACACCGTACTGCCGACCCTGATCGCCTGGGAGTACGTCCCGATGGCCTTTGGTGCCGCATCGGTCGATATGACTTCACGCGTCAACGCGGTCTCCTCGTTTTCCGAACGGGGAAGGAAGGATAGCCGCGAAATCACGCGAAAACACGAATGGCAGCGGCCCCGCCGGCGTCAGGCGAGCGTGCGCAGCACGCGCAGTACCTCGGGCATGCCGCGGATGGCACGGATGACGCGCGCGAGATGCCTGCGGTCGTGCACGAGCAGCTCGAAGATCAGCGTCGAGCTGTCGCTGTCCCGCTCGACGACCGAGACGCGATCGATGTTGCTCTGCGTCGCGGAGATCGCAGCCGCGACCTGCGCGAGAACGCCCATCCGGTTCGTGACCTCGACCTTGATCTCGACATGAAACAGCCGGTCGGCGGACGCCTGCCAGGTGACTGGTACCCATTTCTCCGGCTGCTTGCGGAAAGACGCGAGGTTCCCGCAGGCCTCGCGATGGATCACGACCCCACGCCCGCTCGAGAGGTTGGCGAGCACCGGATCGTTCGGTATCGGGAAGCAGCAGCGCGCGTAGGTCACGACCAGACCCTCCGTGCCGGCGATCGCGAGCGCCCCGCCGCCCCCCGCGATGCCGTCACCCGCATCGGCCGGCATCAGCCTGCGCGCGACGAACGGGGCGATTCGCTCCCCGAGACCGATCTTCTCGAAGAGCTCCTCTGGGCTCCGCAGCCCGAACTCCTTCACCACCGACTCGACAGCGCCCGCCGGGAGCTTGCGCAAGCTGAGCGAGAACTCCTCGAGCGCCTGGTTCAAGAGCCGCCGGCCGAGCTCCATGGCCTCGCCGCGCTTCAGGTTCTTGAGGTACTGGCGAATCGCGGCGCGCGCCTTGGCGGTGACCACGAAGTTCGCCCAGGACGGGTTTGGCGTTGCACCCTTGGCGGTGATGACTTCGACGGTCTGGCCGTTACGAAGCGGCGTGCGCAGGGGCACGAGCCGCCGATCGACCTTAGCCGCGACGCAGCGGTTGCCGACGTCGGTGTGCACGGCATAGGCAAAGTCGACGCACGTCGCGCCGCGCGGGAGGCGGCGTATTTCGCCCTTGGGCGTGAACACGTAGACCTTGTCCGGGAACAGGTCGACCTTGACGCTCTCGAGAAACTCCTCCGAGCTACCGCCCTGCTGGATCTCGACGAGCTGCTGCAGCCACTCGCGCGCCCGATCGCTGTGCGAGCGATCGCCCGCGTCGCCCGCCTTGTACTGCCAGTGCGCCGCGATGCCCGACTCCGCAACCCTGTGCATGTCCTCGGTACGGATCTGCACCTCGATCGGCATGCCATTCGGACCGAATAGTGTCGTGTGCAGCGACTGGTAACCATTCGCCCGCGGGATGGCGATGTAGTCCTTGAACCGCCCCGGCATCGGCTTGTACACGCTGTGAACGCTGCCGAGCGTCCGGTAACAGGTATCGACGGCCTCGACCACGATGCGGAACCCGTACACGTCGACGATCTCGCCGAGCGCGACCTTCTTGCGCCGCATCTTCTGGTAGATGCTGTACGGGTCCTTCTCACGTCCCTCGATGCGCGCGCTGATTCCGGCCCTGTCGAGCGCGGTTCGCAGCGAGTCGGAGATGCGGCCGACCACCTGCTTCTGGTTGCCCTTGGCACGGCGCACCGCATTCTCGATGACACGGTAGCGGCGCGGATACATCGAGCGGAAGCCGAGATCCTCGAGCTCGGTCTTGATCGCATGCATGCCGAGCCGGTGTGCAATCGGCGCGTAGATGTCGAGCGTCTCGCGCGCAACGGTGCGTCGCTTCGCGAGCGGCATGGCACCCAGCGTGCGCATGTTGTGCGTGCGATCGGCGAGCTTGACCATGATCACGCGGATGTCGCGCACCATCGCGAGCAGCATCTTGCGGAAGCTCTCGGCCTGCGCTTCCTCGCGGCTCTTGAACTGGATCTGGTCGAGCTTGCTGACGCCGTCTACGAGATCGGCCACTTCCTGGCCGAACCGCCGGTTGATCTCCTCCTTGAGCGTCGGCGTGTCCTCGATCACGTCGTGGAGGATGGCCGCGATCAGCGTCTGCGGATCGAGCCTCAGGTCCGCGAGCAGGTCGGCGACGGCGACGGGGTGGGTGATGTATGGCTCGCCGGAGCGGCGTCGCTGGCCCTGATGAGCCTCAAAGGCAAAGTCGTAGGCATCCTGGATGCGTTCGACCTCGGCGGGCGGGAGATAGCCCTCGAGCTTCGAGACGAGCTGGCTGATGCCTATGGACCGTCTTCCATATGGCAGCAGGCTGCGCAGGGAAGACGTGACGTCCATAGAAGGGGTCGATGCGGCGGGATCAGTCTCCCAACCCGATCTGCGGCGCCCGCAGCTCGCCCAGGAATTCGGGCTCGGGGAGGAGTTCCTGCGGCGGGCGGTCCGGCTCCTCGAGGATCTCGAGACCGACGTGGCCCGCGGCGACCTCGCGCAGGGCCAGCACCGTAGGCTTGTCGTGCTCCCAGTCCAGGGTGGCCTCGGCGCCATTGGCCAGTTTACGGGCGCGCCGCGCCGCCACCAGCACGAGCTGGAACAGGTTGGGAACGTTCTGCAGGCAATCCTCGACGGTAATACGGGCCATTAGCAGGTCTATCTATCAGCGAAGGACGGGGGCACCGAGCATAGCACAGGGGCCAATGGTTCCCTTCCGGCCCGGGTCAACCGGTCAGACCCGTCACGAAACCCGCCAGACCCGGGCGGTCGCTGCGGGCCGCCGAACCGGCGGCGTTGACGACGTCGGCCAGCTCGTCCGTGGCGCGGTCGAAATCGTCGTTGATCACCACGAAATCGAACTCCCGCCAGTGGGTCATGTCCGCCGCGGCGTCGGCGAGCCTGCGCTGGATCACCTGCTCGGTATCCGTGCCGCGCTGGCGCAAGCGGCGTTCGAGCTCCGCGCGTGACGGCGGCAGGATGAAGATGGAGAGGCATTCCGGCATCGCGGCGCGGACCTGTGCGGCGCCCTGCCAGTCGATCTCGAGGATCAGGTCCTGCCCCGCGGACAGCGCCTCCTCCACCTGCCGCCGCGGCGTCGCGTAGTGGTTGTCGAATACCCGCGCATGCTCCAGGAATTCCCCGGCCGCTGCCATGTGCTGGAACTCGTCGGGTGACACAAAATAGTAGTCGCGGCCGTGCACCTCGTTCTCGCGCCGCTTGCGTGTCGTGCAGGAGATGGAGAAACGCAGGCCCGGCTCGCGCGCCATCAGCGCGCGCACCAGCGAGGTCTTGCCGGCGCCCGACGGCGCGGAAATCACGAACAGACGCCCGCGGTCGCGGGCCGCGGCGCTACTCAATGTTCTGGACCTGTTCGCGCATCTGCTCGATCAGGACCTTGACGTCGACCGCCGCGCGCGTGGTCTCGACATCCTGCGACTTCGACGAGAGCGTGTTCGCCTCGCGGTTCAGCTCCTGCATCAGGAAGTCGAGCCGCCGCCCGGCTGGCTCCTTCGAATCGAACACCTGCAGGATCTCGGTCACGTGACTGCCCAGGCGGTCGAGCTCTTCCTCGACGTCCATCTTGCAGGCGAGCAGCGCGATCTCCTGCTCGAGGCGCTCGGCGTCGACCGCGACGCCCAGTTGTGCCGCGCGATCCGCGGTCCGCGTCTGGATGCGCGAGCGCACCTCGGGCAGCCGCGCGCGCACGGTCGCGATGCGCTCGCGCAGCGCGTCGCAGCGTTGCCGCAGCGTGTCGCGCAACCGCGCACCCTCACGGGCGCGCGACTCGTTGAGCTCGGCGACCGTTTCCGCGAGCAGCGACATCGCCTCGGTTGCGACCGGTGCGAGATCGCGATCGGCCTCGCGTACCACACCCGGCCAGCGCAGTACGTCAAAAGCGCCGATCGCGCCGTGGGTGCCGCCGAGCATCTCCGCGACCTCGGCCGCGCGCTGCTTGAGCTCGGCGACCAGGGCACGGTTGAGCTCGAGCGCGGCCGATTCGGCCGCGGTACTGCGCAGGTAAATGCCGGCCTCTACCTTGCCGCGCCGCAGATTCGTGCCGAGCAGCGTGCGCGCATCGCCCTCGAGGCAACGCAGCTCGTCCGGCAGCCGCAACGCCAGTTCCAGGTAGCGGTGGTTGACGGATCGAAGCTCGCAGCTGAGCGTCCCCCACGGGCCCTGACGCTCGCGTCGTGCGAAGCCGGTCATGCTGCGGATCATTGGTCCTGGTCCGTCGCTGAAACGCGTTGATTTTGGGCAATTTGCCGCACGCCGGGCTCTTACGGTGACGGCGCGCGGGGTGCTATAAGTCAGCGGGGAAGTCTACATGAGAAGCAGCGTGCCGGAGCGTTCGGTGCAAATAGAGCACGCGGATCTGAGCCTCGTCGGTAATCGTGAAGAGAACCAGGATCGCGTTGCCATTGCCGGCGACCGTGATGCGTTGCTCCTCGCAGTGGTCGACGGAATGGGCGGGCACGCCGACGGCGCGCAGGCCGCCGAGATTGCCTTGCGCACGATGGTGGGAGAGTTCTGGGAGGCGAGCCGGCCGTTGTTCGACCCGGAAGGCTTCCTTCATCTGACCATGGGGCGCGCGCACGAGGCCGTGGTCGCGCTGGGGCAGGGACTTCCGCCCGACATACGCCCGCGCGCAACCTGCGCCGTGGGCCTCATCCAGGGATCGAGCGCATGGTGGGCGCACATCGGCGACAGCCGCGTGTACCTGATCCGTGGCGGCGCCGTCATCGATCGCACGCGGGATCACAGCCATGTAGAGCTGCTGCTGCGCGCTGGCCGTATCACCGAGACGCAGGCGGCGGCGCACCCGATGCGCAACTACGTCGAATGTTGCATCGGCGGGGATCCCGTCCTTCCGGAGATGAGTCTCTCCGGTCGCCGCGCGCTGCAATCGGGTGACATCCTGTTGCTCTGCTCCGACGGATTCTGGACCGGGCTCCCTGACCTGCAGATCGCGAGCGTCGGGCAACCGGGTCAGGGTCGCGCGCGAGGTCTCAAGGATTCGCTTGCGGACCTGGGGGAGCGCGCCGTACAGGCGACCGCTCCGCTTGCGGACAACACCACGGCGGCTGCTGTGCGCTGGTCGGCCGCATGAATCGGTGCCGGCGATGAGATCCGGCGGACGCGCACCCGACGAGCTGCGCCCGGTCCGGATCACGCGTGGATACACACGGCACGCCGAGGGATCGGTGCTGGTGGAGTTCGGCGACACGCGCGTACTCGTCACTGCGAGCGCCGAGGACGGTGTGCCATCCTTTCTGCGGGGCCGCGGAGAGGGCTGGGTAACAGCCGAGTACGGCATGCTCCCGCGCGCGACGCATTCGCGATCGCCACGCGAGGCTGCGCGCGGCAAGCAAGGCGGTCGCACGCTCGAGATCCAGCGGCTGATCGGGCGCTCGTTGCGCGCCGTGGTCGATCTGCGCGCGCTCGGCGAGCGCACCGTAACTCTCGATTGCGACGTGCTGCAGGCCGACGGCGGCACCCGCACCGCAGCGATCACCGGCGCGTACGTTGCGCTTTTCGATGCTGTCAACGCGCTGATCACGCGGCGCTCACTCGGCGCGAGCCCGTTGCACGGACAGGTGGCCGCGGTGTCGGTCGGCATCGTGCGCGGCGTGCCCGTGGTCGATCTCGATTACGCCGAGGACTCAACGGCGGAGACCGACATGAACGTCGTGATGCGGAACGGCGGCGGCTTCGTCGAAGTCCAGGGCACGGCCGAGGGCCATGCCTTCCGCCGCCATGAGCTCGACGCGATGCTCGACCTCGCCGCCGGCGCCTGCGCGCGTCTGTTCTCGGCACAGCTCGCCGCGCTGGAGGCGGGCGAGGCTCGGTCTTGAATCGCGACCGCGGCGGGCTGCCGGAGCGATTGGTGCTTGCGACCGGCAACGCCGGCAAGCTGCGTGAGCTCAGGGAAATCCTCGGGCCCTGGAACGTCGACGTGCGCCCGCAGTCGGAGTTTACGCATGCCCATGCGGCGGAGACCGGCTTGAGTTTTGTCGAGAACGCATTGCTAAAGGCGCGGCACGCGGCCGGCGCCTCCGGACTGCCCGCCATCGGCGACGATTCGGGGCTGGAGGTCGATGCGCTCCGGGGTGCTCCCGGGATCCACTCGGCGCGTTACGCGACCCCGATGGCGAGTGATGCTGACAACAACCTCAAGCTGCTCGACGAGCTCGCGGCCGTGCCGGCGGCGGCGCGCGGCGCCCGTTACCGCTGTGCGATGGTGTATCTGCGCTGGCCGCTCGACGCCGCACCCCTGATCGCCCAGGCTGCCTGGGAGGGCCGCATCCTTCGAGCGCCGGTCGGCGTGCACGGATTCGGCTACGACCCGCTGTTTGAGGTTGCCGGGACAGGACGCTCCGCGGCGCAACTCGACCCGGCCGAGAAGAACCGCATCAGCCATCGCGGCCAGGCCCTGCGGGCGTTGCTGCTCGCGCTGCGGGCGACCGAGAGACCCGGATGAGCCCGCCGCTCTCGCTCTACGTGCATCTGCCGTGGTGTGTGCGCAAGTGCCCGTACTGCGACTTCAACTCGCACCAGCTGCCCGCCGGTGGCGTGCCGGAGGATGCATACCTGCGGGCGCTCCTCGAGGATCTCGAGCACGCCGCTGCCGGGTGTGGGGGGCGACCCCTGATCTCGGTGTTCTTCGGCGGTGGTACGCCGAGCCTGTTCTCCCCGTCGTCGATCGAGCGGCTGCTGGTGCGCGCGAGCGCGTTGCTGCCTGCGGCGCCCGGCCTCGAGGTCACGCTCGAGGCAAACCCCGGCACGATCGAGCACCGCGCATTTGCCGCATATCGCGCGGCGGGCATCAACCGTGTATCGCTGGGTGCACAGAGTTTCGACGACCGGAAACTCGCGGCGCTTGGGCGGATACACGCGGCGGCAGAGACACGTGCCGCGGTGACCGAGCTGCGCGGCGCCGGGCTCGGCAATTTCAACCTGGACCTGATGTACGCGTTGCCGGGACAGGACGTGTCCGGGGCGGTCGCCGATATCGAGGCTGCGCTCGAGCTCGAGCCCACGCATCTTTCGCACTACCAGCTCACGCTCGAACCAGGAACGGTTTTTGCGAGCCGCCCGCCGCCGCTGCCGGACGAGGACGCGACATTCGAGATGCAGGAGGTCTGCCAGTTGCGCCTGGCCGAGGCCGGGTACTTGCAGTACGAGGTGTCCGCGTATGCACGGGCTGGCGCGCAATGTCGTCACAACCGCAACTACTGGGAGTTCGGTGACTACTTGGGTATTGGCGCCGGCGCGCACGGCAAGCTCACGCACGACGGACGCGTCACGCGCACCGCGCGCCAGCGGTCGCCTGTGCGTTACATGGCGGCCGCAACGCCGGCGGAGCGCATCGCAGAAGAGCGCGCAATCGAGCCCCGGGAGCTGCCGTTCGAGTTCTGCCTCAATGCCCTGCGGCTGGTGGACGGCTTCGACACCGGAACGTTTGAAGCGCGTACGGCGCTACCCCGGTCCGCCATCGAGTCCGGCTGCGCGGCTGCGCGTGAGCGGGGGCTGCTCGAGCCGCAAGGCGACTGTTGGGTGCCCACGGCGCTGGGACGACGCTTTCTGAACGATCTCCAGACGCTCTTCCTGCCGGAGCGGCCAGCCGCCACAGGGCACCATCCGCATGAAAACCCCGCCGGAGTGGCTGCACCTGTCCGCCGGACTGTTGCAGCCGCAGGCGAAATCGGTTATGGCGCCGAAACAGTTATACACACCCGGCGCCGCTGACCCGAAATACGCCACGTTACGGGTGGTAATCCAAGTGTCACCTTAGAGCGTGAGCATAAGTTGTTGTTTCGTATTCGGAAATGTTTGTGGTCAATTTTTCACCAAACTGAAATGAGGCTTATGTGAAAGCAGCGAGGGCACTGCGGCGGTGTGCTCATCCACACAGTTATCCACAGCTTTTGTGGATAAGCGGACTCCGGAAAATCGGGTACACCGCCGGCCGAAGCCGCTCCCCCGCGCCACCCTTGTTTGACCGGGATGCCGCCCCTATACTTCGCGACCCTTTTTCCGATCGTTTGCGCAGGTTAGCGCCATGAAAAGCGGCATCCACCCCGACTACAAGCAGATCACGGTCACCTGCAGCTGCGGCAATGTCTTTCAGACTCGCTCCACGCTCGGCCAGGACCTGCAGATCGAGGTGTGCTCGAACTGCCATCCGTTCTACACCGGCAAGCAGAAGATCGTCGACACGGGCGGCCGGGTCGACCGCTTCCGAAAGAAGTACGCGCGCGGCTGACGCGCGGATTCTCCGCCTGGTATGTAAACGGGGCGCCGGGGCGCCCCGTTGTCTTTGAGGCCGGTGGCACCGCGCCGAAGTGGGAACTTTGCCCCTTGGCGGGGGGCCTCTAGACTTGGGCGGCCCACGCCCGAGAGGTACGCGATGACTACCCCTGTTGGACGGCGGATCGTGCTTGCCGCGGTTGCCTGCGGCGCGGTCATTGCAGCGGGCTGTGCGAGCAATCCCGCCACCGGCGGCGCGGACGTCGTCACGATGTCCGAGAAAAAGGAGATCGACATCGGGCGCCAGATGCACCCGAAGGTCCTCCAGCAGTACGGACGGTACAACGACGAGCGCCTGCAGGCTTATGTCAACGATGTCGGGCAGCGCCTCGCGGCCAAAGGTGACAGACCCGGGATCACCTGGACGTTTACGGTTCTCGACAGCCAGGAAACGAACGCCTTCGCACTGCCGGGCGGTTACATCTACATCACGCGCGGCATCATGAGCTATCTCAACAGTGAGGCCGAGCTTGCCGCGGTGCTCGGCCACGAGATCGGGCACGTCACAGCGCGTCACGCAGTGCGGCAGCAGACCGGCGCAACCGCGGCCGGCGTCGGGGCAACGCTGATTGCGGTGCTCACCGGCAGCGGGAGCCTCGCCAACATTGCCAATGTCGCGGGCTCTGCACTCATCTCCGGCTACGGTCGCGACATGGAGCTCGAGGCCGACTCGCTTGGCGCCAGGTACATCGGCAATCTCGGTTACGACCCCGAGGCGATGATCGACGTGGTGCGGCTGCTCAAGAACCAGGAGATGTTCGAGATCCAGCGTGCGCGCGAGGAGAATCGCGAGCCGCGCGTGTACCACGGGGTTTTCTCGAGCCACCCCGACAACGACACCCGTCTCAAGGAAGTCGTAGCCTCCGCGGGCGAGGTCGCGCGCGGCGAGCAGCGACAGCCCGGCGAGCACCGACCGGACAATCGCGACGTCTATCTGAGCCGGATCACGGGACTACCGATCGGTGCGAGCGAGGCGCAGGGCGTGACCCGTGGCACGCGGTTCTACCACGCAGACATGGGCTTTACGGTCGCCTTTCCCACGGGCTGGCTGGTGCAGAACCAGCCCGCAAAGCTGGTCGGCGCGACACCGCAGAAGGACGTGACGCTGCAACTCTTCGTGATGCCCTATCCGCCGGGCACGACCCCTGAGCAGTTCCTGGCGCAGAATCTCAAGGGCACGCGAACCGAGCGTGGCGAGCCGCTCGAGGTCAACGGGCTGCCAGGGTACACGGCGATCGCGCAGAACGTGTCGCTTCCCTGGGGTAACAAGGGCCCGGCGCGATACGCGGTCATCTACATGAACAACCAGGCCTTCGTCTTCTTCGGCTCCTCGCGTATCACCTCCGCACTCGCAGCCCACGATGCCGTCCTCCTCAGCAGCATCAAGACTTTTCGCCGGCTGCGCCAGCGGGAGTTCGAGACCGCCGATCCGGACCGCATCCTCGTCGTGCGGGCGACGCCGCAGACCACCATCGAGAGCCTCGCGAAGAGCTCGCCGATCGAGAAGTACGCTGCCCAGCAGCTTCGGCTCCTGAACGATCTTTATCCGGACAAGGAGCCCACGGCGGGCCAACCCATCAAGATCGTCAAGTGAACCCTGCGCCGGCCGCACCGGACGCGGCCGGGCGCTTGCCTCCCACCCACTGCTCGTGCAAATCTGCCCGGCCCGCTGCGCTTTTCCGGCGCGTCGGGCAACTGCAACCGGGTGGGGCAGGATGAGCGATAGCAAGTACGAGCTGGTCGACGTCGCAACGGGAAAGAAGTCCGTGCTCGAAGCACGGCACGGGACGATGGGTCCCGCGTGCCTCAGCCTGTCGAATCTGCACCGCGATCACGGGGTATTCACTTTCGACCCCGGGTTCATGGCAACGGCGGCCTGCGAGAGCCGCATCACCTACATCGACGGGGACGCCGGCGTGCTGCTGCACCGCGGCTACCCGATCGAGCAGCTGGCAGTCAAGTCGAGCTTCCTGGAGGTCGCCTACCTGCTGACCCACGGTGAGCTGCCTTCAGGGGCGCACCTCGAGCAGTTCGACCGCTCGATCCGCTATCACACGATGCTGAACGAGACGCTGCTGCGGTTCTTCAATGGCTTTCACTACGACGCGCACCCGATGGCGATGGTGTCGGCGGTCGTGGCCTCCATGGCGGCGTTCTATCACGACTCCATGGACATCAATAATCCGCGTCACCGCGAGATTTTCACTCACCGAATCCTCGCCAAGATCCCGACCATCTCGGCCGCCGCGTACAAGCATATGCTCGGGCAGCCCTTCGTCTATCCGCGGAACGACCTCGACTACTGCGCAAACATGCTGCACATGTTCTTCGCGGTGCCGGCCGAGGAATACGTCGTTGATCCGATAGCCGCGCAGGCGATCGACCTGCTCTTTGTGCTGCACGCGGATCACGAGCAGAACGCGAGCACCTCGACGGTGCGCCTTGCCGGCTCGACCGGCGCGAACCCCTACGCCGCGATTTCGGCGGGAGTATCGGCACTGTGGGGCCCGGCCCATGGCGGGGCGAACGAGGCGGTGCTGCTGATGCTCGAGGAGATCGGCACGGTCGACAACATCCAGAAGTTCCTTGACCGCGTCAAGGACAAGCAGGACAACACGCGCCTGATGGGCTTTGGTCATCGGGTCTACAAGAACTTCGATCCGCGCGCGAAGATCATCCGCGAGATGTGCCACAAGGTGCTCGCGCGCCTAGGGCGACAGGACAACCCGCTGTTCGAGCTGGCCCTGCGGCTCGAGGAGATCGCGCTCAAGGACGATTACTTCATCGGTCGCAAGCTGTATCCGAACGTCGATTTCTATTCCGGCATCATCTACAGCGCGCTCGGGATCCCTCGTTCGATGTTCACGGTGATGTTTGCGATCGCGCGCACCGCGGGCTGGGTGGCGCACTGGCAGGAGATGATCGGCGATCCCGCGATGAAGATCGGACGCCCGCGTCAGCTCTATACCGGTCCGGTGCAGCGGGCCTACGTCGACGTCGAGAAGCGCGGCTGAGGACTCGCCCTTCGACCGAATCGCCGAGGCGGCCCAACCATGCGCCTCAGTTTTGCGGCGGACGCGCGTGGCGGCCGAGGTAGTGGGCGGTGACCATGGGCGCGGCCGGGAGCTGCTCGACGATCTCGTAGAGCCGCTCGTAGCCCGTGTGCTCGATCTTCCAGTCGCTGCCTTCCTTGACGTAGCGGTCGTCGTAGAGACACGCGCCCGAGAGCTTCATGTTGCTGCGCAGGTCCAGGAACCAGTCGTTCTGGTACCAGGTGCCGGTGGCCGTCGACGGCGAGGTCAGCCGGATCTCGGGATGTCCGCCCTGGTGCACTGAGATGCACTGTGCGTGAATCGCCGACGCGAGGTATTCGAGGATCGCTGCACGACCGCTGCGCTCGACGCGATAAGTCCTCCCGATGTAGCACACCGTTGCCGACTCGACGAAGCACCTGGCGAGGTCCGCCCAGTTCGCCGTGTCGACCAGCCGGAAATACCGGTACTTGAGCTGCTTGATCGCCTCGATCTCGTCGAGCTGATTCGTCATCTCGGGTCCCCGTGTGGCGCGGTCAATCGAGCAGGTCCTCGACTTCCGTCGTGCTCGCACGCCGCATCGGCTTGCCGTCCACCGGGCTGCACGGCGACTGGCGGATGCCGTCCAGCGGAAAGACGACCGCATCGACCGTCTGGCGACCCGCGACGAATCGCAGCGCCGGATAGCTCACGGCACGGTCGCGCTCGAAGCGGACGCGGCGCTCGAGTACCTCGTGCGGGACGCCGCGCTCGTCGAGTCGCAGGGACACTGCTTCGGGTGTCTCGGAGAACAGGTGCAGGTTTATCTCGGAATGCGCGGAGGCACTTCCATTCAGCACCGGCCCGACCAGCCGCGGCTGGAAATCCGCCATCAGGCGCATGGCTGAGAGCGCGGCGCGGCGCAGGTTCGTCAGGTCTGCGGCGTGCCTGTCGTGCGCGAACAGCCGGTGATGGGCCATCATCGCGGCCTCGATCTCCGTGTTGCGCGGCAGGATTGACGCGTCCGTGACACCGAGCCGCTCAGCGGCCTTGCGCTTGGCGAGCAGGAAGTCGTCCACACCCTGCTCGTTCATGATCCTGGCTGCTTCGTCGGCAACCGCCTGGCGCAGCAGGTCCGCTCTGGGATTCGGACGTCGGCTCATCGGCAATGCCCCGGTCTTGCGCGGACGCCCAACACTAGCGGGAGAACGCGGCTGCGCGCAACGCGCACTAGAAAATCGATTCCTCGCTTGAGGCAGGCTCCACAGATTCGGCGTCGATGCTGTCGGCGAGACCGCCACTGTCGACCACGCCGCCGGAGAGCGGCGCATGACCGGCGAGAAACACCTCGAACACGGCGCCGAATTCTCCCGCTGACGCGAGTGACCCCGTCCCCCGCGACACCCACATGCGCACTATGCCGGGTGGCTCGGGCTGACGGTGTTCCGGCACACCGCGCAGGGCCTCGGCCATGAAGTGCACCCACATCGGCAGCGCCGTGCGAGCGCCCTCTTCGTGTTCGCCCAGGGTTCGTTCCTGGTCGAAGCCGATCCAGGTCGCAACGGTGAGATCCGCGTTGTAGCCGACGAACCAGGCATCGCGGCGGTCGTTCGTCGTGCCGGTCTTGCCTGCGAGGTCGAGTCGACCGATCGATTTCGCCAGTTGCGCGGTACCGCGCTGGATGACGTCGACCATCATGTCGGTCATCACAAACGCGTTCGCGGGTGTGATCGCGACCGGGGCCACCCGGTCGGGCGGAACCGGGCCCGTCGCCACCTGCCCGAGACCGGTCGCCTGGACACAGCCCGGGCAGGCAAGCTTCGGCGTCGCCTGGAAGACAGGGTTCCCAGCCGCATCGGTCACGCGTTCGACCGCATACGGCGTGACCAGATAGCCACCGTTTGCGAACACCGCGAAGCCGCGCGCCATCGCGAGCGGCGTCACCTGACCGGTTCCGAGCGCGAGCGTCAGGTTCGTGGGCAAGGCTTCAGCGCCGAAACCGAACTGACCGATGTGCTTTATTGCATGCCCGAGGCCGGTGCCCCGCAGCACGCGAATCGAGACGAGATTTCGCGAACGCACCAGGCCCTCGCGCAGCGGCGTTGGCCCATAAAAGCGCTTGGTGATGTTCTGCGGCCGCCACTCTTCTTCGGGGGTGCCGCCCTCGATCACAATCGGCGCGTCGTTGATCAGCGTCGCGGGCGTGAAGCCGCGCTCGAGCGCCGCAGAATAGAGAAACGGTTTGAAGGCCGATCCGGGCTGACGCCGTGCCTGCAGCGCGCGGTTGTACCTGCTGTCGAAGAAGGCGAAGCCGCCGGTTACCGCCACGATCGCGCCGTCGTTCGGATCGATCGCAACCAGCGCACCGGCGACAGCCGGCTGCTGCGCGAGCCGCCAGTGGCCCTCGGCGAGCGGCTCCAGATAGACGAGCTGCCCGGGCGCAAGCACTTCCGCCGCCGATGCTGGCGCCGGGCCGAGCTTGTCCTCAGGCAGGGCCCGCCGAGCCCAGGACAGATCTTCCCAGCGAAGATCGATACGGCGGTCGTCGCGCAAGCGCACGACAGCGGCCTTCTCGCCCACCGACTCGACGAGGGCGACGGCGAGGTTGCCGAGAGTACCGTGCTCGCGGAAGGCAGTTTTGACCGCGTCGTCGTCGCCGAGCGCGCTCGACTCGATCTGTGCCAGCGGGCCGCGGTAGCCGTGACGGCGCTCGTACTCGAGGATCGCCTGTCGCGCCGACGCGTCGGCGAGCGCCTGCAGGCGGCTGTCGACCGTCGTGCGTACACGATAGCCGTCGATGAGCGCTGCCGCGCCGAAGCGCGCGACCATCTCCGCGCGCGCCATCTCGGCGATCCACGGCGCGTCAAGCTCGATGTCGGGGCCGTGCAGCCGACCGTCGAGTGGCACGCGCAGCGCGGCATCGCGTGCCGCGGCATCGATGCGTCCGGTCTCGAGCAGGCGGCGCAGCACGTACGCACGGCGATCCTTTGCCCGTTCGATGCTTGCTACGGGATTGTCGCGCGACGGAGAGCGGGGCAGGCCGGCGATCAATGCGGCCTCGGCAAGGTCGAGCTCGGCGGCCTTCTTGCCGAAGTACACATCCGCGGCGGCGCCAACGCCGTACGCGCGCTGACCCAGAAAGATCCGGTTCAGATAAAGCGTCAGGATCTCCTGCTTGCTGAACTCACGTTCCAGCCGCAGTGCGAGAAAGACCTCCTTGAGTTTGCGTCGCAACGTACGCTCGGAGGAGAGCACCGTGTTGCGTGCCAGCTGCATGGTGATCGTGCCGCCGCCTTCCCGGACGCCGCCCGCGGCGACGTTGCTCAGGAGCGCCCGTACGAGACCCTGCCAGTCGACACCGGGATGGCTGTAGAACCGCGCATCCTCCGCCGCGAGGAACGCGTCCATGACCACCTGCGGGATCTCCTCGTGTCTGAGCGGAATCCTGCGCTGCTCACCGAACTGCGCGATGAGCTTGTCGTCGCGCGAGAGCACCTGCAGCGGCAGCTGCACGCGTATCTCGCGCAGCTGCGCCGCGGCGGGAATCTCCGGGCCCAGGTACTGCAGCGTGCCCGCAAAGGCGAGCACCAGCGCGGCGGCGGTGATCAACGCAGCCGTGAGCAGGATCACGAGCACGCGTGGGAAGCTCGATCGCATCGCGAATTCTGGGATTCAGTCCTTGTTGCGTTCCGGGGCCTTTGTGCATAGTAGCCGCGACACAAGGGCAAACTCATCGAAAGATGGTGACCCCTGCGGGGGGCGGCCCGCCGGCACCGAAGTCGGATCGAGCCCGCCGGGCATGCCGGCGGTTGCAGCGCGCGCCCTCACGTGTCCGGTTCGTGGATTTCGACCATCCATGGGGGGTGTTGTGCGGCGAGCGTGTGGAATTGCCAAGGCTCTCACAATTCTATTTGCCAGACCGCTGATATATAGTGGGGCGGGGGCATGAATCCACACCATAATCGCTGCGCAAACCTTTGAACTAGAAGGACTCACCTGTGTTGCTTCAGCGCAGAGCTAAACCGGTAATCGGGCTCGACATCACCACTTCCTCGATCAAGCTCATCGAGCTTTCGAGGAGCGGTGATTCCTATCGCGTGGAGTCCTACGCGGCCGAGCCCTCGCCGCCGAACGCGATCAACGAGAAGGCGATCGTCGATGCCCAGGCGGTCGGCGAGGCCGTGCGCCGCGCCGTCAAGCGCGCCGGCGCGCGCAGTGGCGAAGTCGCGATCGCGATCAGCGGCGACGCCGCGATCACGAAGGTGATCCAGATGCCCCGCTCGCTGCGCGACAGCGAGCTCGAGTCCCAGGTCGAGATGCAGGCGGACCAGTACATCCCGTTCCCGATGGAGGAAGTCAGCTTCGACTTCGAGGTCATCGGTGCGTCGGAAAAAGATCCCGACATGTACGACGTGCTGCTGGTCGCGACGCGCTCCGAGAACGTCGAGCAACGGCAGGCCGCGGTGCAGGCCGCCGGTCTTTCGACCCGCATCGTCGACGTCGAGGCCTTCGCGCTCGAGAACTCCTGCCGGCTGCTGACGCACCAGATGCCCGACGGTGGCATTGACCGCTACATTGCCGTCATCGACTTCGGCGCGAGCAGCACCACGTTCTCTGTGCTGCGCAACCTCAAGGTGACCTACACACGGGACTTCGCCTTCGGCGGCCAGCAGCTGACCGAGGAGATCATGCGCAGCTACGGTCTCAGCATGGAGGAAGCTGGCCGCGCCAAGAAGGAAGGCGGGCTTCCGGCCAACTACCAGGCCGAGGTTCTCGACCCGTTCATCGACGACATGTGCCAGCAGGTCAGCCGCTCGCTGCAGTTCTATCTCGCCTCCGGCAGCGGGCGCGAGCAGCCCGAGCAGATCCTGGTCTGCGGCGGCTGCGCCAACATTCCCGGCGTCGCCGACGTGATCGCGAGCCGGGTCGGCATACCCGCCGAGCGCGGCGATCCGCTCGGCCAGATGAAGATCTCCACGCGCGCCCTCGCCCAGGGCGTGAAGAAAGATGCGACCGCACTGCTCACCGCTTGCGGTCTGGCGCTGAGGAGCTTCGACTGACATGCCAAGAATTAACCTACTGCCGTGGCGCGAGGCACAGCGCAAGCGTCAGCGCCAGGAGTTCTTCTTAGGGATAGCGGCGGCGCTCGGCAGCGCGGCGCTTGTGGTGTTGGTGGGCCGCTGGCAGATGAGCGCGGCAATCGCGAACCAGACCGAACGCAACTCGGTGATCGAGGCCGAGATCGCCGTGCTCGACAAGCAGATCGCGGAGATCAACGGGCTGGAGAACCAGAAACGCCGGCTGATCGCCCGCATGGAGATCATCGAGACGCTGCAGCGCAGTCGTCCCGAGATCGTGCACGTGTTCGACGAGATCGTGCGCGTGCTGCCAGAGGGCGTGTTCCTGACGACGCTCAGGCAGACGGGTCCGAAAATCGAGATGCGCGGTGTGGCTCAGTCGAGCACACGCGTTTCCGCGTTCATGCGCAACATCGACAACTCACAGTGGCTGGCCGATCCGCAGCTGCGCATCGTCGAGACCAAGGGCAATGACGCAACACGCGGCGCCGAGTTCACGCTGTACGCCAACCAGCGCAGCCAGGTACCGGTGGAGGGCGACGACGCCACGAGCGGGAAGGTGGCCGCCAAATGAACAAGCTCAAGGCGCTCTTCGAGCAGCTCCGCAATCTCGATCCGAACGACCCGGGTCGCTGGCCGTTTACGATCCGCCTGGGCACGACTGTGCTCCTGTTGGTGCTCGCCGCGGGCGCGGGGTATTACTGGTTCGTCTGGAAGGCCAAGCGTCCCGAGCTGCTCGAGGCGCGCGCCAAGGAAACCGAGCTCTGGACCACGCTCGAGACGAAGGCGAAGAAGGCCGCGAACCTGCAGGCCTACAAGGACCAGCTGGCCGAGATGGAGAAATCCTTCGGCGCCATGCTGCGTCAGCTCCCCAACAAGACCGAAGTGCCCAACCTCCTGGTCGACATTTCGCAGAGCGGGCTGGCCGCCGGTCTCGAGGAGAAGCTTTTCCAGCCCGAGGGCGAGAATCGCAAGGACTTCTACGCCGAGCTCCCGATCCGCATCCGGCTCACGGGCGGGTACCACGAGATGGGCGCGTTCGCGAGCGGCATCGCGGCGCTGCCACGCATCGTCACGCTGCACGACATCCAGATAACGCCCGCCTCGCGCGAGCGTGGCACTGCGGGCGGGTTGCCCGCGGACCTGGTGCTCGACGTGACGGCGAAGACCTACCGGTATCTGGACGAGGAAGAGCAGGCTGCTGCTCAGCCCCAGGACGCCGCGGCCAGGCGCAAGAAGAAGGGCTGAGCGGGCAGCGACAGAGGCTTCGAGACACATGACCACAGCTAAGCAAATCGCCCTGGTAGCCGCCGTCCTCGCGACGGTGGCCGGCTGCTCGAGCGATCTGGACGACCTGCAGGCACGCATTACCGAAGTCAAGAGCCGGCCCGGCGGCCGTATCGAGCCCTTGCCCGAAGTGAAGCCGTACGAGACCTTCAACTACGGCGCTACCAGCCTGCGTTCGCCGTTCGTCCAGGGCATGCCGGCTACGGCCATGGCGCCGGGCGCGCTGCGCCCCGACTTCAACCGTCCGCGCGAGTTCCTCGAGCAGTTTTCGCTCGACACGCTGCGGATGGTGGGCACCCTGCGGATGAACGGCCGTACCTACGGCCTGATCCAGACGCAGGACGGACTCGTGCACCGGGTCCTGCCCGGCAATCGGGTTGGCCAGAGCGACGGCCGGGTCACGGCCATCGAGGAAGGAAAGATCTCGCTCACCGAGATCGTCACCGACGGTATGGGCGGCTTCATCGAGCGCCCCGCCGCAATTGCGTTGAGCGAATGATCTGCAAGGAGATCCGAGCATGACCGCTGCATCGTTGCACCCCAACCACCGCCCGAGCCGGCCCGAGGTGCGACGCGCCCGGGGCCGCATAGCGCTCGCGGCGCTGGCAGGAATGCTCGCGCTGGCCACGCAGACTGCGTGGTCGCAGGCGGCGAGCCGCCTCGAGAAAGTCGAGCTGCATCCGCAGCCCGGCGAACAGGTCGAGGTGCGCCTCGTGCTGGATGGCCCGGCTCCCGCGCCGGTGACCTTCACCATCGACAATCCCGCGCGGTTGGCCGTCGACCTGCCGGGCACCGCGCTCGCGCTCGACTCGCGCCGCATCGACGTCAAGTCGGGCGGAGTCGACACGATCGTCGCGGCCGAGGCCTCGGGCCGCACGCGGCTCGTCTTCAACCTCGACCGCATGCAGCCCTATAACGTTCGTACTGAGGGCAACACGGTCTTTGTAACCGTGGGTGGCGGCGCAATGGCCACGGCCGCGGCGCCAGCGGCGACGACCGCGGCACAGGCGGCTGCCGCCCCGATCGGGGGCGCGACCACGATCCAGAAAGTCGATTTCCGCCGCACGTCAGACGGCGGCGGCCGGATCGTCGTGCAGACCATCGGCGGCGCCCGGACGCAGGCCAGCCTCAAGCGCGAGGGTGGCCGACTCGTGGTGGATTTCCCGAACACGGAGGTCGGCGCCGACCAGGCGCGCCGCTACGACGTCACCGATTTCGCCACTCCCATCAACTCCTTCGATGTTACGAGCTCGCCGACCGGCGCACGCATCGTCGTCGCCGCCACCGGCGACTACGAGCAGGCCGCCTACCAGACCGACCGCGAGTACGCGCTCGAGCTGAAGCCGGTCTCGAAGGCCGCAGCCGCGGCCCAGGAGAAGAAGGAATACAAGGGCGAGCGCCTGACGCTCAACTTCCAGGACATCGAGACCCGCGCGGTGCTGCAGCTGCTCGCCGAGACGAGCGGACAGAACATCGTGGTCAGCGACACCGTACAGGGCAACGTCACGCTGCGCCTGCAGAACGTGCCGTGGGACCAGGCGCTCGACATCGTGCTGCGCACCAAGGGCCTCGACAAGCGCGACGAGGGCAACGTCATCTACGTCGCGCCGTCGGAGGAGCTGGCGGCCCGTGAGAAGCAGATGCTGGAGGCGCGCAAGTCCGTGGCCGAGCTTTCGCCGGTGCGTACCGAGTACCTGCAGGTCAACTATGCCAAGGCTTCCGACCTCGCGTCGCTGATCAAGTCGCAGGGCAAAACCTCGCTCCTCTCCGAGCGCGGCAGCATCTCGATTGACGAGCGGACCAACACGCTGCTGCTTCAGGACACGGCGGAACGGCTCGCGGACATCCGGCGGCTGGTGTCGACCCTCGACATCCCGGTACGCCAGGTGCTGATCGAGGCGCGCATCGTCATCGTCAACGACGATTTCTCGCGCGAGCTCGGCGTGCGCTTCGGCGGCGCCGCGGTGTTCAACCACGGCGGCGCCGACGGCATGGGCTTCGTGGGCAGCCAGGGTCTGGATACCGTGCCGGGCGAGTCCGGCCCGATCCTCGACCCGAGCGGCGCGCTCGACCAGCGCGGACTCGTGACCACGCCCACGGTCGACGACCGCTATATGGTCAACCTGCCGATCGCGAACCCGGCGGGCAGGATTGCGATGACCCTGCTCGACTCCGACTACGTAGTCGACCTCGAGATCACCGCCGCGCAGAACGAAGGCCGCGGCGAGGTGGTCTCGGCACCGCGTGTGATCACGGCGAACGGCAAGGAGGCGGTGATCGAGCAGGGCCAGGAGATCCCGTACCAGGAATCGTCCTCGAGCGGCGCCACGACGACGCAGTTCAAGAAGGCCGTGCTGTCGCTCAAGGTAACGCCGCAGATCACCCCCGACGACCGCATCATCCTCGACCTGACGGTCAGCAAGGACAGCGTGGGCGCCGTGGTGCCGAGCGCTACGGGCGGATTCGTGCCCAGCATCGACACGCGCGAGATCACGACGCAGGTGCTGGTCAACGACGGCCAGACCGTCGTCCTGGGTGGCATCCTGGAGACGGAGCGCCGCGACAACGTCAGCAAGGTGCCCTATCTCGGCGATATCCCGGGTCTCGGCGTGCTGTTCCGCAGCAAGTCACGGACCGACAACAAGGATGAGCTCCTGATCTTCGTGACGCCGAAGATCCTGCGCGAGGGCGCAGACGTGTACTGACGCCCCGCGCTCCCGGTGGGAGAATATGCGGCCGCAGCAATCCTGCGGCCGCTTTTCTTTCAGCATGCCGGAAAGCTCGAATGTCTTTCTCGTCGGCCCGATGGGCTCGGGCAAGAGCGCCGTCGGGCGCCAGCTCGCCCGCTTGCTGGTGCTGGAATTTATCGATGTGGACGCCGAGATCGAGCGGCGCACGGGCGTCGACATCAGCTATATCTTCGAGCGCGAAGGCGAGCCGGGCTTCCGTCAGCGTGAGGCTGCGGTGATCGACGAGCTCTCGAGCCGGCCTGGCATCGTGCTCGCGACCGGCGGCGGGGCGGTCCTCGATCCGCACACCCGCGACCGGCTCCGCGAGCGTGGCCGCGTCGTGTATCTTCGGACGTCCGTGAACCAGCAGCTAATGCGCACCCGCCACAGCAGCCACCGGCCGCTGCTGGCCAATCCCGATCCGCGCGGCACACTCGAGCGGCTGATGACCGAGCGGGCACCGCTTTACGAGGACCTGGCGGCCGTTTGCGTCGACACCGACGGACGCAAGGTAAAGGCGGTCGTCGAGGAGATCGTCGGCCGATTGTCTCCCGGGACCGGCGCGTGACGGCGCGGGTCGACGTCGGGCTGCGCGGTCGCGAGTATCCGATCCTGATTGGGGCTGAACTGTTGCGCGACGCCTCGGTCCTGAGCGGCGCGGTCGACGCCCGGGACGTGCTCATCGTCACCAGCGAGACCGTGGGCCCGCTGTATTTGGAGCGCGTGCGGATGTCCCTGTCGGGCAAGCGCGTGCAGGCTCTCGCTCTTCCCGATGGAGAGGCTCACAAGACGCTCGCTACCGTGGCCCGCGTTTTCGACGCCATGGTCGGGGCGCGCTTCAACCGCGATGCGTGCATCGCCGCGCTCGGCGGGGGCGTGGTCGGCGACATGGCCGGGTTCGCCGCCGCCTGTTACCAGCGCGGTGTCGATTTCGTCCAGCTGCCGACCACGCTGCTCGCGCAGGTCGACGCCTCGATCGGCGGCAAAACGGGCGTGAACCATGTCGCCGGGAAGAACCTGATCGGCGCCTTTCACCAGCCGGTCGCTGTGATCGTCGACACCTCGACGCTGGCGACCCTGCCACCCCGCGAGTTTCGCTCCGGCCTCGCGGAAGTCGTCAAGCACGCGCTCGTTGCCGATGTGGCGTTTCTCGACTGGCTCGAGGGTCATTTGGATGAGCTGCTCGCACAGGAGCCGGAAGCTGTCGAGTATGCCGTGCAGCGTTCCTGCGAGATCAAGGCGCAGATCGTCGCTGCGGACGAACGCGAGCACGGGCGACGAGCCGAGCTCAACTTCGGTCACACCTTCGGCCATGCGATCGAAACTGCCACTGGCTATGGCGACTGGCTGCACGGCGAAGCCGTCTCGGTGGGGATGGTGCTCGCCGCAAAGCTCTCGCAGCGGCAGGGCTGGCTTGCCGCAGCGGATGTGAAACGGGTGCGGGACGTGCTCCGCCGCGCTGGACTGCCGGTCAGTGCGCCTCATGTCGGCGCCGCGCGCGCACTTACGCTCATGGGGATGGACAAGAAGGTGCTGGCCGGGCGGATCCGGCTGGTTCTGCTGCAGGCCCTGGGAACAGCGGCCGTCACCGCGGATTACGACCCCGAGGCGCTGGGCGAGACCCTGCGCGAGCACTTCGAGGCGGGCGCGGCATGAGCGACGCGGACGCCAGCCTGGCGCCCTATGCGGAGCACGAGGAGCGCTCGCGCGGCCGACGCTACGAGGAGGCTACGCCGCGCCACCGCGGCGAGTTCCAGCGCGACCGCGATCGCATTGTGCATTCGACCGCTTTCCGGCGCCTGGTCTACAAGACGCAGGTGTTCGTCAACCACGAGGGTGACCTGTACCGCACGCGGCTCACGCACTCGCTGGAGGTCGCGCAGATCGCCCGCAGCGTGGCGCGCGCGTTGCGCCTGAACGAGCCGCTGACCGAGGCCATCTGCCTTGCGCACGATCTCGGGCACACGCCATTCGGTCACGCGGGCCAGGACGCGTTGAACGAATGCATGCGCGAGTTCGGCGGTTTCGAGCACAACCTCCAGTCCCTGCGCGTGGTAGACGAGCTCGAGGAACGGTATGCCGAGTTTCCGGGTCTGAATCTGACGCTCGAGACGCGCGAGGGAATCCTCAAGCACTGCTCGGCGGCGAACGCGCGCACGCTGGGCGAGGTGGGGCGTCGTTTCCTCGAACGACGCCAGCCCGGACTCGAGGCTCAGCTCGCGAATCTCGCCGACGAGATCGCCTACAACAACCACGACGTCGACGACGGACTTCGCGCCGGCCTGCTCGGGCTCGACGAGCTCAAGGAAATCGCGATCTTCCGCCGCCAGCACGATGCGGTTGCCGCACGTTATCCGGACCTGCCGCCGCGCCGGTTGATCCACGAGGTCGTGCGACGCATGATCGACCACGTCGTCAATGACCTGATCGATGCGACCGGCAACGCCGTCGCTGCCGCGGCGCCGGCGGATGCCGATGCGGTGCGGGCGCTGTCCTCTCCGCTGCTGCGATTCAGCGACGCCGTGCGCGAGGAGCATCTCGAGCTCAAGCGCTATCTTCGGGACCACCTGTACCGGAACTTCCGCGTCCTGCGCATGACGAACAAGGCGCGCCGGGTTATGCGCGAGCTGTTCGAGGCGCTGATGGAGGACATCGACCTGATGCCCGTCGAGCACCAGGAATCGGCGCGAAGGATGGAGGCCGAGACGGGCCGTGCGGGTCGCGCACGCGCCGTGGCCGACTACATCGCCGGTATGACCGATCGTTACGCGCTGCTCGAGCATCGGCGGCTGTTCGATCCCGTCGAACGGACTTGAGAAGGAAGGGGTCGATGACAGGTGAGATGAGCCACAAGGACCTCCCCGTACGCGAGCGGCTGATCTTCGCGATGGACGTCGCCGACACCGACGCGGCACGGCGGCTGGCGGAGCGTCTCGGCGATTCCGTCGGGTTCTACAAGCTCGGTCTCGAGCTCTTCATGGCGGGCGGCTACTTCGAGCTGCTCGACTGGATGGTGAATCGCGGCAAGAAGGTCTTCGTCGATCTCAAGTTCTTCGACGTTCCCGCGACGGTTGCCGCAGCGGTCGCCCGGCTGCGAAACCGCGGCGTCGCGCTCACCACGGTGCACGGCAACCAGGCGATCATGGAAGCCGCCGCCGCTGCCAAGGGCGATGTGAAGGTGCTCGCCGTGACAGTACTGACGAGCCTCGACCGCGGCGACCTGGACGACCTCGGTTTCGCCTGCGACATCGGCCAGCTCGTGCTGTCGCGCGCCCGGCGCGCGCTCGAGGCAGGTTGCGACGGCGTGGTGTCCTCCGGGCTCGAGGCACCGATGCTGCGCCGCCACCTCGACGGGCGATTGCTGGTGGTGACCCCGGGGATCCGGCCGGTCGAGAACCGTCCCGCGGATGACCAGAAGCGCACGGTCGACGTGGCGCAGGCCTTTGCCAACGGCGCGGACTACATCGTGGTCGGGCGCCCGATCCGCGACGCGGCCGACCCGCGCGCCGCGGCTGAATCGATCCAGGCTACGATCGCCGGCGTCTTCGGCCGCCCGACCGCGTGAGCGCCGCGCTCTCCAACGACCTGCTGCTGCGCGCGCTGTTGCGCCAGCCGACACCCCGGACGCCGGTCTGGATGATGCGGCAGGCAGGTCGCTATCTGCCCGAGTACCGCGCGACGCGCGAACGCGCCGGGAGCTTTCTTGCACTCTGCACGACACCCGATCTCGCCTGCGAGGTGACGCTGCAGCCGCTCGCACGTTTCCGCCTCGACGCCGCGATCCTCTTCTCGGACATCCTGACCATCCCGCACGCGATGAACCTCGGTCTCGATTTCGAATCGGGCGAGGGACCGCGGATCGCGCGTCCGGTACAGACCGCAGCCGACATCGCCCGGCTCGGCGTGCCCGACCCCGAGCGCGAGCTGCGGTACGTCATGGACGCGGTGCGCCTCGTGCGACGCGAGCTCGGCGGCCGCGTACCCCTGATCGGCTTTGCGGGCAGCCCGTGGACGGTAGCGACCTACATGGTCGAGGGCGGCAGCAGCAAGACCTTCGGGGCGATCAAGGGCCTCATGTACGGCGCGCCGCGCGATCTGCGCCGACTGCTCGCGATCCTCGCCGACGCGACCGGCACCTACCTCAATGCCCAGATCGCCGCCGGCGCGCAGGCGGTCATGCTCTTCGACACCTGGGGCGGTGTGCTGACGCCATCCACGTACCGGGAGTTCTCGCTCGAATACATGAACCGCATCGTGGAGGGGCTGGCGCGCGAGCACGACGGCCATAGAGTGCCGGTGATCCTCTTTACCAAGGGGGGCGGGGCCTGGCTCGAGGATATGGTCGCGAGCGGCTGTGATGCCCTGGGTGTCGACTGGACCACGGATCTGTCCGATGCACGTCGCGTCTGCGGCGATCGGGTCGCGCTGCAAGGCAACCTGGACCCCGGTGTGCTTTACGCGCCGCCGGCGCAGATCCGTGACCGGGTTGCCCAGGTGCTCGCGAGCTACGGAGCGGGTCACGGTCACGTGTTCAATCTCGGGCATGGTATCCATCCGGACGTCCCGCCCGAGAGCGCGCTTGCGATGGTCGAGGCCGTTCACGAGCTGTCACCGCCGTATCACGCCTGAGCCGGGGAGCCGCCGATGGATATCAGCAAGATCGGGATCGGCGAGGCGCCCCCACACGACGTCAACATACTGATCGAGA
>Ga0207691_10000842_pt1 | contig 30582 bp, 24 predicted proteins | sample KBSM13metaG_FD_184327 | JGI IMG/M metagenome (GOLD analysis project Ga0207691, IMG submission 184327) | Miscanthus rhizosphere microbial communities from Kellogg Biological Station, Michigan, USA - KBS M1-3 metaG (SPAdes) (version 2) | ecosystem: Host-associated > Plants > Roots > Rhizosphere >...
GCGCCCGTAGCTCAGTTGGATAGAGTGTTGGTTTCCGAAGCCAAAGGTCACAGGTTCGACTCCTGTCGGGCGCGCCACTTCCTAAGGACGCTTATGCATCGCAATTCATCTGACCGCCCGACGCCGCTTTTGAGGTCGGCCTGGCGCGCGTTCGCCAGCCTCTTCATCGCGCTGGCCATGGCCGCGCATGCGATTGCGCAAGCTCCCGCGTCCACCGCGGACGCGCCGCCCCAGATGTCCGCCGAAGATCTGGACAAGCTCGTCGGCCGCATCGCGCTCTATCCGGACGACCTCGTCGCGATCATCCTGCCTGCGTCGACCGAGCCGTTGCAGATCGTGCAGGCGGACCGCTTTCTCGACAGGCGCAAGAGCGATCCCAAGCTTCCAATCGACGAGAAATGGGACGATTCCGTGAAGGCGCTCGTCAATTATCCGGACGTCGTCAAGATGATGAGTGGCGATCTCGACTGGACCGCCGCGCTAGGCGAAGCGGTCGTCGCCGACCAGGCCGGCGTGATGGAGGCGATCCAGGCGTTTCGCCGTCGCACGCAGGCCGCGGGCAATCTCAAGAGCAACGACAAGCAGGTCGTCGAAGTCGAGAAGGAAGTGATCAAGATCGTCCCGGCCAATCCCGAGGTGATCTACGTGCCGCAGTACAACCCGACGACGGTCGTCTACGCCGGCGCACCGGCATGGGGCTATTACCCGACGCCCTACCCCGTCTACTACTACCCGTATGCGCCGGGCGCAGCGTTTGCGACCGGCCTCATCTGGGGCGCCGCCATCGGCGCCGCGTGGGGCGGGGCGCGCTGGGGCACGAACTGGGGCGGCGGCGACATCAACATCAATCGCAACACGAACATCAATACCGGCGACATCAACCGCGGAAACATCAACCGCGGCAACGCAGGCCAGCTTCCTGCAAACCGGTCGGGCGCCGCGGGCGGCGGCACCGCGTGGAAGTCCAACAAGCAACCGGGGCAAGTGAGCGGCACCGCCGCGCGCGGCAGCACCACCGGCCGAGTCGGCGATGTCGGTGCCGGAAGTCGCGGCGGCACGAGCGGTGGTTTCGGTGGCGCGAGCTCCGGTTCGCGGTCCACACCTTCGACCGGTTCGGTCGGTGGTGGCGCCGGCCCCAATCGCCCGTCTTCCGGCTCAATGGGGAGCGGCGGCGGGTCCGCGGCGGCCAACCGAGCAGGGTCCGTGAGCGCATCGCCGCGCGACAACTACGGCGGCTCGCGCGGCGGCGCGCAGGGAGGAGGATTCAGCGGGTACGGCTCCGGTCGCCAGACGAGCATGGACAGCTCGCGCGGCGCGTCCAGCCGCAGCTCGATGAGTGGCGGTGGCGGCGGCGGTCGCTCGATGTCCGGAGGGGGCGGTGGTGGGCGTGGCGGCGGCGGTGGTGGACGTGGCGGCGGCGGACGTCGCTAGCCAACGGGATGATCTCGCCAACCGCTAATCGACAGGGAACCAACCCGATGAATTCGACCAAGACGATGACTCTCGTTCGCCGTGCGGTGGCGGTCATGCTGCTCTGCCTTCCTCTCTCGACCCTTGCGGCCGACCAGAAGACGTTCGCCACGCCCGAAGCTGCTGTCGACGCCTTGATGGCCGCGGTGAAGGCCGACGACGACGCGGCGCTCGTCGCGATCTTCGGCGACACCCACAAGGACCTCGTGGTGACGCCCGACAAGGCCGCCAACTCCGCGACGCGCGCCACGATCGCGAACGCGATGCAGACGATGCGCGTGCTGGATGCGCGCGGAGACGACCGCCGCATCTTGCTGATCGGCGATCAGGCGTGGCCGCTGCCGATCCCTCTCGTCCGCGACAAGGGCGTCTGGCGTTTCGCGACCGAAGAAGGCGTCGACGAGGTGATCAACCGGCGGATCGGCAGCAACGAGCGCAACGCCATCACCGTGTTGCGCGCGTACGTCGGCGCGCAACGCCAGTATGCGTCTCGCGACCGCGACGGCGATGGCGTGCTCCAGTACGCGCAGAAGCTCGGCAGCACGCCGGGCAAGCACGACGGCCTGTACTGGTCCGCAGAATTTAACCAGGACGGCGAGCAGAGCCCGTTCGGACCGCTGATCGCCGAGAGCGCCGCCTATCTCAAGGGTCACGCCGAAGGCGACCCGTTTCGCGGATACCGCTTCAAGATCCTCACGCGCCAAGGCAAGAGCGCACCGGGCGGCGCGTACAACTACATCATCAATGGCCGGATGATCGCCGGCTTCGGGATGGTCGCGTACCCGGCGCGATACGGCGAAAGCGGCGTGATGACGTTCATCGTCAGCAACAACGGCAAGATCTACGAGAAAGATCTCGGCAAGGCCTCGCTCGCCGCCGGGAACGCGATGACGAGCTTCGACCCCGGTGCCGGGTGGAAGGAAGTCACGGAGTAGCGGCCCGCCGGCACGCTTCGCGCCGGACTTCACCCATGGCAACCGTTCGCGGTGCGCGATTCGCAGCAGCGATCGCGCAATTCGACGCGGCGAACGCGCAAGACCCGAATCGCGAGACCGTCGACGGCGCCGAGCGGCCGAAAGAGCTCGTCTACGCGGATCGGATGAGCGCGATGCTCACGCGTTTCGTTCCCGATGCCTCCGAGATATTGGCGCTCGCCGCGCGTTGCCAGCACATCGAGCGGTGGAAAATCCCGCGCAGCGAGTACCCGATGACGCGCGCGGGCTACCAGCAATGGCGCGTCCGGCTGCGCGATTTTCACGCCGACCGCGCCGCCGCAATCCTGCGCGACGCGGGCTACGACGAGACGACGATCGGCCGCGTGAGCTCGCTCATTCGCAAGGAGCGGTTGAAGTCCGATCCGGAGGCGCAGGCGCTCGAGGACGTCGTCGCGCTGGTTTTCCTCGAAAGCTACCTCGAAGATTTCGTCGCGACGCACGCGAGCTACGGCAAGGAGAAGCTCGTGGACATCCTGCATAAAACGGCGCGGAAGATGTCCGCGCGCGGCCGGGCCGCGGCGGTGTCCGAGATCGCGTTGCCCGCTGCGGTGCAGTCGAACGTCAGGAACGCAATGGACGCGGGAACTGCGGCGATGTGATCACGGCCTCAACGCGGTCACGTTGAACGTCTGCACCGGATGCACGATGCCCCTCAAAGCGAGTGCGCCGATCGGCTCAGCCTCGACCGCATTCTCGATTCGGGCAAGGGTTTTCTGATTGATCAGGATTTGTCCCCCCTTCGCCTCACCGCAGAGGCGTGACGCCAGGTTCGCAACGCTGCCGATGCACGAATATTCCCAGCGCCCCTCGAAGCCGATCGCGCCGAGCGTCGCATCGCCCTGAGCGATGCCGATGCCCAGATCCAGATCGAAACCGCGCTGCTTCCACGCCACGCGCAACGTCACGAAATCGCGCTGCATCGCAAGCGCCATGGCGATCGCGTTCTCGGCCGGCTTCTCGATCAGGATCGGATCGTTGAAGAAGATCAGGATGCCGTCGCCGGCAAAGTGCTCGAGCGTACCTTCATGTGCGAGGATCAGCCGACCCATCGCGCGGTGATATTCGCCGAGCACGGCCATGACGTCCTCGGGCGCAGCGAGGTCGGTGAAGGCGGTGAACCCGCGAAGGTCTAGGAATACCACCACCACCTCGCGGCGGTGGGTCTTCAGGAGGTCCTCACCGCCGCCGTCGATGATCGACTCCGCGAGCTGCGGCGAAAAGAAGCCCTTCAGCCGGCCGAGGCGATTAAGCTGCGCGAGCTGCTCCTGCACCCGTTCCTCGAGCTTCTTGTTCCATTCGCGCACCTCGTCGCGCAGTGCCTTTTTTTCCAGGCTTGCCCCCACCCGCGCGCGCAACAGCGTCGCGTCGAACGGCTTGGGCAGATAGTCCTCGGCGCCGAGCTCGATACAGCGCACCACGCTCTCCACCTCGCCGACCGCCGAGATCATGATCACCGGCAGGTGCCGCAGGTCGGCATCGGCCTTCAGATGCTGGAGCACCTCGTAACCGTTCATCTCCGGCATCATGATGTCGAGAAGCATGAGGTCGAATTTTTGCCCGCGCAGCAGCTCCAGCGCCTGCTTGCCGTCGTTGGCCGTCTTGAGATTGGTGTAGCCCTCGCGCTTCAGGCGCCGGGTGAGCGTGTAGCGGTTGTCCTCGTTGTCGTCGACCACCAGGAGCGCGGCGTCGGCCGGATTCACGATGCGCCCCCTCGCGGCGCCAAAGCGTGGATCTTGCCGAGCAGGCGCGGCAGTTCCACGGGCTTGGTATCGAAGTCGTCACACCCTGCGGCCAGCGCTTTCTCCTTGTCGCCGGTCATCGCATTGGCCGTCAGTGCGATCACCGGGATGTGCCGGGTTTCCGGCGCAGACTTGATCCGGCGCGTCGCTTCCGAACCGTCGAGCACCGGCAGGCCCATGTCCATCAGGATCAGCTCGGGCTGCTCGGCCGCCGCCATCGCCACGCCTTCTGCGCCGTCGCGTGCGATCAGCACCTCGAAGCCGGCGCGCTTCAATCGCCGCTCCAGCATGTAGATGTTGTCCTCGTTGTCCTCGACATACAGGATCTTCATATCAATCACTCCACCTGCCTAACCTGTTCGCGCCCACCTCGACCGGGCAGAAGCCGTCCGATCTCCCGCAGCAGCTCGTCGAGCTCGGTCGCGCTTTTTTGGAGCACGCGCTCCACGTCGCCGTTGAGGCGGCTGCGCTCCTCCGCGGTCAGGTCCTTTGCGGTCACGACCAGCACGGGGAGGTCATTCCATTCCGACCGGCTCCGCATCTCGACCAGGAACTCGAAGCCGTCCATCTCCGGCATCATGAGGTCGAGCATGATGATGTCGGGAGGCGATTCGGAAAGGCGCGCGAGTGCCACCCGGCCATTTTCGGCTTCGGCAACCTGCCAGCCATCCTGCTCGAGCGCCTGACGCATTCCGCGGCGCATCAGGTCGTCGTCGTCGACCAGCAGCACCCGACGGCCGATCGCGCCGCAGATCTTGCGCAGTACGCCGGACAGCCGCGCGCGGTCGACGGGTTTGACCATGTATTCGGTGGCCCCGAGCGCGTAGCCGCGCGTCTTCTCGTCCACGATGGACACGAGGACGACGGGAATGTCCGCAAGCTCCGGATCGCCCTTGATCGCTGCAAGCACCGTCCAGCCGTCGAGGTCCGGCATCATGATGTCCAGCGTGAGGGCAGCTGGATGCAATTCTCGCGCGAGCTGCAACGCCTCGTGGCCGCCGTTCGCCGTCGTTACCGCGAAACCCTCGCGCGTGAGATGGCGCGCAATGACTTCTCGAACCGTCGGGTCGTCGTCCACCACGAGCACCGTCGGACGGCCGGATGCAGCCGCGCTCTCCCGGGAAACCGTGCTGTCCCTGGCTCCGGGAGCGGTCGGGACCGCCCCCATTTCGGCCGGCAGGCGGATGGTGAAGGTGGAACCGCGTCCGGGCGCGCTCGCGACCGTAATGTCGCCACCCATCATCTGGCAGAACCGCCGGCTGATCGCGAGGCCGAGGCCGGTACCACCGTACTTGCGGGTGGTTGAAGCATCGGCCTGGACGAAATCCTGGAAGAGCTTGCCCATTTGCTCGGGCGTGAGACCAATGCCCGTATCGGTGACCGCGAGCGTCACCCACTCGCGTCCCGATTCGGTCGCGCGCCGCGCGACGATCGTCACAACGCCTTTTTCGGTGAACTTGTTGGCGTTGCTCGCGAGATTGAGAAGCGCCTGCCGAATTCGCGTTTGGTCGGCGTGCATCGTGCCGAGGTCTGCCGCGCAATCGACCACGATCTCGTTGCCGTTCTTCGCCGCCATCGTGCCGATGGTCTGCACGACGTCGTCGACGAGCGGTGCGATCGCGAACGACTCGACGTGGATGTCCATCTTGCCCGCTTCGATCTTCGACAGGTCGAGGATGTCGTTGATCAGCGCGAGCAGGTGCTTGGCCGCGCGCAGCACGCGTTCGAGCGGTTCCAGCTCGTCTTCGCGCTTCAGATCGACGGCATCCTCGTGCAACATTTCGGTCACTCCGATGATCGCGTTGAGCGGCGTGCGTAGCTCGTGCGACATGTTGGCGAGGAACTGCGATTTCAGCTGGCTCGCCACCTCCAGCTGCTGGCTTTTCTCGCGGATCTCCTGGAACAGCCGGGCGTTCTGGATCGCGAGCACCGACTGGCCGGCGAATGTCTGCAGCAGCGACACCACGGACTCCGGAAACTCCCCTGCGGTTTTGCGCCGGATCACCAGCCCTCCAATGACCCGCTCGTCGCGCAACAGCGGCACCGCCAATACTGCACGCACGTCCTCACGCAACAGAAGCTCGCGTACGGGACCCTCGGACATCAGTTGCACATCGGCCATTTGATACGGAGCCCGTTGCTGGGCACACTTGCCCAACGACGTCTCCCCGATCCGGATCCGCGACTCACGCAGACCCGCGACCATGGCGTCGCTCATGCCGTGACTTGCTCGCGGTATGAACACGCCTTCCGCCTCATCGAACTCGTAGATCGTGCCACCCGCGTCGGCCTTCGACAGCTGTACCGCGTGCGCAATGATGGTTTCCAGCACCGTGTCCAGGTCGAGTGTCGAACTTACCGCCTGACCGATTTCGCCGAGCGCGCGCATTTCCTCGACCGAGCGCGTAAGCGCCTCGGTGCGTACCTCCACTTCCCTGAACAGCCGCACATTCTCGACCGCGATCACCGCTTGGGCCGCGAAAGTCTTGAGCAGATCGACCTGCGCATCGGTGAAAAGTCCCGGGGCTGCGCGGGCCACGAAAATCGTACCCAGGACTTGATCGTCGCGGACCATCGGCACGCCGAGGGCGCCACGAAAGCCCGCCGTGCGTGCCGCGTGTTTCGTCACGTACTTCGGGTCGGCCAGCACGTCTGCCACGTGTACGACGGTACCGGTGCGAAAAGTGCGCGCCGCTACCGTCTCGACGTCCGGCCTCTGCGGAAACGCGCGTCGCACCGCCTCCTGACCTTCTTCGGTCATGCCGTTGAGTGCCACCAGCTGGATCAGCTCGCCGTCAAATCTCGAGACGATGCTTACGTCGGCCTCGCACAGTTCTTTCGCCAATCTGCTGATGACGTCGAAAACAGGCTGCACGTCGGTCGGTGAGATATTGATGACTTTAAGAACCTCGGCGATCGCGGTCTGCGTCTCGAGCGACTGACTGAGATCAGCAGTGCGCACCTCGAGTGCCTGGAACACTCGGACGTTTTCGATGGCGATCACCGCCTGGTCCGCGAACGTGCGAAGCAGATCGATGTGTTTTTCGGGGAAAGGTCCGACTTGCCCACGCGACACCGCGATGCCGCCGACGGGCCGCCCGTCGCGCACCAGGGGCACGGCAAGGATCGACCGGTAGGTCACCGCTCGCGCGACGCTCGCAGATTCATAGTCCGCGTCGGCGTCGATGTCCGGAATCTGGGAAACGGTCAGGTTCTGAATTGCGCGACCGATCGCAGTTCCGCGAGTCGGGGCCTGCGGAAAGTTGCGTTCGTACGCGATTGCGCCTTCGGGGCTCAGGCCGTAATGGGCCACGAGATGCATAAGCTTCTCGTCGAACCGAAAAACTGCGCAGAACTGGCTGTTGCACAATTGCACCGCGCGCCGCGCGATCATGTCGAACACCGGCTGCGTGTCGGTGGGCGAGCTCGAGATCACCCGCAACACCTCGCTCGCCGCGGTCTGCTGTTGCAGCGACTCCGTGAGCTCCGCTGTTCGCTCGTCGACCTTCTGCTCCAGCGTGTTCTGGGAATCCTGCAGCCGTGCGGTCGTGTGGTTGAATTCCTCGGCCAACGCCTGGAGCTCGTCGCCGGTGCGAATGTCGATGCGGTGATCGAGCTCGCCCTTGCCGACGCGCGCGGCGCCCTCCTGCAACCGGCGAACCGGTGCGACCATCCTGCGGGCCAGCGCGACGCTCGCCAGCGTCGCGAGCAGCAGACCCACTGCCAGCACGACGAGGCTGCGCGCCGTGGCGGCGCGCAACGGGGCGAAGGTGTCCTCCACCGGGCGCTCGATAAATACGAGCCAGCCGAGGGCGGGAATCGCAGCGTGGACGGCGAGCGCCTGGCCACCCTGCAGGCCTTCGGCAATCGTGAACACCTGCTCGTCCTGCGTGCCGGCAACGCGCTGCGCCCGAGCCGCCTTGACCTGCGGCGCATTGGAGAGGTCGCGCTTTGCGAGCACGAGCCGCAGGTCGGGGTGGGCAATGAGCTGGTCGTTCGAATCCACCACGTACGCATTGCCGGCGCGTCCCGTGCCGATGCGCGTCACCACGTCCCAGATCGCACGGATGTTGACTTCAGCCGCCGTCACTTCGGCGGCGGTCTCGTCCGGCGCGACGGCCATCGTGATGAACGGCTCGGTCTCGTTCCTGAAGAAGGCCGGGCTGAAGTAGGTTTTTTTCGCTTTCGCCACGAGGAACTCCGGCGAGTCGGCAAAGTCCTGGCCACTGCTCACGGCGTCGAGCGCGAGACGCGACGTGCGCAGCTGCTCCTTGCCTGCGAGATCCAGATGGCGCACTTCCTTGATCGCGGGTACGTTCCGCAGCAGGCGCAGGAAGTCGATCTCGCGCTGTTCCGTGAGCGCGGCGGCGCGCGAGTGCCCACCGGCCTGCGTGCCCGTACCCGCAGTGCCCAGCGCGGACACATCGATCGCGCCCTGCATCGTGCCGCGAAGGTGCTGGAGGATCTGTGTCAGATAGCGCTCGATCTCGTTGGCTGCCGCGAGCGCCTTCGTCCGCTCGAGCCGGACGATCGATTGCTTGGCCTCCTGGTACGAGAAATAGAGCTCCACGGCGCTGCTCACCGACAGCACGCCGCCCACCAGCAACAGCAGGAAGACCAGGTATTTGCGGAACAACCCGCGCGGCATCGACAGCGTCATCGTTGGATCACGTCGGCGCGGAACAGGATCTTGCGCGGGACGTCGAGCGAGAAGAGCCGCGCCGTCTCCAGATTGATCGCGAGCGCGAGGTCGTCGGCGGACTCGACGGGAAGATCCTGGGGACGCGTTCCTTGCAGGATCCTCGCGACGATACCGGCGGCCTGGACGCCCTGCGCGTACAGATCCGGTCCATACGACACGAGCCCGCCGCGGGCCACCCAGTGTGCGGTCGAGAACACCGCCGGAACTCGCGCCTTCATAGATTTTTCCAGGATCGCCGCCGTGATGTCGAGGGCGTCCATTTCCGGCGAGAGCAGCCCGTCCCCCGGCTTCAGCTCGAGGAGCGTGCGCTTCAATTGATCGCGACTCTCGACCGCGCGCGGGAGCAACTCGACCTTGAGATGGTGGGCCGCCAGATCGGCGGCCGCGACCGCCGCCATGTCGGTCGGATCGCCCGCGCGATACACGAACCAGACGCGGCGCATCTTCGGCATCAGCGTGCGCAGAATCTCGATGCGCTTCGCGACGATCTGCGCCGCGCCGCCGGCAATGCCTGTGAGGTTGCCAACGGGCCGCGCCAGATCCGGTACGACTCCAGCTGCGACCGGATTGGCGACCAGCGTGAATACGATAGGGATATCTTGCGTGGCGTTCTTCGCCGCGAGCGCGGCCGCCTCGTTGTTCGTGAAAATCAGGTCTACCTTCGCCTTGATCAGCGCCTGCGCCTCCGCTGGCAGCACCTCGTTGTTGCCTTCGGTGAAATGCACCTCGAAGGTGACATCGCGACCCTCGGCAAGGCCGCGGGCGCGCAGGCCCGCCTTCAGGCCCTCGACGGTTGGATGATTGGCGGCCCAGGCTTCATTGAGCACGCCGATGCGATACGGAGGTGCGGCTTCCGCTTGCGCAGGCGGGCCGGACAGCGTCGCGAACGCCACCAGAACGACCGCGAGACGGAACACGGGATGCGCCCGCCGCCGCGCGGCAGGATTCACCGCCGTTCCGCTATTTTCCGGAGGAGGCAATCGACTCGAATGACAGCTCGGCGATGCTGAACCATTCGTACTGCTGCTCGCGGAACTTCTTCCATGGCTCGTAGAGTTTTTTGAACGCCGGATTCTTCGCCGCCTCTGCCTCGTAGAGTTCGAAAGCCGCTTTGTTGGCGGCGCGGAGCAGGTCCTTCGGGAACGGATGCAGCTTCACGCCGTTCGCGAGCAGGCTTTTCAGCGCGATCGGATTCTTGGCGTCGTATTGCGCCTGCATCTTGACGTGTGCCTCGGCTGCAGCCGATTCGACTGCCTCCTGGTAGAGCTTCGGTAGCTTGTCCCAGGCGGCGGCGTTGATCATGACGCAAACCTCCGTGCTGCCTTCCCAGAAAGCCGGATAGTAATAATGCTTGGCGATCTTGTAGAGGCCGAGCTTCTCGTCGTCGTACGGCCCGATCCACTCGGCCGCATCGATGACGCCACGCTCCAATGCGGCGTAGATCTCACCTCCCGGAAGTGCCTGCGGCGCGGCCCCCAGGCGACCCATGACCTCGCCCCCGATCCCGGGGATGCGCATCTTCAGTCCCTTCAGGTCCGCGACCGTCTTGATCTCCTTCCTGAACCAGCCGCCCATCTGCGTCCCGGTGTTCCCAGCTGGGAAGTGGATGATCCCGTATTCCTTGTAGAAATCCCGCAGCAGTTCCATGCCGCCGCCTGCGTATTCCCAGGCCGTCTGCTGGCGCGACGTTAGACCGAAGGGAATTGCGGAGCCGAAAGCGAAGGCCCGATTCTTTCCGACGTAGTAGTACGAGGCGGTATGCCCGCTCTCGACCGTGCCTTGCTGTACTGCATCCAGGACCTGCAGCGCCGGTACAATCTGGCCGGCGGCATACGGTGTGATCTCGAACTTGCCGTCGGTCAGCTTGCCGACGCGCTCGCAGAAATAGGCTCCGGCGCCGTAGATCGTGTCCAGACTCTTGGGAAAGCTCGACGCGAGGCGCCATTTGACCTGTGGCGCAGGCTGCGCGATCGCTGGCGCGGCGATCGAGGCCGTCGCCAGGCCGGCGCCGGCTTGCGCCAGGAATGTGCGTCGTTTCATGACAGGCGCCTGCTGAATGGTTGAGTCTGCCCCCACACGGCTGCCATGGCGGACCTATCTGGGAGGATGACCTGCTTGGTTCATCGCATCGGCGCGGGCATCGCCCTACGGCAATGGTCCAGTGTCGATCCGGTCGCCTCGCGTACCCTCTCCGGGGTCGTCGAGCGCAGGAATTGTGTCACTTAGAACACAAATCCCATGATCGCGTCAAGGAAATTTGACGTGTCAGTGTCGCGCCCCGGCGCTCTCCGACATTGCGCCGCACGCTGCCAGCCGGCGATCAGGAAGGCGCTGGCCGGTCCGCTCGCGTAGATTGACTGCGTCGCCAGGCAGCGGGCGGCGCGCCGTATTCGCGGCGGAACGCGCGGCTGAACGCCGTGTCGGTCTGGTATCCGACGTCCTCGGCGATCCGCGACAGCGGCGCGCTGCTGCGCGACAGGAGATTCGCGGCGAGCAGCATCCGCCACTGCGTCAGGTACTGCATCGGCGAGCTGCCGACGAGAGTCTGGAAGCGCTCCGCGAGCACCGACCTCGACGTTCCAGCGACGCGCGCGAGCGCTTCGAGCGTCCACGCCTGCGCCGGATGCGCATGCAACGCGTTGAGCGCCGCGCCGACGATGCGGTCGCCGAGACCCGCGAGCCACCCCGTGCGTCCGGCACTCTGCTCGTTCATGTAGAGGCGCAGCACCTCGATGAAGAGCACCTCCGCAAGCTTTGCCAACACGCCCGCGCCGCCGGGGCGCGGGCTGCGTGCTTCGGCCAGCGCGTAGCGGACCGACGCCTCGAGCCAGATGCCGGCATTCGATCCGCGGACGCTGACTTTCAGCAGTGCGGGAAGACCCGCGAGCAGCATTTTCGCGAGGCGCGCGTCGCACGCGAGATAGCCGCAGATGAGGCGCGTCCGCGCTCCGCCGCCGCCGTAAGCGAGAAGGCGCGGACGTCGCGACAGCACCTCGTCGAGACGCTTGCCCTTCGCAGGCGGCAGGCCGGGCTGCGAGTTCATCCGATGCGCGTGACCTTGCGGAAACACGACGGCGTCACCGGCGGTGAGATGCACCGCCGGCTCGCTGCCGCCCATCTCGACGTAGCACTCGCCTTCGGTGATGAGGTGAAAGATGACGACACGCTCGGCGCCCGGCTCCAGGAAGGGCGCTGCGGTGTCCGCGGGGGGCGAGTTGTAGCACCACGGCGCCGTGAACTTCGCCTCGATGAAGATGGCGCCGACGAGGCGCACCACCCGCAGGGTTTCCGACAACGCATCCATGCGGCTTCGCTCCTACGCAACGTCCGGCCGGCGCTCGAGGATTGCTTCCACGCGCTGCATCGCGGCGGCGATTGCCTGCGTTGACATGGCCAGCAGGATCCGAGCGTTCGTTTCGTTCGATTGTGGTCTCCCGCGCGCGCGGTGCCAAGAGGTGCCGGCCGTTCGAGGCAACCCGGCCGGACATCCGGACAGCAAAGGCGGACGCGCGGTCAACCGCTCTTCGCCGCGCTGCCGATCCGAGGACGATCGGGTAAAAGCGCGCGACGCGAAGACAGGACGGCGCCGCTTGCGATCGGCAGAGTGTGCTCGTCGTCGCTTCACCCGCTCCGCCGCGCATCGGATCATCGAGTCGGTTCCCGGCGCGATCGGAGCGCAACCGCGACGCACACCAAGGAGAGGCAACATGGCCAAGTCGTACAACGGAAGCTGCTTTTGCGGCGCCGTGGAAATCAGCGTCACCGGCGATGCCGCCGCGGCGGGTTATTGCCATTGCTCGTCATGCCGCAGTTGGTCGGCGGCGCCCGTCAACAAGTTCACCCTGTGGAAGACGGACACCGTGACGGTCGTGAAAGGCGAAGAGCACGTCGGCACGTATCACAAGACGCCGAAGAGCTACCGCAAGTTCTGCAAGATCTGCGGCGGTCACATCATGACCGCGCACCCGCAGTGGGACCTTATCGATGTCTATACCGCGACGATTCCGACGTATCAGGCCAATCCGCAGCTGCACGTGAACTACGCGGAAACCGTCCTGCAGATGAGGGATGGACTGCCGAAGATGAAGGATTTGCCGAAGGAGATGGGCGGTTCCGGCGAGCTTCTGCCTGAATAGCGGCGCCGCGATTCGACGCACTTCAAACCCGCGACTAATTGGCCGGACTGTACGACGCGCCGGCCCACATGGAGAGAAACGAGATGAATGCACCTTTCGATCTTGCGGCCGTGAAGGGCCGTCAGCAGCTCGCGTGGGCGAGCGGGGACTACGCGGTGATCGGGACGACGTTGCAGATCGTCGGCGAGTCGCTCGCAGAGGCGTGCGAGCTGCGCTGGGACGAGGACGTCCTCGACGTCGCGGCCGGCAACGGCAATGCGACGCTGGCTGCCGCGCGCCGGGGCGCGCGCGTCACGTCGACGGACTACGTGTCGACGCTCCTCGACCGCGGCGCCGAGCGTGCCCGCGCCGAAGGCCTCGAGGTCAGGTTCCAGACGGCCGATGCCGAGGCGCTGCCGTTCGACGACGCGAGCTTCGACGCCGTGCTGTCGACGTTCGGTGTCATGTTCGCGCCCGACCACGCCGCCTGCGCTTCAGAAATGGTCCGCGTGTGCCGTTCGGGTGGACGCATCGGTCTTGCGAACTGGACGCCCGGCGGGTTCGTCGGACAGATGTTCAAGACGCTGAGTCGCTACCTGCCGCCGCCCGCGGGCGTGCAGCCGCCTTCGCTTTGGGGCGTGGAGGCGCACCTTTCTGCGCTGTTCGGCGCGAATGCGTCGTCGATCGTCGCGACACCGAAGATGTTCAACTTCCGCTATCGGTCGGCCGAGCACTTCATCGACGTGTTCAAGACGTGGTATGGGCCGGTGCTCAAGGCCTACGCCGCGCTGCCGGCGGACAAGGTGGAGGCGTTGAATCGCGATCTCGCCCAGCTCCTCAACGGGATGAATCGCGGCGGGCCGCGTTCGCTCGTCGTTCCGAGCGAGTACCTGGAAGTCGTCATCACGCGGCGCTGAGTTCCATGGATGCCGTCTCGGTTCGACGACGACGTCCGCGCGTGGCGAAAGCGGTCGCCCGCGCTTGACACTCTTGGGGCGATGCCCCACAGTCCCCCGGCAATTCCGCATGAATCCCCGGGGTCGAGAATGAAAAACCTGTTGCGTCTGGAGGCCCTCGCGTTGCTCGCCGTCGGCCTCTTCGCCGCGGCTTCGCCGGAAGCGGCGAACGAGCCGATGACGCTGCGACTCGCGCAGTCGACGCCGATGCTGTGGCCCCAAACGCGGATCGCCGACGGCGCGGGCCTGTGGGCAAAGCAGGGGCTTACCGTGAAGTCCACGCTGTTCGCGACCGGCCGCGAAGCGATGCAGGCATTGTTGGGAGGCCAGGCCGACGTCGCCGAGGTGGCGCCGACGCCGCTCGTGTTGGCCGCGTTCGCCGATCAGCCCGTGCGCGCGTTTGCGGTGGTCGCCCGATGGAGCCCGTGGCGTGTTCTCGTGCGCACCGATCGCGCGATAACGCAGCCAAGGGACCTCAAGGGCAAGAAGATCGGCATCGCCGTGGGAACGAGCTCCGATCTCGCGTTCTCGTATTTCCTCGAATCGAACGGGATGAGCAAGACCGACGTCGAGATCGTCAACGTGAGTCCGCCCGACATGATTCCGGCGCTCGACAGCGGCAGCGTCGACGCGATCAACATCTGGCAGCCGTACACGTACGAAGCCGAGATGCGCCTCGGCCCGAAGATCAGGGGCATGCCGTATACGTTCACTAACAACTACCTGCTGCTGACCACCGCCGACGTCGCCGCCAAGAATCCCGAGCTGCTGAAGCGCACCCTTGCCGTGCTTCGCGAAGCCGACGCCTCGCTCGGCGCCAACAAGGACAAGGCAGTCGAATGGACGGCGAAGGCGGCCGGCATGAAGCCCGACGCATTGAAAGCGGTGTGGTCGGAGATGGAATTCGGCACGAAGGCACCCGACGCAAAAGTGCTCGACGAGATGCAGGCGTTCGCCAACTTCGCCGTGAAGAACAAAATGGTGAAGGAGGGAGCGAAGATGCCCGACTTGAAGGCGCTGATCCTGGTCTTGCCTTAGGGTTTCGCGCCGCCGGGCCCGTACCTTTCATCTCGTGCGCGTCGGCCGCGTTTTTCTGAGCCTCGCCTCGCTGACACTCTTCTGCGTGGCCTGGGAAGCCGGTTCGCGCACGGGGCTCATCAGCAACCGGCTGATCCCCGCGCCGTCGCATGTCGCCGAAGCGGCGTGGGAGCTGATAGGCGATGGCACCCTCTTCCGCGACATCTATTGGAGCGGCCGGCGCGCGCTCGTCGGCATGCTCACAGGCAGCCTGCTCGCCATTCTCGTGGGACTCTTCACCGGCAGGGTGCTCTTCGTGCGCCTCCTGCTGGAGCCCGTGATCCAGGTGTTGCGCCCGATTCCCGGCATTGCGTGGATTCCGTTCGCTATTTTGTGGTTCGGAGTCGGAGAGGTTCCCAAGCTGTTCATCATTTCGCTTGGCGTGTTCTTTCCCGTCTGGCTTGCGACGCACGTCGGCGTGATGGCCACGCGATCGCAGTACGTCGAGGCCGCGCAAAGCCTCGGTCTCGGAAAGCGCGAGCTTTTCTACCGCGTGGTGCTTCCCGCCGCGCTGCCGTCGATCGTCACTGGATTGCGGCAGGGTCTCGCCATTGCGTTCATCCTCGTCGTCGCCGCCGAGCTCACGGGCGCATCGTCCGGGCTTGGCAACCTGATCTCCCAATCGCATCTCACGTTCCGCACCGATCGCATGCTCGTCGGGCTCGCGCTTCTCGGCGTGCTCGGGGCGCTCGTCGACTTCGGATTCTCGCGGCTCGCGCGATGGCTGGTGCATTGGGATTGACGACTCCGGCGAAGCTCGAGATCCGGGATCTTTCGATCTCGTTTGCGTCGACGCCGCGGGTCCACGCGGTCGACAAGGTGAGCCTCGCGGTCGCGCCCGGCGAAACGGTGTGCCTGCTCGGCCCGTCGGGTTGCGGCAAGTCGTCGGTGCTTCGAGCGGTCGCGGGATTCATCACGCCCGATGCGGGCGAGGTGCGGGTCGACGGACGCGTCGTGCGCGGGCCCGGCGCCGATCGCGGGATGGTTTTTCAGGAGTACGCGCTGTTTCCGTGGCACACCGTGAGCCGGAACATCGAGTTCGGATTGCACAAGCGGATACCCGATGGCGAGGCACGGCAGGCGCTCGTCCGCTCATGGATCGCCAAGGTGAAGCTCGGCGGATTCGACCACGCTTATCCGAGACAATTGTCCGGCGGAATGCAGCAGCGGGTGGCGATTGCACGCGCGCTCGCGCCGGACCCGCAGGTCTTGCTCATGGACGAGCCATTCGGCGCGCTCGATGCGCAGACGCGCGTGCTGATGCAGGAGATGCTCGAGGGCCTCATCAGCGAGAGCCGTGGCGCAGTCCTGTTCGTCACGCACGACATCGACGAGGCGCTCATCGTCGGCGATACGCTGTGCATCATGAGCAAGCGGCCGGGGCGCCTCATCGAGACGATTCGCAATCCGTTCGCACGGCCGCGATCCGCGCACATTTTCGAGCACAGCGACTACGGTCCGGTGAAGGCGCGGATCTTCGAGACGATCCGGCGGGAGATCGACTAGGGCGTTTCTGGTTGTCCGCAAACGTGAGCGGACGGTCTCCTGATCCGAAGGTTCACGTCCGACTCGCAGGAACGTGCACTGAAGCGAAACGCCACGTCCAACGCGGTAAGTCCTTTCAGGCCGGGAGAAGACGTTTGCAAGTCGGCAAGCGGCCACAAGCTGCCGGTCTGAGTCGCCGTGGAATTTTCCGGTAAGCCGCCATTGACGAGGCGAGCGGCGATCCCACGGCGTCGCCGGGTATTCAGCCACTCACCTCAGTCGCACGACCTGATCCCTGCGACCAAATGGCGGCCGCCGCAGTGCGTGCCGCCCACCCTGCCTGATCCCCAGCGCCGCAATTCGCGGCAGATGGAACCGGCATAGCGGTCGAGCGCGGGGCCGGAGCGAGCGCAGCTGCGCGGTATCGGCCGCGTAGCCCGAGTCGGAGCGTGCTCTATCGCTGCATCCACGAACACCTCAAGACCTGCTCGCTCAGTGTAGCGAGGGCCGCGCTGCCGCTCCAGTCCTCGCCGCGGTGCAGCAGTCTGTGCGCCGGCAGCTGTTGCGCGTCTTCGTGCGCCGTATTCTGCTGCCGGCCGATGCCCTACAGGTGATGGCGCAGAGTCAACGTAACTCGAAAGAGGGCGCGCCGCGCAATCAGTGTGCGCTCCTGGAGAGCGCGACACTCCGATTGCTGACGGAACAGAGCCTGCATCGCTAACAGGTAGGCACAGGAACTATCTGAGTCATAAGCGTCCAGTCTTTGATATCGACTGCCCCATCCCCGTTGACGTCAGCCCTTGCATCAAAGCCTGGTTGACCGGTCCGCTTGTTAAACGAAAACTTCGCCAAGGCAAGGTCGACGCAATTCGCGACTCCGTCTCCGTTCAGGTCTCCGGGAGCCTTCGGAAGCGTAACGTAGATTGCCTCAGGTGAAGCGAACTCAGCGTTCTTGCTTCCGTCGCCAAAAACGAAGAATCCCTTCTTCTCCTTGGCGCCGCGTTCCGGGAACGGATTCGGGTTAGACGCCAGGTAAGTTGGATTCACCGAGTACAGATCCGTCTTCGAATCCGCTACGACGGTTCCCACTCCCTGGTACGAATCGTCTGTTATCGCGAGGTTGACGGAAACGTAAATTGCATTCGGGTCACGAGCGGATACCCTCTTGTAGAAGAACTTATCCGCGCCCTCCCCAACTGGAGGGGTCAAAGGAATTACGGTGCCGCCTTTCAGGACATTGAAGGAAAAGTTTTTGAATCCGCCCTGCACGAGAAAATTCCATTCGGCAGCGGTCAAATTGGCAGGCTTCGTGACCTTGAACTCAAGCCTCATAGGCAACACAAAAGTGTTTGCCAGGAAATCCGCATTGTTCAAGGGAAGGTAAACGCCGCCCGCGCCATGACCGGCCGCGTACGCGGCGGCCGTCGGTGAACTGTTTCCGCGAGCGCTCCACATCGGAATGTTGAAGGAAGTCGCCGCAAGCAGCTTGGCATTGCCAAGATGTCCCGGAAGCACCGAGTCGTAGGCGTCCTCATACGTCCCAATGGTGACGTCGAGAAGATCGAGGTCGGCCCTGTCGGCGTTGAGCCCCGGAATATCAGCCCACATGAACTTGGCGCCTGCCGGCCCCGTGTAACGCGCCATCTCCAGCATTCCGTCGGCCATCAGTTTCGTCATCTGAACGGCCGATGCGATCTTCATCCTCTCGTTTGCCGTATGCCACCAGCGCTCATTGCCCGGGATGATCGCCCCGAAGGCAGTCATCTTGTTCTGAAAATTTCCGGCGAGCGTTCCGCCGGTGGTTCCCTGCGCATAGGCCAGATCGAGAACCCCGAAGACATCGCTGAAAGCCGCGGGATCGTTTTTCATCGTCCCCCTGTAGCTCGCCAACTGAAGGGCGATCAGAGGGTTGTCGTGGGTCACGTACAGCGTCGGATTGGAGAATGCCCCAATTGCGCCCACAGTGAACCCTTTGCCCTGCCACGCGCCGTTGACCGCGGCTATGGCGTCGTTATAGTCCGTCGCGTTTGTGTGCATGCTTCTTATGAACAAAGGGATGCTCAAACTCCCCGTGCCCGCTGTATAGAAGCTCGTAAGCGTTTCGTTGTTGATCCCACCCATCAATGCAAACGTCAAATTCGGGGCGCCGTTGTCGAGATTACGAAGCAGGCTCTCGGCTATTCCCATATACCTTCCGATGTAAGCCTCGCCTTCCACTCCCCCGCGGAAAAACAGGTCGACTATCCCCTCGGCGGCCTTTTTGAGCTGAAGATCCGCCGACGTGATTCCTCTTGCCCCGAGCGCTTCCGAGAGCAGGTACATTCCCCACACGATGGCGTTCTTGCCGTACTGAGGCGTGGGCATTTCCATCGCTTGCCCGGTGTTTATCTCCAGAACGATGTTGTCACCGGCGATTTCAGCTTTTACCTTCGGCGTTTCCGTCGGAAGGGCGGGGAGCCATCCCCTCGCAGTAGCGGCGGCATTGACGCTAGCGATAAAGCTGTTCCTGGCCTCTGGGCTTACGCCGGATGCGTTAAGAGTGAATACCGCCCTTGAAGCGATCTGGGTGGTGCTGCCGTAAACGAGATCCTTTAGCGTCGGGTCCCCTGCTCTCAAGGTAACCCCGGCAAGAGCCTCGACGAGGCTGAAGGGTTTTCCGGCATCGCCTGAAAGGCTCATTGAAACCGCGGGGGTCGAGGCGACGGAATTCCCAACAATGACCGGGAAGCGCGAATCCGACGTGTACGCCGCTATCGGCATCTCTTCCCTGTTGAGCATCTTGTATGCCCAGTTATCGTAGAAACCCGGATTCGCCGTGTAGTAAGGGATGCTCGCGAAGGTGGATGTGTTGGCGACGGACGGTGTTCCGGGGCCCCCGTCCTCGTAAATGCCCATCGCTATACGTATGCGCCTGTCAGAGGGTAAACCCGCTTCCATCAATGCTTTTGCCGCCATCATTGTCGCCAGCGTGGGACCGCTGTCGTCCTGAACTCCGGCGCCGTAAAGCCAGCCGTCCTTGACGTAAGGGGTATTGTAAGAATTGGGAAAATATGCCGACGCAGCGCCGAGCAACCCATCCGGACCCCTCCAGCGGGCAAGCTGCGCCGCGCTGACGGAAGCCGTGGGAGAGTCGAGGTGGCTGAGCGCCATGATCATCTCGGGCGCGTCGGGGTCGCCGATTTCCAGGTAAACGATCTTGTCAGGCTGCCTCTGCACGACCACAGGAAATCCGAGAGCTTTCGCGGTCGCCACTACCCACGCTAACTTGGCAGTCTTTCTATCGCGCTCATTTTGGTTGGCCGCGGTATTGCTCACGGGAAATGGATAGGCTGTCGGCGCGGTGCCGCCGCGGGAAATGGAATCGAAGTCGCCCCCGTCGAGCATAGTGCCGACGAGCGATAGAGGGTTATAGCTGCCGTCCCCGACAATCGCGTTTCCCACATCTCCACTGAGCGCATCGACTTTGGCATGAATGGCTGCCCGTTCCGCCGGCGTAAGTGAGGGAATGTAAGTAACCCTCTCCTGAAACACGGGCGCCGCGATGGCGGGAAAAGACAAAGACAGTGCAATGATAATTGACAGGATGTTGCCGAACGACTTTTTCATCTCGGGGCTCCTCTTTGTCTTCGTTTCTCTTTGCTTTGAACATAACCACCAAACAAAATACACTGAATTACTGCAAAAGCATCACCGCATGTGAGTTTTTTAAGCCAGCTCCAGGCCGTAGCGGTGCAGCCGGCGTCGCGCATCGACGGCGCGGGGCGCGAGCGAATGCGCTAGGGCTGCGGCGAGCGCCGACGCACCGTGCGCATCCTCGCGACGGCGACCCCGCGCAGACCGAGCGTGGCGGGCCCCCTCCCCAGTGGCGCGCCATGGGACGCGACCCCGCCGTGTACGGTAGGAATTCAATCTGAGAAGACTGAGGTGCCGTGTTGCAGCGACTTGCAATGGCCGCTTCAATCAATTTCTATGATGGGTAAGGAGAACCGTCGGCCGGCTGCAATGGGTGGAACGCGGACAACCCGGCCCGTTGAATCTGTTAGGCCCGTTCGGCGATGGGCCGAGACCGAAGGATGCTGCGAACAGACTGGACTCGGCGTCGACAAGCGCGCCAGCTATTGATTGCTCAGAACCGACTCCCGCGACTCCGCCCCCTACCTCCACGCCTCGTGCACGATGCGGCCGCCGATCATCGTCAACTGGGATTTGATCTGCGGAAGGTCGTCGACCGCCGTGTCGCGCGGATCGTGCGACAGCACGGCAAGGTCCGCGAGCTTGCCCGGTTCGAGCGTGCCTTTGCGTGCTTCGTCGAACGACAGCCACGCACCGTTACGCGTCAGCAGGCGCAGCGCGTCCTCGGCGTGCAGGCGCTGTCCGGGGCCGATGACGCGTCCGGTCGTGCGCTCCTGGCGCGCGACCATCGCCCAAACGCTGAAGAACGGGTTGTAGGGAATGTTGTCGGTGCCGGCGGCCACCGGAATTCCCGCCGCGAGAAACGAGCGGTGCGGCATCGCCGATTCTCCGCCGTCGGTATCGTCGATATAACGGTCGGCGTTCTTCCAGATCTGGTAGGGAGGAATCGTGGTGACGAAAATTCCGAGCCGCTTCAGCGTCGCGAAATCCTGCTTGCGAACGCGGCCGACGTGCTCGAGCACCCAGCGACGGCCAGCGAGCGGATGCACGCGATCGACATCCTCGAGAATGGGCAGGATCTCGGCGAGCTTGTCGCCCACGATCGTGTGCACGCGAAGGTCGTGACGGGCGGCAAGCATCACGAACGCGCGGTATTCGTCCTTCGTGGCGGCAGACTCGACGAAACCGGTCCAGCCAGTGTCCGGCAGCGCCTTGCGCGTGAGCCGCGCGACGGCGGGATCGTCGCCAAAGCCGATGAACACGCCCGAAATCCGGAACGTCGCATCGCCGAGTCCATGGCCTCGCGCATAGGGAAGCCAGTCGCGCATCGCTCGCTCGGCTTCCTCCGCATCGTTCCACGTCGGGCTGACGGTCAGCGATGTCCTGACCGTCAACGCGCCTTCCTCCGCGAGCTGCGTGTAGCACGCAATGGTCTCCGGCGACGAGCCGTGGCCTTCGTAGATGCTCGTCGTGCCCATTGCGTTGTAGAGTGGCATCGACCGCCGGATCCCCTCGAGCCGGTCGGCCGCTGAAAACTTCGGCACCGCGGGCAGAAGATCGAACTCGACTGTCGGGCGATTGTTGTGCTCGACGATGATGCCGGTTGGCTCGCCCGACGCATCGCGCTCGATGACGACGCCGGAGCACGCCGGTTTCGTCCCGCGGTCGATGCCGTTCAATTGAAGCGCCAGCGTGTTGAGCGCGGTGTAACCGGGCGGGCGTCCCCAGTTGCCGAACACGCCGCTGATGCAAACGGGGTGGTCAGGGGCCGCGCGATCCAGCTCGTGACGATCCGGCATGCGCTTCTCGGCGAGCGTATTCGGACCGCCGAAATAATAAGGCGCCTCGCCGACCGGCATCGTGACGATCCATTGTCCCTTCGGCGTCCGCGCCGCCTCCGCTGCGATGCGATCGAGGATTTCGCGTACGGTCGCAAGGCCGGCGAGCGAGAGACGCAACTGTTTCAAGCCTTCCCGCTCCATGTGGGCGTGGGCGTCGATGATGCCGGGGATGACAGTGCGGCCCGAAAGCGCGACGACGCGGGTTTCGGGGCCGGCGAGGGCGAGCACCGACTTGTCGCTGCCGACGCCGGCAATCCGGTCGCCGGTGACCGCGATGGCGTCGGCCACGGTGGACGCGTCGTCGAAGGTCAGGACACGGCCGCTCGTGAAAACGGTGTCTGCGAATCGGAGAGCGGTCACGTTTGCAAACCGTCGGGCTTGAGGTGGAGGATGATGGCACAACGCAAGACCGCCGGCCCACGGAAGGGGAAGAGATGGCTGACCGAGACTCCGCTGTCGCAGAGAGCCGCCTCGAGCTCGTGCTCGACAACATGCCGGGCGCTCGTCTACACGGACAGCGAGCAGCGGATCGTGGTCTGCAACGACCGATTCAGGGAGATGTACAGGGTGCCGCCGCGCCATCGGCTACGAGGGCCGGCTCGAATACAGCGCGATCGGCACCGTCGTCAATCTGGCCGCGCGCCTTTGTGGCGGGGCGGGCGACAGCCAGATTCTCATTTCGTCACGCGTCTTGCCGAAGATCGAAAATGGCATCGATGTGGAATCGCTGGGCGAGCTTGCGTTGAAGGGGTTCAACCGCCCGATTCCGGCATACAACGTCCTGACAGAGCGCCCGGAGGCGTGACGGAGACGCACGGTCAGCTGTACTACGAGTACGGGAATTGATCGGCTCGCCTCCGGTCTTGTCGCCGGGGGGATTGACGGGTTTAATCGCGGCTTGACGCGAAAACCAGACCGGCGATGGAGGACGAGTGCATGAGTGCCAGCGAGAGGACCGGAGCTTTGCCTCCCCACGCGCAGCTCATTCAAATGGGCACGGCGTCGTGGGTCTCCGCGCTCGTATATGCCGCTGCGAAAGTCGGCATCGCCGATCACTTGGCGGGCGGACCGAAGAGCGCCGCAGAGGCGGCCGCTGCCATGCATCTGCATGCGCCGACGCTGCATCGCTTCATGCGCACGCTGGCCGGCCTCGGCATCCTGACGGAGCAGGACGGCCAGCGTTTCGCGCTGACGCCGTTCGGCGAAGCGCTCAAGACGGGTGCGCCGGGCGCCGCGCGGGCCACGCTGCTTTCGTTTTGCGGCCCGACGTTCTGGCGCACGTGGGAGCACGTCGCGTACTCGCTGGAGACCGGCAAGAGCGCCTTCAAGCTGACCTGGGGAATGCCGATTTTCGATTTCTTCGGCGAGCACCCGGACGAGGCCGTGCTGTTCAGCGAGGCGATGGTCGGGTTCCACGGCGGCGAGCCGCCGGCCGTCGCGCAAGCGTACGACTTTTCTCCGTTCCAAACCGTCGTCGACGTGGGTGGCGCCACCGGCAACATGCTCGCCGAGATCCTGTCGCATTACGCGGGGCCGCGCGGCATCCTGTTCGACCGGCCGCAGGTGGTGGAGAACGCGCCGGCGCTGCTCGAAGGGCGCGGAGTCGGGGGCCGCGTGACGATCGAAGCGGGAAATTTTTTCGACTCGGTTCCGTCGGGCGCAGACTGCTATGTGCTGTCGCACATCATTCACGACTGGACGGACAGCCAGTGCGCGACGATCCTCGGCCATTGCCGGAACGCCATCCATCCCGACGGGCGCCTGCTGATCGTCGAAACCGTGTTGCCGCCGGGTGACACGCCGCATCTCGGCAAGCTGATGGACATGGTGATGCTGGTCTTTCCCGGAGGCCAGGAACGAACGGAAGCCGAGTTCGCTGCGCTGCTCGAGAGCTCCCGATTCCGGCTGGATCGCGTTGTGCCGACGGCGACCGCAGTGAGTGTGGTCGAGGCAATACCCATCTAAAAAGGGAGGGAGAGAATGATTCCAGTGAAGAGGTTGTGGTGGCTTGCGTTCGTCGTGTCGCTGTCGATTTCGGCGACAGGAATTGCGCAGGCGGCGTCGCCGGACGAGGCCGCGATTCGCGCGCAGACGACTGCGTGGGAAAAGGCGTTCGCGGCGGCCGACGCAAAAGCACTGGCAGCGCTGTATGCCGACGACGCAGTCCTGTTGCCACCCGGATCCTCGGCAGTGAACGGCCGGTCGGCGATTCAGGAGTACTTCACCAAGGATGTCGCAGGAGCAAAAGCGGCTGGCGCGACGTTCACGCTCAACCCCAAGACCGACGTCGGCGTCTCGGGCAACATGGGTTGGGAATCGGGGACGTACAAGGTGACGGTCAAGGGCGCCGTCGTCGAGACCGGGAAGTTCCTCTCGGTCTCGCGGAAGAAGGACGGCAAGTGGCTCTATATCCGCGACACGTGGAACGCGGACGCACCGCCCGCACCTCCGGCCGCGCCGCCGGCCGCAGCAACACCGCCGCCGCCGGCGCCGAAGAAGTAGCTTGCACCTGCGGCCGGAGCAATTGCATGGGCACATCGAAACGGATCGGCGTCATCGGCGTCGGCTTTGGCGCACAGGTGTACGTCCCCGGCCTCCAATCCGAAGGTTGGGACGTCGTCGCGCTGTGCGGTCGCACGCGGGACAAGGCGGCGCAGGTCGCGCAGGCTGCGGGTGTGCGCGACGTTCACACCGACGCGCACGAGCTGATCCGCCGGGACGATCTCGATGCCGTCGCGATCACCACACCGCCACGCTCCCACTGCGAGCTCGCGCTGGCGGCTCTCGCTGCGGGAAAGCACGTGCTGTGCGAGAAGCCGTTCGCGATCGATGCAAACGAAGCGGCGAAGATGCGCGACGCAGCCGACGCGAGCGGACGAACTGCGATCGTCTGCCACGAGTTCCGCCATACCCCGCAACGGGCATACATCAAGCAGTTGCTGGGCGAAGGCTACATCGGCAGATTCCAGCTGTGCACGATCGAGCTGTTCCTCGATCGCTATGTGACGCCGCAGCCCCGGCCGCTCACCTGGAACGCGTTCAAGGCCGACGGCGGCGGATTGCTCGGCGCGCTCGGTTCGCACTATATCGATGGCCTTCGCTACTGGTTCGGCGAAATCGAATCGGTCTATGGCCAGCTCGAAGCGCTTCGTCCCGACGTGCTCGATGCCGCATCGAATCGAATCGTGAAAGCGGAGACCGACGACACGTTTTTGTTCACACTGCAATTCGCGAGCGGCGCCACCGCGACGATGAGCGCTTCTTTCGCGGCAACTCCGACGCGTGGCGCAAAGATCGTCGTCATGGGCGACGCCGGCACGCTGATCGCCGAGCAGCCCGGACCCAATCCGATGGAGGACGGCATCGTCATCGGCAGCCGAGGAGGCTCGGCGCTCGCGCCGCTCGAGACGCCGAAGCGATATCTGCCCTTCACCGACGCGCGCGACCACCGGCTGATGGCGTTCCGGCTCCTCGCCCGCGATTTCGCGGACGGCATCGAACGAGGCACGTCGCCTTCTCCCAATTTCACCGACGGGCTGCGCTGCCAGGAAGTCCTGGATGCGGTGCGAGAGTCGTCGCGCACCGGGCGCAAAATCGAGACCCGTCCACGATAGGTTCGCGAACGCGCGTCGACATGACGACGCTCGACCCCACCGTCGCCGCCGTCGTCCGCGACCAGACGGGCCTTTCGTGGTCGCGTGCGCGGAGCCTGTGTGCCGAGGGCCGCGTTACTGTCGACGGCGAGCGCTGGCTCGACGCGGCGCTGCGAGTGCCTCCCGGCGCGACCGTCATCGTCGATGCGCAGGCGCCGAAGCTTCGCACGGGGGCACTTCCGGAGACTGCCATCGTCCATGTCGACAGCGACATTGTCGTCGTCGACAAGCCGGCGGGCATGCTGACCGTCGCGGACGAGCCGGGCAACAGCGACACGCTCGCCCACCACACGCGAACCCTGCTTCGTGCGATCGGCGGCCGCGGCGATGATACCGCGCTCGGTGTCGTCCACCGGCTCGACCGCGACACGAGCGGGGTGATGGTCTTCGGCCGGACGGCGGGGGCGAAGCGTGCCCTGGCGCTGCAGTTTCGCGCGCACGACATCGACCGCGTCTATCATGCGATCGCGCACGGCGGCGTCGCGCAGGCGCGCGTCGAGACGTGGCTCATTCCGGATCGCGGCGACGGCCTTCGCGGCTCGTACGGACATCTCCGGCGGCCCAAGGGCGCCGTCCCGGCCGACGCGAAGCACGCCATCACGCATCTCGCGCCCATGCGGGAGTTGGCGGGGGCGACGCTGGTCGAATGCCGCCTGGAAACGGGGCGGCAGCACCAGATCCGCATTCACCTGTCGGAGCTAGGCCATCCGCTCGTCGGCGAGCGCGTCTACATCCGCGATTACAGCGGCGCGCGGATCGAATCGCCGCGCGGCATGCTGCACGCTTTCTCGCTCGGATTCGTCCATCCGCGGACCGGCGAGCGAATGGCGTTCGAGCGCGAAGCGCCCGCGGATTTTCGGGCGATGGTCGCAGCGCTGTCGCGAGGTGATTCGTGATGGACAGGCGCGCCTTTCTGGCGGGTCTCGTGTTCGCCGGCGGCTGCAGCCCGCCGGAGACGCCGAACAAGGCATCGGCGTCGGAGAAGAAGGGAGCCTCGACGTCACCCGCAGTGGCGGACGACAAGCCGGCAACCAGCGCGAACGCCGCGGCGACGCGGATCCCGCGCGTCGCGACACTTGTGTACGGCCCGCGAGCGACCGGCGCCGCATCGGCAACGGCGATCGGCGTCTCGCCGGTCACACTGTTCCGCGAGCGCCTGCGCGAGGTGGGCTACATCGAGGGCAAGACCATCGCCATCGAGGAAAGCTATGCCGATGGGGACCCGCAGCGACTCGAGGCGCTCGCGACCGAGATCGTCGCAACCAATCCCGAGGTCATCGTTGCGATCGCCGCCGCTGCAACTGCAGCCGCGCGCCGGGCGACGGCCACGATCCCGATCGTGATGGTCCATGCAGGCGATCCCGTTGGGGCGGGCTGGGCGGTGAGCCTCGCCAAACCGGGCGGCAACGTCACGGGCTCGACGTCGCAGATTCCCGAGCTTGGGTCCAAGCAGGTGGAGCTGCTGAGGGAGCTCGTTCCGAACCTTGCGCGATTGGGCGTCCTCGTCAACCCGACCAACTCCGGTACGCCGTTGCTGGTCGCCAACCTCAAGGAAGCCGCACGCAGATTCAATATCAGTCTGACCGTAGCCGAGGTAACGCGCGCCGAGGATTTCGACGCCGCGCTGCGCCTGTTGGACGGCGCGCGTCTCGATGCACTGTTCGTAATGATCGAGCCGATGATCCATCTCAATCGTGCACGAGTGCTCGAGTTCGCCGCACGGAACCGCTTGCCTGCGAGCTACGACGTCGGCCGCGAGACAGTGCGCGAGGGTGGACTCATTTCGTTCGGCCCGCTCCTGTCCACGCATTACGCGCTCGCGGCCGACTATGTCGACAAGATCCTGAAGGGTGCCAAGCCCGCGGACCTTCCCGTCCAGCAGCCCACGCAATTCGCGCTCGTCGTCAACGTCAGAACCGCGAAGTCGCTGGGACTCACTGTTCCGCCCTCGGTGCTGACGCGCGCCGACGAAGTAATTCAGTGAACGCGCACTGCGCGTTGTCGCGCGCGGCGACCTTCAGGCCGCTGACTTGCGCCGATTTGCCGACGCTGCGCGAGTGGCTGCACCGGCCGCGCGTGCGCAGGTGGTGGTGCTCATGTGCCTTTCCGCGGGCGAACTTTCATCCGCCGGAACGGTTGAGCGATTTGGCGCCAGATTCTCATGATCCACCCGCTCAGCATGGGCATAGAATCGCTGAAGCTCGGTTTCGAGAAAGGGTCCGGTCGTGAAGCGCAGAGCGGTCTTGAGCTGGATCGGCGTTACTTTCCTCGGCATGACCGCTTGTGCGCGTGCCCAATCCGCAAAAATTCCACGCATCGGATTCCTGCGCACGACGCGCCCGCCACAGTCTTACATCGACGCGTTCGAAAAAGGCTTGGTCGGACAAGGCTACACCCCGGGGAAGACGATTCTGATCGAATACCGGTTCGCGGGCGGCAATTTGCCGGAACTTGATCGGCTTGCTCGCGAGATCGTCGACTCGAAGGTCGACGTCATCGTTGCCGGTGGCGGATTGGCGACGAGAGCGGCGATGCGCGCCACATCCACGATCCCCATTGCGATGACTTCAGCGAGCGATCCGGTGGGCACCGGTCTTGTGGCGAGCCTGTCGCGCCCGGGTGGAAACGTCTCAGGCACCAGCATCGTCAGCTGGGATCTGTTCGCGAAGCGCCTCGAACTGCTGAAACAGATGCTCCCCAACGTGACGCACGTCGCGGTTCTCATCAACCGCAACAATCCGGCGCCGGCGAACGGCTGGGACAACGCCCTCGAAAGCGCGAGAACGCTCGGCATCGCGCTCCAGCGCATCGACGTGACGGCAATCGCCGAATTCGAGGACGCGTTCGAGACGATGCGCAAAGGCCGCGCCGAGGCGCTCCTCGTAGTGCAGAGCAATATCTTCGAGACCCCACCCTTTCCGATTCAGCAGCTCGCCTTGACCTACCGCATTCCGGCGATGTATGGCCTGCGCACGAGCACGGATGCCGGCGGGCTCATCTCCTACGGCCCGAACGTCCGCGAGCTCTACGAATATGCAGCGGTCTTTGTCGCCAAATTTCTTAGGGGCGTAAAGCCTGCGGATCTGCCGGTCGAGCAGCCCACGAAGATCGAGCTGGTCATCAACCTGCAGACTGCGAAGAGGCTTGGTATGGCGATCCCGCAATCGCTGCTGCTGCGCGCCGACGATCTCCTTCAATAGCATCGCTCTCCGCGTTCGCACGCGCTCGGTCATGCGCATCGGGCTCAGTTACGTGCTCCGCCCAACGCAGGGACGCGCGCCCGCAGGGCCGTGGCGGCGTCCGAGATCATCATCGGATCTGGTCTTCCCTGCCGCCTGAACGTGACAATGTCAAAGCGCCCCTGGCACGATCCCACGACTAACGAAATCGGCGTTCCACCGGCATCGCCGCGGACCTCAATGCTGCGCACGAGCTCGTACGGAATACGCACGGTGACCGCACCGCCAGGCGGCGGAATTAATGTGACAGAGCGCTCGCCGATCGCCAGCGTCACCTCGACCGGCGTCCTCGATCGCTCGACCTGCGGGTACCCCTCGTGCGCGAACTCCGGCCGCCAGAACCCCGGCTCGAACATGACCGCGTTGCCTTCGCTTCCGGACGCGCCCCATTCGAGCGACTCGATGACCGAAACGCCCTTTTCCGCCAGCACCCGGCATTGATCTGCGGCGGTGCGGTCTCTCAAGTCGTCCAACGGCCCGAGCGAGAGCGCAACCGCAGCGGTGGTTCCCTGTGAAGCGAGCAGCCCGGCGATCGGGAGCGCGCAGCCCGCGAACGTCGCGCAAAACGTGAACATCAGCGCCAGGGTCGTGGTCGTATTCAGCGAATCCCTCCTCGGGCGTAGTATGAGCCCTGGCCAGCGAGAACGACAGCACAGCGAAGGCCACACCAATGCGCGATCCTTCCTCCGACAAAGTGTTCGCCGGCTCCGTGCCGAAAGTCTACGAGCAGTACCTCGTGCCGCTGATCTTCGAGCCGTACGCGGAGGATCTTGCCCGACGGGTGGCGTCGCGCCCGTGCAGGCGTGTCCTGGAGATTGCCGCCGGCACGGGTGTCGTCACCCGGCAGCTCGCGTCGGTGCTGCCGAAGGACGCATCGATCGTCGCCACGGACCTCAATCGTGCGATGCTGGACGTCGCCTCGGCGATCGCCGTCGACCGCCCGGTCGAGTGGCGCGAGGCCGACGCGATGCAGCTGCCGTTCGAAGACGCAAGCTTCGATGTCGTCGTCTGCCAGTTCGGCGCCATGTTCTTCCCGGACAAGGGAAAGGCGTTCTCGGAGGCGCGGCGCGTGCTCGCGTCTGGAGGGGCGCTGCTGTTCAACATATGGGACCGGATCGAGGAGAACGAATTTGCCGACGCGGTCACGCGCGCCCTGGAATCCGTGTTCCCGGCCGATCCGCCCCGGTTCATGGCGCGGACGCCCCACGGCTACCACGATGTCGCGCTCGTCGCGAGCGATGTCGCGCGAGGCGGCTTCGTCGCGAAGCCGGAGATCTCGACCGTCGCCGCGCGAAGCAGGGCGGTATCACCGCGAATTCCCGCGATTGCCTTCTGTCAGGGAACGCCGCTGCGCAACGAGATCGAAGCGCGCGACAGCACGAGGCTCGGCCAGGCGACCGACGTTACCGCGAGGGCGATCGCCGCGCGCTTCGGACACGGCGCCGTCGATGGCAAGATGCAGGCCCACGTGGTCACGGTCGTCCGTTAGAGCGGCGTGCTCAACCCGTTCCGCCGACCCGCAACCGAATGACCGACGTAGCCACCGCCACCGATCAATGGCCGAGCCTGCCGCTCGATGCCTGGCGCGACACGCAGGCGACGCTGCACTTGTGGACGCAGATCGTCGGCAAGGTCCGGCTCGCCCGCTGCCCATGGATCAACCACTCGTGGACTGCG
>Ga0207691_10000845_pt1 | contig 30493 bp, 23 predicted proteins | sample KBSM13metaG_FD_184327 | JGI IMG/M metagenome (GOLD analysis project Ga0207691, IMG submission 184327) | Miscanthus rhizosphere microbial communities from Kellogg Biological Station, Michigan, USA - KBS M1-3 metaG (SPAdes) (version 2) | ecosystem: Host-associated > Plants > Roots > Rhizosphere >...
ACCCATGGGAGATGTTCTCCGGATTGCGCGAAGTCGTGATGAGTTTTTGAGACTGGTGGAAGACGCATTGAATGAGAATGATGAAAGTGCGTCTGCGAAACGTCAGGCTTCAGTAGCGTCGGGTACGTGGGACGCGCGCGCAGAGTGGGTTAGTGATTTGATCGAGAAGACGCTTGCAAAGAAGGGTTAGTAACGGTGCCATGAGTTCAGTACCGCAACGCGCTAGCGTGTGGCTCGTGCCTGGCTCTGCCACCTCCCTTGCGGAAAGCCTTTGGCTTTCAGTTGAGCCGATGTAAGCCGGCGGAGGCGCAGCCTCCAAAACTTCTAGATGAGTGACGGAAAGGCAGAGACTTTCCGCAAGGAGAGCGGCACAGCCGCGACAAACCACATGCTACTCAGTTGTGGTACTGACCTCATTGATTCATGAAGCAAGTACTCCAAAACCGAAAGACTGGCAGACCATTCGTTGGTGAAGTGCCTGTGCCTGCACTCCAGCGCGGCCGCCTACTCGTACGCACTGTCTCGTCATTGATCAGCGCAGGTACTGAGCGAATGGCAGTTGAGTTAGTGAGCAAGGGGTTGGTTAACGAAGCACGGCAGCGTCCTGACCTCGTCAAAGCTGTAGTTGCAAAAGTAAAAAGCGAAGGACTGTTGAATACCTTCGCGTCTGTGCGCGACAAGATGGAAGCCTCAACCACGCTCGGTTACAGCGCGGCTGGTGTTGTGACGGCGGTAGCTGAAGACGTCACGGAGTTTCAAATCGGAGATCGGGTGGCGTGCGCGGGAGTTGGTTTTGCTTCGCATGCCGAAGTGCTGTCGGTACCGAAGAATCTTTGTGTTCATTTACCGGAGAATGTTGGGTTTGATTCAGGAGCTTTCGGAACACTCGGCGCAATCGCTCTCCAGGGAGTGCGACTCGCTGAGCCGACGTTAGGTGAATCGGTGGTTGTGATCGGACTCGGCCTGGTCGGACAACTGACGGTGCAGCTGTTGAAGGCAAATGGCTGTCGCGTATTTGGGCTCGATCTGGATCCTGCTCGCGTGCAATTGGCGATTGAGTTAGGCGCTGACGATGCTGCGCTTTCAAACGATGAATCCGCTAAGGCGATAGAAGTGTGGACCCGCGGACGTGGAGCTGATGCCGTGCTCATCACTGCGGCCACAGAATCAAATGGACCGGTAGAACTCGCCGCGAAAATCTCACGTTTGAAAGGCCGCGTGATCATCGTGGGTATGACTGGTTTGAATATCCCACGTCAACCGTTTTTCTCGCGGGAGCTATCACTCGTCATTTCTATGTCCTATGGTCCCGGGCGCTACGATCCGGAATACGAAGAGCGTGGCAACGATTACCCGCTGCCATACGTGCGCTGGACTGAGAAACGAAACATCGAAGCCTTCCTGGAGTTGATCGGATCCGGCAAGCTGAATGTTACGAAACTCATCAGTCATCGATTCCAGATCGATGACGCTGAGCGAGCCTATCAATTGATCTCGGGCAATGTGGCTGAACCCTACCTCGGAGTTCTCCTCAATTACGATCCTGAAGCGGAAGTAGCGCGACGCGTAACGTTAAATTCACAGCCGCGCACCGTCGATAAAGCGATCACGCTAGGAGTAATTGGTGCCGGTGGTTATGTGCCCGCGATGCTGTTACCGCATTTCAAAACAGCTGGAGTCAACTTTCGATCGATTGCTACAGCGTCGGGTGTCTCTGCCCACGATGTCGGGAAGCGCTTCGGATTCACTTATGCAGTTTCGAGTGCTGAAGAAGTGCTCGATGAACAAGATGTCAACCTGGTCGTAGTCGGCACTCGTCACGACTTGCACGCGAGTCTTGCGGCCCAAGCGATGCGACGCAATAAACATGTGTTTGTGGAGAAGCCGCTGGCATTGAATGATGTCGAACTCGACGATGTGCTGGAAGCAGCGGCAGCATCAACCGGGAAGCTAATGGTCGGATTCAATCGTCGGTTCTCGCCGCTCGCTCGTCAGGCAAAAGATTTCTTCAGTGAACGCGACGCCCCACTTTCTATCCTCTATCGCGTCAACGCAGGCCGCGTCCCGAAAGAACATTGGATTCAAAACGAAAATGAAGGCGGCGGACGAATCGTTGGCGAGGTTTGTCATTTCATAGATTTGATGACGTTCTTAACTGACGCACATCCCTTGTCGGTTTTCGCCCAGGCCATGAGTGCAAAGTCAGACAAGATCCTGGACGCAGATTCAGTTTTTATCACGCTGAAGTTTTCCGATGGCTCAAACGGAACCATTGCGTATCTTGGTGAAGGTGACAAAGCGCTTGCTAAAGAGCGAATCGAAATCTTCGGTGCAGGCCGGTCGTTTGTGTTGGACGACTTTCGTCGCGCGCTGAGTTACAAGGACGGACGCGAAAACCAGGTTGCATTGAAGACACAGGATAAAGGCCAGGCCGACGAAGTACGTGCCGTGTGTGCCAGTATTCTCTCTGGTGGAGTTGCGCCGATCAGTTTGGAAGAACTGACGACGACCACGAGAGCGACGTTTCGCGTGTTAGATTCGTTGCGTGAGGGATTGCCAATGTCGGTTGAGTAATGAGCATAGGTTTTGAGGTCAGTACCACATCGCGGTAGCGTGTGGCTCCAGGACAAAAGCAACGCGACGAGCCACACGCTACCGCGATGTGGTACTGACTTCAAACCCACTGAAAAACCGATCAATTCGCCTGAACCAAATCAAAAGACCTTCTTCCTCCCATGTGTGGCATCGCCGGAATCATTAGTCTCGAACCCACGAAACACATCGGCCAAATGCTTCAGAGTATCGAGCACCGTGGCCGTGACGATCAGGGCGAGTGGCTTTCAGATGCAATCGACGAGGCGGGACGCCGCGTGTGTTTTGGTCATCGTCGACTTTCAATCATCGACACCAGCGCCGGCGGCCATGAACCAATGTTTTCCCACGATGGCCGCTATGTCCTTACCTTCAATGGCGAGATCTATAACTATCGTGAATTACGTGAACAGTTGGTCGCGCGTGGTCAGCAGTTTCGAACTAATAGCGATGCTGAAGTTCTGTTAACCGCGTTTGCTGAATGGGGTCTTGATTGTCTCCAACGTCTGAACGGCATGTTTGCTTTCGCAATTTGGGACAAGCATGAACGAAAACTCACGCTGGCCCGTGACCACGTCGGCATCAAGCCACTCTATTACGCTCACATTCTTCTAGGTCACGACAGACCAGGCGCATTTGTTTTTGCGTCTGAGATAAAAGCGATCCTGGCAACCAGGCTGATTAGTCCGTCCTTGGATCCGGAATCGTTGAACCAGTTCCTTACCTTCCTCTGGTCGCCAGATCCGAACACTTTGTTTGCTGGAATCAAGACTATTCCACCGGGACATTACCTTCAGTTTCACGACGATGAGTTGACGGTGAATCAGTGGTGGGATGTTTCATTCGATCAGATCCAGGAAGGCAAAGATGAAAAGTGGTGGCGCGAACAGGTGCTTGAGACCCTTGATCGAGTCGTCAGGATGGAGATGGTTTCGGATGTGCCGTTGGGATCGTTTCTCTCGGGTGGGATCGACTCATCCGGCATCGTTGCGATGATGGAGCGTCACAGCGCTGGTCGACCCATAAGCACATACACAGTAGGAATTGAACAAGAAGATTTACGTTACGACATCATCCCGGATGACGTGCGCTGGGCCCGTCGAGTCAATGAACAGTTGCAGACCGATTACCACGAGATCATGCTGCAACCGTCGGTAGTCGATCTGCTGCCGAAGCTTGTCTATCACATGGAGGAACCGCCGATAGACATGGCGATTCCCAGTTATCTAATTTCGCGCGCAGCTCGCGAGACGCTCACCGTTATGTTGTCCGGGATGGGCGGCGATGAGGTGTTTGCCGGTTATCCACGACAAATGGCGATGAAGATTGCATCGGCATTTGATCCGGTTCCCGGTATGTTGCGACGCCCGCTGATGAAAACTGTTGCGCGAGCTCTACCCGGAGGTTTGCCGGGTAAGTTTACTGCGCCATTGAGGAACGCGAAGAAATTTGCTCGTAGCGCAGCGCTGGATTTTGAAGACCGGTATCTGGGTTACGGCACCTACTTCACAAATGATGCCAAGCATCGCATGTACTCAGATGAGTGGAGATCGTTGACCCAGGAACTGGATCCATACGTAAGGCACCGTGCCTATTTCAATCGAGTGTCAAACGCGGATCCTTTGAATCAACTTTTGTACGTGGATCTGAAGACGTTTCTGCCTTGCCTGAACTTGATGACGACTGACAAGACGTCGATGGCCGCAAACCTGGAAGTTCGCGTGCCTTTTTTGAATCGCGAAATGATTGAAATGGCGGCGCGGATGCCGCCGCGTTTAAAGCTTCGCGGTCTGAAGCGAAAGTACATTTTGAAGCGCGCGCTCGAAGGTGTTTTACCTTCAGACGTGATTTGGAGGAAGAAAGCGGGCTTTGGTGCGCCGATTCGTTCATGGCTGCGGGGTCCGCTGAGACCTTTGATTGGTGACCTTTTGTCAGAAGAAACCGTAAGACGCCGCGGGATCTTCAAGCCCAAAGAAGTGAAGAGAGTGCTTGATGCCAACTTCTCCGGTCGTGAAGACAACAATCTCCAGGTGTTTCAACTGCTGGGACTGGAAATTTGGCACCGGACGTTTATTGATTAGTGTCCGATATGCTTTAGAGGCTCTTGCAAAAGTCAGGACCGCTGGAAAGGAAGAACAATCCTCCAAACTGCCGTTTGTGGGATTAGAACAGTAGTGCGTTCCGAGTTTGTGAGCTGGATTTGAAGCATCCACAAACAGCCGTTTGTGGGATTTTTTCAAGAGCCCCTTAGATTATCGCTCCTCGGGCTGAATAGTGTTCTGAAGTCACGACAAGCTAAAGCATATCGGACATTCGCGTTGACAACTACGGCCAACGACGTTTAATCTGCTTTTAACCCGGATGCTTATCCGGTTCGACCTTCCGAAGCCCCTCACGGCCTCGAAGAAACTCCCCGGGCCGTTGTCAATTTAATGATTTCACAGGAAGAGTTCAAAATAACCCAGAGTCAGACCGTCAATCCTGCTGACGCTTCGGGTGTGTCTGGTTGTGTGGTTCTGGCCGAGGATGACCCGGCACTCCAGCGCTATCTCGAAGTCGTTCTGCAACGGGCGGGGTACGAAGTGCTTCTGGCAGCTGATGGTCTGGAAGCCATGAGGCACTTGATGAGTCGCCCCGTTGATATTGTGGTGACGGACGCCCTCATGCCTAATCTGAACGGATATGAGTTATGTCGGTTTATAAAAAGCAGTCCGCGGCTTTCCGGATTGCCAATAGTTTTGCTCAGCGCCCTTGATCCCAAGAATGCTGAAGCAGAACAAGTCGACGCGTTTCTCACAAAGCCAGTGTCGCCTGAAGATTTGTTGGAATGTCTGTCGAGTTTGATGGTCGCAGACTAGGACTTAGTTAAGAACAAACTTTGTAGGGGTGGCACTCTGTGGCCACCCCTTCTGTATTTAAGAGACTGGTTTTGGTAGGAGGAAATGAAAAAGGGCGGCCACGGAGTGCCGCCCCGACAAAGTCTAGACCGTTGCGCCGCTGGAGCTGTTGATCAATTGATCGAGAGGCGTGAATGGGATTCCCTGGGCGGACGCAACTGCTTCATAGGTGCAGTGACCACCGTAAGTGTTTACGCCTTCCTTCAAACCGCTATCACTGTGTATCGCTGCATAGAAACCCTTATTGGCAAGTTTCAGAGCGTACGGCAGAGTCGCGTTGGTGAGTGCGAAAGTTGAAGTGCGTGGAACAGCACCAGGCATGTTGGCGACGCAATAATGCAAGACACCTTCAACGTAGTAAGTTGGATTTGAATGTGTCGTTGGATGTGTAGTCTCAATACATCCGCCTTGATCGACAGCAACATCGACGATAACTGCACCGTTTGGAACTTCCTTCAGCATCTTCTGAGTAATCAACTTGGGAGCCGCTGCTCCGGGCACCAGGACTGCGCCCACGATCAAGTCTGCCTGTGATATCGCATCCTGGATCATGTAAGCACTTGAAGCCAGTGTTGAAATCTTTGAAAGGAAAATGTCGTCAAGCTCCCGCAGCCTGTCGAGATTGTTATCAATGATGGTTACGTGGGCACCCATACCTACGGCCATCTTCGCAGCGTTAGTGCCGACCACCCCGCCTCCGATGATCACAACGCGCGCAGCTGGAACGCCCGGAACACCACCAAGTAGAATTCCACGGCCTCCGCTCATCTTCTCGAGATAGTGAGCGCCCACCTGGATTGCCATGCGACCCGCGACCTCGGACATTGGAGTTAACAAAGGCAATGTGCCGCGTCGATCGGTGATCGTTTCGTACGCGATGCCAGTTATTTTTCGTTCAACCAACTGCTTTGTGAGTTCGTGATCGGGAGCGAGGTGAAGGTACGTAAAGAGAAGCTGTCCTTCGCGCATGCGTGGATACTCCGGCGCAATTGGCTCTTTCACTTTCACGATCATGTCGGCCTTAGCCCAGATGTCATCCGCGGAGTCGATGATGGTGGCTCCAGCGCGCTGGTAAAGCGAATCCTCAAAGCCCGATCCTTCACCAGCACTCTTCTCCGTGATGACTTCGTGTCCACCATCTTTGAGGGCGCGAACACCGGCTGGAGTTAACCCTACTCTGTATTCGTTGTCTTTGATTTCTTTCGGCAGACCGACAATCACGGCTTTAATCCTCCGGCTTAATAAGGAAATGTGAAATTGCGATTGGTGTTACTGGGGCGTTTCAACGGCATCAATCTGCGCTCGTTGCAGCTTGCCGCTGAAGTCGACATAAATAGACTTCCATTCAGAGAAGATATCCAGGACTTGGGTTCCGGCTTCGCGATGTCCATTCCCGGTTGCTTTGGTTCCACCAAACGGGAGATGAACTTCGGCGCCAATTGTTGAGGCGTTAACGTAGAAGATACCTGTGTACAAGTCGTTCATCGCGCGGAAGGCGCGATTGACGTCCTTCGTGTAAATCGCCGCGGACAATCCGTAACGAACACCGTTGGCAATCCGAATCGCTTCCTCAAGCGAGTTGGTGGGAATAACAGTAGTAACGGGTCCGAAGATCTCCTCTTGAGAGATTCGCATGTCCGGTGAGGCATCCGAAAAGACTGTTGGCTCAATAAAGTGGCCGTAATCATAATCACCGCGTGTAATCCTTTTTCCACCGCAAGCCAACGTAGCCCCATCTTCATCGCGTCCGATGCGGATATAGTTCATCACCTTCTCGACCGCATCCCCGTTGATAACGGGGCCGACATCCGTCTTTGGATCAGCGCCGTTGCCGACACTCAAGCTTTTCGTTGCGTCGACCAACTTCTTTACGAATTGCTTGTAGACTTTCTTGTGAACAATCAGCCTGGACGAAGCGGTGCATCTTTGTCCTGACGTGCCAAAGGCGCCCCACACGGCGCCTTCGATTGCTAGATCCACATCTGCATCGTCCATGACGATGATGGCGTTCTTGCCGCCCATTTCGAGCGAACAGATCGCGTTTCGTTCGGCACAGGCTGAGGCGACGATGCGGCCTGTCTCGGTTGAGCCAGTGAACGAAATCAAGCGCAGCGCATTGTGGTTTGTCATCGCTGCACCCACAGTTTCACCAAATCCGGTCACCATGTTTACAACGCCCGGAGGTATTCCTGCTTCTTCACAGGCTTTCACAAGGTTGTAGGTTGAAAGTGGAGTGTCCTCGGCAGGCTTGATAACCACCGTGTTGCCGCAGATGAGTGCGGGAATCAGTTTCCACGATGGAATCGCCATCGGAAAATTCCATGGCGTAATCAATCCACACAGGCCCACGGGTTGACGTACGCACATCGCAAACTTGTCGCGCATTTCAGCGGGCGCAGTGAAGCCGTGCAGACGTCGACCTTCTCCTGCTGTGTAGTAAGTGCAATCGATTGCTTCCTGAACGTCGCCCCCGGCTTCCTTCAAGACTTTGCCCATCTCCCGGGTCATATCTGCGGTATAGCGATCTTTGTTACGAATCAGAATTTCACCAAGGTGAAACAACAACTCGGCACGCTTCGGGGCCGGAGTGTTACGCCATTTGTCGAACGCTCCTTGAGCCGCATGAACAGCTGCGTAGACATCGTGGCTGGTTGAAAGTGGAAATCGACCGACAATGTCGCGGTTATCAGCAGGGTTGAAGTTTTCAAATAACTCCCCGGACTCGCTCGCGACCCATTCACCGTTGATGTAGTTCTGGTAGGTCTTTACTGCGGTGCGTACAGAGCTTCGCTGATTTCGTTTACCGCTTGTTTTAGCAATTGCTTTTTTAGCCTGAGCCATAAGTTTGGATGTCCGATATGCGTCTGTCTTGTCGTCTTTGTCCGGAAGAAACTACTTCTGAGCTTCAGCGACAAGCTAAAGCATATCGGACATTCCTTATTTGGTTATTGATAGGTGAACTGCACGATCACAGGTTGCGGTCGATCACCTTTGGCGTCTCGCCGAATACTGGTGACGTTGAGCACAATCGGATCGCCGGCTTTCAGGCCGCTCACAACGCGCTGAAACTCCGCCAGCGTGTTTACGGGAACTCTATTGATACGATTGATGACATCGCCTTCAATAAGAGCGGGATTATTTGTCGGCGGCACCCGAACTTCGGCGACGAGGCCGTTAGGATCAATCTCTTTCACAAACAGCCCTTTGATGTTGGTCAAATGTTTTTCGGCGATCAGTTGAGGCGTAAGCTCAGCGAGTGTGATTCCCAAATGTAGAGCGTTACCTTTCGGGTCATTTTCTTTGACCGTTGGTTTGGTCGGCTCAACCCAATCTCTAAGTCCTGATGGTGGACGTTCGCTCAACACGACACTCGCAGTCTTCTTTTCCAGTTTCCCATCGATGTCTCGCAAATAGACGAGCGTTGTTGTCTGACCGACTGGTGTACTGGCCACTCTTTGAATCAAGTCCTGCGCACTAGCAACTTGTGCACCCTCAAATTCGATGATGATGTCGTTAGCCTGGATACCCGCTTTCCCAGCAGGTGTCTGAAGGCCATTGTCCAACGCGGTTACCGAAGTAACGATCGCACCCTTGGCATCACTCATGCCGTAGACCTTGGCAAACTCCTCGTGCACTGAATCGAGAGTGATTCCCAGGAAGCCACGTTTTACTTTGCCCTGTGCAACGAGCTGTTTGTAGACGAAATTCGTTTCGTTTGCCGGCAATGCGAAACCTATACCGTTGTAGTCCCCGGTAGAGGTAGCGATTTGGGAATTCATTCCGATTACTTCGCCGCGCATGTTCACGAGTGGGCCGCCGCTATTGCCACGATTGATTGCGGCATCAGTTTGTAGAAAGCGCTGGAAGGCGGTGAAGTACTGACTCTCTCGCTCTTTCTTGGAAATGATCCCGGCAGTCACAGTTTGGTCGAGTCCAAATGGAGAACCCATTGCCAGGACCCAATCGCCTACTTGTGCAGCATTCGAATCGCCAAGCGTCACGGTCGGCAGATCGTGTGGAGCATCAATCTTGAGCACAGCGACATCGGTATCGGGATCGACGCCCTTAACAGTCGCCCGATACTTTTCGCCCGACTGAAGTCCAACGATGATCCGTGATGCCTCGTCGATTACGTGATAATTCGTCAGAATGTAGCCTTTGGGATCGACTATGAAACCACTTCCGACGCCGCGAGTGGGCCGGCGCTGTTGGCGGCGGAACATATCGAGCAGCGGATTGTTGACTGACGAATCGTCCTTGTCTTCATTGTCTTTGTCACCCAGCTCGACCGGAGCCTGGAGTGTTTCTATGTTGACGACCGCAGGCTCGACTCGTCGCGCGATTTCGGCAAACGAAGCCGAAAGGGCCTCGGGAGCGCGCGCAATCTGCATTTCGCTTTGAGCTACTGTGGGCCTGCCTGAAAGCATTGCGCCGATTCCGATTCCTGCCAGCAAACAAGCAATTGCAAGGGCAGCAATCCAAACGCGAAGCTGGCGTAAAATAGTTCGTTGCTGGTCAGTTTTGCTGTTGTTCGGGTCGTCAAACATAAACTTCACCACCTTTAATTAACCCCAAGGCTTACCGAAGACGCTCACCAAGAATTGGATCCTCAATTCGGACGCAAATCTGAGCGCAAGGAAAGGGCTAGAGTATAGCGAAAGGGCGCGAGAGGGGCAAAAAAGGGGAAAGTGGAGAGTTGGGCAAGGGAAGGAAGAAAAGATTATTGGTCATTGGTCATTTGACATTTATCAGTGGGTAGTTGGGTTCGCGAGCGGTGTCCAGGCTGCGATCTAGTCAGTACCACAACGCGGTAGCGTGTGGCTTAGGTAGCGGTACATCCGCAGGAGAGGCCACACGCTACCGCGTTGTGGTACTGACTCCATCGTCACTGAGTCGTCACCTTGGTCGTCGCTGACCAACCAAATTGCCAACTGATAAATGTCAAATGACCTATGACCAATAAATCTCTTAAGGCCGGAGCAGTACTTTGAGCACCCCTCGCTTAGCGGCTCTTTCCATCGCATGCACCCCATCCGTGAGCGAATACTCCTCGCTGATCAAGCTCTCGACATCAACTGCGCCCTTCTTCAAAAGATCTATTGCCGGTTTGAAGCGTCCGCATCGCGAGCCAACAATCGAGATCTCGTCGACGACGATTCGCGCGGCGTTGATCTCTGTCGTTCCATTAAAGGTCGACTTGAGAACGAGTTTGCCTTTGGGACGTAGCAAGTCCAACGCTAGTGCAAAACCCTGTGCGGCGCCGGATGCTTCGACCACAACATCAAACTGCCGACTTCTCTTGGCTGTTTGTTTAGGAGTTGAGGTTTCAATTCCGCGGCGTTCGGCGATCTTGAGTTTTGGAGGATGCTTGCCTACGAGCAATACATTCGCGCCGGTGAGGGCTGCGACCTGCGAACACAGCAAACCAAGTTTCCCATCACCGATAACAGCTACGTGATCGGAAGCTGTGATCGAGGCTCGTTCAAGAATTCCACAGGCTGCGGCAAGAGGCTCAGTGAAAACTGCGTGTTCGTCAACAACCTGCTTCGGAACTATTTGAAGGTTCACTGTCGGCAATCGAAGAAACTCTGCGTGTGCTCCATCGCGACCAACAATGCCGAGTACCGTTCGCGTGGGGCAGTGACGAGGATCACCCGCCCGGCAAAGGTCACACTTTCCACAGCCTGCGTTGATTTCGCCGACAACTCGCTGGCCGATGAGCGCGTTGTTAGAGCTCGCTTCGACAACGCCGACAAACTCATGTCCGATCGTGCCTTTGAAACCAGCATAACCGCGAGCGATTTCGAGATCCGTATTACAAATGCCCGAGAGAACGACGCGGACGAGTGCTTCGCCTTCGGGTAACGGTGTGGGAATGTTCTGAATTGCGAGACGTTTTTTGTCGACGCGGAGGGCTAACATAGTACAAAGCTTCAGAACGTCTTCGACCTTGTATACGCGTTCTGCGTATTGAGCTGCAAAGTCTGTTTCGCTCCGCCGATTGCTACGGGCAAGCGCCACTCCAACTCCTCGTTACCGGAAAGTTTTGCGTGAAGCCACCAATTCCCAGGTGAGATCGAGATAGTTCCATGACCCAGTTTGTCGAGGTGCGCGGTAATGGGCGATCGCCCTTTCATTCGTTCCTTCAAGAAGTCGTCAAAACGTTTTCCAGCACGCGGCTCGGTAAAAAACTCGTGACGCACAGCGATTACGTCCACCGGATAGAGTTCGACTGCGACATCCAACGGGAGGCTGTCTTCATCTGCAGGTTTTTCCAAAACGATCTGTAGTGATGTTGTGCCCGGCTCACCTTCATCCTCGACCGGGCTGGCAGGCAAGCGGTGGTAAATCAACCATCCAGCGCCAATCAGCGTGACGACTAGCGCCGCTTGCAGAATTCTAATTGCCAGAACCCGATAGAGATTCACCACAGCGTCCTATTTTCTAAATCCACGCACCATGCCAACCAACGCCTCGGCATCCTTCTCGTTGAGCTTGTTTTTGAACCCGGGCATGTTGCCGCGTACGTTTCGGCCGTTCATTATGGAATTGAAGATACGTTCATCAGTAACGTCGTCCTGCCATTTTGCATCCGTCAGATCCCGCGCGTGATTAAACTTACCTTTCGATGTTTGTGACCGTCCGTTTTGCCCGTGACATGAGACGCAATAACGCGAATAGAGTTGCAACGCAGTTTTTGGAGTTGCGGCAACGTTTGGTTGAATTTTGGGACCCATCATCAAAACAAACACCACGATGGCGGTAGCGACTAAGTTGTAGATGATTCTTTTCATGATTCTAAGTATTGTCAATATACCGTGGAGATGTGGATTTGCGGAACTCTACATTTGAGTGATTTGCTTCAGTCCCCCAAATCAGAGTTGAAACGATTTCGATTGCGAAGTAAGCTGCCCGTGTAATCCCCAACGCTGCGTCCAGGAAAACTCAATTGACTGAAATCGAGATAGATAAGCTGCACGAAGAGTGCGGTGTCTTTGGAATCTTCGGACACCCCGATGCCTCGCGTTTGAGTTATCTGGGGCTCTACGCGTTACAGCACCGTGGCCAGGAGTCGTGCGGGATTGTGGCTTCGGATGGTTCTGATTTGCGACTCGAACGCGCAATGGGTCACGTTTCCGATGCTTTCAATCAAACCCACCTTGATCGACTTCGCGGACCCAGTGCCATTGGACACGTTCGCTACTCAACTGCCGGTGAGGTTTCGATCTTGGAGGCGCAGCCGTTTCTGGTGAATTGCCAACACGGTCAAATCGCTGTTTGTCACAATGGAAACCTTCCGTTTGCGAAGGAAGAACGTCAGCGACTCGAGCGCGACGGTGCAATCTTTTCGTCAACGTCGGACACTGAAGTTGTTTTGCACGGCGTGGCGCGTTCGTCGAAAACTGTGCGTGAAGCGATTCCGGAAGTTCTCACGAAAACTGAGGGCGCCTTCTCAATGCTTTTTCTGACGCCAACGGAATTGATTGCTATCCGAGACAGTCGGGGATTTCGACCACTGGCGCTTGGCCGTTTGGGTGATGCGTGGGTAGTTGCGTCTGAAACTTGCGCCTTTGATCTGATCGATGCGCAGTATGTTCGTGACGTTGAACCGGGCGAAATGATCGTGGTCGATCAAGATGGGCTACGTTCGTCACATCCTTTGCCGGAACAAAAACACTCGATGTGTTTGTTCGAGCATGTTTACTTTGCGCGTCCGGATTCGTTGGTCTATGGCAAGTCGATCAATCAGTCGCGTCACAAGATGGGTCGCCGGCTCGCGGTCGAACAACCAGCTGATGCTGACATTGTGGTTCCGGTTCCTGACTCCGGCACAGCGGCATCGATTGGTTACGCGGCGGAGAGTGGACTGAGTTTTCGTTTTGGACTAGTTCGGAATCACTATGTTGGCCGCACCTTCATCGAGCCTCGTCAATCGATTCGTTCATTCGGTGTGCGAATAAAGCTCAATCCAGTTCGAGATCTGATCAATGGGCGACGAGTTGTTCTGATTGACGATTCAATCGTCCGAGGGACAACTTCCAAAAAGATCGTCCGAATGGTTAGAGATGCAGGCGCGAAGGAGATTCATGTTCGGATCAGTTGCCCGCCCACGATCAGCCCTTGTTATTACGGCGTTGATACCCCAAACAAATCGGAGTTGATCGCGGCGAATATGACCGTTGAAGAAATTCGAGATTTTATCGGCGCTGACTCCTTAGGTTATTTGTCGCTTGAGGGAATGATTGAAGCGACGGGATTGGAAGCTAGTGAGTCGTGTGTCGCTTGTTGGAATGCAAAGTACCCGACTCGAATCACGCGTGAAGCCGAAACAATGTGGGAGCGGGAGCGTGACCACGAAGAGGTAGTGGCGGAGGGTTGAACTTTGGAGTGCGGTGGCCTGCCACCGCTTTTGGCAAAGAATATTTCCTCGGCGGAGTCCTTAGTTTTACCAAAGCGGTGCCGGGCCACCGCACTCCAAGGAGAAGTTCTATGCGACAGATTGTGCTGGCAGCGTTACTCGTGACTTCAATCGCCGGCGCAACTGTTTACGGACAACAAGTTCAGACGAAGCCCCGCAGTCTTTCGGTAGAAGTCTTTCAAGTTTTAGGCTTGCCTCTGAATATTCATGAGGCTGTTCTTGAGGAGAAGGCTTCGGGTTATGTCGTTCGTTGTCGGATGGCCAATGAAAGCACTTCCGAAATACGTGGACTGCGTTATTCACTGACAGCGATTGATCCCGGTAATGGATCCATTCCGATTGCGAGTCGAATCGAGGGCTTTGGCCTTCAAGCACATGGAACGACAACAATCACGTTTGTGACCCCGATTAAGTTCAAGATGAAAGAAGGCAACCGGCTGGTCCTAATGTTGGAACAGGTCCTGGGCGTCGAAGCGATTTGGGAAGTGATCAAGCCGAGGGACGCACTCGAAGCCTACCTGAAAGGCGATTACTCAATCCAGCCGCAAATAATGCGCGTCGCGAATTATGTGGACGCGCCTCCACAAACTCAAGTAATTCACAAATAAAAACGTACGAGGTCACTGTTTGGGAAGAGCTACTCGAGGATGTGGTTGTGCAGTTGCGGTACTCGTGGTGTTGCTTGGGGCAGCAGGCTTTGTTGGTTATCGCTACGTCCTGCCGCGGTGGAGAAATAAGCCGCCGCCAGCATCGAGTGAACTTCTCGTTCGCATACTTGATGTCGGACCGATCAACGGCGATTCGATCTTGATTTCGTCCGCTGGAGGAAAAACTGTCCTTATCGACGCCGGCGACACAACTAAGGGGAAGGTTGTCGTCGACGCCATGAAGCGCTACAACGTGCAGCAGCTCGATTACCTCATCATCACTCATCCGCATCCGGATCACATGGGGGGCGCTGCCGAAGTTTTCAAAGCAGTGAAGGTTCTAAACGTCATTGATAATGGACAGGCCCCGAGTGTTCCCGCAGACCTAATCCCCACTCAGAAACCAGTTCAATCGAAGGCTAAACCAGCGAAGCAGAAGCCGAGCAAGACAGCGACGATCACGAAGTTTTACGACGATTACAAACAAGGGTTGAGCAACAGCGGAGCGCATTACGAAAAAGCGCAAGCCGGAACGAAACTCGATCTTGGGAACGGAGCATTCCTGACAATTCTGGCACCGACTGAGCCGATGTTCGTCAAGGATCAAATGAAGACCGGAGGCAACGAAGCTAACGCAAATTCGATCGTCGCTCGTTTGGATTATGGTTCGTTCTCGATGTTGCTTTCCGGAGATGCTGAAGACCAAACGGAACACCGGATGCTCACGAAGGATCTAAACCTGCGAGTCAACGTATTGAAGGTTGGGCATCATGGCTCGAAGTACGCCACCTCAGAAGATTTCTTGAAGCGGGTGAAACCCGAGATTGCAATTGTTTCTTGCGGAGCCTGGAATCGCTACGGTCATCCATCACAGGGTGTACTCGATCGCTTACGCGCTACCAATGCAAAGTTGTATCGCACCGACTTGCAGGGTGAGTTAACGATCACGACCCGAGGGAAAGAGGGAGACATAGTCGTCAAGCCTGCTAAGGAGACGACGGAAGATCTTTTTATCGGTCGGACGCCGCAGAAAGATGATTCGTCGAGGTCAGGATTTATTGCGTACGGAGATTTTGGACCACCGCCTAAAGCGGTAGTGAAGAAGGCAGCCAAATAACAGAATGACCACTAAACCCATTTCCTACGCCGATTCCGGTGTCGATATCGATGCCGCGACGCGCGCGACTGAGCGCATCAAAGAATTAGCACGGACCACTTTTAACCAGCGGACGCTTTCCGAAATCGGAAGCTTCGGCGGAATGTTCGACGGGGCTTTTCCGAACCTGACCCAACCGGTTCTTGTTGCATCTGCTGACGGCGTGGGAACAAAACTCAAGATTGCGTTTGCTACCGGAGTTCACAATACGGTTGGCCGTGATCTAGTCAACCACTGTGTGAACGACATTCTAGTCCAGGGTGCGCGTCCACTCTTCTTCCTCGACTATATCGCCACAGGCAAGCTCTCGACCGACATTGTCGCAAGTGTCATTGAAGGGATAACTGATGGGTGCCGAACGAATGGTTGCGTGTTGTTAGGTGGTGAAACCGCCGAGATGCCTGGCTTCTACCAGGAAGGCGAGTACGACATTGCTGGATTCATCGTTGGCGTTGTTGATCGGGAAAAGATTATCGATGGCAAGGCGATCAAAGCCGGAGATGTTTTGTTGGCACTGCCGTCAGTTGGTTTACACACGAATGGGTACTCCCTTGCACGCAAACTGTTTTTCGATGTAGCCGGCTATGCTCCTGACACGGTCTTGCCGGAACTTCAGATGTCAGTGGGCCAAGCGCTGTTGCAAGCGCATCTGAGTTATCTACGCCCGCTTGATTCGTTACTCGACACCGGGGTGATAAAGGGACTGGCCCACATTACTGGTGGAGGACTAACTGACAACATTCCTCGCATTCTTCCGGAAGGCACGGCGGTCAGGATTCAAAAACGTTCCTGGCCGGTTCTGCCGATTTATGAATTGATGCGCGAGATCGGGAATGTGTCGGACGCCGAGATGTACCGGACGTTCAATATGGGAGTCGGGATGGTTATTGTTTGTTCACCCGAAAACCGCGACTCAATCAAGTCACAGTTAGAAGCTAATGGCGACACCTGTTACGAGATTGGCGAAGTAGTTTCTGGTGATAAAAGCGTAACGATCGAATGACGTGTGGCACAGACTTCAGTCTGTGTACTGGAGTCGAGGACGTCTCGATGACTCCGATCGACACTATCAACATGAAAGTTTTGCTCACACAGACTGAAGTCTGTGCCACTTCTTAACGGAGACAGTTCCTGCCTAACACTCGCATTGCCATTCTAATTTCGGGCCGCGGCTCCAACATGATTGCGCTTAGCGATGCGGTCAAAAGCGGCGCTATTCCAAATGCAGAGATCGTTTTAGTGCTTAGCGACAACGCAGATGCCGGGGGCCTGCTGGCCGCAACGGAACGGGGAATCGAGACGCTGGTTGTAGCACGCTCGAGTCGGAAGCGTGACGAACATGAGTCTGAAATCATCGCGGCGCTCAAGCAACGTCGAGTCGATCTGATTTGTCTTGCCGGCTATATGCGAATGCTGTCTTCGTCGTTTGTAGAAACTTTTCCACGTCGCATTCTCAATATCCATCCAAGTCTGTTGCCTTCGTTTCCTGGCTTGCACGTTCAACAACAGGCGATTACGCATGGTGTGAAATGGAGCGGATGCACTGTTCACTTTGTCGACAACACGCTTGATGGCGGACCAATCATCGCGCAGCGTGTGGTGCAGGTGTTGGACAACGACACCGAAGACAAACTTGCGGAAAGGATACTTGAACAGGAACACCAGCTTTACGCTGAGGCGGTTGCGTTAGTGATTAGCGGTAACTTTTCGGTTGACGGAAGACGCGTTGTTAAGAGAGGTCGAGTGATCTATGGTTGAAGTCTCGCATTTTTCAGTTGCCGTTGGTTTTTGGACCAGCGTCCAAACAGCGATGGAGTCAGTACCACTAAGCAGTGGGCCCAAACAGGATCTGATCATGGGTACTACAAGCCACACGCTACCGCGTAGTGGTACTGACTCCATAGTTCGCTACTAAAGGGTGCCGAACCTCTATTTTTCTTCTTTCGGTTTTCCACCCAGCGCTTCAGCTCTTTGAAACGCGGCCCACACCGCTTTCGAAAGCACAGTGCGGAGGCTGCCTTTCTCCATCTGGTAGATAGCTTCGGCAGAAGTACCGCCGGGTGAAGTCACCATGTTGCGAAGCTCAGCAGGATGTTTGTGCGACTCCCTGGCGAATAAGACTGAACCAAGAATCATCTGTTGCACCAACTCCTGTGATACATGTCGTGAAAAGCCCATGTGAACTCCGGCGTCGATCAATGCTTCCATAACGAGAAAAATGTACGTCGGGCCCGTGGCGCTTAACGCGGTCGCCATATCGATCTGTCTTTCGTTCTCGACGCGAACTGTTTTGCCGAGGGCTTCGAGCAGTGCGCAGACTTGTTGTTCCTGGAGTTCGTTAACGGCGGAGCTTGACGTCCACGCCGTCATGCCTTCTCCGATTTGTGCAGGCGTGTTTGGCATCGTGCGCACAACGGCAGCGTGCAATAACTCATCGGCAATAGTTTCTATCTTTGCTCCGGCAACAATCGACACAACAACTTGATCCTTGTGTATTGAGCCTTTCAGTTCATCGAGTACTTTCTTAAGGCGTTGTGGTTTGATACCGAGTAAGACTATTGAGCCGGAAGCTGCGTCGGTTGGATACGAAGCAACGACTGCTTCGCGGTTTTGTTCGAACATCTGGATGCCGTACTTGGTGTAGAGTTCGTCCCGACGCGCTGAGCGCGGGTGGCTGCCAGCAAGTTGATCGGGTGTGACCAAACCTTTTCTGAGGAGGCCTGCTGCGATCGCTTCTGCCATCACGCCGAGACCAACAAACGAGATCCGAGAGTTTGCGAGAGGGCTCGAGGTTGTTTGATCTGACGGTTGAGAGGTTGGGGTTTCAGTTACCATTTCACGTCCTTTGAGTCACGGTGATTTTGTGAGCATAGCGCACGATTTGAAAGATGGGCTACTCTATTAATGTCCGAGGGTAACGCAATTCAGTGGTGTTGAAGTCAGTACCATATCGCGGTAGCGAATGGCTTCACCCACGGGTATGACCGGTATAGAGCTAGGGAGAAGCCATTCGCTACCGCGATATGGTACTGACTTCAACACCACTGAGGAGAACTGATTAATCGAATCAATGACAATCGACGAACAACTTTCTTATCTACGCAAAGGCACTACTGAAGTCATTCGCGAGGCCGACTTGCGCGCGAAGCTTGAAAAGTCGGCAAAGACCGGCAAGCCGTTGCGTGTGAAGCTGGGCGCCGATCCAACCGCGCCGGATATTCACCTGGGCCATACCGTGGTTATCCGTAAGCTAAAGGCGTTTCAAGAACTCGGTCACACCGTCATTTTCTTGATTGGCGACTTTACAGGCTTGATTGGTGATCCATCGGGAAAGAGTGTTACGAGGCCGCAACTCACCCGCGAAGAGATCAACGCTAATGCTGAAACTTACAAAGAGCAGATCTTCAAGTTGCTCGATCCCGACAAGACCGAGATTCGCTTCAATTCGGAATGGATGGACAAGCTTGGTTCTGACGGGTTCATTCGGCTCGCGTCGCACGTGACTGTCAAACAGATCCTGGAGCGTGACGATTTTGCTAAACGACTAAAAGAGGAAAAGCCCGTCGCCTTGCACGAGTTGCTTTATCCGCTAACGCAGGCTTACGACTCGGTTGCGCTTGAGGCAGATGTTGAGTTGGGTGGAACTGACCAGAAGTTCAACTTGCTACTGGGTCGAAATCTACAGCGCGAGTATGGACAAGAATCACAAGTCGCAATGATCACTCCGTTGTTGGAGGGAACTGACGGCGTGCAGAAGATGTCGAAAAGTTTGGGGAATTACATCGGCATCAACGAACCGCCGCAAGAGATCTTTGGCAAAGTGATGTCGATCTCGGACGAGATGATGTGGCGGTATTATGAGTTGTGCACGGATTTGACGCCGGAAGAGATAGCGTCCTTGAGAACTTCGGCTGAGAGTGGAGGACGCAATCCGCGCGACATCAAGGTTGGATTGGCAAAGAGTATTGTTGCTGATTTCCATTCAAAGGAAGCGGCAGATGGTGCTGAGGAAGAATTCGTCCGAAGGTTTCGAAACAAAGAAATGCCGGACGACATTGAAGAGAAGCGCCTTCCCTCTAATCATCCGACTGGATGGGATCTTTCCAGCCTATTGGTAAACGTCGGATTGGCAGAATCAAAAGGAGAGGCGCGAAGGCTCATACAGCAGGGCGGTGTTTCTGTGGACGGTGAACGTCAGACCATTGCCAATTCAATTACGTTGTGGAAACCCGGAATGTCGACTGTCCTTCAAGTGGGGAAACGACGCTTTGTCAGGATAGTCTTTGATTCTTGAAACTGTTTCCTCGACTCTGGTGGCTCGTTTTGGTTTAGCAGTTTTGCGGCAGAGCAATGTCAGCAACCTTAGCAACTGAAGACATCCTGATCATCGAAACGCCGGAGCGCGTGCCGTTGCACTTTGCTTTGGCGTCGATTGGCAATCGCTTTTTAGCCTGTGCAATCGATCATGCGATTCAAGCCCTCGCGCTTCTAGTGATTGGCATTGGCTTTTACGTGCTAGCCAACGCCTCGGATATAGAAAGCGCTTTCTCCACGGCGCCGAAGTGGGTGATAGCAGTCATGATCATTCTTTTGTTCCTGATCCTGACTGGTTACTTTGCTTTCTTTGAATGGATTTGGAGTGGCCAAACTCCAGGCAAGCGTTGGTTGAAACTGCGCGTCCTACGTGAAGACGGGCGACCAATAACATTTTGGGAATCGTCGGTACGAAACCTTCTTCGTACGTTCGACATGATGCCCGCCCCGTTCTACTCAATTGGGCTAATCGCAGTTTTCTCCACCTCGCGAGATCAACGCGTGGGCGACATGGTGGCCGGGACAGTTGTCGTTCGTGAGCGGGACGCAGAAGCACCGGCATTCGCACAAGTTTTTGCGTCTCCGGTTAGTGATTCCGCACTTCGTCGTTCCTTCAAACCGGTTGACTTCACTGCCAGCCTCAATAGTTTGACCGAAGCTGAAATACAAGTCGTCGAAACATTCTTGCGCCGGCGTTGGGATCTCGCAGACGTGCCGCGACAATGGATGGCGTGGCGAGTTTCGATGCCGATCCTTTACAAGATTCGTCCAGCTTACGACCTCGCAACATTCACTTACGAAGGCTTTCTCGAAGAGCTTCTTCATCGTTATCTCGCAACACACCGGTTCAGCCAGTAGTGCGTCTCGGCAGTCTTCCACCCAAAATTGATTCTACAAAGACCCTCTGCTAGGCTCTTGTTTTTTCTGCGAGCAGCGAATTTTGAAACAGAGGAGTTAAAGAACGTAAATGGCTAAGGAAGTTTTTATTCTGGGTGGGAAGCGCACGCCTATGGGTGAATATGTTGGAGCTCTTAAAGACGTTTCGGCGATCGACTTGGGAGTAGTTGCTTCTCGTGGTGCGCTGGAAGCAGCTAAAGTTTTGCCGAGTGATATCGACCACACGGTAATGGGTAACGCACTCCAAACATCAGGGGACGCGATCTACGGTGCACGACACGTTGCACTCAAGGCCGGAATACCTTTTGATCGACCTGCATTGACCGTTAACCGACTTTGCGGCAGCGGTATTCAGTCGATCGTGTCGGCGGCGCAAATGATTCAACTCGGCGAGGCTAAAACTGCGCTAGTTGGTGGAATGGAATCAATGTCACAAGCCCCGCACGTTATTCGAGGTGCTCGTTCAGGATTTGCACTCGGCCAGGGCAAACTCGAAGACAGTTTGATGGTTGCTTTGCTTGACACTTATTGCAATACACCGATGGCGGGTACCGCTGAAAATCTTGCGCGTAAGTTCGTTATCTCACGCGAGGAGCAGGATGCTTACGCTCTGCGGTCTCAACAGGAAGCCAAGCGTGCCTTCGACGCCGGCTACCTCGCGGAAGAGATAGTCCCCGTCGAAGTGCAATCTCGTAAAGGAACAACTGTCGTCGAGCATGACGATCACCTTCGACCTGAGACGACTCTAGAAGGTCTCGGTAAGCTCAAGCCTGCCTTTGCAAAAGACGGCTTCGTTACAGCGGGAAACGCTTCCGGAATTGTCGATGGCGCGGCAGCATTAGTCATCGCTGACGAAGACTTTGTGAAACAACGCGATCTGAAACCATTCGGCCGCATCGTTAGTTGGGCTTATGCGGGTGTCGAACCTGAGATCATGGGAATTGGACCCGTGCCGGCAACTCGAGAAGCGCTTGAGAAAGCGAGACTGACCTTGAGCGACATCGACTTGGTTGAGGTGAACGAAGCTTTCGCTGCGCAGTATCTCGCTGTAGAAAAGGAACTGGGACTCGATCGTTCAAGGACTAATGTGAATGGTGGCGCTATCGCATTAGGTCATCCATTAGCAGCAACCGGAACAAGGTTAGTTTTGACAGTTCTGCACGAATTACATCGACGTAATGGTCGCTATGGACTGGCAACCGCTTGCATTGGAGGAGGTCAGGGAATCGCAATGATCGTCGAACGAGTTTAGTCCAATCTTTTGTTCGGGGCTCGGCTTAAGTGTTACGGTCAGATGAAGTGCCGGGCCTCCGTTGTTCTGATTTTCCAATCAAATCCAAATTATTGAGCAGAACATTGGTCGCCTATCACATCCGGGAGAAGTTAACCGCTGGTAATTCGAGCTTTTGTTTGAAATGTCGAGCGGTGACTTATTCGGCACGGGTATTGCGAAATTCCAGTCGAAAGAGCGGTGGCTATGACTTGCGCAATTATCGATGATCAAAAGGATTGTAAAGATTTAACAGCTTCGACCATGACTTAACTTTGCTCAGAGCAAGCTAGGCATGTAGAAGTTAGGCCTTCCGCGTTGCCAACTTTCTTCCTACTTGAATTGTTAACTTTTCCTGCTGCTAAGAGACAAAGTTCAAATGTGCGACGCGAACGGCGCGTCCAACTTTCACTTCAATCATAAGGAGTTCCCTGGTATGTCGAGTTTTATAAAAATATCTTTTGCGTTCCTGCTCGCATTGTTGCTGAGTGCTATCACAATGGGGCAGTCAACGACGACCGGCGCGATCGGCGGCGTGGTATCCAACCCTAATAAAGAGGTGGTGCCCGGTGCGGCTGTTACTGTTCGCAACATGGAGACCAACAAGGAAGATTCTGCCACCAGCGACAGTCAAGGTCGCTTCAAAGTGATTAATCTTCAACCTGGAAACTATGCAATTACGATCAATGGAGCCGGGTTCACTGCTTTTACGCAGGATAATATCGTTGTAGAGATTGGTCGCGAGACCAGTATTGAAGTTCCGTTGTCGATTGGTGCGGTGACCGGAACTGTAGAAGTCACGGCCGATGCGCCTGTCATTAACACTACGCAGCAAGACTTTTCCAGCAACTTAAATCAAACATCAATTAACGAGTTGCCGGTTAACGGACGTCGTTGGTCCAACTTTGCGATTTTGACGCCTGGCGCTGTCCCGGACGGTAACTTTGGCCTGATTAGTTTTCGTGGTATCTCCGGTTTGCTTAACAACAGCACCGTCGACGGTGGCGACAACAACCAGGCGTTCTTCTCAGAAGAGAGAGGCCGAACTCGCAGCGCTTATTCGATCAGTCAGTCTGCGATTAGAGAGTTTCAAGTAAACACGTCAAATTTCGCTGCTGAGTACGGACGTTCGGCCGGTGGCGTTATCAACGCTGTCACGAAGTCAGGTACGAACGAGTTTCATGGCTCGGCCTTTCTATACGATCGCAATAACAAGTGGGGTGCGCGCAACCCAAACACTTTTATTAATAAGCTGGTCAACGGAGTCTCTACGCGATTTGCTCTGAAGCCTGAGGATGTTCGCTACCAGTTTGGTGGAACTATTGGCGGCCCAATCGTAAAAGACAAGCTGTTCTTCTTCTTCAGCTACGACGAACAGCGACGTAACTTCCCTGGAGTCGCAGTGTTTGCCACTCCTGGCTACCTGAACACAGTTAACCGTTGCGCCTCTGCGACTGCTCCTGGTTGCACAGCTGCTCTGTTCGCTGCCTCATTAAAGAATCCTGCTCGCAATTTGACTGATGCCCAGATCGACACAGCGTTAAACTTTATTAACGACATGACTGGCGAAGTCCCGCGACGTGGCGATCAAAGACTCTTTCTACCAAAAGTCGATTGGCACTTGAACTCAAGTAATCAGCTGACTGCCACCTATAACCGATTGCGTTGGAAGTCACCTGCCGGAGTCCAGACAGGAGCGACCGTTACGCGTGATCGCGCCGGATTTGGTGATGATTTCGTTGAGACTGATTCGCTGAACCTGCGTTTGTCTTCAACGCTCTCAAGCAAACTCATTAACGAGTTTCGCTTCCAGTGGGCGGATGAACTCAACGCGCAGTTTGCTCAGCAACCACTTCCCGGTCAGCCGACGACCGCGAATGGCTTCTCGCCACAGGTAGCTTTGACCAACGGTCTCACGTTCGGTAAGGCGACGTCATTGGATAGAGTGGCTCTGCCGGATGAGAGACGTTTCCAGTTTGCTGATTCGCTTACGTACTCAGCAGGCAACCATACCTTTAAGTTCGGAACAGACATCAATCGTGTGAGAGACATCGACGACAACCTCTTCACCGGGTCCGGTTCCTACACTTACAGCAATATCAATGACTTTATCGTCGACCAAGTAAACTTCGCTACCAATGGTTCACTGCGCACGGCAGGAGCCGTTTGTTCAACCGGTACTCGTACTGCTGGTAAGTGCTACACCAGCAATTACGCACAAGGTTTTGGTCAGCCGCGGTTTTCATTGAATACCACGGACGTGGCTTTCTTCGGTCAGGACGACTGGCGCGTAACACCTCGCCTGACTCTCAATTTAGGATTGCGCTGGGACTACGAAAAGTTTCCTGAGCCTTTCCTCGTGAATCCAGCCTTGCCGCAAACCGGCAATAAACCGAGTGACAAGAATAACTTCGGTCCGCGTATCGGGTTCGCTTTTGATCTGACTGGTGACGGTAAGTCTAGCTTGCGCGGAGGCTACGGGATTTATTACGGACGAATCAACGGCACGATTATTATCAATTCTTTAATCAATACTGGTCTCAGTACGGGCCAGGCCGTGAGTTCAGTACCGGCTGCTTGTCCAGCCACTGGCGCGGGTACGGTTTGCCCGACGACCCCGAGCATACCGTTGGGTAATCCTGCTGCCCCTATTTTCCCAAACATCCTGACGACAGCGCCTGCGGGAACTGCTGGAGTGAATTACTTCAGAGCCGGTTTTCAAAATCCGCTCATCCATCAGGGTGACGTGATAGTCGAACGTGAAGTGGCCCGTAATACTGTGGTTTCAGCGAGCTATCTTTTCAGTTTCGGCAATCACCTGACGACTTTTGTTGATACGAACCTCAATCCACCTACTGGAACGAATAGGATAAGTATCCTGGATGGCCCGTTCGCTGGAAACACCTGGGTCTTTCCGTACTATCAAGGTCCCAGAAAAAACACCAGCTTCGGCAACATTCTCGAGATTCGTGACAGCGTTTCCACCAAGTATCATGCGTTGGTATTGCAGGCGAATCGTCGGCTCACAAATGGTCTGCAGTTTCAGAGCAGCTACACGTTGTCCCGGGCACAGGACAATGGTGGAGCACAGAGTTCGGCGACCTTTACTCCTGGTTTTTCAGCTCTCTTCGATCCGCTTGATCCGTCGGGAGACGATGGCCTGTCTCCTTTCGATCGCCGGCATAAATTCGTCGCCAGTGTTGTCTACAATACCGACTTCAAGAGCCTTGATGGAGCCAGCAAGGCGATTCTGAATGGCTGGACGATCTCACCAATCGTCAACATGTTTTCTGGATTCCGCTATACGGCCGTCACTAACGGCTTTAGTCTTCCTACAGCTGTTTTCGGCCAGACGCCTGCGGGTGGCGTCAACGGTTCGAACGGTTCGCTTCGGTTTGGGCTAACTCCAAACAACGCGTTCCATTCGCCCTCAATCAAGTACGTCGATCTACGCGTCTCGCGCCGCTTTACGATAAAGGAGAATGCGAAGATTGAAGTGCTGGCGGAGGGATTCAATATCTTCAATCGCACTCAGGTCACCGGTGTAAATAACCGAATGTATGTTGTCTCGACGTCTGGTACCAGCGTCAACGCTACTTTCGACCCCACATTCGGTACGCCAAGTGATCTGTCGAATGGCTTTTTCTTCCGCGAGCGGCAGGTACAGCTTGCGGTTAGATTTGAGTTCTAGTTTTCCTTGGTTTTCCAGGACGAGTAACTGCAGCGGGTGTGCTTCTCACGGAGCGCACCCGCACTTTTTTGTCCTGAGAAAACTGCATCAGTAACTCGCTCGAAACATGAACCTTAAATCTGAGTAAATTAATCGGTTTGTCAGGCAAATCGCCTTGCGTAACCTTCGTAAGCGTGGTAGAAACCCACCTAACTATCGCTAATTCAGAGTTGCAAGAATCAACATTTTATAAGGGTGTCTGCGTCTCGTTGTAGGCGCTTTCAACGTTAACTCAATCCCTAAGGAGTTCCCCAGCATGTCGAAAATTGTGAAGCTTTCTTTTGCGTTCCTGATGGCGCTCGCGCTGAGCTCTATCACCATGGCGCAATCAACGACCACGGGCGCGGTTGGCGGCGTGGTTACAAATCCAAATAAGGAAGTGGTTCCCGGTGCCTCAGTTAGTGTCAAGAACGGCGAGACCGGTAAAGAAGACACGGCGACAACTGACGATTCGGGTCGCTTCAAAGTGGCAAACCTCAGACCCGGACCTTATTCCGTTACTGTTAATTCGACCGGCTTCAGTGTACTTACTCAAGAGAATGTTGTGGTTGAGGTTGGTCGTGAAACGAGTCTTGAGATTGCCCTGACCGTTGGCGCTGTGACCGGAACCGTTGATGTGACGGCAGAAGCTCCCGTGATCAATACCACGCAACAGGACTTCTCCAGCAACATCAATCAAACGTCAATTAACGAATTGCCGATCAATGGTCGCCGCTGGTCCAATTTCGCGCTGCTTACGCCGGGCGCAGTGCCCGATGGCACGTTCGGCTTGATTAGCTTCCGCGGTATTTCTGGTCTCCTCAATAACAATACAATCGACGGTGGTGATAACAATCAGGCATTCTTCGCTGAGGAACGTGGCCGCACGCGTATCAGCTATTCAATCAGTCAGGCTGCTATCAAGGAATTCCAGGTTAACACTTCAAGTTACTCTGCTGAGTATGGTCGTTCCGCTGGCGGCGTTGTTAACGCAGTCACCAAGAGTGGTGGCAATGAGTTCCATGGCAGTGCCTTCTATTATCAACGCAATAACAAGTGGGGAGCGCGAAATCCGCGCAGCTTCGTCACGCAAAATGTTGGTGGTGTTTTCACGCCAGTAGCGTTCAAACCGGAAGATGTTCGCCATCAGTTTGGTGGCACGATTGGTGGTCCAATCGTCAAGGACAAAGCGTTCTTCTTCTTTAGCTATGACGAGCAGCGACGAAACTTCCCAGGTGTCGCAACTTACACGGCTTTGGATTTTCTCAATAAGGCTGACGTTTGCGCTTTGACCGCTGCACGTGGTGCCGTTGTGACAACCAAGACTCCCGGAGTTGGTGAGGTGTTTTGTCCGGCGTTCGGCGCGACTGCTGCGACCGCGAACAATAATCGTACGAATGGCTTAGCAGTCGGTAAGGGGCTGACAACTGGTCAAGTGACCAATGCTCTAAACTTCCTGAACAGTTTGTCAGGCGAAGTTCCACGCAAGGGTAATCAACGGTTGTTCCTTCCTAAAGTCGATTGGAACATCAACGATAAGAATACCCTTACAGCCACCTACAATAACCTTCGCTGGGATTCACCAAACGGTATTCAGACGCAGGCAATCAACCAGCGCGCTAAAGATAACTTTGGCAACGATGGCGTCAACATCGACTCGCTGAACGTCCGTTTGCTTTCTACGATTCAACCAACCCTGCTGAACGAATTTCGCTTCCAGTGGGGCCGCGACAATGAGTTTCAGCTGTCCGCTGCACCCTTGCCGGGTGAGCCAACCAATTCAGTTGGTGGTCGGTCTCCGCAAACGTTCATTCAGCAAGGTTTCACTTTCGGCATTCCCGAGTTTCTCGAACGTGCTGCGTTCCCTGACGAGCGTCGCTGGCAATTCGCCGATACCGTCACGTGGACTGCGGGAAATCACAGCGTTAAGTATGGTGGTGACATCAACCTGGTTAAAGACATCATCAACAATCTGCGCTTCTCGGGTGGCGAGTTCAACTACACGGGAGCCGCCAACGCGCTCGCGTACTACGCTGGACTTACCGACTTCATTGTTGACTACACTAACTTCTCCACCAGCGGCGGTATCAATAACGGCACCGTTTGCTACAGCAGCACCCGCAACGTGGGACGTTGCTATGGTGGTAATTACAATCAAGGTTTGGGTGTTCTTGGTCTGACAATGAAGACCACCGACTTTAACTACTTCGTTCAGGACGACTGGCGCATTTCGCCGAGACTTACTGTGAATCTGGGTCTCCGTTATGAATATCAACGAAACCCTGATCCGATTAACGTGAATCCCAGCTTGCCACAAACGCAGAACAAGGTTAACGATCGAAACAACTTTGGACCACGCTTCGGTTTTGCGTATGACATGAGTGGCAATGGCAAAACGAGTATTCGCGGTGGTTGGGGAATCTATTATGGTCGCGTTATCAACTCGACCGTCTACAATGCGCTCGTGAATACCGGTGTCGGCGTCGATCGTGCTCAGCGCCAGGTTAGCGTCGCTGCCTCTAACGCAATCGCGCCTGTTTATCCGCAGCTCATTTCCAGTGGCGCTTTAACAGTCCCCGCCGTCCAGTATTTCTCGCCGAAGTTCCAGCTGCCACAGATTCACCAGTTGGACTTTGTCTTTGAGCGCGAGATTGCTCGAAACACGGTGGTGTCGGTGTCCTATCTTGGAAGCTTTGGCAACTCGTTGCCTAACTTCGTCGATACAAACTTGAGTGCACCAACTCAATGGGGTACATGGACTGCGGTGGGTGGACCAAATAACGGTCAAACATGGAGAATGCCGTTGTTCCTGGGGGCGAGACCAAATACTTCGTTTGCGCAGCTTACGGAAATTCGCAGCGATGTCTTCTCCAAGTACAACGCACTCGTCCTTCAGGCCAATCGACGTTTGACCGAGGGGTTGCAGTTCCAGACCAATTACACATTGTCGAGAGCTTATGACAACGGTCAAAGCTCAGTGACGTTCACTTCCAACAACCTGCCATTCAATGCTTTCGATCAGCAAAATGAAAACGGCTTGTCGAACTTTGATCGCCGGCACAAGTTCGTTGCCAGCATTGTCTACAATACAAACTTCAAGACTGACAACACGGCAGCGAAGCACATCCTGAATGGATGGACGATCGCTCCAATCTTGAATGCTTTCAGCGGTCAGCGAATTACCGCAGCTATTTCGGGCTCAGTGAGTCCAGCGAATAACTTCGGTATCAACTCGGCAACTCAAGCCGGTGGCTTGAATGGTTCGTTGGGATCTTCTCGATTTGCTCTCTTGCCGCGTAGCTTCTACAAGCAGCCACAGATTTGGTATGCGGACATGAGGGTTTCACGACGCTTTAGCATTACCGAAAAAACCAAGGTCGAGTTTCTGGTTGAAGGCTTCAACATCTTCAATCGCACGCTCGTGACTGGTGTTAACTCCACCATCTACTCCGTCGATACAAGCGGTTCCCTGGCCAGTCCACGGCCGTTCCTGAACTTTAATAGCGGAGTGAATGGATTCCAGAGTGTGACCGGTGCTGACAGCACACTCTTCCGTGAGCGACAGGTGCAGATGGCCGCGCGCTTCGAGTTCTAAAGTGGCAGCGGTAATTGGGAAAATAATAGGGCGTGCTCCTCAAGAGCACGCCCTATTTATTTCAAATTAGTCGGACTTCAGCCTACCAAATCCCGTTAAACGTCAGGGCCTTCTTCAATCGGTGCGCCAGATTCCTGCCACGCTTTCCATCCTCCAGCCATGGAGAAAACATTTGTGTATCCCATAGTCTGCAAGACGTCAGCAGCAAGGGCAGACCGGTAACCGCCGCCGCAATATAGGATCAACTCTGTCGACTTGTCTGGAACCAGCTGTTCGATATCACGTTCAATGATTCCTTTACCCAGGTGGATTGCCTTAGCCGCATGGGCAGCGTCCCATTCTTTGTCTTCCCTAACATCGATCAATTTGACGTTGCTATCGCTGCTTAACTTCTTTTGCGTCTCGGCAACAGTTGTTTCTTGTATCCGGGTTTTTGCTTCATTCACCAACTTCAGGAAACCTTCTGAGTGCTTCATCGCTCATCCTCGATTGGGCTGTATTTGTTGATAATTCCTGCTCAGCATGCCTGTTTGGTGGCCGCGTGGCAAACGATTATAATGCCCGTCTTTCAATTGCTGACTTTCAATGAATAGCTTGAGTCTGCACGTTAAGTGACGAGCACCCGCGTGAATTTTCCCATCACTACTAACTCATCACTTTTAACCAAACACTGCTTTAACGAGAGGAACTTCTAAATTGGCCAACGAAAACTTTGACGTGACGATCATTGGCAGCGGTCCTGGCGGCTACGTCGCAGCCATCCGCGCAGGACAGTTAGGCCTCAAGGTCGCTATCGTCGAGAAGGATACACGCCTCGGCGGAACCTGTACCCTTCGCGGTTGTATTCCGACAAAGCAGATGCTCATGTCGGCCCACGTGTATGAACAGATGCAGCATGCTGCCGACTTTGGCGTGCAGGCTTCGGGAATACAACTGGCTTTTGCCGACGTCCAGAAACGTAAAGATAAAGTTGTCCTGAAGAACACGAAGGGTATCG
>Ga0207691_10000847_pt1 | contig 30373 bp, 24 predicted proteins | sample KBSM13metaG_FD_184327 | JGI IMG/M metagenome (GOLD analysis project Ga0207691, IMG submission 184327) | Miscanthus rhizosphere microbial communities from Kellogg Biological Station, Michigan, USA - KBS M1-3 metaG (SPAdes) (version 2) | ecosystem: Host-associated > Plants > Roots > Rhizosphere >...
CAATTTAGTCGCCGTCGCTTTCCTCTGCTTTTTTTCCAGCCAACTAACCCACGCCGGAAGCGCTACCTGGAACCTTAACCCCGTCGACGACGACTGGATTAATCCCAACAACTGGACACCGACGACCTTCCCAAATGGACCCAGTGACACAGCGACTTTCGGCGTTTCCAACGTGAGTATCATTTCATTGGCAACCGACATCAAGGTTGCGGGGATAATCTTCCAGAGTGGCGCGAGCGCTTATGTCCTCGGAACAGCTCCGAACGGCGCTGTCCTTACATTAAGCGGAGCTGGTGTGACGAATAACTCTGGAGTCTCGCAAATCATCGCTGTCCTTCCGACGTTTTCCGGTCCCGGCGGAATTATCTTTGAGAATAGTGCGAGCGCTGGAAGTCAGGTGAGCTATCCGAATAACGGTGTCTCATTTGGTGTCCCGCCGGAGATCGATTTCCTGGATAACTCCAGTGCGGGCAGCGCTTCATTTACAAACAGCGGCGCGTTCGCCGCTGGCATAGAGGGCTCGCTTATTCTGTTTGCCGATAATTCGAGTGCCGGACAGGCGACTTTGATCAACAACGGAGCCACAGTTGCGGGCGCTGGGGGAGCTATCACGCGTTTTGCCGGAACAAGCCGAGCCGGACAGGCTACTTTGATTGCTAATACTGGCCAAAGCGGCGGCGAGGGCGGTGTCATTGAGTTTACTGAACGCGGTGACGGAGTGCAGGCGAGCGTCCAAGTCTTTGGCAACGGGACTCTGCAAATTGTCAACTCCGTTAAAAATAAAGTTACGATCGGTTCTCTCGAAGGCGATGGCGTTGTTTTCACGAGTTCCCCAATCTCCTCGCTGGTGGTGGGAAGCAATGGACGCAGCACAACCTTCGCAGGCAAAATTACAGGCTACGCGTCATTGAGGAAGATCGGTCGGGGTACGCTCGAACTGACCGGCAACAACGGTTCGTCGGGCTCAACGATTGTCGAAGATGGAACCCTTCTGATTAATAACCGCACTGGGTATGGAACCAACGCGAGCGTTGGAGTCTCCGCCGGGACACTTGGCGGTCATGGGAAAATCGGCGGTCTGGTCAGTGTGGGCTATTCGGCTAGGGGGCGAATAGCGCCAGGGCTGGGCGGGCACACGCCAGCGAGGCTGTTTGTTGGGGTTTCGGTCAACTTTTACAGCAACGCCAGCTTGGAGTGCAAGTTATACCCAGCCCTGAAAGCGAGCGATTCTGTGAATGCCAGCGGTGTTACAATCGCCGCTGGCGCGGTCTTTTCCTTTCTCGGCGACACAAATGAACAAATCGCGCCCGGAACAGTTTTCACCTTGATTAAAAATCGCGGAGCGAGTGCGATCGACGGTAATTTCAGCAACTTGCCCGATGGCGAAACGGTCACCTCCAATGGCAACAAGTTTCTCGTCGATTACGAAGGCGGCGACGGCAACGATCTCACGTTGACGGTGGTGCCTTAGTTGTGGCCGGAATCGCTGATCCCGGTGAAAACTTTGACAACACGCTGAATCGCCGGGCTCACCGATTTTGCCGGCCTGTTGCCAAGGAGACATACAACCTATGTCGCTAAAGCTCCTTAATTCGGTCGCGTGACTCGTTCAGCCGCCGCGCCAAGGTCTATGTCGCGGCTTGCCAGTCCGCTTCATTCAGCCACAACAGAAGTGTTCTTCGAGCGATGGTATTTGCTCTAAACGCTCGCTTTCTTAAAAAATTTGTCTCAAATGGGGCGCGCCATGCACTTGAAACCTGCCCTAACGATTCTCCTTGTCGCGGTCGCCAGCTCAGTTTACGCGCAAAACCGAGCGAGCGAAATTCAGCTCAGCAAAATTGAGCGCGATCTGATTTTGCCGCCCGATTACGCCTACACCGGCGCGGAGAAGCTTCGCGAATCGCATGACCGCTGGCTGAAGGTGGAGGTGCAGTTCGCAGCCGTTCCGCAATTCACCGATGAGGTCACCTTCAAGTATTACATTCTGATTGGTGGCAAGCTCCTGACCGGCGAGGTCACGCATGTCAACGTCCTGGCCGGCCGCGAACTCTTTTCCTCGATGTATGTGCCGCCGCACGTGTTGACCCATCTGCTCAGCAATCGTCCGCCCAACACGAACTCGGTCGAGAATATTGCTGTGCAGGTTGTGCTGAAGGGTGAAGTGAAAGACGAAATCAGCCTGGTACGGGCGCGGCCGCAATGGTTTGCGGCCCTCCCGGCGCTCTCCGGTTTCATCTTAAACAAAAACGAGACACCTTTCGCGCCGCTTTTCTGGGGCCGGTACGAGCAGATCAAGAGTCACTGAACCGAGAAAGCGAAAGTTCCAAAATCCCAAGCTCCAGGCTCCAAACAATTGGCAATTATCAAATGGTCGAACAAGGGCGAGCGGTTGCTATCCGCCAACCTCATGAAATTTGGAGCTTGGAATTTTGCTGGGATTTGGGATTTGGGTTCTGGGATTTTCATCTGAATGCCAGCAGTTCCTCGCATCGTTAGCCTCAACCTCGGCTCGCAGACGATTGGCCTGGCGGCTTTCGAACCGCAGCCGAACGGCGGTCTGGTTCTGACTGGCTATAGGTTGCGCGAAATTTTGGCCGACCCATCCGCCGAGATGGATCGAAACCGGCAAATCGCTTCCGAGATAAGCTCGATGATGCGCGAGCTCGGGATCAAAGGTGGCCCGGTCAATTACGCGGTCTCAGCGCAATCGGTCTTTGCGCGCTTTGTGAAATTGCCGGCGGTTGAGCAGGATAAAATCGATCGCATCATCACTTTCGAAGCGCAGCAAAACGTGCCGTTTCCGATCGAAGAGGTGGTCTGGGATTATCAACTGGTCGGGTCGCCTTCCGCCGAGAAAATCGAAGTCGTTCTGGTCGCGATAAAGTCCGATCTCCTCGAAGGGATGAACGCCGCAGTCGAGAGCACCGGTTTCCAGACCACGATCGTGGGCGTGGCGACGATGGCGCTCTACAACACCTTTCGCTACAACTACAGTGAGCTAAACGATTGTTCGTTAGTCATCGATATCGGCGCGCGCACGACTAACCTGCTTTTCGTCGAGCCGGGAAAAGTTTTCAGTCGCAGCATCCCAATCGGCGGCAGCTCGATCACCTCGGCGATCGCGAAGGAATTCAACGAGCCTTTCGCGGCCGCCGAGTTGCGCAAGAAGCACGACGGATTCGTTAGTCTGGGGGGTGCCTACGCGGAGGCAAACAATCCGGAGGTCGCGCGCGTCTCGAAACTGGTGCGCAACACGATGACGCGGCTGCACGCGGAGGTAGCGCGGTCGATCAGTTTCTATCGCACCCAACAGCAGGGCAGTCCGCCGCAACGCGCTTTTCTCTGCGGCGGCACGGTCAGCACGCCGTACATGCGCGAGTTTTTCCACGAGAAACTGCAGTGGCCGATCGAATTCTTTAACCCGTTGCGCAACGTCACGGTCGCATCATCGGTCGTGATCGACGAGGTCGCGCATTCCGCGCACATGCTGGGGGAATTGGTCGGGCTCGCCCTGCGCAGCACGGTCACCTGTCCGATGGAGTTGAATTTGCGTCCGGTGAATGTTGTCCGACGCCATCGATTGGCACAACGCCGGCCGTTCTTCGTGGTGGCGGCCGCTTGCTTCGTGCTCGGTCTGCTCGGCTGGGCCTTTTATTTCTTGCGCGTCGCCAGCGTCGAAGCTCGCGTCGCCGACACTCTTCAGGTTGAGGTCGACAAGATGCGCGGGATTGAGAACAAGATCTCGCAACTAAACAAGGAAACCGCGCGGCTCGACGCGGCTGCGTCGCCCTTGCTCAGCGCGATCAATGATCGCGGCGCCTGGCTTCGGATTATCGATGACCTGAACGCGCATCTGCCAAAGGAAAATATTTGGATCACAGAACTTGCGCCGACCTCCGCCGGGCGTGTTGTCGGCGACTCTGGTGCGCCCGAAGCCACGGTCCCGAGTGGCGCTCCGCCGGCCGCTGCTCCTCCGGGTCCCGCCGGCAGACCCGGCACTGCGAATGTCTCGATGATTGACGGCGTTTTCGTGCGGGGACTTTATCTTTCCAACCCGAAGCAGCAGGAAATCGTGGTCGACTATTTCCGCAATCTGCTCGACTCCAAAGTCTTCGAGGTCGACGCGAACAAGCAATCGGAAGTCATCAAACCCAGCACGCCGACGAACACGGAGTGGGCTTATCCCTATGAGCTGCGACTGAAGTTGCGACGGCCTTTCGCCCTGCGATGAACTGGTTTCAACAAAATCGATTTCTCGGTACATTCCTGGCGGCGCTGGTTTTTGCCACGCTCGTGAGTGGCTATTTCCTGCTTCATGAAAAGGGCGTTGCCGCCGAGCAACAAGAGCGGCTCGATGCGACCATCAACGAACTGAATCGGCTGCGCTCGAGCGGGCCATTTCCGAACGACGAGAACCTCGGCAAGACAAAAGCCCAGGCGGACAGCTATCGCACCTCTCTCCAGGCGCTGGAGGACGAATTGAAAACGCGGATGTTCCCGAGACCGCCGCTTCAGCCTAACGAATTTCAAGCGCAACTGCGCCAAGCGGTCCTCGCGGTCAGCGAACGCGCGCAGGCGAGCAAGGTGCAGTTACCGGAAAATTTCAATCTCGGCTTCGATGAATATGCCACCTCGTTGCCGAACAGCCTGGCCGCACCGCGTCTCGGGCGACAATTGAAGGCGATCGAATGGGTCGTGAACACGCTCGTTGAGGCACATGTCGATGCACTCACCAGCCTGACCCGCAGCGCGTTGCCGGAAGAAAAAGCCGGAGCAACGCCTACGCCGACGCCTGTCAAAAGTCGCGCCGGCGCCGGTGCCAGAGCCGCTGAGGAAAACGAAAAAATCGTCGATTCGACGTCGGTCAATCTCGTCTTTACCGGCAGTCCGGCAGCCGCTCGCAAGGTGTTCAATCAAGTCGCGAGCGCGAAGGAACAGTTTTATGTGATCCGCACTTTGCAGGTGAAAAATCAGGCGGATAAAGGACCGAAGCGGGGCGAGGCGCCAGCCCCGGCCGCACCGCCTCCGCAGGAAGTCGCAGGCGCCAAGGGCAAGACTTCTGAGCCAGGAATCACATTCATCGTCGGCAACGAACATTTAAACGTTGCGGCGAAAATTGAGATCGTCCGCTTCAACGTGCCGGAAAAGGAGGCTCGTTAGGCAATGGACTGGCTTCGCGCCAACTACGAACGCGCCACCGTCATCGCCGCGGCTGCGTTTCTCATTCTTTGCTCCGTTTTTATTTTTCTAAGCGCGTCGGGTTTCTCAGAAAAATTCGCAACCCTGCAGAATGTCCCGGCGCGAAATAACAAAATTCCGGCGGGCAAGGCGCCCGAGATCGTAGAAGCGACGCAGCAATTGCAGGCTCCTTCGCAGTGGACATCGAGTGGGCGCTCCGGTCTTTTCGTGCCGGAAAAACATTTTATCGGCGCGGATGGGCAGCCGGCGACCTTGCAGAACACTTTCCTCCATCCCCCTGTGCCTAACGAATGGTTGGAGGAATTCGGTCTTCCGATTACGGAAGCCGATGTCCTCACGCAGGACGCGGACGGCGACGGTTTCACCAATCTCGATGAGTGGCAGGGGCACACCAATCCGACCGAAAGCAATTCTCATCCGCCCTACACGTTTAAGCTGAAACTGCGCTCTTCAGCCCAGGAAGCGTTCCCCCTCATTTTCACGTCTTCGGTCGGGGACACCTACGCGATCAACAGCGTTGATAAACGCATGCCGACGCAATTTCTCCATGTCGGTGAACTGGTCGCCGGGACGAAATACAAGCTCACCAATTACACCGAGAAGTATGATGTGGATAAATACGGAACGACGATCGATGTCTCGGAACTCAAGCTTGAACAGGTGGATACGCACGACGAGGTGGTGCTCGTAAAAGAGAAGCGCGCAACGTCGCCGGAATCGGTCGCAAATTTCCTCTACACTTGGAATGGGGTGGAGCAGACGTTCGCGGTTAAGAAGGACCAGGAATTTTCGCTAAAGCCGCACGAAGAGATCAAATACAAGTTGATGGAAGCTCTGGCGGACAAGGCCGTGATCATCAACATGGAGAAGCCGAACGAGAAGATCGAGATCGGGCCGGCGAAATGATGGAAAATGAAGAAGCATTCGTCGTTGTTAATTCGTCATTTCCCCCACTTATTTTCTTGCCGGGGCCGCCGTGGCTGGTTAAAACCGCGGCCACTGCAAATGAATGCATTATCTCGCCGCGCATTATTCCTCCTCGTTATTCTTTTCGTCGCCTTTCCCGGGGCCCGGCTGAAGGCGCAAAATGTTCATAGCATCGCCGAGCATGAAGTTGCGCGGCGACAGGCAGGTGTTGTGCAGGGCCAGGCCGCGCTCGCCCGCGGCCAGATTGCTTTACAAGCGAAGGACTTTGCCAAAGCCCATGATGAATATCGCGTGGCGGTCAGCTTCATACCTGATGCGCTTGCGACTGCTGGCGACCACGATGCCGCGATCACAGGCTTTTGCGAGAGCGGCGTAAAACTGGCGGAGCAGCGCATCGCCGAAGGCAAATACGGCGAGGCCGAGCAAGTGGTGCGGGAGATTGTAAGCGATCGCTACGCTCCGAACTGTCACGCGGCGGCCGAACTTCTCGCTCACCTTTCCGAGCCTGGTTATTACAACCGAACGATGGGCCCGAAATTCATCGCAAAAGTCGAGGACGTGAAGCAACTGCTCGTCGACGCGGAGGGTTACTACAAGTCAGGACGTTATGATCTTGCCTTCAAGAAATATGAGCAGGTCCTGAATCTCGATCCCTACAACGTCGCTGCTCGGCGCGGCGAGGAACGAATCGACCTGACAAAGACTCATTACGGCGAGGAGGCCTACAACGAAACTCGCTCCCGTTCTCTTTGGCAGGTGCAAAAAGGTTGGGAACAACCAGTCCGCCAATATGGCCAGAGCGTAGGGCCGCTGACGGACGCCTTCGCGCGCGATGCAGGCGGAACGGCGCGGATTACGAACAAACTTAACAGCATTATTATCCCGAAGATTGAGTTTCGCGACGCCAGCATTCGGGAAGCGATCGATTTTCTGCGTCAGCAAGCGGCTGCGAATGATCCTTCGTCAGAAGGCAAACGGGGGGTGGACATCGTTTTGCGGACGACTTCGTTAGGCCGCGCTGAAGCGCCCGCTCCGGCTCCGCTGCCAGAGGCGGCGGCGCCATTGCCCGGAGCCTCGCCAGCTGAAGCTGGAGTCGAACCGACTCCGGTGCCGATTCCGGCGGTGCCGTCGATCGCGCCCTCTGACGCTCGCATCACGATTACGCTCAACCAAATTCCGTTAGGCGAAGCGCTCCGTTACATCGCGAGCCAGGCAGGTTTGAAGGTCAAAGTGGAGCCTTATGCCGTTTCTGTGATTCCGATTAACGAGCAAAGCGCCGATCTGTTTACGAAAGAGTATCGGGTTCCGCCTGGTTTCATCAGCAGTTCCGTTAGCGCGGGAGCGAATCCATTGAACCAGGGTCCGACAAAAGTTGGGTCGACTAGCGGAACGGGCAAAGACACGCAGGAGTCGACTGGCGGTCAGCTCTTGGTTAACCGCCAGACCGCGCTCGATTTTCTGAAAGATCAGGGCGTGCCGTTCCCGCCGGGAGCGAGCGCGAACTTCCTTCCCCAAAGCAGCCGCCTGATCGTCCGCAATACCGAAGAGAATCTCGAATTGGTGGACGCCTTGGTTGAACAAGCGAATGTCGCCGGACCGAAGCAGGTCGAGATCGAAGCCAAGTTCGTCGAAATCACCCAAAATAACCTCAAGGAACTCGGATTCGATTGGTTGTTAGGCCAGTTCAACATCGGCAACCAAAGGGTTTTCGGTAGCGGCGGAACTTCTGGGACCGCGCAAGGCGTAAACCCGGCTGATTTTCCTTTTGTGACACCCGATGGCGTTCCGGTTGGCCAATTCCCGGTTACAGGCGGCAATCGCAGCGGTAATCTGGCGATCTCTGCAAATGCCATTGATGCGTTACTCTTCGGAATTCCCGGCGCCAGCTCCCTCGCACCCGGGTTCTTTGGGTTGAGCGGCGTTTTCACCGATCCACAATTTCAAGTCGTCATCCGAGCGCTCAATCAAAAGAAAGGCGTCGATTTGCTCTCCGCGCCGCGTGTTACGACAAAGAGTGGTCAGCGTGCGGTCATTGAAATCGTAAGAGAGTTTCGTTACCCAACCCAATTTGATCCTCCGAAAATTCCCGACTCGGTCGGTTCCACCGGCACCAGTGGTGTCATCGGGCAAGCCGGCACAACAACCGTTCCCGTCACTCCGACTACTCCTACAGGCTTCGAGACGCGCAACACGGGGGTTACGCTGGAGGTCGAGCCCGTCGTCGGGCCCGACGGGGTGACGATCGATCTTAATCTGGTCCCGCAAGTGGTAGAATTTGAAGGCTTCATCAACTATGGCAGCCCTATCCTGGCGCCCAGCACCTCATTTCTAAGCCAGCTTACCGGCAACATAGTTTCTGCTCCTTCTTCGGTGATAACTCCGAACGTTATCAACCAGCCGATTTTTAACACCCGCAAAGTGACCACGAGCGTCAGCGTCTGGGACGGTCAGACTGTCGTGCTCGGCGGGCTGATGCGCGAAGACGTACAAAAGACCGAGGATCGCACTCCAATCATTGGCGACATTCCTCTTGTCGGGCGGCTTTTCCGCACCAACGTCGACCAACACATCAAGCGCAACCTTGTCATCTTCGTCACGGCACGACTGGTCAATCCAGCCGGCCAACCCATCAACTCGCAAGAGGAAGAGGAGGAGACTGAAACGGTCAGCCAAATCGAGCCGCCGGTGTTGCCTGAGGTGCCTTATTATAAGAAATAGCGCCGGTCTCTTTGGACCAATGCGTCGCGGATCGAAAGGTCTTTTCTCTCGCTCGGATGACACGCGTTGACGATCGGTTCGGTGTACAGAACGCTTCGTAATGGAGCTTGCACCGGAAAAGGATCGCCCTGGAGTTCCGATCGCGCCGCCCCTTTTGTTTGTATTTCCGATCCTCGCGTCGCTTGTTGCTGAATGGTGTTATCCGACAAGTCTCATTCTGGGTGCGAAGCGTTGGATAATCGGTTCACTGATTCTTGCGCCCGGCGTTGCGCTTAACGTAGGCGGTTTTCTTACACAAAGGCGTGCTGGAACCGACCCAATCCCATTCAATCCAAGCACCAAGATCGTATCCCACGGCGTCTATTCATTATCTCGAAATCCCATGTACATCGGATTCGCGTTATGGACGCTCGGGATTGCGATTCTGTGCAATTCATTCTGGATGTTATTGGCCGCACCGCTCGGCTTGATCTTGGTCGACCGTCTGGTTGTTGTTCGCGAAGAGCGTTATCTCGAACGCAAGTTTGGCGAGGAGTATCTTGCCTATAAGCGACGAGTACGTCGCTGGATTTAGCTCGGTTTTTCTTGTCGCCAATGCCGGTTCCTTGTTCCCTGCTGTAATGTCGAAGCGCTGCACCGTTATCGGGATCACCGGTGGCATTTCCACTGGCAAATCCACTTTCAGCAAACGCCTTCGTCAGGAACTGAACGCGCAGCTGTTCGATGCGGACCGGGCGGCGCGTGACCTTGTGGATCACGATCCAGAGGTACAGACTCTTCTCCGACAAGAGTTTAGCGACGGGGTTTTTTCTGCTGATGGGAGTTTGAATCGGGGCGCACTTCGGGCGATAGTCTTCGCCGATAGCGAAAAGAAGCGCGCGCTCGAGCAAATCCTGCATCCGCGCATCCGCCGTCAGTGGGCCACTGAAGCGGATCGAAGCCGAAAGTCCGGTGAATTTTTCCTGGCCGATATCCCACTTCTTTATGAAACCAAAGGCGAAACCCTATGCGATTGCGTGGTGGTCGTCGCCTGCGCCGAACCGATCCAGTTACAACGCTTGATGGCGCGCGCCTGTCTGTCGTCCTCCTCTGCCCTCGAAATGATTCACTCTCAAATGCCCCTGAACGAAAAGATCGCCCGAGCCGATCACCTGGCTTGGAATAATGGACCCGAGCCTGCGCTGGAGGTACAGGCGAAGCTTCTCGCTGGGTTATTCCTTTCAAGATGAGGGACGAAGAACAAATGGCCGCGACAGAGTCTCCGGCAAGCGCCGCTACCGCCACGCTGGCGCCCGAGCCTAACGAAAACGAGATGCCGGCATCCGAGCCACTCGATCTGCGCGAGCTTCAGGAAATGACGCCTGCGGCCTTGCAGGAGTTGTTTGTTCGTTTCGATCTTCGACTCCATCCGGGCCGGACGCGGCATCAGTTAATCGTCGATCTGGTCCGTCATGTTTTGCCGCGCGGACAACAGGTTCGGACGAGCGGGTGGCTGGAACAGCCTAACGATGGCTTTGCCGTTCTACGGTCGCCGCGCCTCAATTTTCTCCCCCTCCCCGAGGATGTCGGTGTCTCCTTTCAACTCATTCGTCAGTTCGGCCTCCGACCCGGACAGGCCCTCGCCGGCACGATTCGCCTTCCGCGTGAGCGCGAGAAGGGTTTGATGCTCGATCGTCTGCTTTCGATCGAGGAACAGCCGGTCGATGAATGGCAGGCCCCGACCGCGTTCGACAACCTCACCCCGCTTTTTCCCGATGGCCGAATCATGCTGGAAAATAATTCGCCGGATTCGGTCTGCGTCCGCGCGGTTGATTTGCTAACGCCGCTGGGTCGCGGGCAACGCGGATTGATCGTGGCGCCGCCCCGGGTTGGGAAAACAATTTTGCTCAAGCAAATCGCGAAGGCGATTCGCATGAATCATCCGGAGATTGTGCTCATCATCCTGCTGGTTGACGAGCGCCCGGAGGAAGTGACTGATCTGGAACGCGAAGTGGATTGTCAGATTTACAGCTCCACATTTGACGAACCTCCCACGCGCCACGTGCAGGTGGCCGAGCTCGTCAGTGAACGGGCCAAGCGACTTGTAGAGCAGAAGAAGGACGTGGTCCTCTTACTCGACAGCATTACGCGCCTCGCGCGCGGCTACAATTCTCTCATCCGCGGCAAGGGGCGAACCATGTCGGGCGGTGTCGATGCCAAGGCGTTGCTCAAGCCGAAGCGTTTCTTTGGATGCGCGCGCAACGTTGAGGAGAAGGGGAGCCTGACGATTCTCGCGACGGCTTTGATCGAAACCGGCAGTCGCATGGACGAGGTCATCTTTGAAGAATTCAAAGGAACCGGAAACATGGAGCTGCACCTCGACCGGTCTCTGGTGGAGAAGCGTCTTTACCCCGCGATTCACATTCTGCAATCGGGCACCCGGCGCGAGGATCTGCTCTATCACCCGGAAGAGTGGGAGCGGATCCAGGTGTTGCGAAAGACGATGGCCGCGCTGCCTCCGCTCGAAGCGATGGAGCTATTGATCAAGAACCTGCACGCAACCAAAAGCAACGCAGAGCTTCTACTGGCGGGTCTGCGGTGATTACCACCAATGAGCAACTGGCGGAACTCATCCCGCGGATACAAGGCTTCGATCGCGTCGCAGTCGATACCGAAGCGGACAGCCTGCATTGTTATTTTGAAAAGCTCTGTCTCATCCAGCTGACCTTCGACGGTAACGACCATCTGATCGATCCGCTAGCCCCGATCGATTTGCAGCCACTTTGCAGCGCGCTGGCTGACCGCGAAATGGTGTTGCAGGGAATGGACTTCGATCTGCGGCTTCTGCGCCGCACCTATAACCTGGCTGCCCGCGAAGTCTTCGACACGGTGATCGCGGCGCGAATGTTGGGTTTGCAGGAGTTCAGCTACGCCGCGCTGGTTCAGAAATATTTCGACGTGACGCTGGCCAAGGGTTCGCAAAAGGCAAATTGGGCGCGTCGTCCGCTCCCCCCGGCAATGGAGGAGTACGCAAAGAACGACACGCATTTTCTGCTTCCGTTGGCGGCGAAAATGGAGGAGCAGATGAAGGCGCTCGGGCGCATGGAATGGTTTCGGCAATCGTGTCGGCGCGCGCTCGAACAGACCTCAGTTTCGCGCGAGCGCGATCCCGACGAGGCCTGGCGGATCGCGGGCAGCGGGACATTACCGCCTCACACCAACGCGGTTCTGCGCGCGCTCTGGCAATGGCGTGATCGCGAAGCGCAGCAGGCCGATCGACCATCATTTCATGTCCTGCAAAACAGCGCCATGCTGGAAGCGGCGAAAGAATTTGCCGAGGGGAGGCCAGTGGAGTTTCGGCACATGTCCGAGCGTCGGCGAAAAGGATTCCTGGCTGCAGCGCAATCCGCGGTTGAGTTGCCGGAATCGGCCTGGCCGCAACGACCAGCCCGGGTCAGTCGCACGCGCACACCTGGGTTCGACAAGAAGGTGGAAGAGTTGCGCCGGCGGCGGGATCATCGCGCCAAGGAGCTGGCGATCGAACCCTCCTTCATAGCGCCCCGCAGCACTTTAGAGGGAATCGCCGCTGATCCGAGCCGAAGCGAAACCCTCCTCGTGTCGTGGCAACGCGAGCTGTTGGGCTTGTGAGTCGTTAGGCAAACGCGTCGAGTCCCAGCGGCGATGCTCCAGAGCATGGCGTCCGCTCGCGGGTCGTTAGGCGCGGTGGTTTATGATGAGGCAGCCGGTCCGCGGGCGAGCCCGTGGCTGCGATCGCGGTGGCGCTTCGCCAGGCCGGCAAAGAACTGGAGATCGAAGTTCCGGGCGATTGTTTCAAATGTTTGGTGAGTGAGGATGATATACGTGAATCACGTATATCATCTCATAAGCGTGGCGCATGGCGCTTCACTCCGCTGTCCAACCGCGAATAGAAACAGCGTCAAATCACAAACCTTCCGCTCTGGCTCTTTCGGTGGGTGGCTGGAAGCGGACTAGATCGTCAGAGAGAACTGGGCGAAGACGGAGGTCGTTATCGAAAGGGTTTCACTCGACTCACGCTTCGGTGGCAATGTTTCTCTCCAGTCGCATTCGGTTGGTCATGCGGGACCTCAAAGACAAAGGCGTTACTTCGATAGCGGAAGCGGGGCTTCCGACTGGCCGGCCGGATTTGCTGTCGCTGGATTGGGCTTTTTGGGGTGCAGGGTATTATAGGGCCCAGCGTCCTCGGTCGGTTGGTAAAGATCGCGGCGATTTGCCAGGGTGGTGCAGGAGGTTACGAGCGCGGCCAGGGCGCAAACGAGCAGAAGCGATTTCACGCCGGGATCGAATCAGAGTGGCGCAACCGTGTCAACGCGACAAGAAACCGATTGCGCAAAAGCGTTCTTCGCGACAACTTCTTCCTCCGTCAGGGGCTATGGATGGAGGACTAACGAACCCCGCCAGGGCAGGAATGCAGCAACGGTAGTCTGATCCTCTTTGCCGTGGTCCTCTGGCGGTCTTTTTTTTGCGTGTGATCGATTCCTTCAGAACCTTCTTGTTTTGAAACTCTCCAAGACCCGAACCACGCGCTTTGCTGCTGTGGTCGAGTCGTCTGGTCAACCCCAGGTTTACACGGTCTGGCAGGCACCAAAAAAAGATCGACACCTGCAAGGGCAGATTCGACTCATGCGCGTCATGACCATTCAGCGGAGCGAAAGTGGAACGGAGTTTGGCTGCGTCGGTTTTATCGAGCGGCCGGGAATGATCTATCTCGAATTTCCGAAATCCTTGAAGCGTTTTGCGGATGAGCGGATCGTGGGGATCAAATGGGAACTGGTGAAAAAATAGCAACTCCTCAGCCTAACGAAAAGCTTGCAGTGGGGTTGAATGACGAGGAGCGCCGGCGTTATTCGCGCCACATCATGCTGCCGGAAATGGGGGTGGCGGGGCAGGAGAAGCTGAAGGCCGCGCGCGTCTTGTGTCTCGGCGCCGGAGGGTTAGGTTCACCCGCGGCCCTTTATCTCGCCGCGGCCGGCGTCGGCACAATCGGTCTGGTGGATGATGATCGGGTGGCCCTTTCGAATCTTCACCGGCAACTGCTCCACGGGACGAATGATGTGGGCCGGCCAAAAACGGAGTCGGCCCGCGATCGATTGCAGGCCGCGAATCCTCAGGTGGCGGTGCGGCTGTATCCGTGCCGGTTTGAGAGCAGCAATGCCGAGGAGATTTTGCGTGATTATGATCTGATCGTCGATGGCACCGATAATTTCGCGACTCGTTATCTCTCGAACGATGTCGCGGTTTTCTCCCGTAAGCCTAACGTATACGGCTCGATCTTTCGGTTTGATGGTCAGACCACGGTTTTTGCGCCGCATCTTGGCGGACCATGTTATCGCTGCCTTTTTCCCGAACCGCCACCCCCGGGCGCGGTCCCAAGTTGCGCTGAAGCCGGCGTGCTTGGAGTCCTCCCGGGTATTGTCGGAACGCTTCAGGCCACAGAAGCGCTTAAGTTGATTCTTGGCATGGGAGAATCGCTCATCGGACGCCTCGTCCATTTCGACGCGCTCAAGATGCGATTCCGCGAGTTTAAACTGCGCCGCGATCCGGAGTGTCCGGTCTGCGGGGAAACCCCGACCATCACCGCGCCGATCGACTACGAAGTGTTCTGTCATGGCGCGCCTGATCCAACCGAAGCGGTGCCGCAAGTAGATGTACATCAGTTGCAGGAACGGATGGCTTCGGGGCGGCCTTTTACGCTGCTCGACGTGCGCGAACCCTTCGAGGTCGACATGGCGCACATCGAAGGGGCGAATTTGATTCCGTTAGGCGAACTCCCGACGCGCTATCGGGAACTGGATCGCACGCGCGAGATTTTTGTCTTTTGTCACAGCGGCATGCGAAGCGAACGCGCGGCGGAATTCCTCCGCTCCGCTGGATTTTCGAAGGTCGCCAATGTTGCCGGCGGTATCGATGCGTGGTCGGAGGAGATCGATTCGAATGTTCCGCGTTATTAGGATTTCGTCGTCATCGTTTTCTCGTTATCGTCGTCGTCCTCACCCGAGATGGCGAAGGTGGGTTCGAGGACGAGGAGGAGTTTCGTTGCTGCTACTTCTTTCGTTAGGCGTGCTGTCGGGCTGCGATCGAATGGTTACGCCACGCCCGACGCAATTGAGCAACGAAGCGGAAACGAAAGCGAGGGAAGGCGATTACGCGCGGGCGATCAATCTTTACGAAGCGGCGCTCGATGGCAGCCCGAACTCGGCCGAGGTGCATTATCAACTTGCCCTGATTTACGACGACAAAATGAATGATCCGCTCAACGCGCTGCATCACTTCAAGCGATTTCTTGCCCTCGACCCAACGAGCAAGCGCGCGCAGGAAGTGAAGGAGTTTATGAAGCGAGACGAGTTGACGTTGCAAACAAACCTGACGGGGGATGCGATGGTGCCTCGTTCCGAACTGGTGCGACTGAACAACGAGAACCTCAATTTGCGCAAGCAAATCGGCGAAGATTGGGCGAAAAAGAAGGCGGCGAACGCAGGCGTGAAATCAGCCGCTCCAGCGGACAAGGCTCCTCCGCCTAACGAAAAGGCAGCGGCGACTGGGAAGGGACGTCGCCACACGGTGCAACCGGGCGACACACTCGCCTCGATTTCGCGCAAGTATTACAAAAGCTCCGCGCGCTGGCAGAAAATCCTCGACGCAAATACCGATATTATTAGCAAGCCGGCCGATCTGAAGCCCGGGCAGAGCTTAACGATTCCGTAGCAGCGTTGGGCGTCGCTGAACTACACCAGTTGTGAAGAGACGAGAGCGATGATTTTGGGGAGCGCGAGCATTTGCTCGCTCGTTTCGGCATGTTGCCGAAATGCGCCGGCAGAATGCCGGCTGTTGCGACCAGAATGCTCGCGCTCCCCACCCGACGACGATTGGAGATACGATAGGAAATTCACAAGTTTTGTCTTATCTTGTCCGAATCATGATTTCATGAAGGCGATCGAACGAATTGCTCCCGATGTCAGTTGGCAGCCGATCAGTTTTGTAAATGCCTATTTGGTCGGGCATTCGGGAGGACCTTGGGCATTGATCGACACGGGTTTGCCCGGCTGGGCGTCGCAGATCGTGGAGGCTAGCGAAGCAAAATTTGGGACGGGATCACGGCCGGAGGCAATTTACCTGACGCACGGTCATTTCGATCATGCCGGTTCGGCTTTGGAACTTGCCGAAAAATGGAAGGTCCCGATTTTCGCGCACCGTCTGGAGTTGCCCTATCTCACTGGTCAATCCGACTATCCTCCGCCGGATCCAACCATCGGTGGGGCAATCGCGTTTCTTTCGCGGTTCATGCCCTATCGTCAGCGTGATTTGCGCGAGCACATTCGGGAGCTACCGGTGGGCGAGCTGCCCGGATTGCCAAATTGGGAATGGATCGCGACTCCTGGACATTCGCCCGGCCACGTTTCTTTCTTCCGCTCCTCTGACCGGGTGCTGATCGCGGGGGATGCTTTCGCAACGATGGATATGGATTCGTGGAGCGGACTCGTGGGGGGAAAGAAGGAATTGGCGCGGAGCGGCGCGCCTTTTGTGATGGACTGGAACGCCGCGCGACGATCGGTGCAAAAACTCGCGGAGTTGCGGCCGACCGTCGCGGGATGTGGGCACGGTCGCCCCATGCAGGACGGCGGATTGCCAGAGCGACTCGAAATTTTTGCCGAGCGCTTTCAGGCCCCGCGGCACGGACGCTACGTCACCGCGCCCGCGGTGGCGAATGAGAGCGGGATTATGAGACTGCCGCCGGCGCCCTTCGACCCAGTCCCGCTCGCGACGGCTGCTGCGCTCCTCGCGACAGGGATTGCGCTCGGCTCGGGCTATCTCGAAGAGCAGCTACGCGATTAGGAACTCTTAGCGGGGCAACTCAGGGAGGCGAAATCATACCACCGCGCTTCGAGGTCATGTCCTCGGAGGTGCTTGCTCGAGTTGGGGACGAGCGTGTCACCTTTCCTGGCGCAACATCTCGCGGACCAGCGGATTTGCCATTGGCCAGCGTTTTTGATTTGGCCTGGCCTGTTCCCGACGCCCCTGAGGTCGCCCTGTCGATCAAGTCCGCGAGTTCGTTCGAATCTGTGATCCCGACAGTTCCAATCCGCGGCCGCGAACGAAGCGAGATCACGTTTTCTCCCCGACCACGGTTTGCTGCCAACGTGGGAGTGGTTGGAGCGGTCGCAACTCTCCCGACGAGGCCGACAGAATTTTGGTTAGCTGTTTTCGCGGCCGCGTTTGTGTCGTCGAACGGCGGCGCATCCTCAAGCGGGAGAGGGTCGTTGGCGCCGGCCCCCGCGAAAGTGCCGGTCGTCGAGCCGTTGCCGCCCCAGCCGGTATAATTTGCGTTGGGTGTTTCGCCGTTCGAGCCGACATAGACGCTGGCTGGGGTCGTGCCGCCGACAGTGACAACCACGTCGTCAAAAATGGTTACCGAACCGGCTGCCAGTATCTTTGCACTGTTTCCACCGAGCGTGACATTGGAAACAAAGTTAAGCTGTCCGTTGCTCCCCGGAGCATAAAGTTTCAACGTCGTGTCGGCCGAGAGAGTGCCGCCGCCGATAGTTAGCACACCGTTCGGGCTGAGCGCGCCGACTTTGAGAATATCGGCATTAACGCTGGCGTTATTGAAGGCGAGCGATCCGAAGCCATCGATTCGCGCTTGAAATGTCCCACCTGCATCATAACTGCCGCCATTCAGATTGATCGCGGCTCCGGTATTCGTTCCGCCAACGTTGTTGATAGTTATGTTCGTAGCTCCGCTCGTTGTCAGCGTCCCAGTGGTATTCAAGGTAATGACCCCGCCGGCGTCAATAGCTCCGCCGGATGAATTATCAATCGTGGCGTTGAGCGCACTTGCTGTGAAAGCTCCGCCACTGTTGATCGTAATGTTTCCGCCGGTGCCAATGTGGCCAGTGCGATTGAGAATCGAAAAGTCAGCGTTGCCGCCGATCGTGACATTGTTGCCCACGGTGAAGGTGATGTTGCCTCCCACATCCACATCTCCATTGCCGGTGTTGTCGAGTTGGAAAAGCAAGCTCGAGGCGGTCAGATCATTGCCTACGCTAAAGGTGTTGTTGCCGCCAGTCTCGATCTGACCAAAACGGCTGTTCTGGACCTGCGCGCTGAAAATGCCCGTGTCGATGTTTCCTCCGACGGAAGTGGTCAGATTCGCGCCTGAGCCCAATATGGTCCCGCGGCTGGTCAGCACTCTCAGGTTCAAGCCGCCTTCGCCAGTCGAAAGATTACCGCCCACCGAGAGGTTTATGTTGCCGCCGTTCCCCACCGAATTTGCGAAAGGTGCCAGGATGGAAGCATTGATTCCGCCAGTGGTGGTCGTTAGGTCATTGCCGACGGAGAGATCGATATTGGCCCCATTGGTTATGGAGACCGTCCGATTGTTATAGTTGAGAAGGAGGGAAATAGAGCCAGCCGTCAAATTGCCTCCGGCGCTGTTCAATATGCTGCCGCCGTTACCGACATTTCCGGAAACGCCGGAAACGGTCAGCCCAAGCAATCCACCAATGCTCATGTCCCCGCCACTGGCGACGATAATCGACCCGCCTTCCGCGACGCCGCTTGCATCAGTAGATAGGACGAGATTATTCCCGACTGTGATTCCTTGGCCGGCGAACAATGAGATGGTCATTCCTTCGGTCAGGTCGTTGACATTTGTTTGGCTGACCGTCAGCGAATCGGTCACCTGTATGTTGCCTTCGGAAAGCAGCCCAAGAACATTCGTGCCCGATACCGACGAGTCGAAAATCAAGTTGGAATCTGCCCCACGCGCGTAAACGCCCAACTGGGGAATATCTTGGAAGGCGAGGTCGGAAGTTAGTGTGATTGAGCCGTTCTCCGTCGTTAGGAAGAGAAAGTTGATATTGGAAAATGTCAGGGTTCCGCCGGGCGGGCCGGAGGTCATATCGCCGACGCTGATGAGAGCAAGATTGTTTGGCGCCCCTTCCGGGATCACGATGACGGGATTACCAATCAAACTCAGCGCCGAAAACTTGAAAGCAGCGATCGGCGCGCGATCACCGACAAAAATGTTCTGATCGAAACCGATCGAATTGTCGAAGTCGGAAGTTGAGCCGTAGAACCAGAGAGAGGCCGGACCGTCGGTTGCTGAATCGCGGTAGATCGTTCCCAAATCAGTCGTGCCACCGGTGGTGATGGTCGGGTCAGTGTTAATGATTGTTCCGCTGCCGATTTCGTAGGGAATGGAGGAAGTAATGACCGGCGGGGTGCCGTACTTGCTTGGCGGACTTGGACTTGCTGAGGGACTTGGACTCGCGGATGGACTCGGACTTGGCGAGGGACTGGGACTCGGTGAGGGACTTGGGCTCGGTGAGGGACTTGGGCTTGGCGACGGGCTCGGACTAGGTGACGGACGTGGGGTGGGTGAGGGACTCGGGCTCGGAGGGGGTGGCTCTGGCGCTCCCGCGGTCTCGCCCTGACTTGCCTGGCTGATCGTCTCGTTGTTCGTCGGATCGAGCATGGAAACCAGCGTGCCACCGCCGAAAATGACCAGATTTGTATCAACGAGCTGGCCCTCGGTTTTCTGCTGAAGCTGAACGCCAACTTCCTTGTTGATGAGGTCCTCGCTCGGCAGCCGCTCAAAACCCTTTACGAGCTTGGAGGTCTTAATCAGGCGCTTTAAATCCACGTTGACCGGGTCGGCCAGGCTTTTGCCATTGGGATTAACGATTGCCATCTGACCGGCGTGAACGAGAACCGATTCACCAGGGCGATCTTTGCGGAACATCCGGCCTGTGCCTTCGAGGACGATGAACTTGATGTACGCGTTGTTGTGATATTCAAGCATCACGGTCGTGCCAGTGATGGCGGCGGTGACAGCCGCGGTATTGATCTGGGCGCCACCTGCATCTTTCGGGACGCGCAGAAGCATCGCCCCGCCGCCGAGCTCGAGATTGCGCGTTCCTTCGCGGAAACTGAAAATCGTGTTCGCGCCAAGGCGCGCCATTGTTTGGTCGGTAAAGGTCAATTCGGCACGGGAATCGACACCGGTGCGGACGGCGGTGCCATCGCGCACTTCGTCGCTCACGACCGCGGGGCGAGGGGCGGCTTGGGCGGGCATGAGCTTAACGTCTTTTACCACCTGGCTGACACGCGCCTCTTTAAGTTCGGCGGCTGGAGAAACTGCTACCAGTCCAAGCAGAGTAAGGCCGATCACGACGAGGTCGACCGCTGGCGGTCGATCAAGGCTGCAAAGAAAGCGATCAAAAACGTGGCGAGTTTTCATTTCTTTCAGGGAATCAATTGAAACACTCTTAGGTGAATAGAGCGAGACAAATCCGCTTTGCTAACGGGCAATGCATCCGAGGCGCTCGGGGAGAACGGGCGTCTATCACGAATTGTGGCACTGGCGCCGCGACATTTCTGGGCATCGGGATGCCGGTGATCGCGAGCGTGAATCAGGGCAGCTTCAGACCAGTACGGTCGGGCGTTCGCTCGGCCAAAGGCAACGCCCGACGGTTTATTGACGAGCCGCTCCTCGGGCCGGGCGCATTCTTCTCGGGTTGTGTGTGCGATCTATTGCGCTGCACATTGGGCGAGCCGGACGTCACGTTATCGGCCAGATCAAGCAGGGCGTTCGAATCGCTGACCCTAACGACGGGGGCGTGTCGCCGTCTGCCGGAAGGAAGCCCGTTTGCACCGCCGCCCTGGTTCACGGGGCCGGGCGCTGCGGTCGAACCTTTTGTGGATCCATTAGGCGGATCATCGAACGGCGGCGCCTGATCAAGCGGGGCAGTTGTCGCCCCGTTGCCGCTGAATATCCCGGTCGTACTCCCATTTCCACCCGATCCGGTGTAATTCGGGATGTTTGTGAAGACCGAAGCATTAACGCCATCGTCTCCGGTAATCGTGACTACGACGCCGTTGTTAATTGTAACTGCGTTAGCGGCGATGATGACCGAGCTATTACTGTTTAGGCTAACATTGGAGATAAAGTTGATCGTACCGTTGCTCCCGGAAGCGTAGAGCTTCAACTCAGTATTTCCGGACAAAGTGCCGCCGCCAACGGTGAGGGTGCCGTTGGTGCCGAGCGCGCCGACCTTGAGCACGTCGGCGTTAACACTGGCATTATTAAACGTTATCGATCCGTCGCCATCAGTCGTGCTTAGGAAGGTTCCGCCGACTCCATAGGTGCCGCCATTAAAGTTTATCGCTGCGCCCCCTGCGGCTGCGTCGCTGCCCAGGATGTTGAAGGTCGCGTCATTCGAAACGGTGACCGTTCCAGAATAAGTCGAGTTAATTGTCGCACCTCCACCGATCGTTCCTCCGGTGTTGTCGATCAGGGTGGTCAAAGAGATTGCCTCCAGATTCGTCGTATTCACGCTGATGTCAGCATCGCCACCGATTGTGCCGCTCCCATTGATGATTCGAATGAAGGCGTCTCCTTGAATCGTTAGGTCTCCACTCAGCGTCCCCGTAAGCATTGCATCTCCGCCGATGGCCCCGGCAGCGCTCACGATTTGAAACAAGAACGTATTTCCGGATGTAAAATTATTGGCGGTGAAGGTCGAAAGCGCATTCGTTCCGATGCTGCCGCCATTATTCACGATGCTGAAGAAGGTCTCTTCCCCGACACTGATATCGCCGGTTACTCCCACCGTCACGCTTGCGCCACCGCCAATTACGCCGTTGTTGTTGTTGACCAATGGCTGAAAATAGTCGTTGGTCGAAATGCCGCCAGCGGTTAGGCTAACTGTGGCATCGCCGCCGATCGTTCCGCCCAAGCTGAGGAAGCGAAAGTCATTATTCAAGACCGCGAATTCGCCCAGGCCCTGGGTTACAATATCGCCACCGACCGCGACCGCGACCGTTGCGTTTCCATCAATCGTGCCGCCAGGCAAAGTCGTTTCTCCATCGGTGTCGGCGGAGTTCTGCACGTCGAAGAAAAGCACGCCCTGCGTGGTGAGATTTCCCGTGATCGCGGCGGCGATGTCGGCGTCACCGCCAATGTGACCACCGCCATCGTTATAAAGGAAAGTAAACAGTGCACCCCCCGCGGTGACGTTGGCGGCGAGGAGACTAATGGCCGCGTTGGAACCGATTTCGCCTCCGACGACGAGTCCCTCGTTGTTAAAGATCGAATTGTCGATCGCAAAACCGGAGTCGGCTCCTGTCGTTAGGTCGCCGCTTGTTTCGACCGACAATAAGGCGTCGCCCGCAATGCTCCCACCGCCGTTGTTCAAGATATTGACATCGAGGGTGCCGCCGATCGACATCGCCCCCGCGGACAAATCCAATAAAGCCGACGCCCCAAGTGTTCCGCCGGTATCGCCGTTGTTGATGTTAACAAACGCGAAATCGTCCGTCGTCAGCGTGCCGTTAACATTGAAGGAGATGTTCGCCGGGCCGGTAATCAACCCGCCTTCGTTGTTATCGAGGAACAGGTTAATCCCGCTCGCGTTTAGGTTTCCTCCGGTCAAAACGCCTAGCGACGCCGCGCCTTCGATCTGAAATCCGGTGTTATCGATCGTCAGACTAATGCCGTTCACACCATTGACCTTTATATCGCCGGCAAAGCTGATAACATTGATCAAAGCGTCGGTGATAACATCGGTGTTGGTTATCGAAAGAGTCAGGTCCTGGCCGATAGTAATAGCCTGACCGGCTAGCAAAGAGATGATGAGTCCATTGACCGAGGCATTCTCGCTTGTTTCCTCTATTGTGAGGGAATTGGTCGCCGCGATATTTCCTTCCGAGATGAGCCCAACAATCGAGGCGCCGGTAACCGCCGCATCAAACGTAAGTGTTGAATCTGCGCCGCGCGCATAGGCTGCAAAGGTCGAGATACCTTGAAACGTCAGATCCGATGTGAGCGTTATTGAGCCATCCTGAGTGGCGAGAAAGAGGAAGTTGAGATTCGAAAAGTCCAGGACGCCGCCGGGAGGTCCGGAAGTAAGGTCACCCACACTGATCAGGGCCAGGTTATTGGGACCACCCGCTCCGAATACCACCGTCGGATCACCGATAAGGCTGAGCGCCGAAAACTTGAAGGCTGCCAGCGGGAGGCGATCAGAAATGAAAATATTCTGATCGAACCCGATCATGTTTTCGAAATCGGAAGTCGATCCAAAAAGCCAGAGGGACGCGGGACCATCCAGGTCAGGACCGCGATAAGTGCTGCCATAATCAGTCACGCCATTCGTCGTAATGGTTGGATCGGTTGTGATCGTTGTCCCACTACTGATGACGTACGGGTCTGGCGAGGAAATCACCATCAGTGGCCCGAACTTATCCGGCGTCGGTTGAGGTGAAGGTGTCGGAGTCGTCGAAGGAGAAGGTGAGGCACTCGGCGAGGGTGAAGGCGATGGACCAGGTGTTGGCGAATGTGAGGGGAATTCACTCGACTGGCGTTCTTCATTTGCGTTCGCCTGATCGATCAGATTGGCGTTCGTCGGGTCGAGCAGAGATACCCCGGTGCCGCCCCCGAAGATCACGAGGTTAGTGTTAACCAGGTCGCCTTCGCTGAGCGCCTTGCGTTGGGTCGCGATTTGCCGGTCGATCAGGTCAAGGCTGAGCAAGGGCGGGAAACCGTTGATGAGAAGCGAAGTTTTGATCAGGCGCTCCAGATCGACATCCACCGGCTCGGGCAACCCCTCTCCGTTAGGATTAACGATGAGCATTTGACCGGCATGAACGAGAACCGATTCCCCGACACGGTTTTTGCGAAACATTCTAGCAACGCCTTCGAGGACGATAAACTTAATGAAGGCATTCGGATGATACTCGAGCAGCACAGTTGTGCCCGTGATGGCGGCGGTCACCGCCGCGGTGTGGATTTTGGCGCCGCCGGAATTTTTCGGAACACGCAGGAGCATCGCGCCGCCGCCGAGATCGAGATTTCGCGTTCCCTCGGTGAAACTAAAAATCGTGTTCGCGCCCAGGCGCGCGAGAGTCTGGTCCGTAAAAGTGAGTTCAGCGCGGGATTCGATGCCGGTCCGCACGGCGGTGCCTTCACGCACTTCATCGCTGACCACCGCGGGACGCGGGGCGGCCTGCGCTGGGAGCAGCTTCACATCTTTGATTACTTGGCTGACGCGAGCCTGTTTGAGCTGGGCGCCGTTTGCTGCACTTAAGCAAAGTCCTGCGAGCAAAAGAAAGGAGCTGCTCTGTCGCAACCTTTTGCCTAACGAAAACTGGATCCGACTTCGTTTTTGAAGAAGGCAACCTGACGAAGTGGCGGTTGTTATTTTCATGTGGTCGAGCGCGCGCGAGAGAGAGGCAATTAGAACCTCCAGGTGAAGCTAACCCCGCCGCCGATATTAAAGACTTCGTAGTCGAAGGCGCTGCGATTCGACTGGTTGGCGACGAAGCTAGTGAACGCACTCATGGTGAACCAATCGCGGATGCGATAGTTAGCGCCCAAGGCGAGAACCTCGCTCACGTCGGTTCTTCCGCCCTCAGTATAGGGTCGGACGATCAGGCTCCCGGAGGCGCTCAGAGAGAAATTACGACTCACGTTTACGGTGTATCCTGTATACAAGCTTAGATCATGACGGCGGGGCGGATCCGGATCCGCGTAGAGGCTGACGCTGGCATTCGCGCCAACCGAGACCTGCTGGGCGCGTCCAATCCGAAAAGGGATTTCGGCGTTGACGTTGAGAGCGACGTTCGAAAAGAAGTCGTCAAAGTTATCGGTCCCGGTCAACCGGTTGTAATCAAGATTGGCGCGGAGAGCGAGATTATTCAGCTCCGGGATATAGTAAGCGCCGCCTGCGAAGACATCGAGACTCGCAAAGTTAAAGCTGGTGAAATCCTGATAATAGAAAAATTGCTGCCGCACACCGAATTCGCCGTAAAGCGTCTTGCTAAATTGCGGCGCGTAGGTCAACCCGACGACCGGCGCGATAATGACGTCACTCACCCGGCCCCGATCGACCAGGGCGACATTCGATGTGTAGTAAATGGGGACGCCCGTCTCGAGAATGAACGGTTGATATGTCTCGACTCGTTTCAGGATGGCCTGCTCGCCAAGATCTTCGTCGTTAGGGCTGGACGCGGCGTAATCCTGGTCGACCCCGCTGGCGCTTACTCTGGTGGGTGGTGTGAAGGTTGACTGGCTTTGCAGAAGCCGTGCCCGATCCGCGGCCGTGCTCTGGCCGCATGCGGAACGAACCGCCAGAGTGAGGGTGAGGAGAAGAACAAATCGCAAGCTCACGCGGCGAGAAAAGACAACGGATCTCATAAGCGCCATGTTTTTAGAGACGCGACGCTAAAGGCGTCAAGCCTTTCCAAGCTGTAGGTGGGATCGGTGATCCCGGCCCGTTGCGGAACCTTGGCGATTTCCGGGATCATCGATCCCGGCCACAACACGCAGAGCGCTCTTTACGCGAACGGAAGATTCGCTTTGATCCGTTTTACGTCCGTGGAATGGACGACGGCCGATTTTGCCAGATGCCGTTTACGTTTGGCATTCCTGGTCGACATAAGATGGCGCCGGGTCGCATGCGAGCGCAGCACCTTGCCCTTCGAGGTAATCTTGAACCGTTTGGCGACGGCCTTTCTTGTTTTGCTGCGCGCGACTGACTTCGGCATAAGGCGCGGAAGATAAGCACTTCGCTTGGAACTGACAACCGATTTTCTGTTTACCGTCTCGTCAATCCGGCGTTCCTTTGTCGATGGAAACCCCGACATCGAGCCTGCCGCGCGTGGTCATTATTGGCGCGGGATTTGGCGGGCTGGAGGCGGCCAAACATCTCGGCAATGAGCCGGTTGCCGTCACGGTGATTGACCGGACGAATTATCATCTCTTTCAACCTCTTCTCTATCAGGTCGCTACGGCCGCGCTTTCACCGGCGGATATCGCTGCCCCGATTCGCGGCATTCTTGGCAAATATCAAAACATCGAGGTCATGCTGGCCGAAGTTAAATCGGTTGACGTGCAAGCCCATCTCGTTCGCACGCCGGAGCGCGATATTCGTTACGACTATCTGATCGTCGCCACTGGAGCACGTCACTCCTACTTCGGCCACGAGGAATGGGAGAAACTCGCCCCGGGCCTCAAGAGCCTCGAGGATGCGGTCGAGGTCCGACGACGAATTCTATTGGCTTTTGAATTTGCGGAGAAGACGGAGGACCTGGATGCGCGGGCGGCTGCGATGACTTTTGTCGTCATCGGGGGCGGGCCGACCGGAGTGGAAATGGCCGGGGCAATTGCCGAGATCGCGCGGGAAACGCTGGCGAAGGATTTCCGCCATATTGATCCATCAACGGCGCGAGTGATCCTGGTGGAAGGCGACAAGCGCGTTCTTTCCGCTTTCCCGGAGGACCTTTCGGAGAGCGCGCTGAAACAATTACAGGCGCTCGGAGTGGAAGTCATTCTCGGAACTCACGCCGAGAACCTGACCGAGAATGGTCTCGAAGTAGCGGGCAAATTCATTCCTTGCCGGGTGAAAATCTGGGCGGCCGGAAATACGGCTTCCTCGGTCGGAAAAACGTTAGGCCTCCCGGTTGATAAACCTGGGCGGGTCATTGTGCAGGATGACCTAACGATTCCGGGACATCGTGAGGTTCAAGTCATTGGGGACCTGGCGAATTTTACTTCGCCCAAGACAGGCAAACCGTTGCCCGGGGTCTCACCCGTGGCCATTCAGCAAGGCCGCCACGCCGCGAGCAACATTCTGCACTTGATCGAGGGGGCTAAACCACAGCGTTTCTATTATTGGGACAAGGGCAGTATGGCCACCATCGGTCGCAACAAAGCCGTTGCTGATTTAAACATCGTTCATTTCAGCGGCTTCCTGGCCTGGCTTGCATGGCTATTCGTCCATGTCCTTTATCTGGTTGGATTTCGGAATCGACTGGCGGTCCTTTTTCAGTGGGCCTGGGCCTATGTCACTTTCAATAAGGGGGCGCGCCTTATTACTCGAAACTTCCAGGCCGAACAGCGCCCGGTGGGATGAGTAATTGAAGCACGCGCTTCCAAAATTTCGGATCGCGATTGTCGGCGCCGGTGCAATCGGCCTGTATTACGGCGGCAAGCTCGCGCAGTTCGGCCGTGATGTGCATTTTCTCCTGCGAGGCGACTATGAAATCGTGCGCAAGAAAGGATTGCGCCTCCGGAGCAAGACCGAAAACATTCACGTCGCAAAGGTAAATGCTTATTGCTCAACCGAGCAGATAGGACCATGCGATCTCGTCATCGTGGCAGTGAAAACGACTTCCAATCCCGTTCTGCCATCGCTGCTTGCGCCATTGTTAGGCGAAAAGACGATTATCCTGACGCTGCAAAACGGGTTGGGGAACGAAGAATTTCTCGCCGATCACTTGGGGGCCGACCGCATTCTAGGAGGACTTTGTTTTGTTTGCCTTAACCGGACTGAGCCGGGGGTTGTGGAACGATACTATGCCGGTCGGATCGCGATCGGGGAATATTGCGGGCATTTGCAACCGCGCACCCACGACATCACGTGGGAATTCAAACGCTGCGGTGTGGTGTGCGGGGTAGTGGACGACCTGGCGCGCGAGCGTTGGCGCAAACTGGTCTGGAACATCCCGTTCAATGGTCTTTCCGTTGTGGCCGGCAGTATCGATACTGCGAAAATTCTGGGTGATGAAAAATTGCGGCTGCTTGCGCTGGAGCTGATGGACGAAACGATCGCGATCGCGCGCGCCTGCGGCCATAACCTGCCGACCGCGCTAGGGCTGGAGGAATTGAAACGGACACCCCAGATGGGCGATTTCAGACCGTCGACCCTGATGGATTATCTCGCTGGTCGCCCGCTGGAGATCGAACCGATCTGGGGGGAACCGCTGCGGCGGGCGAAAGCTCTGGGCGTTGCGGCGCCGAAGTTGGAAGAACTTTATCAGCAACTCATTTCACTCGACTGCGCCGCTCGAAAATGAGGACAGCCCCGGTGCCATTAATTTCGGTTCACGATCGGCAGCGCAAGATTCCTGTGGATCGAGCTGCGGTGGAGCAATTCGCAAAACGCGCGCTTCGTGTGTGCATGCGTCAGCGCGCGAGAGGGCCGGGACTCGCGAGTCTTGAAGAAATCGATGTGCTGTTGATTTCCGATCATCGGATGAGCGAATTGCACCGGAAGTTCATGGAAATGAGCGGCCCGACTGACGTGATCACTTTCCAGCATGGCGAAATTTTCATCAGCACGGAGACGGCCAAACGACAGGCGCGAAGGCACCGTTCCACACTCGCGAACGAACTGCGGCTCTACCTTGTGCACGGTCTCCTTCATCTTCATGGATTTGACGATCAATCGCCGAAGGGGAAGCGGCTGATGGACTCGCTTCAAACGAAAATCTTGGCAGCCGCTCAGAGCCCCAACGGTTGAATTTACGCGCTGCCGATGGTAATTTAGGGATTGTGGTTTGGTGCCCGCATGGATTCTAATCGACCGTCATTGCTAACCAAAAAACCATGCACGTTTCCCCGCAAATAAGCAGCGCGATGCAGAGCCCGGAAATCGTCGAAGAGGTGGAGACTAACGAGGCGCTTGATCTGCCGTGGCAGGTAGTGGTACACAACGATCCAGTCAATTTGATGACTTACGTGACAATGGTTTTTCAACGGGTTTTTGGGTATCCGAAGGAGAAGGCGGAAATTCACATGCTGGAAGTGCATCGAAACGGGCGCTCGGTATTATGGAGCGGCGTACGCGAGCGGGCCGAGCTATTTGTCCAGCAGTTGCATGGCTATCTCCTTCTCGCCACGATCGAGCGCAGCAACTAAGATGGAAGTCTTTCGGAACAACGGGACGCTTGAGATTACCGAACTGGACCCGTTTTTAGCGGAACTTTTACGGCAGATTCCCATCAGCGCGAACCCGGACGCCGTTCCGGCGGCGGAGCAGCGCATCTACAGCGCGCCGGCCGAGCCTAACGAAAAGGAATTTTGCGCCGAATGGAAAATATACGTGGAACCGGAGCTGCGGAGGCTTTTCCAGACTGCGACGGAGACGGTTGCTTCGGATCTGGAGCAACTCAGAGAGAAAGGGAAGCTCGTTGCGAACGGCAAGCTTTCCATCCCACGAGAACACGCTGACGCCTGGCTGAATGCACTCAACCAGGCCCGTCTTGCGATCGCGGCCAAGTATGAGTTTTCCGAGGCGGAACTTTGCGATCACTACCGTTCGCCAATCGGGTCACGACGCGATCTCAGTCTGTTCCAGGTGAATTTTTATGGCTTCCTGCAGGAGTTCATCCTGCGCGAATTGAATTGCGAAGGGCCGGCCCTGCCTAACGGTTAAAAGAAGCGCGCCGAAAAAGACCTATAGCTTGGCGGAGCCGCCTTCCTTGCGCTCGCGTACCATTTTCATGAGGCGCTCCTTCAAGGCATCCGAAGATTTCGCCGGGCGGAGACTGAGAGCGAAGGCTTCATGCAACCGATAACACTCGGTGATGAAATCCTCGGCCTGTTGGCCGAAGCTCGCGCGCGCCTCTTCAAACTCGCGGCTCTCGCCGTCTTCCAAGGCCCCAATCACGTAGAGCCGCGCGCGGTTTTGGAATTCGTCAAAGCTCATCTTTGAGATTCTTGAGACCATCATAAATCTTTTTTAGCCCTAGTTCCAAGCGCGTCTTCACGGTACCCAGAGGTGTATTCGTTTTGGCCGCGATTTCGCGCTGACTCATCCCGCGGAAAAAGGCGAGGTCGACCGCCTCTTGTTGAGCAGGTGGCAGGCTGTTAATCACTTTCCGAACCAGTATCCGGGTGTCAGAAAAGGAAATTTCCTCCTCAGTCGAGTTGTGCACCCAGGCGTCGGGCTGCTGCTCCGTTTCATTTTGCAAGCGCTCGCCTGCGCGCATGTAAGCCTGCTTCTTGCGGAGGCCGTCGATCGCCCTCCGCCGCGCCAGTGTCACCATCCAGCCAAGCGGTTTTCCTTTTTGCGCGGAAAAATTCTTCGCCTGGTTCCACAATTCCATGAATATTTCCTGGAGCAGATCGTCTGCCTCGGCCTCGTTATGAACGACACGCAGGATGAGCGCTTTGATAATCCCGTTGTAGCGATCGTAAAGCTTCGAAAGAGCGTCCGGATCTTCCTCTTGGATGCCGCGCATGAGCTCGAGGTCAGTCGGCTCGCCGGGCTCGAGCGGCGGGGTCACCGCGGGCGGACGAGGTTCGGCCTCTTCGATGTCGTTTTCTAACAAGGCTTTGGAGCGTCGAGGCATCGGATATAAACGGCCCAAAGATGTAAAGCGGACGTATGACCGCGTCCACTACCATTGTTGAAATGAAAGGAAGAGGGGAAAAATTCTTTACAAAACTGTTACATTAACGGATTATTACAAAACGACCGGACGGAGTCCAATGGCTGGTAGTTGGCTTGGGTTCCGGCCCTGTAGACAGCAGTATGGTCGCTCACGAAATCTAAGTCCTTGGTTCGCAATGTGCTCGACTTGATGCCAGGCGAATCTACCCCGTTCAGTACCCCAAAAAAATTATGAAAACTGATGTCTTAATCGTTGGCGGCGGGCCCGGTGGCAACGCTGCCGCCATGTTCCTGCTCAAAGAAGGAATTAAACCCATCATCGTCGAGCAGGAGGA
>Ga0207691_10000849_pt1 | contig 30343 bp, 30 predicted proteins | sample KBSM13metaG_FD_184327 | JGI IMG/M metagenome (GOLD analysis project Ga0207691, IMG submission 184327) | Miscanthus rhizosphere microbial communities from Kellogg Biological Station, Michigan, USA - KBS M1-3 metaG (SPAdes) (version 2) | ecosystem: Host-associated > Plants > Roots > Rhizosphere >...
GGAGTTTTGTGCTTAAAGCCAAGGAGGAGGGAAGCGTCTTCCGACACTTCCCTCCTCCTTACAGTTGCTTGGCACTACATGCCGAGGATCTTCGCCTTCTGGACGCCAAACTCTTGTTCCGTGAGAATCCCTTGATCCTTCAGCGCCCCGAGCTGCTTGAGCTGTTCGAGGGCTTCGTTTGAGATGCCGCCGGCAGCCGGGGGAGGGGGTGGTGGCTGCTGGTAGACCGGCTGCTGGTAGGCCTGCGGCGGTGGCTCCTGCTGGGCCATCTGCGAATCGTAGGCCTCCTGCTGCTTGGCCGCCGTCGCGGCGTCCTTCTCGGCAAACTTGTTGGCCTGGCGGCGCTGGACCCGGCCGCTGACTGCACTGGCTGTCCCGGCAACCACCGCCGTCCGCCCTATACCTCTGAGAAGTCCCATAATTTTCTCCTGTCGGATTGCTTCCTGTGTGTCTTACGCGTCGGGTGCCGGCGACACGGCGGGTGCCGTCGTCTCGGCGTCGAGGGCCTCGAGGGCATCAAGTGCTTCCATCACGTCCGGAGCAGGGATCCGCGTGCTCGCGATGAGTTCGCCCCCGCTGTCCCGAACGGCCGCCACGAACGGTGCCGCCCAGATGTTCTCGTAGACGATCAGCGCGGCCACAGTCCCGGGGAGCAGCGCGGCCGAGGCCTCGGCGATGTCGTCATCGCCCAAGAGCCCGGTCCGGGCTCCCTCGAAGTAGGAGAACCCCGCCGCCGGACCGCCTGGGTCGGTGAGTTCGAGCACCTCGACAGATCCGTCGTCATTCTTCATGACGACGAGGAGATCGAAGAGGCGGATCACGCCCTGCTCGACGAGCTTAACGAGTTCCTCACTCGCCTGTCCCGTTAGTCCCGATACGGGGAACTCCAGGAGTACGAAGTCGACCGGCCCGTGGGCCTCAGTCTCCGGTGTGATTGTCACTGGTATTCCTCCGGTCTGTGTCGAGCACGCTGTCTGGCGCACTGGTCTTAGTGTGGGCGGTCCCCGCCGGGCCGTCACCACCCGCGTCGAATGATTCCGATGGGGGCCGCGCCGCTCAACGGTTGGAACTGCCCCGCGGACATGGCCCCGGAATGGGACCTCTCGGTCGGATTCCAAGACCACTAAACCGCCAACGGGAGATTGTCACATCATCCATTTCGGGTGAGCCCCCAGCCCGCCGCGACGTGTCAGGCCAATACGACAAGAGGCCGGAAGCAACGGCTTCCGGCCTCTCGATATTTCAGCGCTTCTTGATGTGTGCCACTGGGTCGGTGTGGGCATCGACGATGTGTTTCGCCTTCTTCTCTGCCCGTTTTTCCTTGATGGTTTTAACCGACTTCTTCGACACGCTCTGGTGCGGCGTCTTGTCAGGCATGGTGCTCTCCCTCACGGCAGGGGCCAGGGGTAGCCCCGTCTTTTAAGCTACGCCTCGGGAACGGCGGCGTCCACGATCCCTGCGAAACGGCTGCCGACGCCGTCGTACACACTGCGCACGAGCCCGGGCCCAAGCACGGGGATCTCGCGTGCCTCGTGGTGCACGCAGCAGACGTACGTGAATTCCGGCCACCATTTCTTGGGCCGGGCCGCTTCGGAGAATCCGCAGACGGCACAGGTGAGCTGGACCCAGACGGGCCGCTTGCCGGTGCGGTTTGCCTTGGACTGGACCAGCCACGCCGGCGGGTTGTCCAGCAGCTCGCCCAGCTCGGCCTCGGACAGCCGGGGCGGGATGCCGTGACGGTGCGCCATTTCCAGGGGAATGTCGAGGATCTGGGCTGCTTCACGTCGGGTAACCATCCTTCAACGATACGGGAACGACGGCGGCCAGAAGCCACCAGGGCGCCCCGGTGTTACCCTCGCCACACCGGCGGCGGCCTGAGGTTTTCAGCCGGCGAGGGCAAGCCCAAGCGCCGCGGCCGCGAGCCCCGCGAGAAGGTTCGCGCCGATGTTGAGCGCCGCCGCCCGGTACCGCTCTTCGCTGACCAGGCGGACCGTCGCGGTGGTCCATGAGCTGAAGGTGGTCAGGCCGCCGGCGAGACCGGTTGCGATCGCGGCGTGCCAGTCGGCGCCCAGCTCCAGGTGGCCGGTCAGGCCGACGGACCAACCGATGATGAAGGATCCGGCGACGTTGACCGTGAGCGTCGCCCAGGGCCAGTGCGGTCGGGAGCCCTGATGGTGCGCAAACCAGGAGTCGACGGAGAACCGCAGGAGTGCTCCCGCCACCCCGCACGCCCCGACCACCAGCGCGGTCATCATTGGGCACCGCCGCGGAGGTCGGCGATCGCCTTGCCGGTTTTCCAGCCGGCCGCCGCGGCCCCGAGGCCCAGGACGAGCGAGAGCCCGAGGTAGGCCAGCCACGTGGCGTGGAAGCCGCCGCGGATCTGCTGGTCAATGGCGATCACCAGCGCCGAAAAGGTGGTGAAGGAACCCAGGAGGCCGGGCCCGATGCCGGCGCGCAGCCAGAAAGCCGTCTGTGGCCGCGCGATCCAGAGGGTGGTCAGGGTGGCCAGAACGAAACTCCCGGAGACATTGATCGCCAACGTGGTCCACGGCACCGCGCCGGCGCTTTCGGGAAAAATCAGGCCGGCGCCGAAACGCAGCTCGGTTCCGATCAGCCCGCCGACGGCGACGGCGGACCAGGCCTTCCAGCCCGGCACGCCGGGGCGCGGCACGGCCCGGCGCTCATCCAGCGCACCCTTCACTCAGCTCTCCGTGACGCTGCAGCCGGCGTGCCCGGCATCGCTGTGGACCCAGAGGGCCGAGGCGACCTCGTCGGCGAAATCGAATTCGCGCGGTGCCGCGGCGGAACCGATCCGCACTACCATGGGGCCACCGAAGGGACGCCGGCCCACCACCTCCACTTCGGCGTCGAGGTCGATGTCCTCTGCGGCGAGATAGCGCAGGAGCTCCGGGTTGTCGTCGCTGATCCGGGTGATCCGGCCGGTGTGGCCGTCGTCGAGTTCGCTCAGGCGGTGGGCGGCGGGCATCAGCACCGAGCCGTCGGCTGCCGGGATGGGATCGCCGTGCGGGTCCCGGGTGGGGTTCCCCAGCTTGGCCGCCATGCGTTCAATAAAGGTGTCCGAGACGGCGTGCTCCAGGAGCTCGGCTTCGTCGTGGACCTCGTCCCAGCGGTATCCCAGCTCGCGGACGAGGAAAGTCTCGATCAGCCGGTGCCGCCGGACCATGGACAGGGCGAGCCGGACTCCATCGCTGGTGAGCGTGACGGCGCTGTAGGGCTTGTGGTCTACGAGGCCCTGGTCTTTGAGCTTGCGGACCATTTCCGACACCGAGGAGTTGGCGACGCCCAGGCGCTGCGCCAGCTGCGTGGAGGTGATGGGCTTGCGCTGCCACTCGGTGAACGAATAGATGACCTTGACGTAGTCCTCGATCGAGGAGGAGGGCGTACTGGTCTTCACAGACCTAAGCCTACCGTCAGCTGCCTCCGGAGAAAGTGAGCCACAGCAGGACCAGGTTAAGGGCCACGACGAGCACCACGCTGATGATGGCGGCGATTCGGAGGGCGGGGCCGTCGGCAAACCGGCCCATCAGGGCTTTGTTGCTGGTCAGCACCACCAGCGGGACCAGGACAAAGGGAATCCCGAAGCTGAGGACCACCTGGCTCAGGACGAGCGCCCAGGTGGGGTCGAAGCCCACCGCCAGCAGCACGACGGCGGGGATAAGGGTCACGACGCGCCGGGCCATGACGGGGATCCGGATCTTGAGCAGGCCCTGCATGATGGTGCCGCCGGCATAGCAGCCCACCGAGGTCGATGCCAGGCCGGAGGCGAGCAGCCCGACCGCGAAGATCACGCCGACGATCGGGCCGAGGTTGGCGGTGATGGCGGCGTGCGCGCCCTCGATCGTGTCCGTGCCTTCTTCGCCGCCGAGGGTGGAGGCGGCCAGGAGCAGCATGCCGATGTTGACCAGTCCGGCGATCGCGAGGGCGGCCACGACGTCGAACCGGGTGGCCCGGACCAGGCGCGCGATGGCCGCCGGGGGAACATGCAGGTGTTCGTCCGGCCGGTGCCGGTCCCGGGACAGGGCCGAGTGGACGTAGATGGCGTGCGGCATGACGGTGGCCCCGAGCATGCTGGCGGCCAACAGGACGGTGTCCGGTCCCTGGAAGCCGGGCATGAGCCCGGCCAGGGCGGCTCCCGGATCGGGCGGGCTGATGAACAGCCCGGCCAGGAAGCCGACTGTGATGATGCCGAGCAGGAACATGATGATGAATTCGAACGGCCGCTGCTTCTGCCGGGCCTGGACCGCGAGCAGGAGCATCGACACGGCGCCGACAATCAGGGCGCCAAGGGGGAGGGGCAGGCCGAAAAGCAGGTACAGGGCGATTGCGCCGCCCACCACCTCCGCGAGATCGGTGGCGGCGGCGACAACTTCGGCCTGCACCCAGAAGGCGCGGCGCCAGAACGGCTTGAGCCGTTCACCAAGGATCTCCGGAAGGCTCTTGCCCGTGACGATCCCGAGCTTGGCGGACTGGTACTGGACGAGGACGGCCATGACGTTGGCGGCCACGAGGACCCACACCAGCAGGTAGCCGTACTGCGCTCCGGCGGTCAGGTTGGCGGCCACGTTTCCGGGGTCCACGTAGGCGATCGACGCCACGAAGGCCGGTCCCAACAGGCCGATCAGCGCCCTCCGGGCACCCGGGTGTTTGTAAGTGGGGGCGTCCTGCGCCGGTTGCCCGTGTCCCGTTAGCTCCAGCACTGCCAGCTCCTGTGATTGGCGCGTCGGCGTTGACGCGATGATCGGCGCCGGCCGGAAAACAGCCGGTGTCAAAGTTTCGTGTGCCTATAAGAAATTATTAGGCATACCGAAACAATAAGCCCGGCGGGCGCTGCGTGCAATCCGGGGGAATCCGGGGTGAGCGTGCATCAGGCCCGGAAGGCCCGCCACGTCTGGGTCAGGTAGGGCAGCCGGAGCACCTCGCCTGGGGTGTGCCCCAGATGCTCGTGCAGGTACCAGGCTAGGTTGGCTGTGACCTTGGCCCGGGTGGAGTCCGATGCCGCGAGATAGTAGCTGCGGGACTTGGCCAGTTCCTGGATGTCCTCCGCCGTGACGGAATCCTCCCAGCGCGTCAGGTGGCTCTCCAGCCCGGTGAACTCGGGGCCCACGGCCGGACGGAAGTGTGGCTTGTGGACGTCCCCGGCGTGCATGATCCGGGAGAGCCGGTGCACCCAGGGCACGCTGGTGTCCAGCTGGTTCCAGATCAGGCCCAGCACGCCGTGCGGCCGCAGGATCCGGGCAATCTCGGCGCTGGCCAGGCCGGGATCGCACCAGTGCCACGCCTGGGCAACCGTGACCAGGTCAAAGGACTCCGGCTCGAGACCGGTGTCCTCGGCGCTGCCCTCGATGGCGGTGACGTCCGGCAGGGTCCGGCGCAACTGCTCAAGCATGTCGGCAGAGGGGTCCACGGCCACCGTGGCCAGTCCGCGTTCTGCCAAAAGGGAAGTGAACTTCCCGGTGCCCGCGCCAATGTCCGCGGCGTCCCTGGCTCCCGCCGGGACCAGCCAGTCGGCCGACTCCTGCGGATAGCCGGGGCGGACGCGTTCATAGTGCTCGCCGCCGTCCTGGAAGCTTTGTCCGAGTTCCTGGCGCCGCTCGCTGTGCAGCTTCGGTCCGCTGTGGAGCCTGGGTCCGGCGCTTGCCACGTGCGATCTCCTTCGGGAAGGTCCTGCTTGTTACAGATACCTTTCGAATTTACCGCACCCGCGCCGGGCCCTGATCCTGCGCTAGTCGAGGGTGCAGGGCGCAGCGCCGGCGGTGCCCGGGGTGTTCGGCGCCCAGTGGGGGTAGCTGCGGGTATCGTTGGCCGGCACCCAGCGGCCGGCGTCCACCACATAATCCCAACCGAGTCCGTTCTGCCGCAGCTGCTGCAGGCCGGCCAGCAGGCGTTCGGCGTCCTCCAGCCGTGAGCCGAGGCCGAAGCTGGCCCGCAGGGAGCCGGCGGGCAGGCCGAGCCGCTTGAGCAGCGGGTGGGCGCAGAAGCGGCCGTCGCGCAGGCCAATGCCGTGTTCGGCCGACAGGTAGGCGGCCACCAGTCCGGCGTCGTAGCCTTCCACGGAAAAGTTCACGACGCCGATCGTGCCGGTGTCCGGCTGATCGCCTCCAGTGGAAGAAGCGGAGGAAGAATCGGAAGCCGAATCGGCAAAGATCCGGTGCACGGTTACCCCTTCGATGCCCTGGAGGCCCTCGACGAGGAAGGACCGGATGGCGTCCTCGTGGGCCTGCCACTGCTCCGGGTCCAGGGCTGCAATGACCTGGGTGGCGCGGGCGAGGGCCGCCGCACCGAGGACGTTCGGCGAGCCGCCCTCGTGCCGGGCAGGTCCCGTGGTCCAGCTGACGGAGTCGAGCCTGGCATCGCGGACCGCGCCGCCGCCGGCCAGGTGCGGGGTACCGGCGTCGAGCCAGTCCGTCCGCCCCACCAGCACGCCGGCGCCGAACGGGGCGTACAGCTTGTGCCCCGAGAAGGCGAGGTAATCGACGTCGTCCGCGGCGATATTGATCCGCCGGTGCGGGGCGAGCTGCGCGGCGTCGACAACGATCCTGGCGCCGTATTCGTGCGCCAGTGCGGCCAGGGTCCGGATCGGGAGGATCTCCCCGGTGACGTTGGAGGCGCCAGTGACGGCCAACAGGCTGACGCCGCCGCGGGCGAGTTCGTCGCGCAGCCGGTCCACGGTGGCCGCGAGGGTGGCGGCGGCCACGACGCTGCGGTGCGGGACATTCTGCCAGGGCAGGAGGTTGGCGTGGTGTTCGATGTCGAGGTAGAGGACCTCGCCCGCGGGCCGCCCGTCGCGCAGCGGCAGGCAGCCGGCCAGCAGGTTCAGGGAATCGGTGGTGTTGCGCGTGAAGATCACGGAATCGCCGGGCCGGCCGCCCACGAAGTCCCGCACGATGTCCCGGGCGTTCTCGTAGACGGAGGTGCTGATCTGCGATGCGTAGCCGGCGCCACGGTGCACGCTTGCGTAGTACGGCAGGATTTCGTTCAGGTAGGCCGAGACCACGGACAGGGCCGGGGCAGAGGCGCCGTAGTCGAGGTTGGCGTAGCGCGCGTGGCCGCCGGTGATCAGCGGGGCCTGGATCTCGGCCCCGGTGACGGCTGCCAGCGGGCGGGCCGCGAGGGCAAGCCGTGCATGGAATTCAGGGGCAACGGGGAAAATGGCAGTTGTCATGGGACCTCACTCGAACAGGACCCCACACCGTGGGAATCCGCGCTTGCCGGGTCCGTTCCGGACCGGCCAGGTCGTCACCCGGGGCACCCCACCGCGACTGGAGGGTTGCCGGCCAGCAAACCGGGGTTTAGCGCTGGCACTCGTGACCTGCATCGAGCGTAGGACATCGGCGCAGCCGGGGAAAAGGCGGCCGCCGATTGTGAAGCGGATTATTACGGGCGCGGATCAGTTGTTCGGGTGGGCCTGGAAGAGGTCGTCGAGTCCGGGGTTGAGACGCTTGAGGACTTCCGAGTGCAGGATCGAATTGGTGGCCAGGGCGTTGCCGCCGAAGGGGCCGTCCTCGCCTTCGAGCGAGGTGAAGCGGCCGCCGGCCTCGGTCACGATCGGCACCAGGGCGGCCATGTCGTAGAGATTCAGCTCGGGTTCGCAGGCGATGTCCACGGCTCCCTCGGCCACGAGGCAGTACGACCAGAAGTCACCGTAGGCGCGGGTCCGCCACACTTCCTCGGTCAGGCCCAGGAACTCGTCCAGGTTCCCGCGTTCCTTCCAGCCGCCAAGGCTGGAGTAGGACAGCGAGGCGTCCTCGAGATTGGAGACGTTCGATACCTTCAACCGTGTGGCGGCGGCGAGCGAGCGGCCCGTGTAGGCGCCTGCACCCTTGGCGGCCCACCAGCGCTTGCCCAGTGCCGGCGCGCTGACGACGCCGACCACCGGCTCGCCCTCATCGACGAGGGCGATCAGGGTGGCCCAGACCGGGACGCCGCGGACAAAGTTCTTCGTGCCGTCGATCGGGTCGATGATCCACCGGCGGGAACCGTGGCCCGAGCTGCCGAATTCTTCGCCCAGGACCGCGTCACGCGGACGTGACCGGGAGAGCTGGCCGCGGATGGCCTCTTCCGCGGACTTGTCGGCATCGGTGACGGGTGTGAGGTCGGGCTTCGTCTCGATCCGAAGGTCGAGCGCCTTGAAGCGGCTCATGGTCTGGGAATCGACCGAATCTGCCAGTACATGGGCAAGGCGCAGGTCATCGTTGTAGCTCGAAGCGGGTTGGCTCATGGTTCCAAACTACCGTCAAACCGGGCTGCCGGGCGGGAGGCCGCGGCACGGCGCCGCCGCCCCGTTGCCGGTCCGGCTAGGAGACGGTGCCCAGTTCCTTGGTTTCCTGCGCTTCCATCCGCGGGTCCGTGCCCAGCAGCCGGCGCAGGGACGCGAGCCTGGCCGGTCCCGAGGGCCCCGCGTGCCCGGCCGCAACCCACTTGTCGACCCCGCAGTTGACGGCGGTGGAGTCATGCTTGCAGCCGCGTTCGCAATCATCGGTGCCCGGTTCCAGGTCCGGGAAGGAACGCAGGATCCGGTCCGGGTCCACGTGGGCCAGGCCGAAGGACCGGATGCCGGGGGTGTCGATGATCCAGCTGCCGGCTGGGGCATCGTTGACTTTGAGCGCCAGCGCCGACGAGGACGTGTGGCGGCCGCGGCCTGTGACCGCGTTCACGCCTCCCGTGGCCCGCTCGGCCCCGGTCAGGGCGTTGACCATGGTGGACTTGCCGACGCCGGAATGGCCCAGCATCACGGTGACCTTGCCGTCGAGGTAGTCGCGCAGCTGGGATACCGCGTCCTTGTCGAGCCGGGCGGAGAGCCCGTCGTCGGAGCGGGCGTCGATGCCGGAAGCGGCGGAGTCGGCGGTCTTGGAGATGATGACGGGGAAGTCGAGGTGCTGGTAGTTGGACAGCAGCTCGGCGGGATCCTTGACGTCGGCCTTGGTGACGAGCAGCAGCGGCTCGATGCCGGCGTCGTACGCGGCGACCAGTGCGCGGTCGATGAAACCGGTCCGCGGCTCGGGGTTGGCGGCGGCGACCACCACCACCAGCTGGTCGGCGTTGGCCACGACGGCACGTTCGATCGGGTCTGTGTCGTCGGCGCTGCGGCGCAGCAGCGTCCTGCGGTCCTGGATCTTGACCAGCCGCGCCAGGGTGTCGGGCTCGCCGGTGACGTCCCCGACGAGGGAGACGAAGTCGCCGGCAACCACCGGGTTGCGGCGCAGCTCCCGGGCCCGGGCCGCGATGATCTTGCGTTCGTCCGCGGTCCCCTCGCCGACGACGGCGGTGTAGCGGCCGCGGTCAACGGTGATGATGCGTCCGGTGACGGCGTCGTCGTAGCTGGGCCGGTCCTTGGTGCGGGGCCGTGTGCCTTTCTTGTTCGGCCGGATCCGGACGTCGGACTCGTCCCAGGAATCAGTGCTGCGTGCCACCGGCGGTGTCCTCATCTGCGGCGGGTCCCTGGGCCAGCATCGCTTCCCAGAGTTGCGGGAAATCGGGCATGGTCTTGGCCGTGGTTGCGATGTCCTCGACTTCCACGCCGGCTACGGCAAGGCCGAGGATGGCGCCGGCGGTTGCCATGCGGTGGTCGGCGTAGCTGTGCACCACACCGCCGTGCAGCGCGGCCGGGCGGATGATGAGGCCGTCGGGGGTTTCTTCGGCGTCGCCGCCGAGGCGGTTGATTTCGGCGACGAGGGCGGCGAGCCGGTCCGTTTCATGGCCGCGGAGGTGGGCGATGCCGCCCAGCCGTGAGGGGCCGGTGGCGAGGGCGCACAGCGCGGCTACGGTGGGGGCGAGTTCGCTGGTCTCGTCGAAGTCGCCGCCCTTGATCTCCGGCCCTCCGCTGACGGTCAGGGTGCCGCCGTCAACCGTCACCGTGGCGCCCATAGCGGTCAGGATTCCGCGCCAGAGATCACCCACCTGGGTGGTTTCCGCGGGCCAGTTCGGGATCCGCACGGTGCCGCCGGTGGCCAGGGCCGCCGCGAGGAAGGGTCCGGCGTTCGAGAGGTCCTGCTCGATCCGGACGTCGAAGGCGCGGATCGGGCCGGGGGAGACAACCCAGTGGTTCGGCACCGAGTCGTCGACCGCCACGCCCACGCCGCGCAGCACGGCCACGGTCATGTTGATGTGGTCCAGGCTCGGCACGGGCTTGCCGACGTGTTCGAGGTGGAGTCCCTCGGTGAAGCGCGCCCCGGCCAGCAGCAGGGCGGAGACGAACTGGGACGAAGCGCTGGCATCAATGACCAGGTGGCCGCCGCGCACCTCGCCCGAGCCGTGCACCGTGAACGGCAACGACGACGCCGGACCGCCGTCGGGCGCGGTGACTGCCACACCCAGGCCGGCGAGAGCCTCGATAATGGTGCCCATGGGGCGTTTGCGGGCATGCGGGTCGCCGTCGAAACGGGACTCACCGCGGCGCAGCGCGGCCACCGGCGGCACAAAGCGCATGACCGTGCCGGCCAGGCCGCAGTCGATCGCCGTGTCCGCCGCCGCGGCATCCATGCTGATCGGGACGATTTCCAGGTCGGGGCCGAAGGCGCCGTCGCCGGGCACTTCCGTGACGGTGGCCCCCAACTGCCGCAGGGCCTCAATCATCAGCGCGGAATCCCGGGAGTGCAGGGGAGCCCGCAGCCGGGAAGGTCCGTCCGCGAGGGCGGCGAGCACGAGGTACCGGTTGGTCAGGGACTTGGATCCGGGAACGGTGACAGTGGCATCGACCGGCCGTGCGGCGAAGGGGGCGGGCCAGTGCAGGCCGACGTCGGCTGCATGGGGACCGGCTGCATGGGCGCCGGCAGGGTGGGACGGGGCAGCTGCAGAGGGGGTGGTGCCAGTCATTACCGTCTTAGGCCCCGGCAGAGTGGTCTACGGCCTTGCGGACGACTTTGTCGGCCTTCTTCAGCTGCTTGTTGGTGGTCTTGCGGGCATCGGCGGCGAGGTGTCCGGCGCTCTTCTTGGCATCGGCGGCCAGGTGCCCGGCGCGCCAGGCCAGGCTGGGCTTGCCGGCGGTATCGACCGCGGCGAGGAGCACGCCGCCGGTGAGGGAGACGTTTTTCAGGAGCTGTTTGCGGCGGGCGTCGCGTGCTTCCTTCGAGGAGATGTCCGCGCTGCGCCATTCGACGTAGCCGTTCAGGAGCGAAATGACGGCGAGCAGGGTGGCCGCCAGCCGGGCGGACTTGCCGAGGGCGAAGCAGACGCCGGCACCGATCTGGGTGCCGCCGATCACGCGTGCCACGACTTTTTCATTTGGCTGGAACGGCAAGGCGTCGGCCGCACGCCGCAACAAGGGGGACAGCTGGGCCGCAGTGTCATCCGCGTTCTTGAGCTTGTCCATGCCGGCGAGGACGAAACTGGAGGCGAGCATGGGCCGGGCGAGAAAGCGGACAAACGACATGAATTTCCTCCTGGATGGACGAACAGCGGCTTCACTGCGGGAGAACCGGTTCTAGTCTTGCACTTTTGCGGAATATTTGCCCGCAGGACGTGGTTGTGAAAGGCAGATCCCAGCAGGCTAACGAAGGCGGAGATTTGACTCTGGTCAAAGACAGGGCGGAACCGGAAGCCGGTTCCGGGCAATCATGGACCCTCGCGCTTCCGTCGGTTCCGGGTGCCCGGCGGAAGGTGACAGTAGACTTGAACGCAATGAGCACCATGGACCCGGCCGTTGCGGCCATGCACGAGGTTGCCGGAAACGACGCCACGCCCACCAAGACACCTGATGCCGGCACGCCCGCCGCTTTGGAGACCGAGGTGGACGGGAAGCCCCTTGATGTCTCCACCGAGTCCGCGGAAGAGCGCCGGGTGCGCTTTGAGCGTGACGCCATGCAGTACGTGGACCAGCTGTATTCGGCGGCCATGAGGATGGCCCGGAACCCCTCCGACGCCGAGGACCTGGTCCAGGAGGCGTATACGAAGGCGTTTTCCGCGTTCCACCAGTACAAGCCCGGAACCAATCTGAAGGCCTGGCTGTACCGCATCCTCACCAACACGTACATCAACCTGTACCGGAAGCGTCAGCGCGAGCCGCTGCAGTCGAATTCGGACACCATTGAGGACTGGCAGCTGGCCCGCGCCGAGTCGCATACGTCCTCGGGACTGCGTTCGGCGGAGGCTGAGGCCCTGGACCACCTGCCCGACTCGGATGTGAAGCGCGCCCTCCAGTCGATTCCGGAGGAATTCCGGCTGGCCGTGTACTTCGCCGACGTCGAGGGTTTCGCGTACAAGGAAATTTCGGACATCATGAACACCCCCATCGGGACCGTCATGTCGCGGCTGCACCGCGGCCGGAAGATGCTGCGGGACATGCTGGCGGACTATGCCGCCGAACGAGGATTCAGGGCCGCCACCGAGTCAAGCGCCGCGGCCGACAGCAACAAACAGGAGAACAGGAAATGAGCGACTGCCAGGGACTGGGCGATTGCGATGACGCCCGGATGCAACGTATCTATGAATATCTGGATGGTGCGCTCACGCGTGCAGACATCGCAGAGATCAAGGACCACCTGGACAGTTGCCCGGAGTGCCTGGAGCAGTACGACCTCGAATGTGTCATCCGCGTGATGGTCAAGCGTTCGTGCACCGAAGCAGCTCCGGAAAACCTCAAGAACTCCATCCTGGACCGGATTCACTCGATCCGGACAGTAGAAGCCTGAGCCGGACAGTGGAAGCCTGAGCCGGACTGTGGAAGCCTGAACCGACATAAACGAATGACCCCGGAATCCGTGAGGATTCCGGGGTCATTCGTTTAAAGCTGTCATTCCAAGCTTTGCTTAGGCGTTGGGGCGCTTACCGTGGTTCGCGCCGCCACGCTTACGGTCACGACGTTTACGTGCACGTTTGCTCATAGCTGGCCTCCTTAATCTTGGTACTCAAAAGAGCTGCCCTCAAGTCTCCCACATCGCGGCACCCGCCGCGAACCGGGGGCCCGTGCTACGGGCCGCGGCCGGTCCGGGCGCGGCCTCAGCCCTCCAACGAATTTCGGATCGAGATCCGGGCCTGGTCCAGCACGGTCCTGACCGTTTCGAGCGTGACGGCGGTAACCGGGCGGCTCCCGGCATGGCGCCGCAGTTCCACCCGCATGTCGTCGCGGAACGCCTGCACCAGCATTTCCGCCTCCTTCAGCCGCCGTTCGCCTTCCGGGGAGTACCTCGGGCTTCCCGCGCCGCCGGCAGTGCCCGTCCCGCCGGCAGAACCGGCGGCGCGGGCCGAGGTCCGGGCCGCCTCCGCCGTGGCCGCAAGGTCGGCCCGGAGGCCGCGCATGTTGACGCGGATGTCCTGGCGCAGGTTGTCGGCAAGCCGGCGGACCGACGCCGAGATGTCGTTCTCGACGCCGGCGAGTTCGTCCCGCCGGCGGTTCAGTTCCGTGAGGCCGGCCGGAGTGATGCTGTAGTTGGTGCGGCGGCCTTCCGTGCGGGTGGCGACGAGCCCTTCCTCTTCAAGCTTGCCCAGGCGCGGGTAGATGGTTCCGGCACTGGGGGAGTACGTGCCGCCGAAACGCTCGCTGAGCGCCTTGATCAGCTCGTAGCCGTGCTTGGGGCCCGATTCGAGCAGGGCGAGCAGGTACAGCCGCAGCGCCCCATGGGCGAAGACGGGAGGCATCAGATGGCCGTTTCGGTGTCCGGGCTGGGCTGGCCGTGGAAGAGCGAGGTTTTTCCCGAGACCGAGTTGGTCCGGACCAGCATCAGCTTGGCGTCCGGTCCCGCAATGGTCTGCACCGTGCCGCCGGGCTGGACGTACCTCGTGTCATCGATGACCACCGCGCCGCTGGCGGACTTGGCCACGATGTCCACCCCGACGTCGTGCGGCAGCCGGATGGTGACGTCGCCGGAGACCGAATTGGCGCCAAAGTCATGGGTGAAGCCGTGCAGGTCGAAGTTCAGGTCGCCGCTGACGGTGTTCGCCCGGATGTTGCTGAATTCGCCCGAGGCCGTCACCTCGCCGGAGACGCTCTTGGCGGTCAGGACGCCGCGGTGGTTGCGGGCAATCACCTCGCCGCTGACCGTGTTGACGGACAGGTTCCCGGCGGTGCCGTCGGCCAGCACGGACCCCGAGACGGTGTTGAGCCGGGTGTGGCCGCTGAGCCCGGAAACCATGCCGTCGCCGCTCACCGTCCCGGCCTCGACCTCGACGCCGGCCGGCAGGGCGATGCTGATGACCACCGAGTTGCTGCTGCCGTTGTTGACGGTGCTCATCAGGTTCTTGAACCAGCCCTGCGGGCCGTGCAGCTGGTGGCGGACTTCCAGGCGGCCGTTGACGATCGAAACCGACAGCGGATCGCCTTCGATTTCCGAGACCTCGATCCTGGCAACGTCCTCGTCATGGGTGACGATGTCGAAGCGGCCGCGGACAATCCCGAGTTTGAGGGAGTGGACGCCGTCGACGTCGATGGTCTGCGGGCCGGTCACGGTCCACGTGTTCTCTGACATGGTTCCTCCGGAAAGGCGAAAGGGGCTGGGCAACTAACGATATATCGCGACTATGAAGTCACGATATATCGCGCTTGCCGGCAGGTCAAGATATATCGCGAAATTCCCTGAAGGGGGTCCCGGCGCGGCCGGTTGCCTGCTCGCCCGCCTATTCCGGGGTGTCCAGGCCCAGCCACTGGAACCAGCCGCGGTGCAGCACGAGCCAGGCCATGAGGCCGTAGCCGGCCTGGCCGGGCGTGCCGCCGTTGGCCGCGAGGTCCTGGCGCCACTGCTCGTGGTTCAGCAGCGGTGAGAACGTGTCGACATAGAGGTGCTTCCGGCGCGTCGTGACGTCGGCGAAGGCGGTGTTGAGCTCGCCGAGCCTGCGGTTCTGTGCGGGGTCAAGCGTGGGCGGCGGGCCCACGACGAAGACCTCGATCTTGTTCTGCGAGGCGGAGTCCAGGATGTTGGCCAGGTTCAGGCGGCTGCGGGCCGTGGACAGGCCGAACTCAATGTCGCGTCCTGACAGGCCGATCACCAGGCGGTTTTCGTGGTGGTTGCCGAACCGTCGGCCCGACTCCTCGAGCCAGCGGGCTGCAAGGCCCTCGGTGCCCTCTTCGGGGCATGGCAGGGAGTAGCACTCCAGGGCGACGCTGTCCTGCGGCGTGCGGGCCAGGACCCGGCCCAGCCAGCCCAAGGCGCGCGGATCACCAAGCCCGGCCAACAGCTCGTCCCCAACGGCTGCGATCCGCAGCTTCCGATCTTCCACGACTACCTCTTCACTTCAACGCTGTCCATCAAGCTGACCACTAATAGTCCATTAAACAGAACCGCCCGGCCGGAGTGTTGTTGTTTCAGTCTCCGGCCGGGCAGTAATGCCGCTATTTACGAGCGAATGCCTGCTTGAGCAGGGAGTCCTGTTCTGCCGCGTGGCGCTTCATCGACCCTGCCGCGGTGGAGGCCGAGGCGGGGCGGGAGATGAGGCGGACCCGGCGGTCCAGGGCGTCCGGCAGGTTCAGGCCGATGAACGGCCACGGACCCTGGTTGGCCGGTTCATCCTGCGCCCAGACCACTTCGGCGTTCGGGTACTTGGCCAGCTCCGCGGCGATCTCGTCGGCCGGCAGCGGGTACAGCTGCTCGACGCGGACGATCGCCGTGGTCTTGTTCTCGGTCTTCTGCCGGGTGGACAGCAGATCGTAGTACAGGCGTCCGGAGACCAGCAGCACGCGTTCGACGGCGTCGGCCTGCAGCTGCGCGTGTTCCGGAATGACCGGGCGGAACGAGCCGGTGGTGAAGTCCTCCACGGAGGACGCGGCGGCCTTGAGGCGGAGCAGCTGCTTGGGCGTGAAGATGATGAGCGGCTTGCGCGGCCTGCTGTACGCCTGGCGGCGCAGCAGGTGGAAGTGCGAGGCCGACGTCGTGGGGTTGGCCACGATCATGTTCTCTTCGGCGCACATCTGCAGGAAGCGCTCGATGCGGGCGGAGGAATGGTCCGGGCCCTGGCCCTCGTAGCCGTGCGGCAGCATGAGAACCAGCGAGGACCGCTGGCCCCATTTCTGCTCGGCCGAGGAGATGAACTCATCGATGATGGTCTGCGCGCCGTTGACGAAGTCACCGAACTGCGCTTCCCAGAGCACCAACGCATCCGGGCGTTCCACCGAGTACCCGTATTCGAAGCCCATGGCGGCGTATTCGGAGAGCAGCGAATCGTAGATCCACAGCTTCGCCTGGTCATCCGAGAGGTGGGACAGCGGAAGCCACTCGTCGCCGTTGGCGCGGTCGTGGAAGACGGCGTGGCGCTGCACGAAGGTGCCGCGGCGCGAGTCCTGGCCGGCGAGCCGGACGGGGACGCCTTCCATGATGAGCGAACCGAACGCGGCCAGTTCACCGAAGCCCCAGTCGATGCCGCCTTCGCGGGACATCGCCTCACGCTTCTCCAGCAGCTGCTTGAGCTTGGCGTGGACGGTGAAGCCGTCCGGGATATCGGTGTGGGCCTTGCCGATGCGGGCCAGGGTCTCCGCGGAGATCGCGGTGGATACCGGCGCGCTGACGCCGGAATCGGACTGCTGGGCCATGGGGCGTTCCAGGTCCGACACCGCGGCTGAATCGGCCGTGATGATCGGGATCGGGGACGTCTGGGCCGCGTGGGTTTCCGCGAAGACGCGTTCCAGGCGTTCCTGGTAGTCCCGCAGCAGCTGCTCGGCTTCTTCCTCGGTGATGTCACCGCGGCCGATCAGCGATTCGGTGTACAGCTTGCGGACCGAGCGCTTGGCCTCGATCAGGTTGTACATCAGCGGCTGGGTCATCGAGGGGTCATCGCCCTCGTTGTGGCCGCGGCGGCGGTAGCAGACCATGTCGATGACAACGTCCTTGTGGAAACGCTGACGGAACTCGTAGGCAAGCTGCCCGATGCGGACCACGGCCTCCGGGTCGTCGCCGTTCACGTGGAACACCGGTGCCTGGATCATCTTGGCGACGTCCGTGGAGTACGTGGAGGAACGCGAGGACGACGGTGCGGTGGTGAAGCCGACCTGGTTGTTGACCACGATGTGGATGGTGCCGCCGGTGCGGTACCCGCGCAGCTGGGAGAGGTTGAGCGTTTCCGCGACCACGCCCTGGCCCGCGAAGGCGGCGTCGCCGTGCACCATGATCGGCAGCACGGGGAACGCCTCGCCCTGGTCCAGGCGGTCCTGCTTGGCACGGACGATTCCTTCGAGGACGGAATCGACGGCCTCGAGGTGGGACGGGTTCGCGGCGAGGTAGACCTTGGTCTCCTTGCCGTTGTCCGAGGTGAAGGTGCCCTCGGTGCCCAGGTGGTACTTGACGTCACCGGAGCCCTGCACGGAGCGCGGGTCCTGGGTGCCTTCGAATTCGCGGAAGACCTGCGCGTAGGTCTTGCCCGCGATATTGGTCAGCACGTTGAGCCGGCCGCGGTGGGCCATGCCGATCGCCACTTCGTCGAGTTCGTCGTCGGCGGCGTCGGAGATGATCGCGTCCAGCAGCGGGATCAGGGACTCGCCGCCCTCGAGCGAGAAGCGCTTCTGGCCGACGAACTTCGTCTGCAGGAAGGTCTCGAAGGCCTCGGCGGCGTTGAGCTTGGAGACGATGCGCAGCTGCTCGTCGCGGCTCGGCTTCGAGTACGGGTGCTCCAGCTGGTCCTGGAACCACTTGCGCTCGGCCGGGTCCTGGATGTGCATGTATTCGATGCCGGCGGTGCGGCAGTAGGCATCACGGAGGACGCCGAGGATGTCGCGGAACTTGAGCATCGGCCTGCCGCCGAAGCCGCCGGTGGGCCACTCGCGGTCCAGGTCCCACAGGGTCAGGCCGTAGGTCAGGACATCGAGGTCCGGGTGCTTGCGCTGGACGTACTCGAGCGGATCGGTGTCCGCCATGAGGTGGCCGCGCACGCGGTAGGCGTGGATCAGCTGCTGGATCCGGGCGACCTTGTTGATCTCGTCGGCCGGGTCCACCTGCAGGTCGGGGCTCCAGCGCACGGGCTCGTAGGGGATACGCAGGGACTCGAAGATCTCGTCGTAGAAGTTCTGCGCGCCCAGCAGCAGCTGGTGCACGAGCTTGAGGAACTCGCCGCTGCCGGCACCCTGGATGACGCGGTGGTCATAGGTGGAGGTCAGCGTGAGGACCTTGCTGATCGCGTTCTGCGCGATGATCTTCTCGCTGGCACCCTGGAACTCGGCCGGGTAGTCCAGTGCGCCGACGCCGATGATGGCGGCCTGGCCCTTGGACAGGCGCGGGACCGAGTGGACGGTGCCGATGCCGCCGGGGTTGGTCAGGGACACGGTGGTGCCGGAGTGGTCGTCCGCGGTCAGCTTGCCGTTGCGGGCACGCTTGATCAGGTCCTCGTAGGTGTGCCAGAACTCGGAGAAGTTGAGGGTCTCCGCCTTCTTGATGTTCGGGACCATGAGCAGGCGGGTGCCGTCGGGCTTGGGCATGTCGATCGCGATGCCGAAGTTCACGTGCGCGGGCTGGACAGCCACCGGCTTGCCGTCGATCTCGTCGTAGTAGACGTTCATCGACGGGAACTGGGACAGGGCGCGGATGACGGCGTAGCCGATCAGGTGCGTGAAGGAGACCTTGCCGCCGCGGGCGCGGGCCAGGTTGGAGTTAATGACCACGCGGTTGTCGATCAGGAGCTTCGCCGGGATGGCGCGCACGCTCGTGGCGGTCGGCACTTCCAGGCTGGTGACCATGTTCGAGGCGATCGCCTTGGCCGGGCCGCGCAGGACCGAGACGACGTCTTCTTCGGGAGCCGTCGGGGCCTTGAGGTTCTTGGGCAGCTGCGCCGGGATCGGCGCGGTGCCGGGGCCGGCGTCGGAAGTCTTGGAGCCGTCCCGGGCGACGGTGGCCGGGGCTTTCTTGGCGGCGGGCGCAGCCGGTGCGGGCGCAGCCGGTGCGGGCGCAGCCGTGGCGGCGGGGGCTGCGGGCGCAGGTGCAGCCGGAGCGGCGGCGGGCGCTACAACGGGAAGTTCACGGGTGGCAGGATGCACAGCTGTCGCGGTGCCGGACGTTCCGTTGGCGGGAGAGGCGTCACTAGCTTTGAAGGATTCGAACAGGGGCCACCACTTGGAGTCGACCGTGTTCTTGTCCTGCTGGTAACGCTCATACAGTTCGTCAACGAGCCACTCGTTTCCGCCAAATTCCTCTGGTAGACGGTGGCTAGGCTGCTCTGGCACTTGAAATACGCCTCTTCCGTGAGTTTGATTCCCTCTGGCTTCCACGGTGCCTCGGCACAACGATTGAGCCAGTCTCTGCGTCCAGTGAACCCAGACCCATGCCAGTCTAGTGAGGATTCTTGCCAAACCGCCAATAAGCGTGACCCAAATCATGATCCGCCCCGGCAGCCGCCGAATTGCGGTGAAGAAGAGTTGCAGAATCGGCCCCGGATGCGGCCCTCATGCGGTGCCCTGCGCGAGGCCGGACGCGGTGCTGGCCCCGGCGCCGGAGGCGGTGCCGGCCCCGCCGGAAACCCACCTAGAATGCAGTGAGAACCCGTTTGTCGCCGACGGTGCCAGCTGCGGGTGCCAGCAAAGGAGCAGCAGTGCGTTTCCTGAATGAGCCCACCACCGATCTGACCTACTCGGACCTCTTCCTGGTCCCGTCCCGGTCCGATGTCACCTCCCGCCTGGATGTCGACCTCGCGGCCGACGACGGGACCGGCTCCGCGATCCCGCTGGTGGCGGCGAACATGACGGCGGTCACGGGGAAGCGGATGGCTGAGACCATGGCCCGCCGCGGCGGCCTTGGAGTCCTGCCGCAGGACGTCCCGCTCGACGTCATCCGTGACGTCACGGCCTGGATCAAGGGACGCCACCCGGTCCTGGAAACCCCCGTCACGCTCGCGCCCACGGACACCGTCATTGATGCCCTCCACCTGATGGGCAAGCGGCCGCACGGGGCCGTTGTGGTGGTGGACGACTCCGGCGCGGTCACCGGTGTTGTCCGGGCCACCGACTGCGAGGGCCAGGACCGTTTCGCGTCCCTGGCCTCCGTCATCCGCCACCAGCCGCTGGTGCTCGACGCCGGACCGCTCGCCGGCGGATTGTTTGGGGGCGGGTCGGCGGCCGATGCTGCGCAGGCCCTCCGCCGCGCCTTTGAAGCGATGGACGCCGCCGGAACCGACTACGCACCGGTGCATCAGGACGGGGTCCTGGCTGGCGTGCTCACCCGTAAGGGCGCCCTGCGCTCCACGCTCTACCGGCCGTCCCTGGACGACGAGGGCAGGCTGAAGGTCGCTGCCGCCGTCGGAATCAACGGTGACGTGGCCGGGCGGGCCGCCGAATTGCTGTCGGCCGGCGTCAACGTGCTGGTCCTCGACACCGCGCACGGGCACCAGCAGAAAATGTTCGACGCCCTCGCCGCCGTGAAGGGTCTCAACCCCGGCGTGCCGGTAGTCGCCGGCAACGTCGTCACCGGCGAGGCAACGCGTGAGCTCATCGAGGCCGGGGCGGACATCGTCAAGGTCGGCGTGGGTCCGGGCGCCATGTGCACCACGCGCATGATGACGGCCGTGGGCCGCCCGCAGTTCAGCGCCGTCCTGGAATGTTCCGCCGCGGCCCGGGAAGCCGGCGGCCGGGTGTGGGCCGACGGCGGGGTCCGCTACCCGCGCGACGTCGCCCTGGCCCTGGCCGCCGGGGCCAGCCAGGTCATGATCGGCTCCTGGTTTGCCGGTACGCACGAGAGCCCCGGGGACCTGCAGCTCGACGCCTCGGGCCGGCAGTACAAGGAGAGCTTCGGCATGGCGTCCGCCCGGGCGGTGCAGAACCGCAACCAACGCGAGGGCGCCTTCGAAAAGGACCGCAAGGCCCTCTTCGAGGAAGGCATCTCCACCTCCCGCATGTACGTCGACGCGGCCCGGCCCGGCGTCGAGGACCTGCTGGACATGATCACCGCGGGCCTGCGCAGTTCCATGAGCTACGCCGGCGCTGCCGATCTCGCCGCTTTCCGGGAACGCGCCGTGGCAGGCATCCAGTCCGCGGCCGGGTACGAGGAGGGCCGGCCCGTCCCGCAGAGCTGGTGAATCCGGCGCGGCCGGGGACGCGGGCGGTCGGGGGCTGGCGGCGGTTGCTCCTGTAGACTGAACTTCTTATGGACAGTAAATCTAGGTGCCGGCCTGGGGGCTGTCAGCGGAGTACGGAAACCGTGCCCGCCCAGTCCACCCGCAGAGCCGGCAAACCCCGTTCACGTGCCCATCATTCTCCGGCCGCACGCCATTCCGGAGCTTTCCAGGAAACAGGGTCGGCCGCCGCCGACCATCCTCCGCCAGGCCGGGCCTTCCCGCATTTGCGTCCCCTGACGCGTCACGTGCCATGCGCTGCTGCGGAAGCAGGCCGCTGACATGGAATGGCTACTCCTCGCAGCAGGCCTCCTGCTCATCCTCGGCACCGGCTTCTTTGTCGCCGTGGAATTTTCCCTGGTCGCCCTGGACCAGGCCACCGTGCAGCGCGCCGTTGACACCGGCGACACCGCCGCCGAGCCGTTGCTCAGATGTCTCAAGTCACTCTCCACCCAGCTTTCCAGCTGCCAGCTGGGCATCACCATGACCACGCTGCTGACCGGGTATGTCATGGAACCGTCCGTGGGCAAGCTGCTCGAAGGCCCCCTCACCGCGCTCGGTGTCCCGCCGGCGGCGGCTGCCTCGCTGTCCCTGGTCCTGGCAATGGCGGTGGCCACCCTGCTCTCCATGGTGATCGGCGAACTGGTGCCCAAGAACATGGCCATCGCGCTGTCCTTCCCGATCGGCAAGGCCGTCGCCCGGCCCCAGCTGGTGTTCACCGCTATCTTCAAGCCCGCCATCGTGGTGCTCAACGGCTTCTCCAATAAGGTCCTCAACGTCTTCGGCCTGGAGGCCAAGGAGGAAATCTCCGGCGCCCGCACCCCGGCCGAGCTGGCCTCGCTGGTGCGCCGCTCCGCGGCCATGGGCACCCTCGACGCCGGAACGGCCAACTTCATCGCCCGAACCCTGAAGTTCTCCGGGCGGACCGCCGCGGACGTCATGACCCCCCGCATCCGCGTGGAGACCATCGACGCCGACCAGCCGGTCTCGGATATCGTCGAGGCCGCCAAGCGCACCGGATATTCCCGGTTCCCCGTGATCGGCGAGTCCTCCGATGACATCCGCGGCGTGGTCCACATCAAGAAGGCCATTGCCGTGCCCGCGGACCGCCGCGCCAAGCTGCAAGCGGGGGCCATCATGACCGACGTGCTCCGGGTCCCCGAAACCATCCACCTGGACGCCCTCCTCGCCGAACTGCGCGAGGGCAACCTGCAACTGGCCGTAGTCCTGGATGAATACGGTGGAACCGCCGGCATCACCACGCTGGAGGACCTCGTGGAGGAAATCGTCGGGGAAGTGGCCGATGAGCATGACAAGGTCCGGCCCGGCCTGCTCCAAAGCGCCTCCGGGGACTGGTACTTCCCGGGCCTGCTCCGGCCCGATGAACTCTCCGAACAGATCCCGGGCCTGACCGTGCCCGACGAGGCTGCCTACGAAACGGTGGGAGGCTACGTCATGAGCCAGCTCGGCCGCATCGCGGCAGTCGGCGACACGGTCGACGTCGTCGGCGGGACACTCAGCGTGACCCGCATGGACGGCCGCCGGATCGACCGGATCTGTTTCCGGCCCATCCGCGTGTCCGGCGACGGCCAGCCCGCCAACCAGGCAGGTGCCGCATGAGCGACTGGGCAGGAATCCTCTGGCTTGCGTTCCTCCTGGTGGGCAACGCCTTCTTCGTGGCCGCCGAATTCGCCGTCATGTCGGCCCGCCGCAGCCAGATCGAGCCGCTGGCCGAGGCAGGTTCCAAGCGCGCCCAGACCACACTGCGGGCGATGGAAAACGTTTCCCTCATGCTCGCCTGCGCCCAGCTCGGCATCACCGTCTGCTCGCTGCTGATCCTGCAGGTGGCCGAGCCCGCGATCCACCACCTCCTGGCCGTGCCGCTGGAAGCGGTGGGCGTCCCCGAGGAGGTCGCGAACATTGTGGCCTTCGCCGTCGCCCTGCTGTTGGTGACGTTCCTGCACGTCACGTTCGGCGAAATGGTGCCCAAGAACATCTCCGTGTCCGTCGCGGACAAGGCGGCGCTGCTGCTGGCGCCGCCGCTGATGTTCATCGGGCGGCTCGTCAAGCCCGTCATTGCGGCGCTTAACTGGTCCGCGAACCACATCCTGAAGCTGATGCGGATTGAGCCGAAGGACGAGGTGACCTCCACCTTCACCCTTGAAGAAGTGCAGTCGATCGTGCAGGAATCCACCCGCCACGGACTCGTGGACGACGACGCCGGACTCATCACCGGAGCGCTCGAGTTCTCCGAACACACCGCGTCCCGTGTGATGGTTCCGCTGGGCAAGCTCGTCATGCTCAAGGCGGCCACCACGCCGGTCGAATTCGAAAAGGCAGTGAGCCGGACCGGGTTCTCGCGCTTCCCGATGCTCGACGACGACGGCATGCTGGCCGGCTACCTCCACATCAAGGACGTGCTGTCCATCCCGGACGCCGGGTACCACCAGCCGATTGCGGAAAGCCGCATCCGGTCGCTGGCGAACCTCGCCATGGACGACGAAATCGAGCAGGCCATGTCCGTCATGCAGCGCACGGGTTCGCACCTGGCCCGCGTGATCGGACCCGACGGGCTGACCCAGGGCGTGCTGTTCCTCGAAGACGTGATCGAGCAGCTCGTCGGCGAAATCCGGGACGCGACGCAGGCCACGGGCTACCGCAGGCTGGGCCAGGACCAGTAAGGGACAGCCCAATAACGGGCAGCCCGGTAAGTGGCAGCCCAGCAGCGGACGGGGCAGCTACGGCCGGGCATTGGCGGGGCACGCCGTGTATCCCTAAATAGGAATGATTCCTATTTAGGGATACACTCGGGCTGTTGCTATTGCTCCTGATTCTCAATAACAGATCCGAGGTTTTCCGTGCGTCGTCCCGCTGCCCGAGTCCTGCTGGCTGGTCTTGCCGGCCTGGGCCTCCTGCTCACCGCGTGCAGTCCGACGTCCGGCAGCCCGCGGGGGACCGCGGGGGACGGCGTGGTCAACGTCGTCGCATCCACCAGCGTGTACGGCGACATTGTCTCCAGCATCGGCGGCGACAAGGTCCGGGTCAGCTCGATCATCAACCGCACCAGCCAGGACCCGCACTCCTACGAGGCCACCACGCAGGACAAGCTGGCCGTCTCCAAGGCCGAGCTGGTGGTGGAGAACGGCGGGGGATACGACGCCTTCATGGACACGCTGGCGACCGACACCGGACTGGACCGCGGCAGCGTCATCAGCGCCGTGGACGTTTCAGGCCTTGTCTCCGAAAGCGCTGCCAGCGAAAGCCCGGCAGCGGCGAGCCCCGACTCCGCCGGCCACACCCACGGGTCCACGGGGCTGAACGAACACGTCTGGTACAGCCTGCCTGCCATGTCCCGCCTCGCGGACGCCGTCGCCGGGAAGCTGGGCTCGCTGGAGCCGGCCTCGGCGCAGACGTTCCGGAGCAACGCGGCGGCATTCAAGGACTCGCTCGGCGGCCTGGAAACGAAGCTCGCCGCCATCAAGTCCTCGGCGGGCCACGCGCCCGTGGCCGTCACCGAGCCCGTACCGCTGTACCTGCTCGAGGACGCCGGACTGGAGAACGAAACCCCGGCCGAGTACACGGCGGCGATCGAGGAGGACGCCGACGTCCCGCCCGCCGTGCTCAAGACCACCGTCGATCTCGTGGCATCCCGGGGCGTAAGGCTGCTGGCCTACAATACTCAGACCGAGGGACCGCAGACGGCTGCGGTGAAAAAAGCCGCCGAGAACGCAGGCGTCCCGGTCGTGAACTTCAGCGAGACCCTCCCGGACGGCCAGTCCTACCTGCAGTGGATGACTGGAAACGTGGAGAGCATCGGCAAGGCCCTAGGATGATCGCAACAGCGGGAGCAGCCATCTCCGCGGAAAATCGAGGAAACCCCTTTTGACACCGGTAGTGAGCCTGCGCGGCGCCTCCCTGGCGTTCGGCCAACGGACTCTCTGGGAGGGCCTGGACCTGGACATCAACCCGGGTGAATTCTTTGCTGTGCTCGGGCCCAACGGCAGCGGCAAGACCACCTTCCTGAAGGTCCTGCTGGGACTGCAGGAACTGAGCACAGGAACGGCCGTGCTCGACGGCCACCCCGTTGAGCGGGGAAGCCGCCGGATCGGCTACGTGCCCCAGCAGAAATCATTCGACCCCGATACGCCCCTGCGCGCCCGCGACCTCGTGGCCCTCGGCGTCGACGGCCACCGCTGGGGCATCCGCCTCGGCGGCGCCAAGGTGAACCGTAAAGTCGATGAACTCCTGGAGCTTGTGGGCGCCACCGATTACGCCAAGGTGCCGGTGGGGCAGCTTTCCGGCGGTGAGCAGCAGCGCCTCCGCGTGGCGCAGGCCCTCGCGACCGATCCCAAGGTGCTGCTGTGCGACGAGCCGCTGCTCTCCCTTGACCTTCAGCACCAGCAGGGCGTCAGCGCGCTGATCAACAGGCAATGCCGCGACGCGGACAGCGCCGTGGTGTTCGTGACCCACGAGATCAACCCGATCATGGACTACGTGGACCGGGTCCTGTACCTGGCCGGCGGAAAGTTCCGGGTGGGCACACCCGCGGAGGTCATGACCACCGAGGTGCTCTCCGAATTGTATGACAGCCGTGTTGAGGTCATCCAGGCCAACGGCCGGCTGATCGTCGTCGGGCTGCCGGATGCCGCGACGCACCACCATCTGGACGCGCACTCAGTCGCGGGCGAGGTGGGCTAAATGGATCTGGGCGACCTGCTGCACTCAATCTTCAACTTCGAAAACTACGGCGAGCTGCTGGTCCTGGTGCAGAACTCCATCTGGGCCGGCGCCGTCCTCGGGCTGCTCGGCGGAATCATGGGCACCTTCGTGATGAAACGCGACCTCGCCTTCGCCGTCCACGGAATCTCGGAACTCTCCTTTGCCGGCGCGGCGTTCGCACTGCTGATCGGCGCCGACATCATCCTCGGCTCGCTGGCGGGATCCGTGCTGGCAGCCCTGGTGCTCGGCGTGATGGGGGTCCGCGCACGGGACAAGAACTCGATCATCGGCGTCATCATGCCCTTCGGGCTTGGCCTGGGCATCCTTTTCCTGTCCCTGTACGAGGGCCGGGCGGCCAACAAGTTCGGCCTGCTCACCGGGCAGATCGTGTCGGTCGGGACCGTCCAGCTGCAGGTCCTGGCGGTCGCCGCCGTCGTGGTGATGCTGGCGTTGGCCGCCATCTGGCGGCCGTTGACCTTTGCCAGTGTCGACCCCGACGTCGCCAGCGCCCGCGGCGTCCCGGTGCGGGCCCTGGCCCTTGGGTTCATGGTGCTGCTGGGCATCAGCGTGGCGCTGTCCATTCAGATTGTCGGCGCCCTGCTGGTGCTGGCCCTCCTGATCACGCCCGCGGCGGCGGCGATGCGCGTCACGTCCTCGCCCCGGCTGGTGGTCACGCTGAGCATCGTTTTCGCGATGACGGCGACCGTCGGAGGCATCCTGCTGGCCCTCGGCGGCCGGCTGCCGATCAGCCCCTATGTGACCACGTTGTCCTTCCTGATCTACGTGGCCTGCCGGATGATCGGCAGTGCCCGGGCCAGGCGGGGGCTCAACGGGCGGGTGGTGCGGAGCGCGGGAGCTGTGGCTTAAACGCTCTCACGCCTTTGCAGCGGAATTTCCCCAGGTTTGCCGCCGGCCGCCGGCGGGTCCCTGCGCCCCGCCGGTGATTTCCGGGGTCACGAGGTCAAAGGTGGGGAATTTCAGCAGCTCCGGCTATTCGCCGGGTTGACTGGCTGTGCATTCTGGGCACAGGCCGAAGATTTCCACGGTGTGCTCCACCGCGGTGAAGCCGTGCTCATTCGCGATCCGCGCGGCCCAGGCCTCGACCGCCGGTGCTTCCACTTCCACGGCCTTGCCGCAGTTCCGGCACAGCAGGTGATGGTGGTGCCCGGTGACGGCGCAGCGCCGGTACACCGCTTCGCCGTCGGCGTTGCGCAGGACATCCACCAGCCCGTCGTCGGCGAGGGACTGCAGGATCCGGTAGGAGGTCGCGAGGGACACCGCGGTGCCGCGCTCCTGGAGGATGCGGTGCAGTTCCTGGGTGCTGACGAAGTCCGCCAGGTCGTCCAAGGCGGCACTGACGGCGAGGCGCTGCTTGGTGACGCGCTGTTCCTTGCCCTGCACGGGTGCCGAGGCCGGAGTCCGGCTGCTGCCGGTGGTAGCGCCTTGGGACATCGTGGAACTCGCTTCGTCAAAGAATTCGCGGGTGGGACTCGCTGAGGGTGGCAATGTCCAAGATTACCAGCGCCCAAGATTGCCGGCACCGCTCCGTGGACACTGTGACGGCTGGTGCCTAGGCTGGCCGGATGAAGCTGACCAAATTTACTCACGCCTGTGTCCGCCTCGAACAGGACGGCCGGGTGCTGGTGTTTGACCCGGGCACCTTTTCGGAGACGGACCAGGCCCTGGCCGGAGCACATGCTGTGCTCATTACCCACGAGCACGCGGACCATGTAGACGTCGACGCCGTCGCCGCGGCGTTGCAGTCGAACACCACCCTTGAGCTTTTCGCCCCGGAGGCCGTGGCCGCGACGCTCCGCGGCAAGGCGCCCGACGCCGGAAGCCGCATCCATGCGGCGGGCGCGGGCGAGGAATTTGAAACGTCGGGCTTCGCCATCAGGACATTTGGCGGCCAGCACGCCCTCATCCATCCGCAGATCCCCGTGGTGGCCAACGTCGGCTACCTCGTCGATGGCAATGTCTACCACCCGGGGGATTCCTTCGCGATCCCCGACGGCGTCGACGTCAAGACGCTGCTTGTACCCATCCACGCCCCGTGGAACAAGGTGGGCGAAGTGGTGGATTTTGTCATCGGTGTCCGCGCACCACAGGCCTTCCCGATCCACGACGCGCTCCTGAACGAGCTGGGCCGCGGGTTGGTGGAGGGGCACGTGACCCGGATCGGCGCCAAGTACGGCACCGAGTACCGGCACCTCTCCAGCGGCGATACAGCGGAGGTTTAGCCTCCGCGGGCGCCTTGGCGGGGCTTAGACCGGCGTGCTGGCCGGCTGGCTTAGGCCGGCCAGGCGCCGGTCCGGAAGAACTCGCGCAGCACGTCCTCATGGGGTTCGGGATCCAGGCCGTGGGTCTCCAGCCACTCCGGGTTGTAGTAATTTCCGGCGTAGCGGTCCCCGGCGTCGCACATCAGGGTCACAACACTGCCCCGGCGGCCCTCCGCGATCATCCCGGCGATGAGCTGCCACGCACCCCAGAGGTTGGTCCCGGTGGACGGACCCGCGTGCAGACCGGCGTGGTCCCTCAGATGCCGCATGGCCGCCACCGACGCGGCGTCGGGAACCTGGATCATGTGGTCGATCACGGCGGGCACAAAACTCGGTTCCATCCGCGGCCGGCCGATGCCCTCGATGCGGGAGGGCAATCCCGCCGCGGGTGCGGCAGCTGCCCCGGCAGTGACAGTCCCGCCTCCGGCGGGGGTCCCGCCGTCGGGCCGGCTGTTCCGCCAGCCCGGATAGAACGCGGAATTTTCCGGGTCGACGACGGCGAGGCCCGTCTCGTAGCGGTGGTACCGCAGGTACCGGCCAATCGTGGCGCTGGTCCCTCCAGTGCCGGCCCCGACCACCACCCAGCGGGGGACCGGGTGCTCCTCCATCGCCAGCTGGCCGAAGATCGATTCGGCGATGTTGTTGTTCCCGCGCCAGTCCGTGGCCCGTTCGGCGTACGTGAATTGGTCCATGTAGTGTCCGCCTGTGCTGCTGGCCAGATCCGCGGCGGCCTCGTAGACCTCGGAGGCGTGGTCCACCAGATGGCAGGAGCCGCCGAACTGTTCGATCAGGGCGATTTTCTCGCGGCTGGTGGTCCGGGTCATCACGGCGATGAAGGGCAGTCCCAGCAGCTGCGCAAAATAGGCTTCGGAGACGGCGGTGCTGCCGCTGGATGCCTCCACGATCGTGGTGCCTTCCCGGATCCAGCCGTTGACGAGGCCGAAGAGGAACAGGGACCGCGCCAGACGGTGCTTGAGGCTGCCGGTGCGGTGGGTGGATTCGTCTTTCAGGTACAGCTGCACGCCCCAGTGCTCCGGGAGCGGCACCGAATACAGGTGGGTGTCGGCAGAGCGGTTGTTTTCGGCGTTGATCCGGCGGACGGCCTCGTCGGCCCAGGCCCGGTCCTGCAGGTGCGCGGTGTTCACCGCTACAGCCTACCGGGGGTGGCGGGACGCCAAAGATAGAGTGGGGAAATGGACACCCTTCTCGATGCTGCTGCCCTCAAGGACCGGATGGACTGCGCCGGCGCAGCAGGCCAGCGCACAGTACTCCTCGACGTTCGCTGGGCGCTGGGTGATCCCCACGGTCACGACCACTACCTGCGCGGACACATCCCCGGGGCCGTCTTCGTGGATCTCGCCACTGAACTTGCCGGACCGGCGGAACCGGAACGCGGCAGGCATCCGTTGCCGCCGTCGGAGCAGTTCCAGGCGTCCGCGCGCCGCTGGGGCATCAACGACGGCGATGCGGTCGTAGCGTACGACGACAGCGGCAACATGGCTGCGGCCCGGCTGTGGTGGATGCTGCGCAACGCCGGCTTTAGTTCTGTGTACCTGCTCGACGGCGGCCTGGCCGCGTGGCGGGCTGCCGGGTTCGAGCTGGCAGCCGGACCCGAACAGCCGGCACCCGGAAACGTCACCCTGTCCGACGGCGCCATGCCCGCGATCGACGCCGGACAAGCCGCTAGTTGGGGCCGGCGGGGGCTGCTGTTGGACGCCCGGGCGGGGGAGCGGTACCGCGGAGAAATCGAACCCGTAGATCCCCGCGCCGGCCATATTCCGGGGGCCGTCAGTGCCCCTACTACCGGGAACCTGCGCGCTGACGGGCGCTTCCTTGCCCCGGCGGAGCTGCGGGAGCGCTTCGAACAGCTCGGTTACCGGGACGGCGTCCCGACTGCCGTGTACTGCGGATCCGGGGTGACGGCGGCCCATGAAATCGCCGCCCTCGAGATTGCCGGCTTTTCCGCCGCCCTCTATCCGGGGTCCTTTTCGGAGTGGTGCCACGGTCCCGCGAACGATGTTGTCACCGGGCCGGAACCGTACGGCGAGGACGCGGCTTCACACTAAGGGCCAGCACGAGGACCGGAAGGCCCGCGCAGGCTGCCCAGAGCGCCTCCAGTTCCTCCTGGGGCAGTCAATGATTCCTAGGCTGCGGCTGCCACTTTGGGCCTTTCGCGCCTGAGCGTTTTGGCTTGGTGACGGAGCTGGCGCCGGTGGCGGGAGCCCGGCTGGTCTGTGGCTGGTGGGCGAAGCGGAGTTCCCGGCAGGGGTGGCGCGGTGGAACGGTAGGTGTGGCCGGTGGGGGTGGTGAGTTCGAGCGTGTGGCGGGGGCCGGGTGCGGGGCGTGCTTTCCAGCCGGGGGTTTCTTTGGTGTGG
>Ga0207691_10000850_pt1 | contig 30266 bp, 21 predicted proteins | sample KBSM13metaG_FD_184327 | JGI IMG/M metagenome (GOLD analysis project Ga0207691, IMG submission 184327) | Miscanthus rhizosphere microbial communities from Kellogg Biological Station, Michigan, USA - KBS M1-3 metaG (SPAdes) (version 2) | ecosystem: Host-associated > Plants > Roots > Rhizosphere >...
GAGTACTTCACAGAAGATCCCTCGCTGCGCTCGGGATGACATTACGCTGGCGCTCGGGATGACATTACGCTGGCGCTCGGGATGACATTACGCTGGCGCTCGCGACGACACCAATGCAAAACCGCCGGCGACTTCGTGTCGCCGGCGGTTTTGCATGAAGCCTTACCGACCAGAACGTTAGGCGACCCGGTCGATACAGGTCGTTGCCGACGACGGCAGGTTCGGGTTGTTCTGCTCCGCCTGCGGGACCGGAAGCGTGACGTCGCCACCGTAGTTCCCGCCCTTGTGCCAGCCACCCGTCGGGAAGACCGAGTTCGCGGCACGGCCGTACTGGCGGATGAGGCGCCGCAGGTCACCGGTGCGGTGACCGGTGGAGAACATCCAGAACGCCCGTTCACGGAAGATCTGGTCGACGCGAGCGGCGTCGGTTCCGGGATCGGTGAGTGGGGTGAGTCCCGTCACCGTCGCGCGAGCGGCGTTGAGCGACGCGAGCGCCGCCGCGGGCTGTCCCGCCTTGAGCTGTGCTTCCGCTTCGATCATGCGTGCCTCGATACCACTCACGATCGTCACCGGACTCGCGTTCGTCGTCCACAGCCGCTGGACGTAGATCGGACTCGTTAGGTCGTCGCGAGTCGCGAGCGTCACGCCGATCGCCCGGCATGCCGCATCGCCGCCGAGGCAAACCGGCAGTCGCGGATCGTTAGCCGTGGCGAAGTTGAGACCGTTCGTTCCTTCGCCCGTGCTCACGCTGTAGCGTCGGTTGCTCACGTTGAACGACCACATCTGATTCTGCTGGCTCGTGGTCGCCGTGTGGAGCTCCTGATACTGCAGCGACGTCGCAACCCCCGCGACAGCTGTGGCAGCGTCCGCATAGCGGTTGAGGTTCATCAGGATACGACCCTTCGTCACCTGGAGCACGCCTTTGATCTTGACGTCCTGCGCCGTCGTGCCGGTGATGAGCGCGAGACCAGAATCGGCGTGTGCGAGCGCGATTGCGAACGCCTCCTGCGTCGTGATCGGCTGACCGTACTTCTCGACGCCGTCGATGACCGTGCTGAAGATCAGGCCATTGCAGTAGTGCTCGGCCATCATCGTCTCGATGTACGCCTGAACGAAGTACATCTCGGCGATGTTCGCCGCGGGCGCCGTGGGGTTGTACTGCTTCTCGAGTCCAATGGCCTGCTGCGCGGCCAGGCGCGCCCGATGCATCGCGCGATTCGCGTCGGTGAGAAAGTTGTTCTGGATCGTGATGATGCGCTGATCGACCTCCTGACGCGCGATGAACGAGTCGCCGTTGTTGTACTCGTCGGAGAACAGGCCGCCGAGCAGGAACAAGCTTTCGCCGCCGGTCGACGTCACCGGTCCGCTGGTCGAGCTATTCAGTCGGGCGAGAGCGCCCAGCCGCACGGCGTCAGCGCCAGCGGCGGACTGCACGTCGGCGGGGTTGATGATGTCAGGGTCGGTGACCGAGAGAAATTCGTCCGGCGACTTGCACCCGACTAGAGACAGCGCAGCGAGCGCGATGAACGCGCTCGTGCGTCGGGTCCAGCCCGAGACGAAGGTGGTATATGTGTTCATTCGGAGGTCCATTCCTCAGAAGCCAAGGTTGAGACGGAAGGAGAAGTACGTCGGCGGCGCGAAGGCCTGGAACTCCGACGGGGCGTCACCGGTCGTGCCGAACGCTTCCGGGTCAACGCCAGTGTACTTCGTCCAGACTGTGCCGATGTTGCGAACCGCTCCCGAGACAACCAGGCTGCGCGCGCGGATGTAGCGCGAGGCGAACGACTCCGGTGCGGTGTACGAGACCGACAGCTCGCGGAAGCGGACGAAGTCGCCGGGCTCGATGAAGCCGCCGACCGACCTGCTCGCGTGCTCACGGACCATCACGGTGCGGGCCTGCTGGAACTCACTCGCATCCGGGCTGATGAGTCCCGAGCAGTTGAAGCGGCTCGCGCAGCGAATGCGCTCCGTGTTGTTGTACATCTTGTGACCGCCCTTGTAGTCGATCAGCGCGCTCACGCGCAGGCGGCGGTTCAACAGATCGAAGCCGTTGGTGATCGCGGCTTCGGCCCTCGGCGACGAATAGCCGAGAAACATCGTCGTGTCCGAGACAGAAATCTCGCACTGCGCGGTGTTGTCCTTCTGGAGCGCGGCGCAGCCCGTGTTGGTGATGATGCCGTCACCGTTCTTGTCCTCGTAGCCGAGCAGCTTACGCGACCACCAGCCGTTGAGCGGGTAGCCCTCGCGCTGCTGCAGCGTGGACGACGTGACGATGGAGGGTACACCGCCTAACGTGACGAGCTTGTTCGCGTTCGACGACCCGTTCAGCGTGACGTCCCAGCCGAACTGGTTGCTCTGGATGATGCGCGCGTTGATGAGCGCTTCGATGCCCTTGTTCGTGACTTCGCCGAGGTTCTCGAAGCGTGACGTGGCGCCAGTGCCGAGCGATGGCGGGAGGATGCGCTGGACGAGCGCGTCCTTCGAGGACTTGGCGTAGTACGTGAGCTCGGTCGAGAGGCGACCGTTCCAGAACGTACCGTCGATACCGAACTCCGCTTCCGTGGACCGTTCCGGCTTGAGCTCACGGTTGCCGACCGAACTGAAAACGACGCCAGTGAAATCGCCGCTCTCGCCGCGTCCCGTCGTGGAGGTGTAGAACTGTGCGGCGTCCGTCGTGCCGGGCTGTACGCCCGAGGCACCGTACGCCGTGCGCAGGCGAAGCTGATTGAGGAAGTTCGCCTTCGGGAAGAATGACTCGTCCGAGACGACCCACGAAACAGCGGCTTTCGGATAATAGACTCGCTTGAAGTCGGCACCAAACGCGCTGTTCTTGTCGGAGCGAATCGCGCCCGTGATGAACAAGCGGTCGTGCAGAGCGAGATTCTCCTCGAGATACCCGCCAAGTGTGCGGCTCTCGGTCGTGGATTCGTCGGCGGCTTTCGTGCCTGCGCCCGAGATCGTGGTCGCACCCGGGGCGAGGATAGTGCCGCTCGCGCCGTTGCGATCGAAGTAATTGCGGTAGGCCTGGATGCCGGCCGTGGTCTTCGACTCGACCGACGCGCCGATGCGGCGAGTAGCAGTCGCGGCCGCGTCCAGCGTGTAGATGAAGAAGTTGCTGCGGTTGTCGATCTTGAAGCCCTGACGAGTCGTGCTGACGTCCGGGCAGTTCTGGAAGCGACAGATCTGCGTGTCCGTGCGGTTGATGTAGTCGAGGCCCATGTTCCCGCGCACCGCCAGCCATTCAGCCGGCCGCCAGTTCGCGTTCGCCGACGTGATGAGGCGCTCGATGCCCTGGTTCGACGTCTGCTGGTAGATGTCGCGTGGCGTGAACTGCCGCCATCCGTACAGGGTATCGCCCGCGGCCGTCGTGTTGTACTTGAACCCGGGGCCGCCATACGTGTTGGCGGCGATGCCGAGCGTTCCGGAGTCGTCGCTCTCGTTCAGCCGCAGATCCTGCGAGATGTAGCCGGCGTTGATCGCCAGGTCGGCGTTACGCGCGAGTGTGATGTTCAGGTTCGTCCGCGCCGTCATCTTGGTCAGATGGTTCGGGCTGCGCTGGATCGGCGACAGCGAGCGCGCGTGCGCTGGCATGTAGCGGTCCTCGAAGTCAGGCACTTTCGAGACGCCGTCCTCGTCCTCGTACTCGCCGTGGGCGAAGTACCGAATGAAATCGGTGCCGCCGCGAAGCTGCAGACCATGCTGCTGTCGGTAGCCTATGCCAAACGGCGTCGACTCCTTGTCGTCCGTGAGGTTGTACGTCGTCACACTGTCCTGCTTGCAGACGCCAGCGGAAACCTGGCTCAGGAAGCACTGGACGGTGTTCGACGGACTGGACGTCGTGGCCGAGGTTGTTCCGGTGCGCCAGCCCCAGAAGGCGGTCGGATAGTTGTTCCGATCCTGGATCGCGGACTGTTCAGTGTAGTACGTCCACTGCGTCTTGCCGGCGATGCCCCGCTTGGTCGTGATCACGATGACGCCGTTCGCGGCGTCGGTCCCATACAGCGTGGAGGCGGAGGGACCACGGACGATCTCGATGTTCTCGATCTCTTCCGGGTTGAGATCGCCGACACGAGACGGCGTCGATCCACCAACGTCGAGTGTGGACGATCCGGTTGTGCCCTCGACCCTGACGCCGTCGATGACGTAGATCGGGTTGTTCGTGAGCGACAGCGAGCTCGTACCGCGCACACGAACGCGCGTCCCCGCCCCCGTCTGTGTTCCGCCAATGACCATGACGCCAGGTGCGCGCGCCGTGAGCAGATCGCCCATGTTCGACACGGGCGACGTCTCGACGAGCTTGGCGGCGTCCACCTGCGCGATGGCGTTACCAACTTCCACTCGGCGCTGTTCACCGGTAGCAGTCGTGACGACCGGCGCTAACGTGGCGACGACGCCGCGCATCTGCACGTTGGCGGTAACGGTTTGACCACCCGCGACCGTGACGGTCTGCTTTACTTCGGCGTAGCCAACTCGGAGCACGCGAATCTGCACCGTCCCCGCGTTCACGCCGCGAAGTGTGTATACGCCCTCGCTGGTGGCCTGCGTGCCGGCGTTCGTACCGACGATGCCTACCTGAGCGGCAGACACTGGCTGACCAGTCGCCGCGTCCGTGACGCGGCCGGTGATCGTGCCCGTTTGTGGGGTTTGCGCGACCGCGAATCCGGACGCGAGCGTTCCTAGGAACGCGGCTTGTACGAGTGTGCGGACAACTTGACACGTCCTCATCGACACCTCTCTCGAAAGGAGAGTACTTGGAAGGGGGCGGTGACGCCCTGAGCCGACGCGAAAACACCGGCTTTGTAACAATCCGCAATAGTACACGGCGGCCGGTTCGACGCCATATCCGAACCATGATCGTTTCGTCACACACCGCTGAGTCGCGCCATGGATGTCAGCATCCACCAGCGAGCGCGCGTAGAGTGTCCGGACGAATGCCTCGTCCCCGCGCTATCCCGGTACCCATTTCGCCTCGAAGGAGCCACTGGCTCGTGACCGCTACGCGATCTCACATCATCACACCGCTCGTTTCATCCGTTACTGCCGCGTTTCTGCTCACCACCGCCGTGAGTGCAGCCGCGCAGACCGCACCGGCGGTGCCGGATTACGCGCGACAGGTCGAGATTCGACGCACCACGCACGGTGTGCCCCACATCAAGGCCGAGAATCTCGCGGCGGCGGCGTACGCGCTGGGCTACGTGCAGCTCGAGGACTACGGCGCACGTGTGGCAATGGGCCTGCTGCGCGCGCGCGGCGAGATGGGCCGGTGGTTCGGGCGCGACAGTATGGATGGCGACTTCGGCGCTCAGCGCGAATACGCGCTGGCGGTGGAGAATTACGCCCGCCTGGAGCAGCCGACGCGCGACGTGTACGAGGGGTTCGCGGCTGGGGTAAATCGATACATCGAGCTGCACCCTCAGGAGTTTCCAGCTGGGTTCACGCCGAGCTTCACCGGCTACGACGTGGCGGCGCGTGACGTCACGTCGGCGTCGCAGGCGAGTGCGCGACGATTCCTCGCTCGCGTCGCGCCAGCGACGACCACGAATCGCAGAGGTGGACCGGCCGTGGCCAGCCCGGAGCCGTCGAACGAAGGCGTCGATCCGATCGAAGAGGGGTCGAACGCGTGGGCGTTCGCGCCGAGCCGCACGAAGTCCGGCCGCGCCATTCTGCTGCGGAATCCGCACCTCGCCTGGAGCTCCGGCTACTACGAAGGCCATATCACGGTTCCCGGCGTCATGGACTTCTACGGCGACTTCCGGATCGGCGGACCGTTCGGCGTGGTCGGCGGATTCAACAAGGACCTCGGCTGGTCTACCACGAACAACGCGCCGGATCTCGACGAGATCTACGCGCTCGACGTCGATCCGGCGCGCGCGGACCACTACCTGTTCGACGGGACGTCGTTGCCGCTCCAGCGCGAGCTCACCACCGTCACGTACAAGAACGGCAACGGTCTCTCGACGGAAACGCGGGAGACGTGGCGCACACCGTTGGGCCCCGTGATCTGGCGCGATGGCGGCAAGATCTACGTGTTCCGCGGCGCGGACGAAGGGGACTACCGCGGCGGCGAGCAGTTCCTGCACATGATGCGGGCGAAGTCGCTAGCGGAGTGGAAGGATGCGATGCGGATTCGCTCGCGCTTCAACTCGAACTTCACATACGCCGATCGTGCCGGGAACATCTACTACGTCTGGAACGCGTCGATCCCATCGCTGCCGCATCCGAGCGGTGGCGACACCGCGGCCATTCCCGTGCGCCGGACGTCGGACGTATGGACGCGTTATGTCGATTTCGATTCGCTGCCGCAGTTGTTGAATCCCAAGGGCGGGTACGTACAGAACTCGAACGATCCGCCATATCACACGAATCTGCGTCAGGTGCTCGACCGGTCGAAGTATCCGGCGAACTTCCCGGAGCCCAGGCTCGGCCTGCGCACGCAGATGGCCCTGACGCTGATCGATCCGCAGCAGAAGCTCAGCCTCGAGGACGTGATCGCGCTGAAGCACTCGTACCGGATGCTGTTGGCTGATCGCGTGAAACCCGATCTCATCGCGGCGGTGCGAGCGTCGAATCCAGACGCATCGGTGACGAGCGCAGCCGACATGCTGGCGAAGTGGGACAATGCCGCGGGCCCGACGAGTAAGGGCGCCGTCCTCTTCGAGAACTGGTGGCGTCTCTACACGCAGGGCGGAATTGTCGACTCCGTGTACGCTGAGCCCTGGACACCGGCGAAGCCGTTCATGACGCCGCGGGGACTCAAGGATCCAGCGCGCGCGGCGCGAGCGTTCGCTCAGGCGGTTGCCGAAACGACGAAGCAGTACGGTGACCCGGGCATCGCCTGGGGCGACGTGCATCGCGTACGAATGGGCAAGGTCGACGTGCCGGTGGGCGGATGCAGCGGCGCGTTAGGCTGCTTCCGCGTGCTCAACTTCGCCACGAATCCGGATGGGAAGCGCTCCGCCATCGGCGGCGACGGATGGGTTCTGGCGATCGAGTTCGGGAAGGAGATTCCGCGCGCGTATTCTGTGCTCGCCTACGGCGAAAGCTCGCGCGAGGACTCGCCGTTCCACAGCGATCAGGCGGAGATGTTCGCGCGCGGCGAGATGAAGCGCGTCGCGTTCACACCCGCCGACATCGAGGCGCAGACGGTGAAGCGGTACAACCCCGGAACGGCGCCGTGATCCGCGATTCGGCCTAACGATCCGCGATGCCGGGGGAGCTCAACTCTGCCGGCGTCGCGGGTCGCACCAGCAGATCGACGCCGAGCCACACGACCTTCGACACGGGAATCAGCAGCAGCATCACGACGATCATGCCGATCGGCGCGATGTACGTGATGGCATCCCACGGAACGTCGGGCCACGATACGACGATTGTCCCGAGCAGGCTGAGCGCGAAGATGGTCTCGCCGATCAACAGGCCGAAGAACATCGCGCCCGAGAAGTAGTTGTCGTCGCTGCGACGAAACTGGAGGCCGCACCCGAGGCAGCGGTCTCGGACGGCGAAGCGCCGCGTGAGGACGTGACCGCCGCCGCAGTGCGGGCAGCGAAGTCGGAGGACGCGACCGGCGATTGCCAGGACCCGCCCACCAGTAGGTAGGTCGAGTCGCGAATCGGTGCTTCGCGCCGAGTGCCGAGCGCGGCGTGTGCGTTCTTCTCCGGAGGGCGCGAGCATCGTCGAGTGAGAGGAGTGCTGATGGAGCACACCAAGGTAATCGACGGAGCGATGGCGATGATCGACGCATTCAAGACCGCGGTCCGGCCTCAACCCGCGGACCGACGTCGGGAGGGAGTTGAGCGGGGTTGCGGCGTCACGAAGACGCTGGCGATGGCTTCGTACCGGTAGGTGAAGATGCGCCGCAGCTGGCGTTTCACGAGCGGCACGGCAATGGTGCCGAGTCGTCCAAGCGGCAGGCGAAAACGGACTTCATCGTCGACCAGCGTTCCGCCATTCGCGGTCGGTGTAAACCGATGGCGATGAACCCATTCAGCGTACGGCCCATGGACCTGCACGTCGATGAACTCGAACGGCGGTTTCCACACCGAGATCAGGGTGCGCCAGCGAAGGCGCAGGCCGTAGAGCCTGATGTGATAGTCAATGAGCCTACCGGCCCTCATGTCGATCGGGGTGGGCGTGAGGATTTCGAACCCCATCTCGGCCGGGGTGATGCGCTCGAGGTTCGCCGCATCCGCAAAGAAGGGGAATACGATGTCACGAGAACGGGGAAGTGTCTGGCTCGCCCGTAGCGTCCAGGTCGTGCCGTCTACGCGGTCGAATGTCACGTCTGGCTTCGTCATCGTCTCTGGCATGGTGTCGAGACTATTTGCTGAAAAAGGTTGACCATAGATAGACAGAATGGTACCGTCGTTGTGATGGCCGACCAACCTGACGACCTCGCTCGATACCCGCTTCGTGCCGTGATTCGGCGGACTGGGCTCAGTGCCGACGTGCTCCGCGCCTGGGAGCGCCGGTACGGCGCAGTGCATCCGGAACGGTCGGAGGGCGGTCAGCGGCTGTACTCCGACGCCGACGTGGAGCGGCTGGTGATGCTCCAGCGAGCGACGGCGGCCGGTCACAGCATCAGTGAGATCGCGCGGCTCGACCGCGCGGCGCTCGATGCGCTGCTCGAGAGTGACTCGCGGCCCCGCGGCTCTCGAGCTCTGCCGGCCGTCGACATCGCGGTGCGTGATGCCATGCTGGCGACGGAGCATCTCGATCCCGCGGTGCTGGAGGGTGTGTTGAAGCGCGGTGCGCTCGCTGCCGGCACGGAGCGGTTCGTCGATGAGGCGGTGCCGCGATTTCTCCAGAATGTCGGAGATCGCTGGCATCGTGGGTCGTTCACGCCGGCGCACGAGCATCTGGCATCCGACACCGTTCGGCGAGTGCTGGGATGGATCGCCGAGGCGTACGACGTGCCGCCGGATGCCCCGCGGCTTGTCGTCGCGACGCCCTCGAGCGAGCTGCACGAGCTCGGAGCGATGTTGGTGGCCGCCGCAGCGGCCAGTGAAGGATGGAACGTCCTGTATCTCGGCCCGAACCTGCCGGCGGTCGATATCGTGACCGCGGCGTCGCAGGTGGGAGCATCGGCGGTCGCACTCAGCATCGTGTATTCGGAGAGCGAGAGCACCGTGCGGGATCTCCGGACAATCGCCAGCACGCTGCCGCCAGGGGTGCTCTTTCTCGTCGGCGGAATGGCGGCGGTCCGGCTCGAGCGCGCGTTGGCCGACATCGACCTCCGCATCGTGCGCGACCTCGACACGATGCGAGTGCTGCTTCGCGACCGGCGCGAGGCGAGATCGACAATGGCGGCCGATTGAGCAGGCGCGACGGTGGGGGCGAGCGGGCCTAGCGGCGCGGTCGGTCGGAAAATCGGGAACTGAAGGTTATCCGTTGGCCAGTTCATTGCTATAAAAAGCTGGACATACGAGTACCTTCTGTCAATATTGTGTCTAGATAAATACGCTGATTATCTAGACACGTTTCCCGATGAGTTGAGGCCGATGGCCACGCCGCATAGTCTTGCCGAAGGCCCCGCAATGAGAGCTGCCGGTACCGTCCGCCAGTCGTTCCGTGGTGATCTCACGCGTTCGAGTGGACGAGTGGATGTCATCGCCTTGGCCGTTGCGTACCTCATTTCGGTGGCCGCGCTGGCGGGCTTCGCCACCTTCGCCATGCATCCGGAGCTGCTCGCGAAGGCGAACGTGCCGGTGGCGACGTACGCCCGCATGATGGTGATCGCTCCGCGCGCCCAGATCATCATCGCGTTTGCGGCGTTGGCCTTGTTTCTCACGCGTCACGTTGGCTGGCGCTGGTTAGGCGCGTTCGCCGTCGTCTATCTCGTTTCACTGAGCGCCGAGCTGGCCGGGACGATGGCTGGTCTCCCGTTCGGACCCTATCACTACACCGACGGGTTAGGGTGGAAGTGGCTCCAGCACGTGCCGGTGCTCATTCCGGCGTCCTGGTTCATGATGGCGCTGCCCTCGTACGCGATCGCGTTCTGGCGCTTTCCACGGCGGGCGAGCGTCGTCGCGCGAGTGGTGCTCGGCTCGTTCATTCTGCTGAGCTGGGATCTGGCGCTCGATCCGGCGATGAGCCTCGCCACGAAGTACTGGGTCTGGGGCACGAACGGCCCGTACTACGGCATGCCACTGCTGAACCTGTTCGGCTGGTTCGTCACCGGTGTGGCGCTGATGGTGGTCTTCGCGAGCACTCGGGTGGATCGATGGGTCGGCGAGCTCTCGGCGCCCTGGCTGATCGGCTACTACGGGGCGAACCTGTTGCTGCCGGTCGGCATGGCCATCGCCGCCGGCTTGAGCGGCGCGGTCGCGGCCACGGCCGTGGCGTTAGGCGCCGCGTGGCTCGTGGCGCGCGCCGGGCGCCCGGCTGGAGCAGGCGAGGTGCGCGCATGAATCCCGCGCCGAGCAACTCGACCGCCGGATCGCGCCCGGTGGCTGTCCGCACAGAGAGGCCGCGCGAGGTCGTGCGGCTGATCACCGCGCCTGAGCTCTCTGGTCTCGATGAGCTGTCCAATCCGGCCGCATATCTCGCGTCGAACTCGCGCTCGTTTCGGTTCGCCGCCACGATGATGGCGAAGCCGGATCGCGAGCGGATCGCCCGTGTTTACGCGTGGTGTCGCTACACGGATAATCTCGTGGACGGCGACGGCAGCCCCCAGTTGGCCGAGCGACGACTCGATGCATGGCTCCGTCTTTCCTGGGATGCGTATGACGGCCGGGACTGCGGCGTCGAGCTCGTGAACCGCGTCATGGGTGAGATGGCGGAGCGCGATATCCCATTCGCGTATCCGCACGATCTCGTGCGCGCGATGCGCAGCGATCTGAATTTTTCTCCCTACGCCGACCTCGCGGCCTTGCGCGTGTACACGTATCGCGCGGCGGGTGTAGTCGGTCGATGGTTGACAGAGCTGCATGGTGAGCGTGATCGATGGATGCTCGACCGGGCGACGGCGCTTGGTCAAGCCATGCAGCTCACGAACATTCTTCGCGACGTCGGCGAGGATCTCGAGCGTGGCCGGATGTATCTCCCCGAGACCGAGTTGCGGCGATTTGGCGTCAGGAAGTCGGACATCGACGGCATGCGCCGCGGGTCGCGTATCACGAACGAGTATCGGGAGCTCATGGACCAGTTGATTGACGTTGCCGATGCCGACTATCGGCTGGCCGACGAAGCACTCCCTCGGTTGCCGCGACACTTCGGGCGGGCGGCCGCCGTCGCCAGCGCGGTGTATCGGGGCATTCACCAGGAAATTCGCCGGAACGGTTACGACAACGTGCGACTTCGGGCATATACAACAGCCCCCAGAAAGGTCGCGCTCGCCGCGAGTGCGTTGCTCTCGATCGCTCGCGCGCGCGCGCAGTCCATCGCGCACGCGTGAATGGAGTACTAAGATGATGGGACCGCGCGAGATTGGGCCGACGTCCTCGACGGCCGATGATGATGTCGTCCTCGTAGACGCCGGCGATGCGGTGGTCGGGATCGCGCCGAAGCTCGAGGTGCACCGGCAGGGCCGCCTGCACCGAGCGGTGTCCGTCGTGTTGTTCGACAACGATGGGCGTTTGTTGCTGCAGCGCCGCGCGGACGCGAAGTATCACTCGGGTGGGCTATGGTCGAACACGTGTTGTGGCCACCCGAGACCGGGCGAATCGGTCGGCGAGGCGGCTCAGCGCCGGCTCCTCCACGAGTTGGGGATTGAGGGGTGTGGGCTGACTCGGGTCACGGAGTTTCTGTACTTCGCGGAGCTCGAGGGGGGGCTGGTTGAGCACGAGCTGGATCATGTTCTGATCGGGCGCTGGAACGGCCCGGCGAGCCCCGATCCGTTCGAGGTCGCGGAGACGCGATGGATCGATCCGGAGGCACTGCTGCGGGAGCTGGTTCAGGAGCCGAACCGCTACACGGCGTGGACGCGACGTGTGGTGGATCACGCTTTCGAACATCAGCATGCGCTGTCGGCGTAGCGCGCGCGTCTGGCCGGCAGTTTTGCGCGTTGACGTAGCCGGTCGATTCGGCTAGTTTTTGCCTGCGGCAACAGCGCGCATGACGCGCACAACTCCGTCGACCACAGGGGCGCTGCTCTCGCGGTGGCCCCTTTCGTGTTCTTGCGAGGTCGGTGGTCCTACAAGGACGGGAGCTGTCGCGAGCTGTGGTCGGTCGTGCGGGGAGTTCCCCACGATCATTTCGTGTTCGGTGCGTACGGCATGCCCGGTACTCCGATCACATCATATTCAGGAGTATCGAATGGCTCGTATCACTGGCACGGTCAAGTGGTTCAACGACAGCAAGGGGTTTGGCTTCATCACCCCCGAGGACGGGCAGAAGGACTGCTTCGTGCACCACTCGGCAATCCAGGGGAAGGGATTCAAGTCGCTCGCCGAGGGTGAGCGGGTCGAGTTCGAAGTCGTGCAGGGCGCGAAGGGACCCGCCGCCGAGAACGTGGTCAAGGTCGGCGCCTGACCGCGCGACGCGCTGCTCATTGTCCGCGGCGCAGTATGGCCGGCTCGGGGACGTGGCCACGTCCCCGAGCCGGCCGTTCGCATCTCTCTCGACGCACGATTGGACTGGCCGTAGGGCTGTTGGCACGGTAGTACCTGGTGTTACACGTTGTACCCGCGTTCACATCGTCCGCGGGATCATTTCACCTCGGAGCTGCAATGATCGAGGTCAAGCTCGATGAGAGCGACCGGCTGGACTGGGCTCTCAAAACGTTCAAGAAGAAGGTTCTGAAGTCGGGGATCCTGAAGGATCTCAGACGCAAGCGGCACTACGTGAAGCCGAGCGAGGCGCGACAGCTCAAGGCCGCCGCGGCTCGGCGTCGAGGGCGGTCCTCGGGACGTCCTCGTTAGGCAGCGTAGCGCCCGCATCAACTCTGGTGGAGGGCCGGCATGTCGAAGGAAGAAGCACTAGCTCTCGACGGAATCGTGTCTGACGTGCTCCCGAGCGCCATGTTCCGCGTGTCGCTCGATAATGGGCACTCGGTCATCGCGACGCTCGCGGGCAAGATGCGTCGATTCCGTATTCGCGTCCTGAACGGCGACCGCGTGACGGTCGAGGTCTCGCCGTACGACCTCACCCGCGGACGCATCACGTTCCGTCATAAGGGGTAACAGTTGATCAGCAAGCCATCCAGTTTCGCATTCGACGTGGCCGTCTCGTCGGTGGAGCACGATGCCCGCCTTCTGCGCGAGCTCGAGCGACAGCTGACGCTTCGCCTCCCCAGCGCTCCGCCGCTGCGTCCCGTGTGGACCACCGCGGCGACCGAGCTCCTCGATGCGCCGCGCCCGGGAGTGTTCGGGAAGACCGCGCGCGTGGTCGTGGTGTTGCACCAGCATCTCTGGGGAAAGGACGCGACGACCAAAGACGATGCGGAGGCCATCAAACGGCGCATCACGGCGAAGGGGCCTGAATCGGTCCGAGTCGTTCTGCTCGATCGGACGACACCGCCGACGTGGCTCCGCAAATCGCCGTCGAGAGCACTGGGTGCACCTGATCAATGCGCCGACTGGATCGTCAGCGCCGTCGCGGATCTCGGCGGCGTGACTCGCCAGACCGCGTCGGATGCGGTGGTCGAGATCCCTGTGGCCGATCAGCGCTCGCTCCAGCAGCGGGACTCGTTTCTCGGGTCACACCGAGCGATCACGCACCTGGGTCGGGAGTTCGATCGCCTGGCGGCCGAAGTGACGAAGCGTGTCGCTACCGTCAACCGCGACGATGTGGAGACACCGCTCGAAGTCAATCGTGTGCCGAACCGGTGCACGGTGCAGTTGGGGCCCGTGGCGCTCACGCTGTCGTGGGTACGCACGCGGCCCGACACGGTGGCCACGGGCCGCCTGATGATCATCGAGTGGGAAGGCCATGTCGGGAAGGCCGCTTCGAGCGGTGGCCCCGGCGCGGTACCACTGCGCGAGACGGTTCTCCGCGCAGACGCGACGCGCGTGGAAGACTGGCAGTGGCGGAGCGAAGACGTCGCCGGCTACGTGTACGACTCGAACGAGCTCGCCGCGCATTGCGTCGACTCGCTCGCGTACGCGTTGCAGGATCGCGCGCGCTAGCGCCAACGTACCAGCGCGAAACGCGAGGGGCCCGCGCTCGTTTCGAGCGCGGGCCCCTCGTCGTTTTTACCGTTGCCGCCGGTCAGCTCGCGGGAACGCCGGCGGTGCCTAACGCCGGTACGCGACGCCGGGACCCGCGACCCACCTGCAGCGCCAGCAAGGCCGCGGCGACGCACAACGTGCCCGAACCCCAGAACGCGATCTGGTAGTCGCCTAACGTCGTGCGAATCCAGCCAGCGGTGAGCGCCGTCAGCGCCGCGCCGACCTGATGACCGGCGGCGATCCACCCGAACATCACCGGCGCGCGTGCGGCGCCGAATGCGTCCGTCGCGAGCTTCACGGTGGGTGGCACGGTGGCGATCCAGTCGAGTCCATAAAATACGGCGAACACCCACAGCGCCCCTCCCGGCGTCGCGAGCGCGAACGGCAGGAACAGCAGCGACAGCCCGCGCAGCCCGTAGTACCAGGCAAGCAGCCGGCGGCTGTCCCAGCGGTCGGAAAGCCAGCCTGACGCCGTGGTGCCGGCGAGGTCGAAGATGCCCATTATCGCGAGCAGGCCGGCGGCGCGGACCTCCGGAATGCCATGATCGTGGGCGGCCGGAATGAGGTGCGTGCCCACCAGCCCGTTCGTGGACGCGCCGCAGATGACGAACGTGAGCGTGAGCAGCCAGAAGTCTCGCGAATGCAGGCCATCGGCAAGCGCCTGAATGGCAACGCGCGCCGGATTCGCCGTGATGGCCGCCGGTGATGTATCGACCGTTCCGCCGTACGGTGCCAACCCAACGTCGCTCGGCCGTTCACGCAGCAGGATGAACACGAGCGGAATCATGAGCGCGGCTGCCGCGGCGACGACGAGGACGCTCGGCCGCCAGCCCTGTCGCTGGATGAGAGAAGCGAGCAGGGGCAGGAAGATGAGCTGTCCGGTCGCGGTGCTGGCGGTGAGAATGCCCATGGCCAGTCCGCGGCGTGCGACGAACCACCGGTTGACGATCGTCGCCCCAAGCACGAGCGCCGCCATTCCGCTGCCGACGCCGACGACGACGCCCCACACGAGCACGAGCTGCCAGGGCTGCCTGACGAGCGTCGCGAGCGAGACGCCGCTCGCGAGCAGAGTGAGCGCGATCAGCGTCGTGCGCCTAACGCCGAGCCGCTGCATGAGCGCGCCGGCGAACGGGCCGACGAGACCGTAGAGCAGAATGTTGACCGAAACGGCGAGCGAGACGGTGGACCGCGACCAGCGGAACTCCTGCTCGAGTGGGAGGAACAGGACGCTCGGCGTCGCACGAACGGCGGCAGCGACGAGCAGGACGAGAAACGTGACCCCGAGGGCGAGCCACGCGGGGTGAAGCGCGCGTGGGTTGGGGGCGGTATCTACGGGAAATCGTGACACGGTTCGAGCAGGAAGCCTGAGTGAGTCGAGTAAATCAGGCTTCCTGCATCAAAGTTCCGCTGAGGGCATGCGGCGGCGAGATGGCTGGGCATCTGGCGGCGGCATGGCCAGTTCCGAGCGCGTCAGCTACTCAGGTCGAGGTATCAGGTATCAGGGTGTTTGTTACCCTGATGCCTGAAACCTCCTCCTAACGACTGGAAGCTGACTCACTGGCCACGCTGCCGAGATGTAGTTGGTCGTGCGTTGTCGATTCTCGACTGCGGCCCTGCGGGCCTTCGCTCGGAATGACACGGGTTCTAACGCGGAGCGCTCGCCTTGGAGTCCGGGCTCCGGTGGTCTGCTGCCCCGTATGCGATGCCCGTCTGCGGATCGATCCAGATCGAATGCGCATCGCCTTGTCGTCCGGTCGAGAGGCGCACGGCCTGGCCACGCGCGCGAAGGGCAGCGATCGTCGCGTCGCTCACCTTCCCCGACTCGATCGTCGTCGAATCCGGAAGCCATTGATGGTGCAGGCGTGGCGCGTCTACCGCGGCGCGGATCGAGTTGCCGAACGCGGTCACCCCCAGCACCACATCCAGGACCGTGTTGGGGATGGTGCGTCCGCCCGGTGATCCCGTCACCAGGACGACGCGTCCATCGCGGGTGATGATCGCGGGCGACATGGAGCTCAACATGCGCTTGCCTGGCGCGATCAGGTTCGGTGGGGTGCCGATGTCGCCACCTGCGTTCGTCTCGCCGGGCTTTTTGTTGAAGTCGCCCATCTCGTTGTTCAGGATGAAACCGGCCCCACGCACGACGACACCCGAGCCATACCCGCCCTCGAGCGTGTACGTGTTCGTCACCGCGTTGCCGGCACTGTCGACGACCGAGAAGTGCGTCGTCTCATCGGACTCTGCGGCGCGCGTCGTGACGATGTCCGCACCGATCTCGAGACTGCTCGACGCGCGATCTTTCTTGATGCCACGCGCGAGCGAGTCGGCGTACGCCTTCGACGTGAGGCGCGCCACTGGGACCGACACGAAATCCGGGTCACCGAGCCAGCGAGCGCGGTCGGCGTACGCGCGTCGCGCCGCCTCGATGCGCAGATGGAGATAGTCCGGCGACCAGCGGTCCATCTTCGCGACATCGAACTTCTCGAGGATATTGAGCGTCTCGAGCATCACCGCGCCGCCGGAGCTCGGCGGACCCATCGCGATGACGTCATAGCCGTTGAACGTGCCGCGGACCGGTGCGCGCTCCTTGGCCTCGTAGGCTGCGAGATCGGCTTTCGTGATCAGCCCGCCGTTCGCCCTCATCTGCGCGGCGACGCTGTCCGCGATCCAGCCGGTATAGAATGCGTTAGGACCCTTCGATGCGATGGCGTCGAGCGTTCGCGCGAGATCCTTCAGGTGGATCGTGTCGCCCTCGACCCAGCTTCCGCCACCCGGCTTGCCGTACGCCGCGACTGACGACGGGAACGGCGCCATGTGTCGCGCGACGGTCGAATTGAGACTCGACGCGAGCGCCTTGGAGAGCGGGAAGCCTAACGCCAGTCGCGCCGCTGGCTGTACGACGTCGGCCCAGGGCAGCTTGCCAAACCTCTTGTGGGCGAGCGCGAGTCCGCGAACGGTCCCCGGAACGCCCGGGGCCAACCAGCCCTGCGCGGTGAGCGATCGGTTGATCGTCCCGTCCGTCTTGAGATACATCGTCCTTGTCGCGGCTTGCGGCGCGCGTTCGCGATAGTCGAATGTGGTCGCCTTGCCGTCGGCTGTTCGAACGATCATGAACCCGCCACCGCCAAGGTTCCCAGCGCTCGGGTGCGTGACGGCGAGCGCGAATGCCGTCGCGACAGCGGCATCGACAGCGTTGCCACCGCGCGCCAGCACAGCCGCGCCGACGTCGGAGGCGAGCCCAGAGACGGACACCACGACGCCGCGCCGGGACGCGACGACGCCGGTGTCGCGCGACGCGCTGGCTGCTGGTTGTGCCTGGGCGGCAGTGATCGCGATGAGGCAGAGGGACGTCGCGAGAGAGGCGCGATGACGACGCAAAATGATCATGTCACGACTGGCGGTATGGAGGTTCGCGGCGCGGGAGGCGCCGCGTTCTGCGGCAAATCCGAGTGGTACGGTGCGCAGCCAGACCTTGGCTGCGCAAGCACTGTGCGTCCGATTCGCCGGCATGGGGCGGGTATGGGCAGGCGTGCCATGAGGCGGCGTGGGTTCTTCGGCTAGCGGGGTGATCCGCTGCCCGCCCTCAGCCGTTGCCGAAATTTTCCAGAGAGTTGCCGCGTTTCGGGCGAGTTGTGCGTATGGGCAGCAGTGAACCCTGCGTCTCAAGACCGCAGGAGCGCCAAACCCATCCCGGAGTGTCCATGCCCCTCTCGTTCCGTCGCATTGCCACGCGAGCGATTCTGCTCCCGGCGGCGCTTGCCGTCTCGATCGCACCGTTGGCCCGGGCGCAACAGAATGCTGCCGACAACGGCAAGGAAGAGCTTCCGCCCAAAGAGCGTCTTGCGGCCGAGACGTACGTCAAGCCGCCCGCTGGCATCGCGAAGCTCGTAACGGCGCCGCGGCAGAACAACGTGTCGCTGTCCAACCAGAGCCCGAACCGGAAATACTTCCTCAAGCTGCAGAGTGATGGGCTGCCGAGCGTCCAGACGTTCGGCAAGCCGCACTACTACTTCGCCGGCCTGCAGGTCGACTACAAGGCGAACCGCGCGCGGGCTCTCACGACCCGTGGGTCGTCCGGTCTCGCGATCATCGACGCGACCACCGGCCAGTCCCGGACGATCGAGACGCCAAAGGGCGCGAGCGTCAGCAGCCCGCAGTGGTCGCCCGACGGTTCCAAGCTCGCCTACATCGCGAATTTCGACGACGCCTCTCGGCTCTACGTCGCGGACCTCGCGACCGGCAAGTCGCGCCAGGTGTCGGCCCGCCCGCTGCTCGCGACGCTCGTGACCACGGTGGACTGGACGGCGGACGGTAGCCAGCTCGTCACCGTGCTCATTCCGGACGGCCGGAAAGCCGAGCCGAAGCGTCCCGAGATCGAGACCGGCCCACTCGTCCGTTTGACGGACGAGAAGAAGGAGAAGACCCGCAACTTCGCGAGCCTTCTCCGCGATCCGTACGAGAAGGACCTGATGGAGTACTACGTCACGGGGCAGCTCGCCACGATCAACGCGAGCAACGGCAGCATCAAGAAGATCGGCGCGCCGGGGATGATCTCGGCCGTCGACGGGTCGCCGGACGGGAAGTACTTCCACGTCACGCTGATGCAGAAGCCGTTCTCCTACATCGTCCAGTACAACACGTTCGGCACGTCCGAGCAGATCTGGGACGCGGACGGCAAGATGTTGACGGAGCTGGCGAACCGTCCGCTGCGCGAGGCTGGCGGCGACGATGATCAGCAGGGCCCGCCGGGCGCAGGCCCTAACGACGCGTTCCCGCGGAACGTCGGCTGGATGCCTAACGGCGCCGGCATCTACTTCCTGCAGCAGGATTCCGCTCCGCCGCGCGCTGCTGGCGCACCGCCGGCCGACACGACGGACGCGGCTGCGCCGGGTGGCCGCGGTGGCGCACGTCGCAAGGATCATCTCTATCAGTGGACGCCGCCGTTCGACGCATCATCCAAGAAACAGCTGCTCGAAGCTGACAGCCGCATTGGTGGTGTGCTCTTCTCGGACGACGCGAAGTCAGTGTTCGTGGCCGAGAACGCGCAGGGGACGGGCCACGTGTACGCGGTGTACTTCGACGAGCCCGGCAAGAAGTACACGATCTGGCGTGTGCGCGGGCTCAACGCGAGCGTCGGCGGCGCCGGTCGTGGGTTCGGCGGCGGTGGCGGTCGTGGCGGCACAGGCGCTGACTCGGTGACGTTCTACCAGAACCCTGGCAGCATCATCGCCAAGCGCGGTCGGTCTGGCGTGCAGGTGGCCCAGCTGTCCACGGACGGCAAGTACGCCTTCCTCGAAGGCACGCGCTACTTCAAGACGTGGCAGGACTCGGCGCCGCACGGCTTCGTGGACAAGGTCGAGATCAAGACCGGTCAGAAATCGCGCGTGTTCGAAGGGCGTCCCGACATGTACGAGACGGTGACCGCCTCGCTGGATGATGACTTCACGAAGTTCATCGTAGCGCGCGAGTCGCCGACGCAGGTGTCGGACGCCTACCTGCGCGATGCCAATGGCCAGTACACGAAGCTCACAAGCAACAAGGACTACACGCCGGAGTTCACGGCGGCGATTCGCAAGCGCATCCCGGTGACGCGCGCGGATGGCTACAAGTTCATCGTGAACCTGACGCTGCCGTCGGACTACAAGGCCGGCACGCGCCTTCCGGGCATGTTCTGGTTCTACCCGTACGAGTTCACCGATCAGGCGGGCTACGATCGCACGTTGCGCACGAACAACGTGAACCAGTTCCCGCAGGCTGGCCCGCGCACCATCGAGTACCTGGCGCTGCAGGGCTACGCCGTCGCGAACTTCGATCCGCCGATCTTCGGGTCGAACGGACGAATGAACGACAACTACGTGTCCGATCTGGTGGGCAACCTGACGGCGGTGATCGATGAGCTGGACAAGCAGGGCTTCATCGACCGCTCACGGCTCGGGATTGGTGGGCACAGCTACGGCGCGTTCAGCACCGTGAACGCGATGGTCAACACGCCGTTCTTCAAGGCGGGCATCGCGGGCGACGGCATGTACAACCGCACGCTCACGCCTAACGGCTTCCAGAGCGAGCGGCGCGACTTCTGGGAAGGCCAGAAGACGTACCTCGAGATGTCGCCGTTCCTGAAGGCCGACAAGCTCTCGGGTGCGCTCCTCATGTATCACTCGCTCGAGGATCAGAACGTCGGCACGGATCCGATCAGCTCGATCCGCATGATGCATGCGCTGCAGGGGCTCGGCAAAGTCGCGTCGCTGTACATGTATCCGTACGAGGATCACGGGCCGGCGACGAAGGAAACCATTCTTGACCAGTGGGCGCGCTGGACGGCGTGGCTCGACATTTACGTGAAGAACGCCAACAAGCCCAAGGACTCGAAGGTCGCGTCCGAGTAGGCACGGCAGGGAAGAGCAGCACTGAACGTCGCGAGGCCGGCATCCACCACGATGCCGGCCTCGCGTGCGACAGTGGAGGCGCAGGATGACCGAGGGAGTACAACACGCCGCGGGCGTGCAGATACACATTCGCGATGCACGCGCGTCAGACGCGGCGACCATCGCGACCATCTACAACGAGGGGATTCGCGGACGGGGCGCGACGTTCGAGACGACCGAGCGCTCACCCGAAGATGTGGTCGGGTGGCTCGGTAGCGTCGCTCGTATCAAGCGGCCGTTTCTCGTGGCCGACCGGGTGGATGGGAACGGGGGCGACGCCGAGGTCGTCGGCTGGGTGCGCGCGTCGGAGTATCGGTCGCGTCCGTGCTACGACGGAGTGGCCGAGTTCTCGGTGTACGTGTCGTCGCGTGCGCGCGGTCAGCGGGTCGGTGATGCGCTCATGGCGCGCTTCGTCGAGGCGTGCGCCGAGGCGGGCGTCTGGAAGATTCTGTCGCGGATCTTTCCAGAAAACTCGGCGTCACGTGGATTGTGCGCGCGACACGGATTCCGCGAGGTCGGCGTGTACGAACGGCACGCGCAGCTCGATGGCGTGTGGCGCGACGTGGTGATCGTCGAGCGCCTGATTCCCGAGAATCAGCGCTGACGCTAACGGTCAGGCCGCCGTCGCCCTATTCGAGTCGCAAGGTTCCGCCCCAGTGCGCAGCAGCGGCCCGACGCGATTTCGGCTCGGTACGCCGAGCTTCGCGAGCGTGCGCTCCACGTGATTGCGGGCGGTGAAGAACCGGACGCCCAGCCGATCGGCGATCTCGTTGTTGGACAGTCCCTCATCGATCAGCCGCGCCACCTGCGTCTCCCGCGCGGTCAATCCATACTCGGCCTGGAGCTCGTCGTCCGTCAGCGGCTTTGCGGCGGCGACGGTGATCGTGATGAGCACGGCGGGTTTGGCACCAGTCAGCTGCTCGCCAACCATTGTTCCGCGAAGCTGGTACACCGTGGCACCCACCCGAACACTCTGCGTGGTAGGTGTCGCCGACTGTGACGCATCGTGCGACCGAACGGCCGGCCCGCGGCTCGCCGTTGCGCGGCGATGCGCGATCGCGCCGAGGGCCCAGGCGATGCGCTGCGTTTCGCGGCGCAGGCGCGCGGTGTCCGCCGCAGACGTTAGGCGGTCCGCGGCCGCATTCGCGTGGACGAGCGTACCGGCCGCGTCGAACAGCAGGGCGGCGTCAGTGAGCGAGTCGAGCATCTGGGCGATGTTCGTCTGGGCCGCGGTGGCGCCGACCCACGTGTTCACGCCGGCCCGGAAGGCGGGTGCGATGGCCCGGAGTGACGCCAGCAGGTAGTGCGGGGCGGGTCCGAGGTCGGGGTGCCGCTCCATGCACACCGCGGCGACCGCACCACGATCGGTGCGGACGCGGATGCCGACGGTGTGACGAGGTGTGATCGTGGTCGGCTGGACGGCGGTGTCGGCAAGATCGTCACGCGCCCAGAGCACGAGGTCTCCGCTGGCCCCGGTGCGAAGCTGTTCGGTGATCTCGTCGTGCAGTGGAGAACTGGAGCCTGGGCCTGTCGCGTCCGCATTCGCTCCCGTGCTGACGGTACGCCACGGAAGGGAAGTGCCCGGCAGCAGGACGAATCCCGCGTCCGCGCCGGCGACGGTGCAGAGAGCCGCCGTGAGAGCGTCTGCCCAGGCGGTGGCGTCGGCGTAGTCGAACGGTGACAACGCGACGGCAACCGCCCGCTCCAGCCGCCCGAGGGGATCGGACTCAATCGGACCATCGGCACTGCGCGGGGCGTTGCTGCGGATCAGGAAGTCATGACGAAACGCACTGCCGGCCGTGAAGGCCCCCGAAGACGCGGGAACGAGAGACATGACTGCGCTCCACTATAGATAGCTGGGCCCTGCGGCGAACCGACCCGCCGGCCCGAGGCGACGAGATAAGCGAACGATGATGAAACGGGCGGTTCGTTCGAATCCTCTCATCTGGCCGTGATGGGCCGACCCGCGACGTCCGACCCGCGACGGCTCGATCGCGCTCGACATAGGTCGTTCGACTCATGGAGCGACAGAAGAAGCCAGAGCTGGATGTGAAACCGCGGGCGTGCTCATGGCACGCCCGCGGTTCCCACTCATGTGCGCGAGATGATGGCTAGCTCTTGAGCCGAACCTCGGAACGCATCCACGGATGGATGCAGCACTCGACGCGCGCGATGCCGCTGTTGTCCGCGACCTCCGCCAGCTCTTCCGACTCGATGATGTACTTGCCGCCAGGAGCAACGACGTCGTCTTCGTCCAGGCTGAGGCATTCCTGCGCGATAACCGGATTCCCGGACAGCTGGTTGAGAATCGGAACGACACCACCGCCGAACTGTCTGACGGGGGTGAAGGTGTGTTCTTCACCGCCGACGTTGTTGCCAAGCAGGTTGACCCCGAAATGCGCGGTGAGTTGCGTCGGCGTGAAGTTCCATTTGCGAACAACGCGTGTGGCGGTCAGCTCGCCGATGAATTCCTGGAATGTCGTGTTGCCGTTCTTCAGGCAGGTGCCGGGACCAATAGCGAGGTTGAACGAGGCCGGATCGCAGCTGTCGTGTGCGACGATCGCGCCGGCGTGTTCCTGCCCATTCTCGCCTCGGCTGAAGGCGACAGACGGCGCGTCGCGTGTAGCGTCCGTCGGCGCTGGCTGTTCGCCGCAGGCCGCGAGCAGGAGAACGGCGGGAGTGACGACCGCGAGCGCGGTCGCCCATGTCGATCGATGCATGGTGGCCTCACCTCACCTGGGGTTCGACTTGGCCGTCCGGAATGACGGCACGTATCCTCCACGATCGGTGAATCTGTCCAGCAACGACAACTCCGTTGCGGCGAGAGCCCATAGTTGGTCGGCCAACGGAGTGTGTGCGGAGGTCGGCGCTGTGCTGACCTCGCTATCTGTCCATTGGCTTAGCCGCCGGTTCCGAATTGCCGCGTGTATTTCAAGATCAGGGAACGTGACTGCGGGCGGACCCAATCGAAGAATCCGTCGGCGACCTGGCCTTCGTTGTACACGACGAACAACCCAGTGCCGGCGGTGTTGAGCCATCCGAACCGCGCGTTCGCTGTCCACGCCTGCGCCTGGTTACTGTACTGCACGAGTGCCTGCGCGAGAATCCTCGGCGTGAAGAAGTAGGCGAGGCGAGTCCCGATGAGTGAGCGCTCGAAGTTGCCTTCGTCGAGATGAACGTCGTTGTAGTCCACGAGCAGCGACGACGTGAAGGACGCGCGGTACCGCATAACGATTGTCGCGCTGCCCCCGTTGCGCGTCCCGTCGTAGAACGGCCCGAAGTCGCCGCGCAGCGTGAGCGACACCGGAGAGCTTGGATTCGTGGAGAGATCGAGGCCGAGTGATGGATAGTCGTAGCTCCCGACGGGGAGCGTGACGCCTGGCGAGATCTCGAACGGTTCCTGCAGCCCCTCGTGATAGATGTTGAGCTCGGGGCCGAAGCGTCCGCCGTTCGCGAACTCGACCTCAGTCAGATCGACGTGCCATTGTGCGCTCTGGTAGAACCCGTCTAGGCCAAAGTAGCCGCGGTAGCTCGAGTGCGGGTTCCATTGCTTGAACCACTTCCACGATGGCACACGCACGAGCCGCATGAACGAGATGTCGTAGAAGCGATAGCCGCCCGATCGATTGAGGAAACCGACTTCCGGGTTGAACGCGTCACCAACCTGGACGAAGCGGATGCCGTTGTTCCAGTCGCCCGTCTGGTAGCCTGCTCGCGCGCTGTAGGCGAATTCATCTCCGGTGCGGCCCGGCGTCTCGGTCTTGGAGCCCCACCAGTCGAATGTCCAGTTCTGCCCAGCGCCGATGCGTCCGTCGATGCCGTAAGTGCGATTGTGATCGTCGGCATTGGACGTGGCCATACGCTGCACCGCGATTGCGCCCACGCGTGAGCGCGCCGAGAGCTCACGCGACACGCGTGCAACGGTGTAAGACATCTCGGGCGGCCCTGTGGGCACATCGTCGGTGAAGAGTTGCATGAGCCCGACCGTGAAACCGCCAGCGCGTCCGGACACGCGTCCGCCGCCGATGATCGGGACGGGTCGGCCGATGCTGTCGATTCCGATGCGCCGCGTGAAGAACAGGTCGACCGCCTGCGGCGTCCCGGCTGAGAATACGCCGGCGTTCTCGAGAAAGAACGGCCGCTTCTCCGGGAAGAAGATGGGGAATCGCGTGAGGTTCGTGCGCTGCTCGTCGACTTCGACCTGCGCGAAGTCGGTGTTGTAGGTGAGATCGAGCGTCAGGCTTGGCGTTAGGCCGTACTTGGCGTCCGCGCCGAACTCGTTCGAGTGCGTGGCGTCGGAGCCGAGCTTGCCCTGGCCGTCGAGCGCGTAGGCGCGGTACATGCCGCCCAGGACATACGGCGTGACCGTCGCCACTCGCCTCACGGGGACCTGGATGCCTTCCATCGTCCCCGCGCGCGATAGCCGATAGAGGTTGAACTGGCGCGGAATGAACGACCAGAACGCTTCCTCGTTCTTCCGGCGGATGCTGCGGGCGAAGTTGAGGCCCCACGTCTGGGTTGCGGCACCGCCATACCGCAACGTCGAGAACGGAATGCGAAACTCGGCGTACCAGCCTAACGAGTCGACGGACGTGGCGACGGTCCAGCTGCCGTCCCAGTTCAGGTTGAAGCCGCCCATCGAGCCGGATTGCGCGCGCGTCTGCCCGCTCTGCTGCACGCCGCCGCCTTCGCCTTCCTTCACGACCTGACCATCGTACTCGACCGCGGCGGGTGTGGTCGCGAAGACGAAGCCGTTCTGGCGATCGAGGTACGTATCGAGGATGACCGCGAAGTAATCGCTGTTGGTAAGCGTGACGTCGCGGACTTTCTCGCCGGGCACGATGCGTGACGGATCGCGGTCGTACATCCAGGCGCCGACGTACAGCGCCTCACCGTCCGTGAGGATACGCACCTCGGTGCGCTCGCTGACGGGGGCGCCCTCCTGGAGCTCTCGCTGGACGAACCCGCTGAACGCCTCGGCGTCCTGCCACATGACGTCGCCGAGGTGGCCGTCAATGACTGGGGCCTTTGTGATGACGTGGGCTTTCGCGACGGGCGATGAGCGCGGATTGGCTGGGGTCTGCGCGGCGGTGGTGGTGGCGGTCGCGAAGGTGAAGATCGCGGCCAGGAGGCGGCGTGCTGCTGGCGATGATCGCGGAACGGGGGCGGGCCAAGCGGTTTGTCGCGGCATGCGGGCAGGCAGGGGTCGGCCCAGGGGTGCAATCATCGGACGGGCGCGCGGTGAATTTGTGTTGTCAGACCCGGTGCGCAAGCGGCCGGTGGGAACAACGATTGGGCGGATCTGTACGGCGAAACTACCGGATACGGCTTTGCATTCAGGCAGTGTCGCGCCGGGGTCGGTGGGAACTGCGATCGGGCGGATGAAACGGAAAAAGCAGGATACTGCTCGGTAGAATCCGGCTCCTCTCCCACAGGCCGGGATTCTTTGGGACGGCCGCTCGGGAGACTCCTGCGTCCCGAGCGGCCGTCCCCATTCGTTCAGAGTCCGGTGAGTGCCAGCGTCAATTCAAAGTAGTATCCGGCTGTTTTGCAGTTCATCCGCCCAATCGTAGTTCCCACCGACCCCGGCGAGGTGATGCCTGAATGCAAACCCGGAACGACGGCTATGCCGCCGGTTTGCCTATCGCCGCCCAGATGAGCGGGAACGTTGCGTTACTCTGACCCCGATACTGCGGACGGAATCCGTACAGCACCACGTGCCCGCGCCCGCGCTTCACGTCGACCATCGCGGCTTTGCCGTTCAGCTTCTGTGGGCCGAGGAGCCAGCCTGAGAGCAGTGCATTCCCGCTCGCTGGGTACGAGAGCACCGCGGTCGCCGCAGCAGGGTCTGTGATGTCGAACGCCGGCCCGTCCTCGAACCAGACTGACGGCACGGGCGTCGTTAGGCCGGCCGCGAGCGGGCTCGATTTGTTGACCTCCACGCCGAAGATCGAGCCCGGCGCGTAGAAGTCCGTGTTCTTCACACCCTCGAGCACGTTCTTTACCGGCAGCTTCATAGCGTCGATCGCGAACAATGATGCGTCGTTGAACGCAAGGACGTTTCCGCCGCCTTCGACGAACGCACCTAACGCCGCGGAGCCCGCATCGCCGATCGCGCGGGCGAGCTGCTGCGGTGGTTGATCCGGGATCACGATCGCATCGAACTTCCCGTTGAGCGAACCGGCGGCAAGATCCTTCTCCGTGATCTGCGTGAACGGCACCCGGTACTTGTCGAACACCCAGCGCGTCCAGCCGTCGTCCATCGACTCATTGGCCGTCGTGCGGAAGATCGCGACGCGTCGGGCGCGCGCATCGCTCAGCGCCGTGGTGAACTTCGGCTCCGCTATAGGCTTAACGATCGAGCCGGCAGCCGGGGCGTCGCCCGCGACTGCGGCCACCTCGACGCCGAACAGCAGTGGCAGCGTGTGCGCGGTGACGTCGTATGGCCGCTTCGGTGGGCCGCCGGGATACTCGTGCAGGTCCGGATAGTGTTGGCGCTCGAGCAACGCCTTGGCGTACGCGCCGAACGGTTGCTTCGAGAGGACGACGTAGCTGCCGGCCGGATAGCTCTTGTCACCGGCCGTCACGGGCGCGGTGGTCTCACGAATCTCGACCTGGCCGTGCTGGAGCGTCCACACGAGACGCTGCAGCGCCTGCGTGTCGGCCTGTGCCTTCGGAATCACGAACGCCGACGGCCACGCGTCCTTCCCCCACGGCGGCGACGCGCCTAACGCCCGCTCGCCCATCTGCGCGTAGCTCTCGAGCCATCCCTGCCGGTCACGCGCCGATTCAACGAGTAGCGCCCAGCTGGCCGCCGTCTGATACTTCACGATGTCGCCGATGCCCCACTTCCCGCCGGGCCAGAGCACCGGATAATTCCACGTCACCTCGCGCGCGTCGTAGCCGCGCCCCGGGCCCAGGCGATCGAACGGCATGTCCATCGACGTCGCCAGGCGCGCGCTCGCCGTCTCCGTCAGGATACGGACGCCGCGATGGTTGAGCGAGTACTGCCGTGCGGGCGACCACTGGTCGTAGGATGCGTTCGTCGCCACACCGGTGAAGCCGTCCGAGATCATCCGCCAGCTCATGGCCGAGCCTAACGAGTTCGTGCCGGCGGTGAGAATCGGGTCGATGTTCGGCTCCACCGGATCCATGTACGGTGGAATGAAGATGCGGCCGGCGTTCGAGCCCTGCTGGTGGATGTCGTTGTTGATCTGCGGATCCCACGGCGTGTACAGCGAGTCCACCGTGTAGCGCGTCTCGAGCTGTGTGAAGGCGTACCAGTCGCGATTGTTGTCGTGACCAGTGTAGTGATGGTAGAGGTCCGGCGGGCCATTCCCCTCTTCAGGCGTGCCGAGCGTCTTGCGATAGTGGTCGCCGACGATGTCCACGCCGTCGGGATTCTGCGACGGCACGAGCATGATGATCGAGTTCGCCAGCACCTGACGCGCTTCCGGCGTCTCGGCTTTCGCCAACCGCTCGGCCAGCACGAGTGGCGTCAGGATGCCGCCGACTTCCGTGGAGTGGATGCTCGACGTGATCAGCACGACGAGCTTGCCGTCGGCGATGAGGCGGTCACGCTCGCCGGCGGCGCGCAGTCGCGGGTCCATCAGCTTCCGCTGAATCTCCTGGAAGCGCGGAAGACTCGCGAGCGTCGCCGGATCGGAGATGAACGCGACGATGAACGGACGGCCTAACGTCGTCTTGCCCAGCGTGCGCACGCTCACGCGCGGGCTCGCCTTGTCGAGTGCCATGAAGTAGTCGGTGACCTGCTTCCACGTCGGCAGCTTGCGATCCGCCCCCGGCTCGAAGCCCAGGACCGATGCTGGCGTCGGAATTTCGGCTGGCGCCTGCGCCGCGAGTGGGGCGGTGGAGCAGAGAACGAGTGCGCTCGCGACGACGCGGGCGAGAGCGGTCGAGATGGGGTGTGTCGAGTGTCGTGCGAACATCGGCTACTCCACGGTTCGGATCTGAATGCCACGCGCGAGCGTCTGCTTCACGGGACAGCGGTCGGCGATCTGCATGAGGCGCGCGTGCTGTTCGGCGGACAGGTCGCCGTGCAGTTCGACCACGCGATCGATGCGACGCGGGCCCACGTCCTTCGTCTCGGCGTCGAGGCAATCCCTGACGTACGAGGGCGTATCGCGCAGACGAACGACCACGCTTTCCAACGGCCACTTCTTGCGATCTGAATACATGCGCACCGTCATGGCCGTACAGGCGCCTAGTGCCGCAAGCAGATACTCGTATGGTGTGGGGCCGGTGCCTCCACCACCAATGCTCGCCGGCTCATCGGCCACGAAATCGAAGCCAGCCATTCGGAGCTCGGTACGAAAGCCGGGACCTGCCGACCGGGCGACGATCCAGCCTACGTATTCGTTGATGCCGGGGTCAGCCGCCGGGACGTCCGTGGGCGGTACAGTCATGAGGCAGGGGAGTGGGCGAAAGTGACGCGAGACTCGCGAGCGACGACGGCGAATCTACCACGTGGGCACCCCCCGGCAATCTGCTACGGCGTCGTGCTGCCCTTTTCCGGCGCGGGCTTCGGTGGAAGCCCGAGTTGTGAGAGCGCGGCCTCGGCCACCGCGTTGCCGATCTCGGTGCGCAACGAGAGGAGCTGGTTCGCGGCCCCCTCGTAGCTCTGCGCCCAGACCATGAATCCGTCCGCCGCGTTCACCATGCGCGCGTCGACGCGAACGCGGCCGTCTTCTCGCTGCACGACACCCTCGACGTAGAGCGTCACGGCGTCATTCACCTTCTGGCCGAGCGAGAGCCGCTTCTGCAGTGCCACCGCCGAGTTGCCGGACGCGACGCGCACTCGACGATCACGCGCGAGCGCGCTGGTCAATTCGGTGCCGATCGCTTCCGCGGCGACCTTGCTCGAGTCGCTCCCCAACTCCACGAACGGCAACACCGCGATGCTTGGGGCGACCGGCGCCGCGACGACCGCTACTTGCGTAGGCGCAGCGTTGCGGCGCATGAGAACGCCAACGGCGACGGCGCCGAGCACCGCCGCGACGGTCGCCATCACGACCGCCACTCGGCGGCGACGTGCCGCATGCGTTCTCGCGGCCATCGCCGCGCCGGTAATCGTCGATGGGCCGAGCTCGCCGCTCAGTACCGCTGGATCTTCGAGCGCCGTGAGAATCTCCCGTGCGTTCTGGGGGCGGCGATCGGGATCCTTCTCGATGCAACGCATGACGAGCGTCGCGAGCGCCGCCGGAATTTCCGGTCTGGCCGTGCCGAGCGCGGGCGGCTCCTCAGAGAGGTGCGCCGCGAGCAATGCGTGCGGCGGGCGTCCGTGGAATGGCCCCTTGCCGGCGAGCGCTTCGTACGCCGTGATGCCGAACGCGTAGATGTCGACGCGGTAGTCCGCGTTAGGGTCCGCGGCGATCTGCTCGGGCGCCATGTAGCCCGGCGTTCCGAGTGACGCGCCCGCGGCCGTCAACGTGCCCTGCGATGCGATCCCGGGTGTACGCCGCGCGACGTCGAGCGCCTTGGCGACGCCGAAGTCAGCGACGACGGCCGAGCCCGAGTGGATGAGGACGTTGTCCGGCTTGATGTCGCGGTGCACGATCCCGCGCTCGTGCGCGTAGGCGAGCGCGCGAGCGACGTCGCGGAGGATGCCAACGGCGTCGATGATGCGCATCGGTCCGCCACGGGCAATGCGCGTCCGCAGCGACTCGCCCTCGACGAACGGCATCACCAGGTACGGCCGGCCCGCCATTTCGCCGGC
>Ga0207691_10000855_pt1 | contig 30208 bp, 18 predicted proteins | sample KBSM13metaG_FD_184327 | JGI IMG/M metagenome (GOLD analysis project Ga0207691, IMG submission 184327) | Miscanthus rhizosphere microbial communities from Kellogg Biological Station, Michigan, USA - KBS M1-3 metaG (SPAdes) (version 2) | ecosystem: Host-associated > Plants > Roots > Rhizosphere >...
GCCGGCTGCAGGAAGCCGGCGGCGTCGTGTTTTCCGACGGCAGCGGCTGGAATTACGGACGTTTCGGTTCGCCGGCCGATCCGCGCTACGGCTACCTGCGCGATGCCGACTATGCCAGCGGGGCGGCGATCGCCATTCCGCGCACGCTGTTCGCCCAGGTCGGCGGCTTCGACACGCGTTATGCGCCGGCATACTACGAAGACACCGATCTCGCCTTCGCGGTTCGCGCGGCCGGCAAGCGCGTCGTTTACCAGCCGGCGGCGCGCGTGGTCCATGACGAAGGCACGTCGTCCGGAACCGACACCAGCACGGGCATGAAGGCCTACCAGGTACGCAACCGCGAGCGCTTCGCGGAGCATCGCCGCAACGCGCTGCAGTCGCATCCGGCACCGGGCGTGCTGCCGACACCGGCCATGCTGCACCGGCACCGGCGGCAGATCCTCATCATCGACGCGCTGACGCCACAGCCCGACCACGATTCCGGATCGCTGCGGCTGGTCAACCTGATGCGGTTGCTGGTCGAGGATGGCGCGCACGTGGTGTTTCTGCCTGCCAACCGCGCGCATGCCGGCCTTTACACCGTGCAATTGCAGCAGCTTGGCGTGGAAACCTGGTATGCACCGTTCGCGCAGCGCGCACCGGCCTGGCTGCGCGAGCACGGCGCGCGTTTCGACACGGTGCTGGTGTCGCGTCATTACGTCGCCAGCGAATTCCTGCCGCTGCTGCGGCGCCACGCTCCGCAGGCGCGACTACTGTTCGACAGCGTCGACCTGCATTACCTGCGCGAACGCCGCGCGGCGGAGGTCGCCGGTGACGCAACGCTGCTTGCACTGGCCGACCGTACGCGCCGCGCGGAACTGGCGGTCATCGCGCAGGCCGACCTGACGCTGGTCGTCAGCGAGGCCGAGCGTTCGTTGCTCGCCGCCGATGCGCCCGGCGCGCGCGTGGAGGTGCTGTCCAACCTGCATCGCGTCGCGGGGCCCGGGTTGCCGTTCGCGCAGCGGCACGACCTCGTCTTCGTCGGCGGATTTCGCCATCCGCCGAACGTCGACGCCGTGCGCTGGTTCGTCCAGGCGATTTTCCCGCGCGTACGCGCGCGCCTGCCCGGGATCCGCTTCCACTGCATCGGCAGCGACGTGCCGGCGGAACTCAGGGGGTTCTCGGATCGTGACGGGGTCATCGTGCACGGCCACGTCGCGGACATCGATCCATACATGGACGGCTGTCGTATCGCCGTCGCCCCGTTGCGCTACGGCGCCGGCGTGAAAGGCAAGGTCAACCTGAGCATGGCCCACGGACAACCCGTCGTAGCGACGTCGTGCGCGATCGAAGGGATGCACCTGGCCGATGGCGACGACGTGCTGGTGGGCGACGACGAGGACGCCTTCGCCGCGCAGGTCGTCCGGCTCCATTCCGATGCAGCGTTGTGGCAGCGACTGTCGGAGGCGGGCCTGGAGAACGTCCGCCGGCACTTCTCGCTGGACAGCGCGCGCGATACGGTCAGGCGGCTGTTCTTCGCCTGATCGACTCCGATCAGCGCTGGCTTGCCGACGCGATGGCGAGCCTTACGGCGAAATCGTGGATTCCCGGCGCTCCCGGGTCGATCGTGCGCGCGCTGTCCAGCGCGTGCCGCGCATCGGGCACTGCGCCTGCGCGCAGGCGTTCCTCGCCAATCGAAAGCCAGCGTTGCGCCAAGCGCCGGCGTGCCTGCGCGACGGGCGCGCCCTCGCCTTCCAGCACGGCGCGCGCATCCAGGCAGGCGCGTGCGCGACCCAGGTCGTTGGTGCGCAATCCGCGCTCGAAGCATTCGCGCGCGGTCGGCAACAAATCGTCGGACGCACGGCGCACGGCCGGGTTGGCGGGATCGATCGCGCGGGCCGCGCGCAGCTTGTCGAAAGCGCTGTCGCCTGGCGGCGTGAGCAGGTCGCCGCGCGCCTGCGCCGAGGCGGCCTCGGAAAGCAACACACGCACGCGCCGCTTGCGCTCGGCGGGTGAACCGGATGTGGCAAGGCGGTTCTTGGACTGTCGCGCGTGCGCGATCGCGCGCGCGGCATCGGGCACAGCCGCCGAATCCGGCGCGGCTTCGCGCGCCCGGTCCAGGGCCGCCTCGGCGTCCTTGAAGCGGAAATCGGCCGCCAGCCGTTCGGCGCGCCGTGCCCAGGCTTCGGCGACGCGATCCATACCGCGACGCGCCGCGTCGTCCTGCGCGTCGATGCGCAACAGCGACTCGAAGCCTTCGGCGGCGCGATCGAGGCGATCGCGGCGCAGGTCATGTTCGGTCGATTCGCGCAGCCGCTCGACGGCGGTCGACAGGCGCGCCTGCGCATCCGGCAGGTCGGAGTGGCCCGGATCGTACTGGCGCGCGACATCGACAAGGCGTGCGGCCTCGGGCAGGTTGCCGCGTTGCAACGCCACGCGCGCCCGCTGCAGCACGTCGGACAGGATGTCGTCGCGCCCTTCCAGTGCTTCGACGCGATCCGGCTGCAGCGCCAGGATCCGCGCGTACAACGGTAACGCCGCATCCGGCGCCCCCTCGAGCCGATGTGCCGCGCGCGCAGCGTTCGCCTGCGCCAACAGCCCACCGATGCCGGCATGGCCGGCCTCGCGCTGCCGCAATCCGGCCTCCACCACGTCGGCCTGCGCGCGCGGTATCGACAGCGTCCGTGCCAGTGCCAACGCCTGGTGCGCCCGCGCAAAGTCATCGACAGCCATTGCGCTGCGCGCCTGCGCCAGTGCGACCTGGGCGACGCGGCCCAGGCCGGCGCGGGCATCGCTGTCGTCGGGGTCGATCGCCAGCGCGGCTTCGTACAGTTCGCGCGCGCCGGTGCCGTCGGCGGCGGTGAGGCGTCCGTGCGCGAGCGCGCCCGCCGCCTGGTCGCTGAGCTGGTGCGCACGCGCTTGCGGCCACATGCGATCGGCCAGCGGCTGGCGGAACACGATCACCAGTACCAGCACGACGCCAACCGCAGCCGATGCCCAGCGCTGCCATGGACTCATCGACAACGCGGTCCAGCGCATCGCGATGGCGGGTGTGTCATGGACGGACTGGTCGCTCACCCGCCCAGCATAGGGCGGGTGATGTCGACGGCGGCGCTCACGCCCGGTGCGCGCGTTCGACGCCGGCGAGGCCATCGAGCTTCCCGAGCAGACGCGACAGCTGCCCATGGTCGGCGACGCGCAGTCGCAACCGCAGACGCACCCGCCCGCCGTCGCGCGCCGCCTCGCTATGGATATCGAGCACGTGTGCGTCTTCCTGCGCCACCAGGTTGGTGACGTCCTTGAGCAGCCATTTGCGGTCGACGGCGTCCACCAGCACATCGGCTTCCGAGCCGCTGCCCTGGCGCCCCCACTCCACCGGCATCAACCGCTGCGGTTGCGTCGCCGACAGCCGCTGGAAGGTCGCGCAGTCGCTGCGATGCACGCTGACACCCCGGCCGCGCGTGAGGTAACCGCCGATGGGCTCGCCCGGCAGTGGCTGGCAGCAGCGCGCGACCTGCATCAGCAGGTTGCCGATGCCGACTACCGTGAATCCCGCCGACGGCTTCGGTGCGCGCTGACGGCTCGGGCTGCGCGACGGCGCCGCCGCGGGTTGGGAGCGCGCGCGCTCGTGTTCGAGCAGCGCGCGCGAGACCTGGTGCGCGCCGATGTCGCCGAGTGCCACCTGAATCTGCAGGTCTTCCAGCGACGCCGCATTGAATCGCTGCAGCGCCGGCGCGACATCGGAATGTTGCAGGCCGAGGCGTTTGAACTCCCTGTCGAGCAGTTCGCGGCCGGCCTGCACGTTGCGGGCGCGGTCGAGCTTGTTGAACCAGTTGCGCACCTTGTCGCGCGAACGCGCGCTGGCGAGGAACCCGTTGGACGCCACCAGCCAGTCGCGTCGCGGCTCGCCGACCTTGGCGACCATGATTTCCACACGATCGCCGCTGTGCAGCTTGTGGTCCAGGGGCACGATGCGTCCATCGATCTTGGCGCCGCGACAGCGATGGCCGACCTCGGTGTGGACGTGGTACGCGAAATCCAGTGGCGTCGAACCCTGCGGCAAGTCGACGACTTCACCCTTGGGCGTCAGCACGTAGACGCGGTCCTCGACCAACTCGCTGTCGATTTCGCCGAGCAGGCCGGCACTGTCGCCGCCGCCGTCGACATGCCCGCTGTCGACATGAGTTTCCAGCAGGCGCCGCATCCATTCGATCTTCCGGTCCAGCGCCGCGTTCGCGGCGGCGGAACGGTGTTCCACGCCGCGCCCTTCCTTGTAGCGCCAGTGGGCGGCCACGCCGAGTTCGGCCTGCGCATGCATCTCGAACGTGCGGATCTGTACTTCGAGGGTCTTGCCTTCCGGACCGATCACCGCCGTATGCAGCGAACGGTAGTCGTTGCGCTTGGGCCGGGCGATGTAATCGTCGAACTCGTTCGGCACCGGCGCCCACAGCGCATGCACCACCCCAAGCGCGGCGTAGCACGCCGGGATGTCGTCGACGAGCACGCGCACAGCGCGCAGGTCGTAGAGCTCGCCGATCGGCACGTTCTTCTTCTGCATCTTCTTCCAGATGCTGTAGATGTGCTTCGGCCGCCCGGCGACTTCCGCGCGCAGCGACTGCGCGGCCAGCGCATCGCCGAGCGTGCGCGCGACCTGCGCGACGTAGCGCTCGCGGCCGCCGCGCTTGTCGTCGAGCAGGCGCGCGATGCGCTGGTAGGTATCCGGTTCGAGATGGCGGAACGCGAGGTCCTCGAGTTCCCATTTCAGCTGCCAGATGCCGAGCCGGTTGGCGAGCGGCGCGTGGATGTCGCGCGTGAGCTGCGCCAGCGCGGTGCGCTGTTCGGCGGGCAGCCGCGAGGCATGGCGCATGCGCGCCAGTTGCCGCGCCAGCAGGATCGGGACGACACGCAGGTCGCGGACGATCGCCAGCAGAAGCCGGCGCAGCCCTTCGCTGCTGCCGGAGGTGCTGCGTTCGGCGTGCAGCGCCCAAACCTGCGTGGCCGCGCGCTGGCCTTCGAGCATGATGCCGACGGCGGCGAACTCGCGTGCGAGCCTTGGCTCCAGCCGCTCCCGCAGGCGCGGCATGACATGCAGGATCGCGGCCGCGAGCACGTCGCCCTCCGACTCGAGCATTGACAGCGCCGACAGCGTTTCGGCGATCACGCCGAACGGATCGCGTGGCGCCTCTTCGGCAGGCGCCGCGTCCAGCAATGCCTGGCGCAGGGCCGGCCCGATCGGCGCACAGCAGGGCATCGCCAGCAGGGCGCCCAGGGACTCGTGAGACTCGCGCTCGGACGGCGGCACGTTCGGAAGAAGTTCGGTGGTTGGCGAAAGGGAATGTCTACACTAGCCGCGCCCCGACCCGAGGAACAGACCAATGCCGTCGACACGCAAGCTCGCCTTCATCGTCCTGCTCGCCTGCATGCCACTGGCCTGCATCGTGCCCGCGGCCCTCGCACAGACCCCGCAGCCGGCGATCCAGACGCAGATGACGCCTGAGGAATTCAAGGCCGCGGGCCTGGACAAGCTCAGCGCCGAGGAACTGGCGCGCCTGAACGCGTGGCTCGGACGCACGCTGACCACGGAGACTGCGAAGGCCGCCGCCGACGCCAAGCAGAAGGTCGAACACGAAAGCCGCGGCTTCTTCGATTTCGGCTCGGAGGAACCGATCGTCGCCCACATCAGCGGTGCCTTCCACGGTTACGGAAAGGGCAAGACCTACACGCTGGACAATGGCCAGGTCTGGCAGCAGATCGACGACGCGGAACTCGCGGGCGTGCGGCTCACCGACCCGGAGGTTCGGATCAAGCCCGCGATGGTCGGCAACAGCTGGTACATGTCCGTCGGCAAGTACAACAGCCGCGCACAGGTCAAACGCATCAAGTAAGCCAGGATCGGTGGACGAAGGCCTCGTGCGGGAGCAAACGCTCCCGCCATTCCTACGAAAGCTGCGCCAACCGCCCCGCCAGCTTCTTTGCCGACACGCCGCCGCGCGCACCGAGTTCCTGGGCGAACAGCGATACCCGCAATTCCTCCAGGTCCCAGCGCAATGCCTGCCACTCGGGCCTGGCATCGATCGCTTCGCGCCTGGCCTGGGCGAGCGCGTCGGCGAAGGGTTTGAGCTCCAACATCCGCGCCTGGTCGCGCACCGGGTCGCGTAGCGCGCGCTCGGCGCGCAGCGACAGCGCCTTCAGGTAACGCGGGTATTCGGCCAGCGCGGCGGCCGGCACCGTGCGCAGGAACCCCGGGGGCGTGAGTGCGGCGAGTTGCGCGCGCATGTCGTCGAGGTTGCCGCTGGCCCAGCCGATGAGTTTGGAATCGAGCCGGTCGCGCACTTCGGCGACGAGAGACAACACCACCTCGGCCCGGCGCAGCCGTCGCGTCGCCTCGGCGAACAGCTGCGCGCCGACGGCGTCGCGACGGGCGGCGAATGCGTCCGGATCGCGGATGGCTGCGAGTCCGTCCAGCGTCAGCGCATCGAACGCACCATCGACGAGGTCGGTGCGCAGCTGGTCGCCGATGCTCGACTGGCCCCCGCGTGGCGCCGCCGATTCGATGGCCGCGTACAACAATGCGGTCTTGGGTTGGACCGGCAACTGCTTGCGCGCCTGTTTGCGCTTGTCGGCCAACGCGAGTTCGAGCAGGCGGCGCACGCCGTGCGGATGCAGGCGTATCGCTTCGTTACGATCGGCATGCACGCCCAGCGCGACGCTTTGGCCTTCATCCTGCAAGGCGGGATATGCCGGCACGCCGCCGGCACCCGGCACCGATTCGGGAATCGCCGCCTCCGGAAACGTAACGAGCCCGCGACGCGCAAGACCTTCCGCCGCGCGCGCGGCGAAGGCGGCAGCCGCGCGCACGCCGAAGCGGTTGCGCAGGTCGTCGAGGTCGCGCGATTCGGCCAGCACTTCGGTTGCGCGTCGGCCATCGCCCGCATCCAGCAGGCGCAGGTTCATGCGAAGGTGCGGCTCCAGCCCTGTCGCATCGAAGTCCGTGGTCGCCACGCCGACGCCGGTGGCCTTGTGCAGGAAGCGGGCGAGCGTGCCCTCGAGCGTATCGCCAGAAGGCTTCGGCCAGGCCTCGGCGAACGCACGCGCGAAATCCGGCGCGGGGACGAAATTGCGCCGCAGGGATTTCGGCAAAGCGCGGATCAACGCCGCTGCCTTGTCGGCTACAAAACCCGGCGCCAGCCATGACAACTGCGCCGGATCGAGCGCGTTGAGCAGGTGCAACGGCACGGCGAGCGTCATGCCGTCGTCGATCGCGCCCGGCTCGAAGCGGTAGCGCACCGCCAGGCGCGCGTCGCCCAACGCCAGATACGGCGGGAACCGCGCCGCGTCGGTTTCGTCGCCCACCAGCAGGTCCTCGCGCGACCATTCCAGCGCAGCCTTCTGCGGCGCGGGCAGGCGTGCGTACCACGCATCGAGTGCCTGCGCGTTGTGCACGTCGGGCGGCAGGCGGTCGAGGTACCAGCGTGCCTGCCAGTCTTCGTCGACCACCAGCCCGGCACGGCGCTGCTTGGCTTCCTCTTCCCGCGCTTTGGCAAGCGTCGCCAGGTTGCGCGCGAGGAATGCACTGCGGGTATTGATCTCGCCGGCGACCAGTGCATCACGCACGAAAATCTGGCGTGCTTCCTCCGGGTACAGCGCGCCGTAGTGCACCGGCCGCTTGGGCGCCAGCACCAGCCCGAGCAGGCTGATCTGCTCGCTTCCGACCACGCGGCCCTGCGAACGCGACCAGTGCGGATCGTGGTGGCGCCGCACCAGCAGGTGCGGCAGTTCCGCGATCACCCAGTCGGGTTCGATGGTGGCGTTGGTCAGCGCCCAGACGCGCTCGGTGTCGAGCAGCAAGGCCGACAACACCCAGGGTGGCGGCTTCTTCGCGAGCACGGAGCCCGGAAAGAGTTGGAACTTGCGCCCGCGCGGACCGTCGTAGAGCCCGGCGGTCCGGCGATCCGATCCCTGCGCGCGGTTGCCCACCTGGGTTGGGAGGCCGGCAACCAGTGCGCGATGCAACCGCGCGTACGCCCGGGCGTCGATCTCCGCCTCCGCATTCTGCTGCCATCCGAGTTCGTCGCACACCAGCTTCAATTGGCGGTGCAGTTCGCGCCACTCGCGCAGGCGCAGGAAGCCGAGGAAGTGCTTCTCGGCCCACTTGCGCAGTTGCGACTGGGTCATGTCCTCGTGCGCGGCGCGGAACGCGTCCCACAGCTTGAGGATCCCGACGAATTCCGAGCGCGGATCGGCGAACTGCATGTGCGCCGTGTCGGCCGCGCCGCGCTGGTCGGCGGGGCGTTCGCGCGGATCCTGGATGCCGAGGAAGCTGGCGATCGCGAGGATCTCGCGCAGGCAACCGTGCTGGTGTGCGGCGACGAGCATGCGCGCGAGCTTGACGTCCACGGGCATGCGCGCCATCAGCCGCCCGGTCGGTGTCAGCTTGCGTCCGGCATCGATCGCGCCGAGTTCGGACAACGTCTGCCAGCCGTCGGCGACGGCGCGCGGATCGGGCGCTTCCAGGAACGGAAAATCCTCGATCCGCCCCAGGCCGAGCGACAACATGCGCAGGATCACGCCGGCCAACGCGGCGCGACGGATCTCAGGATCGGTGTACTGCGGCCGCGACCCGAAATCGGTTTCGGAATACAGCCGGTAGCAGATTCCGGGCGCGATGCGTCCGCAGCGCCCCATGCGCTGGTTGGCGCTGGCCTGCGAGATGTCCTCGATGTGCAGGCGATCGAGCTTCTGCCTCGGGCTGTAACGCTTGACCCGCGCGTATCCCGGGTCGACGACGTAATGGATGCGCGGCACGGTCAGCGAGGTTTCGGCGACGTTGGTCGCCAGCACGATCCGGCGCTGGCCGCCGGGATGGAACACGCGGTCCTGGTCGCGCGCGGACAGCCTGGCATACAGCGGCAGCACTTCGGTGTGGCGGTACTTGCGTCGCTCCAACGCCTGGTGCGCATCGCGGATCTCGCGTTCGCCGGGCAGGAAAATCAGGGTGTCGCCGGCCATGCCCCCGGAAGCGGGACGCTCGCGCGCAATCTCGTCGCAGGCTGCGAGGATGCCGTCGAGGACGCTGCGCTCCCCATCGTCCGCGCCCTCGCCTTCCAGCGGGCGGTAGCGTACGTCCACCGGATGGCCGCGGCCTTCGACATCCACCACCGGCGCATTGCCGAAGTGCTCGGAGAACCGTGCCGTGTCGATCGTCGCCGAGGTGACGATCACTTTCAGGTCGGCGCGTCGCGGCAGCAGCTGCTTCAGGTAGCCGAGCAGGAAGTCGATGTTGAGGCTGCGCTCGTGCGCCTCATCGATGATCAGCGTGTCGTAGCGCGAGAGCCAGCGATCGGACTGGATCTCGGCGAGCAGGATTCCGTCGGTCATGAATTTGATCGCGGTCTGCTCACCCACGTTTTCGTTGAAACGCACCTGGTATCCGACCGCGCCGCCAAGGGGCACCTGCAGTTCCTCGGCGACACGCCGCGCGACGGAGCGCGCTGCGATACGACGCGGCTGCGTGCAGCCGATCAGGCCGGCGGCGCCGCGGCCCGCGGCGAGGCAGAGCTTGGGCAGTTGCGTCGTCTTCCCGGAGCCGGTTTCGCCGGCCACGACGATGACCTGGTGGGTGCGGATCAGTTCGACGATCCGTTCGGCCTGGGTTGCGATCGGAAGATCGGCATCCACTTCGCCGCGCGGCAGCAGCGCCGCGCGCGCCTCGCGCGTGGTCGCGGACAGCTGCAGCGCATGCTCGAAGGCCGCCTGCGCCTGTGCATCGCCCGGACGCGCGCTCCAGCGCGACCACAGCCCCTGCAACCGCCCACGATCGCGTGTCAGGGCGCCCTCGATCGCGCGCCGGCCGTGCGACAACGCTGTCTTCGCAGTGGATTCGATAGCCTTCATCGATCGCTTCGGTAGCAACAATCCATTTCACCGCCGGACCGGCGGCGCCTATTGTGGCTGCAACCCCCACGGAGGAGCGCCATGCACACGACGAGCGACACCACCACGCAGGGTGCGGCGGCACCGGCCATCGATATCGGGCTGAATGCGGACGATCGCAAGCAGATCGCCGACGGGCTCTCGCGCTTCCTCGCCGACGCGTACACGCTGTACCTGAAGACCCACAATTTCCACTGGAACGTCACCGGCCCGATGTTCAACGCGCTGCACGTGATGTTCGAGACGCAGTACACCGAGCAATGGGCGGCGCTGGACGAGATCGCCGAGCGCATCCGCGCGCTGGGCTTCAATGCGCCCGGCTCGTACGCCGAGTTCACCCGGCTGTCGTCGATCCAGGAGGAACCGGGCCTGGGCGAGACCGCGGACTGGCGCGAAATGGTGCGCCAGCTCACCGTCGGCAACGAAGCCGTCTGCCGCACGGCGCGCAAGGTGCTGCAGGGCGCTGACAAAGCCGGCGACGATCCGTCGGTGGACCTGCTCACCCAGCGCCTGCAGGTGCACGAAAAGTACGCGTGGATGCTGCGCTCGCTGCTGCAGTAGCACTGCTGGAGCAGCGCTGCTGCAGGCCGGAACCGCGATCGGGGAATGCCGCACTGAAAGGCGTGTTTTCCGACGGAGGCGCTTGCGCCCCTTGCTACCCTGTCGACATGACCGACGCCGCCCTCGCCCAACTCCGACACGTTTTCGGGTTCGACTGTTTCCGCGGAGAGCAGGCCCGGATCGTGGCGCACGTCGCCGCTGGCGGCGATGCGCTGGTGCTGATGCCCACCGGCGGTGGCAAATCGCTGTGCTACCAGCTGCCGGCGTTGCTCCGCGAAGGGACGGCGGTGGTCGTATCGCCACTGATCGCGCTGATGCAGGACCAGGTCGAGGCGTTGCGACAGCTGGGCGTGGCTGCGGCGTTCCTGAACTCCAGCCTGGACGCAGCGCAAGCCGCCGCGACCGAGCGGCAGTTTCTGGACGGCGCACTGGACCTGTTGTACGTGGCTCCCGAACGCCTGCTGACGCCGCGCTTCCTGTCGCTGCTCGAGCGCACGCGGATTGCGTTGTTCGCCATCGACGAGGCGCATTGCGTGTCGCAATGGGGCCACGATTTCCGGCCCGAATACCGCCAACTCACCGCGCTGCACGAGCGCTGGCCCCAGATTCCGAGGATCGCGCTGACGGCGACCGCGGATGCACCGACGCGGCGCGAGATCGTCGAGCGCCTCGCACTGGATGACGCCGAGCAGTTCGTCAGCTCGTTCGATCGCCCGAACATCCGCTATTCGGTGGCGCAGAAGCACGACAGCCGCCGGCAACTGCTCGACTTCCTCGAGGGACACGCCGGGGAATCCGGAATCGTCTATTGCCTGTCGCGGCGCAAGGTCGAGGCCACGGCGGCGGCCCTGGCCGAGCGCGGAATCGATGCGCTGCCCTACCACGCGGGCCTGGACGCGGACGTCCGCGCGACAAACCAACGTCGGTTCCTGCGCGAGGACGGCATCGTGATGGTGGCGACGATCGCGTTCGGGATGGGCATCGACAAACCCGACGTGCGCTTCGTCGCGCACATGGACCTGCCCAAATCGCTCGAGGGCTACTACCAGGAAACCGGCCGCGCGGGTCGCGACGGCGAGCCGGCCGAAGCGTGGCTTGCGTATGGCCTGGGCGACGCGGTGCTGCTGCAGCGGATGATCGAAACCTCCGAGTCCGGCGAGGAGCGCAAGCGCCTGGAGCGCGGTAAGCTCGACGCGCTCATCGGTTTCTGCGAATCCACCGGCTGCAGGCGACAGACGCTGCTGGCGTACTTCGGCGAATCGCATCCCGGCGCCTGCGGCCATTGCGACAACTGCCTGCAGCCGCCGCGGAGCTGGGACGGCACCGTCGCCGCGCAGAAGGTGCTGTCGTGCGTGTATCGCAGCGGACAGCGTTTCGGTGCGGCGCACGTGATCGACATCCTGCGCGGCGCGGATACGGTGAAGATCCGCCAGAACGGCCACCAGTCGCTCAGCACCTACGGGATCGGCGGCGACCTCGACGCGAAACAATGGCGCAGCGTGCTGCGGCAACTGGTCGCCGCGGGATTGCTGGAGGTCGACGTCGAGGGCCACGGCGCACTGCGCCTGACCCCGGCCAGCAGCGCCGTGCTCAAGGGCGGCCGCTCGCTGTCGCTGCGTACCGAACAGGCCACGCCCGCGCGAGGTCGCGGTCGAAGCGGGCGCGACGCGGTCGCCGTCCAGCTGCCACCGGAGGCGACGTCGCGCTTCGATGCGTTGCGCCGCTGGCGCAGCGACGCCGCCCGTGAACAGAGCGTGCCGGCCTATGTGATCTTCCACGACAGCACGCTGCGCGAGATCGCGCTGCAGCAACCCGGCGACATCGATGCGCTGTCGCGGATCAACGGTGTCGGCGCGGGCAAGCTGGAGCGCTACGGCCCCGCGGTGCTGGAAACCCTCGCCGCCGCCTGAAATCGGCTGCAGGAACAGGCCGCAAAAAAAGGCCGCACGTTTCCGTGCGGCCCCTTTTTGCGATGAAGCGCCCGGTCAGAACTTCACGGTATAGCGGGCGAAGTAGAAGCGCCCGATCGTGTCGAAGGTGCTGACATCGGTATTCGCGTTGAGCACGTTGTTGTTGTAGAGCAACGGCGGCTGCTTGTCGAACACGTTGTCCACGCCGACCTCGAACCGCGAATTGATCTTCGGCATCGCATACGTCACCGAAAGGTTGTGGTACACGGTGCTGCCGTAGTGCAGTTCGACGGCGCAGTACTGGTTCGGCGCGCCGGTGACAGGATCATGCAGGCAGGCCGCGTCTGCACTGCTGCCCTGGCGATCGTCGTCACTGCCGTTGTCGAACGGCCCGATGTAGCGGATGCGCCAGCTCGCCGACCAGTCGCCCAGGCTCCAGTTTGCGAAGGCACGCGCGCGGATGCGGGAGTACATGCCGTACGAGAGGTTGTAGTGGCCGGCCAGGTGGATGACCGCATCGTCGTCGCTCGCCGGGTCGGTGTCGTTGTCCCAGCGTGCGAGGTAGGTGCCGTCGAAGCCGAACAGCCACGCTCCCCAGGCGGTTTCCGGCAGTTTGTAGCGCATCGCCATGTCCCAGCCCTTCGAATCCAGCCGGCCGAGGTTCACCGTCGGCTGGCGGATGTAGTTGATCTCGCCGTCGTCGAAGCGGTTGACGAAGCGGCATAGGTCGCTCAACGGATTCTCGTAGCAGGAGTTGAGGACGATCTGCGCGCTGATGTTGGTGATGGTGTCGTTGAGGTACAGGCGCCAGTAGTCGAGGCTGACCGAGAAGCCGGGCAGCCAGCTCGGGTCGTAGACCATGCCCCAGTCGAACGATTTGCCCTGCTCCGGCTGCAGGTCGTAACCGACGTAGGCCGAGCCCGACACCACGCCCGTGGATTGCCCGAGGTGCGTGTCCTCGATGCCGCCCGCCGGAATGTCGGTCGCGCCGGATTCCGGACCGCAGGCGCGATCGTGGATCGAGGGGTTGAGCGGATCGAAGGCGTAGCCGACGCAACGGTCCTGCAGCAGCGGCGCGTTGCCGGCCGGGCCCGCATACAGGTCGGTGATGCTCGGCGCACGGAACACCTCGGCGATCGTGCCTCGGAACAGCAGGTCGTCCATCGGCCGCCATTCCACCTGCAGCTTGGAACTGGTGTTGCTGCCGAACAGGTCGAAGCTGGAGAAACGCGTGCCCAGCGTGACGTTGAGCGTCTTTGCGAACGGCATGTCGCTGAGCAGCGGCAGGAACAGTTCGCCATACAGTTCGCTGGTCGTGTATCCGCCCTTGACCGGCGAGCCACATGCCTCCTGCGAGATCTGGCAGGTCGCGTCGGGATTGGCGATGGCCACGTACTCGACTTCGGTGCGCTGGTATTCCTTGCGCCATTGCGCACCGAATGCGAGCTGCGCCGCGCCCGCGGGCAGGTCGAACAACTCGCCCGAGGCATTGGCCTCGAACCCCTTGGACACATACGTTGTCGAGAAACTCGGATTGACGTTGTACAGCCCCAGCGTTTCGATGGTCTGCGGATCGTCCACGTTGAACATGTTCAATGGCACGCAACCGGTGATGACGTTGCCCGGGGTGCCGCACTTGACCACGCCATCGGTGTCGAGGAACGACGGCCCCAGCGCGTCGCGCAGGCCGGAGTAGAACACGTAGCCCTTGGTCTGGTTGTCCAGGCCCTGGTGGCCATAGTTGAGTGCGAAGTCCCACTTCCAGGTCTCGCCGAGGAAACCTTCGAAACCCATCACCACCTGGTCGGTGGTGGTGTCGTTGAAACCGGCGCGCTGGCCGAGCGAGGTAAAGCGTGAACGGAACGCTTCGCCGGTGACCGCCGCATTCGCGCCGAAGTCCACGCCGAAGGGGTTGTAGTAGTTGTCCGCGGAGATCAGCACGGCGTCGGTGCGGGCGTCGAAGGGAAGCGGCGCGATCGCGAAGTTGGACGCGGTCTTGTTGTGGTACACCTCGATGAACGCGTTGAGGTCGTCGCTGATGTGGTAGTTGCCGAGGAAGAATGCGTTGGTGCGTTCCTGCGGCGTCTGGATCAGGTTGACGGCCTGGAAGTTGTAGGCATCGGCGGCGGTGTCGTAGCAGCGGTAATCCGACGTGGACGCGCCGCTGGCACCGGGGATGCGGGTGACGTTGGTGCAACCCAGCGCCAGCGCGGTCGGGTTGTCTTCCGGCAGGCTGATGAAGCCACGCGGATTGCGGCTGGAACCGGAGACCGACACCGCACCCGCGTAGAGGTAGGTGGCGTCCTTGGAGAAGTCGCGGTCGCCCGACGAGATCTCGTCGAACTTGTTGTAGTTGACGCCGGCGATGATGTTGCCTGTTTCGCCGGCCTGGCCGAAGGTCACCGAAGCACCTTGGCGCTGGCCGTCCTGGCGATCGGAGATGCCGTAGTCGATGGTGGCCTGCAGTCCCTCGAAGTCCTTGCGCATGATGAAATTGACGACGCCGCCGATCGCATCGGATCCGTACACGGACGACGCGCCGACCGTCAGCACTTCGATGCGCTCCACCGCCGAGGCCGGGATCGCGTTGACGTCCGCGCCGCCGTCCGCGCCACCGCGACGCAGCACGCGGCGGCCGTTGATCAGCACCAGGGTTCGTTGCGAACCCAAACCGCGCAGGTCCACGGTCGAGGCACCGGTGCCACCACCGTTGTTGACGGTCGGGTTGGTCGCCGCGCCGGCGATCGCCGGCAACTCCTGCACCAGGTCGCCGATGGTCAGCTTGCCGGTTTTCTCGATGGCGGCGCGGTCGAGCGTGATGACCGGACTCGCGTTCTCGGCATCGACGCGACGGATGCGCGAACCCGTCACCTCGATGCGGTCGAGGTTGGCGGCTTGCGGCGTCGCTTCCGGCGAAGCCGTCGCGGGGGCCGGTTGGGCGTCCTGCGCCCATGCATGCGGTACGGCGAGTGCGGTGGCGATTCCCACCGGCAACGACGCGAGCCGAGCGGCGGATCGCAGGTTGCGATGATTCATGTGTTGCCTCCGGGTCTTGTTAGAAATGCGTAAAACGCCCGGTCACATTACTTTTCGCACCCGCCGCACGCTTTCGCGGCGACGGTGGCTTGGTGTGCGCAAATTGGCCTCACACGTTGGTGTCACGCGTCGGCATCACGCGTGACGTCACGCGACAACGTCACGCGCACGCCTCACGCGCAACGCTGGATGCCGCGATAACCGGAGGCCGTCGTCCCGTAGTGCGCGCGGAACGCACGGGCGAAGCTGCACGGATTCTCGAAGCCGCAGGCGGCGCCGACCTCGCCCACCGACAAGCTCGTGTTCTCTAGCAGCATGGACGCCTGGTGCAGGCGCGTGCGCGACAGCGTCTCGCGCGGGCCTTCGCCGTAGATCGCGTGGAACGTTTTGGTGAAATACCAGACCGAGAAGTTGGACAGTTGCGCCAGTTCCGACAGCGTCACCGTACGGTTGAGGTTGCCGTCCAGGTGCAGGCGTGCGCGTTGCATGCGCGCGAACACCTGGCGCTTGCGCCAGAGCGAGCGACCGGGGCACCGATCGACGAACGACAGCAGACCTTCCTGCAGCGACATCAGGAAGTGGACCGCGCAGCGCACCGTCGCCGACGGGTCGGCCTCGGTGGTCTTCGCCGCGCGGCGCCACAGGTGCAACGCGATGCGCCGGTTGCGACGGCTGATGGTGCCGCGACCCGGATAGAGCGTCGGCAGTCCCGGCTGGTCCAGTGCCGATCCGCTCGTCGCCGGCAGCAACATCGCAAGCGCCAGCGACCGCCGCCCTGCCAGCAGCGTCGGTCGCGAATCGCGGTCGAGCGCGATCCACTCACCCGCGTTCAGCAGCAGCCGGCCTTCGCGGCAATCGATCTGCGCGCTGCCGCGCAGCACGAGCCAGAACGAACCATGGTTGTCGCCGACACCGAGGCTGGCGGATCGGCTGATGGCAGCGAGCTTCCAGCTGCCGGAGGGGTCGTCTTGTCCGAGCTTGTCCTGCGCCTCGCCCCGATCGACCCAGATGCTTTTGAGTTGCATGGCCACTTCCTTTGTTGGACTTGGCCATCGATGTGCGCCTGCGCGTTCCGATATTCAGGAAATCCCGCCGCAGTTAACCCGAAATCTTTCCTAAATCTCGGCGAATCCTTGTCGATCAGCGACTTACATCCCAGAACCCATCACTGCCTTGGCTTCGGGATTGGATAGTGACGGCAGGCGGACCCAACCGATGTCGGAGTGTTCGTCATGCTCGGACGAGAAATACAGCTGTCCGCGCCGCACATCGAGACTGACTCCAGTAGGGGTAAGGGCCTCCGCGCGCAGGCAGCGCCCGAGCTTCTCCGGTTTGGGATTCATCTCGATCCACTGGAGGCCGCAATCCTCCCCTTCTCCCGGCGCTACGAGACGAACCTGGTCGTCGGTGATCACGAGCCGCCGTCCGCCACCGAACGCCGGACGTTCGCTGATCTTGGCGACGCCGTGCAGCGACAGGTCGGCCTGCCAGAGTCCCGGAATGGAGGCGCGCGTGAGCAGAACCCTGTTGCGCGCACGGTCGAGCTTGGCCATTGAGACGTCGTCGAGAGTAGTGATCGCGGTCCAAGGCGTCGTGCCGCGATCGTAGAGCGTCGCCGCCAGCCGGCCCGCGCCACGATTGGCGACGACGATCAGGCGCGCGGGATCCGGCATGTATTCGGCGAAGATGGGATCGCCTACCGGCACCGGCAGGCGCTGGACGCTGCCGCTGCCGGGAGTGATTTCGAACAAGCCCTTGTCGGTCTCGTTGCGTCCGATCACGAGCAGGTGCGTGCTATCGGCCGACCACGCCGGTGCGTAGCGCGGCACCGGGATGATGCCTTCGATGAGGCGCAGGGATTCGGGCTGTCCGATCCGCGCCCACCACACCCCGACGATCGCTGATCGATCCGACATGAACGCCAGTTGCGCGCCATCCGGCGCCACCGACGGCAGCAGGTCCAGGCCTGTCGACGGGAACACCTGCACCGGCGTCGCCTGAGGATCGTCGACATCCAGGCTGTAGAGCGCCGAATGCGGCTCGACGATGACGAATGCGGCGGCGGGTGAATTGGCCGCGACGCTGACGGCGAACGTCTTCGGCATGCCAAGGTCGACGACCTTGCGCGTCTGCAGGTCAAGCCGCGCCAGCGACACGTTGCCATCCAGATACATCCCGAACACGATCGACTTGCCGTCGGGTGTCCACGCGATCGAGTTGATGTTGGTGCCCAGGTTGGTCAACCGCTCGGGCCTGCCGCCGCTGGCGGGCACGCGCCACACGTCCGATACCGAAACGTTGCGATGGAAGGCGATCCAGCGGCCATCAGGCGAATAAGCTGGTGCGAGGTCGGTGTCGCTGGGGTCACGCTGGTACGGCAATCGCGTCCAGGCGCCGGTCGCGAGGTCAATCGTGTACAGCGCGCCGTCCATCTTCGGCCCGGTCTGGCTGGTCACCAGATGCCGGCCATCCGGATGCCAGCTGAAACCGCCCTCCCATCCGGGCCTGCAGCTGGAAATCGTGCGTGCCTCGCCGCCGACCGCCGGGATCAGCAGCAGGCTGCACTTGTCTTTCGGTCCGATCCGGGTGAACGCGATCTCGCGTCCGTTCGGCGACCACGCGGGCATCGTGTCTTCCACGCCCGGCTCCGGATTGGTGAGCTGACGCGGAGGGACCGGCGCGGTGGTCTGGACCATCAGGGATGCGGTCGCGCCGCTTTCCATGGCGCCGGCATAGGCGCTGTAGACCACCTGCGATCCGTCCGGCGAGAGGCTCGGCCATTCCTCGCTACCCGGCGTCGAAGTGATGCGCTGGAAGGCGAGTTTCGCCGGCGCGGCCACGGCCGCTGCCGTCGCTGTCATCGGGGCCGCCGTGGCCGCCGGTGTTCCGCGCTTGACCTGCAGCATCCGGTATCCGAAGCCAGCGGCCACGACGACGACCAGCGCCACCGCTGCCGCCAGTGCGTAGCGCGCCGTCGTCCTATCCGGCGCGGGCGCGACGATGGGCGTAACGGGCGGCGCGGGCGCCGGCGACGGAATCGGCTCGGGCGACGCGGCAGCGGCCGGCGACTCGACCGGCGGTGCAATCCATTCGGCCGGCGACTCGACCGGTGGTGCAATCCACTCGACCGGCGCCAGCAGGCGGTAGCCGCCCTTGGCGATCGTTTCCAGGTAACGCGGCGCGCCGCGGTCGTCGCCGAACGCCTTTCGCAGTTGCGTGATCGCCTGCGTCAACACGTCGTCAGTGGGCATGGTGTCCGCCCAGACCCACTCGATCAGCGCTTCGCGACTGACCACCTTGCCCTGCTGCGCTACCAGCACCAGCAGCACCTGCAGGGACTTCACCGTGATCCGCATGGACGTCGCGCACTGCGGCGAAGTGATCTCGCGCCGCGGCAGGTCCAGCACGCAGTCGCCGATGCGCAGGTGGTCGGATTCGGGAATGACCGTATGGCTGTGCTGATTCAACATGGCACTGTCCTGCTGGTCCCGTTATTTTGCGTGGTGCCGGATGCCGTAGGCGGGCGCCACGCGCTTCCGGCAATTCCGGCAAAGCATCCGTCTGCTTCCGGCAGTCGGAACCGCCACCCGCAGCATCATATGATCTGCACCCCTTTGGCATGAGGCATAGGTCCTACCTGCCGGGGGTCTCCCTGAATCGATGCGCAACGGCAGGCCACGGTTGCGGTGTTCGCCTGCGAGGCCAGCGAGATGCCCGCGACGCCATCTGCGAGGCCGGATTCCGCTGCCGCATGCTAGGGTTTGCGCCCCCTTGCAGGTACCCGCGATGTCCGTCGGCAACACCCCTTCGACGCGCCCCATGACCGGCCCGGAGCTTTGGCAGGCCGGGCAGCAGCAGATCCTCGACGGCAAGCCCGATGCGGCAATGTCGAGCTTCCAGGCGTTGCTCGCCGCCCACCCGGGGCATGTCGGCGCGCGCATGCTGCTGGCGAGCGTAATCCTGTCCAAGGGCCGGATGCGCGCGGCCACTGAACAAATGAAGCTGGCCGCCACCATGCTGCCCGACGATCCGGCGCTGGTGAACCGCGTGGCGCAGGCCCTCACGCGGCTGGGCGAAACCAATGCGGCGCGCGCGTGCCTGCGGCATCCGGCGGTCGCCAGGACGCGCTCCGGACCGATGCTGACCGCGCTCGGACACGCCTACCAGGGACTCGGACTCAATGCCCAGGCGCTGCAGCTCATGGAGCGGGCACGCGCGACCGGCTACGACAACGCCGACTTCCGTTACTTCCGCGCGCTGCAGTTGCAGTTCAACGGCCGAATGGAAGAAGCCGAAGCGGAAATGGAAAGTTGCCTGCGCATGGGCCCGACGTTCGGGCGTGCATCGCTGTCGCTGGCGCGCATCCGCAGGCAAACCCCGGAATCCAATCATGTCGAGGCCATCCGTTCGCGGCTGTCGTCGGTCGAACCCGGCAGCGAACACCACGCCGCGTTCGAATTCGCGCTCCACAAGGAGCTCGATGATCTCGGCCAGTTGGACGACGCATGGGCGGCACTGGAGCGCGCCAACGCGGTGATGGCGGCGCGATTGCCGTACGACGCCGCAGCCGAAGAACGATTGTTCGACCGCATCATCGAACGATTCGACGCCGACTTCCTCGCCCAGCCCGGGAAAACCTTCCATGGGCCGACACCGATCTTCATCGTCGGCATGCCGCGTTCCGGCACGACGCTGCTCGAACGCATCCTCGGCAACCATTCGCTCGTCACCTCCGCCGGTGAACTGCCTGACCTCTCGCGCCAGCTGCGCTGGGTCGCCGACTGCCATGGGCATCCACTGCTGGACGACGCGTTGCTCGACGCGTTGCCGCAGGTGGATTTCGCCGAAGTCGGCCGCCGCTATCTCGAACAGAGCCAGTGGCGCGCGAACGGACGCCCGTACTACGTCGACAAGCTTCCGCCGAATTTCATGCTGGTCGGTTGCATCCGCCGCGCATTGCCCGCAGCGAAGGTCGTGCACATGGTGCGCGAGCCGATGGACGTGTGTTTCTCCAACTACCGCGCGATGTTCGGCGACGCGTATTCCTACGCCTACGATTTCGACCGGCTCGCGCACCACCATCACCAATACCAGCGCCTGATGCGGCACTGGCGGCAAGCCGCGCCGGGATTCGTGCTTGATCTTCCGTACGCCGATCTCGTGGAGGACACGGAGGCGACGTGCCACAAGCTGCTCGAATTCTGCGGGCTGCCGTACGAAGCCGCCTGCCTGGACCACACCCGCAACACCACCAGTGTCGCCACGCTGAGCAGCGCGCAGGTGCGCCAGCCGATTCACGCCGGCAGCCTGGGCGAGTGGCGTCGCTATGGGCGGCAGATGGAACCGCTGCGACAGTTGTTGTCGCGCTGATACGGCAAAAGCCGGCGGATCCGCCGGCTTGTTTCCTGAGCGCAGCCGGCTCAGCTGCCGCCGCCGAAATCGATCCTGTATTCCAGCCAGTACGACCGGCCGTAACCGTTGTAGGCAAAGATGTTGTAGTACGGCGGCGCGAATCCCTGCGACCCGTCGTAGCTTGGGTCCTTCGGCGGGCGCGAGTTGCGCAGGTTGTTCACGATCAGGCTGAGCGTGCTGTTGTCGGTGATGTCGTAATCCACGCTCAGGTTGTAGAGCATCCACGGCCCGACCTTCCCCGGACCGACGCCATTCGAGGTGATGTAGGGATCGGCCGGATCAGTGGTGAACTGCCGTGCGTAGTTGGGCAGCGAACCGTAGCGTGTACCGTGCAGGTTGGCCGACCACCGGCCGAGCTCCCAGCCGATGTCGCCGGTGACGATGCTCTTGAATTCCGCGGACAGCAGCTGGCCGTTGGTGAAAACGTCGGTCGCCGGGCTGTCGGGGAATGTCTTGAACTTGTGATCGAGCGTGAGGTTGTACTCCAGCCCGAACGCGAAGCGGCCCGCTGCTCCCGCGTCCCAGTGGTAGTTGCCACCGGCGGTGATGCCGGACACGGATTCCTCGGCGATGTTGATGCCCTTGACGATGATCAGCTGCACGTTCTCGCTGAGCAGCGGATTGGTCGGATTGACCGGGCCGCGCACCACGCGCGAAATCGCATCGATGCAGCGCGCCGAGGTCGGGTCGAGTCGACCCTGGCGGCATTCGTTTTCATCGAACAGCGTCTGGGTGGTGGACTGCGGCACCACCTCGTCGGTGATGCTGACGTTGTAGTAGTCCGCGCGCAGGTCGAGGTCGCTGCTCGGCGACCACACGAAGCCGAAGCCATAGGAGTTGGCATTGATCGACTTCAGGTCGGGGTTCGCCACCTGGTTGCCTTCCACCGACACGCCTGTGTACAGCGCGCAGTTGGTCGGATCGATCTCGCACTTGTAGAAGTCGGTCTCGTTACTGAAGAAGCCGTTGCCGCCGGTGAAGATGTATCCCATGTCCGGCGCCCGGAACGCGGTCGCGTAGTTGGCCCGGAACAGCAGTTGCTCGCTCGGACGGAATTCCAGGCCGATCTTGTAGGTCGGCTTGGAGTCCGAGCCGGCGTCGACGTTCTGGTAGGCGTCGTAGCGCACGGCGACGTCGGCGGTGAGTTCCTTCAGCAGCGGCACGGTGAATTCCACGCCCAGCGCCTGGTTGTTGCGCTTGCCGCGGCCGCTGGTTCCATTGAGTGCGAAGAACTCGTTGTTGGTGATCCGCGGATCGACCGGGTTGTCCCAGAACTGGTTGCCGACCTGCATCACCGCCGCCATGCCGACGGAGCCGGCCGGCATCTCGAACAGGTTGGCATTCACCAGCTGGAAGCTGACGTTCTGCGTCCAGGTCTCGGAGACGTTGTGCAGGTTGCCGGAGAAGCTGCGGAACTGTTCGGGCGTCGTCGCCTGGTAGAACGCATCCTTGTCCGGCGCGTAGACCGGATATCCGTAGTAGGTGCCCAGTTGCGGCCCGAGGAACTGGTCGCGATAGAAATCCTCCATTGGCCCGACGAGCGGCCACAGCTGGTCTGAAGTCACCTTGTAGCCGGAACGGTTGTAGTAGGCGTCGTAATCCCAGTTGGAATCGCCGAACGTTCCCTTGATGCCAAAGGCGGTGCTGTAGGAGACCGAGTCGGCATCGAAGAAGCGGGCATCGTCGGGCGTTTCTTCCGGCGCGAAGATGTGCTGGTAGGTTTCCAGCGTGCCCTCGGCCGCGTTCCAGATGTAGTTGCCGTGCGTGCCGTTGATGTCAGGCACCCAGAAGCGCGAGCCGCTGTCGTTCTTCGCTTGGTGCTTGCCCACCAGCACCGTCGCATAGAGGTCGGCGGTGTCATTGAGCGCGTAGGTTGCGTTGACGTACGCCGATACGCCTTTCTCCTCGTTGAGCAGCGTGGCGTAACCCGGCTGCGCCCGGCTGCCGCAGAAGTCGCCGCGACCCGGGCGGAAATCCTTGATGGTGGTGCCGTCGAACAGGTTGGCCAGGTCGTCGCAGTGGGTACCCGGGTCGTCGTACGTTCCGGTGAATCCGTTGAGGATGATGAAGGTGCGGCTGCCGTAGCGAAGGTCGGGATTGGGGTTGTCGTCTGTGGTGTCGGTGTAGTCGCGCTCGTTCATGTAGATCGGATCCTGGTGGCTGTACTGCAGCCCCCAGGTGACATCGAGGTTGCCGAACTGGTGGCCGCCGGTCAGCTGCAGCCGCTCGTTCTGGCCGCCGCCTTCCGTATACCCGCCGAAGCGCACGTCGAGCTGGGTGCCGTCGATGTGCTTCTTGAGGATGATGTTGACCACGCCGGCGATCGCCGCCGAGCCGTAGATCGACGACTGGTTGCCGGGCAGGATGTCGATCCGCTCGACCATCGCGGTCGGGATGCTGGTCAGGTCGGTGAAGTTGCTCTGGCCGTTGTAGAGCAGCGGATAGTCGGCGAGCGGCCGACCATCGAGCAGGATCAGGGTGAAGCTCGGCGACAGGCCGAGCAGGCTGATTGTCGTCGCCGTCGGCGTAAAGCCCGCGAACTGGTTGTCCTGCACCGCGCCGGTCGCCAGCGGCTGCGCGCGCAACACGTCGGACACGTTGCGGAAACCCTGCGACTTGATCTCATCGGCGGTGATCGTGGTCACCGGTGACGCGGTTTCAAGCTGGGTGCGCGGGATGCGCGATCCGGTCACGACGATCCTGTCGATCTCGTTCGCTTTGTCCTGCTGGTCGGGCGTCTGGTCGGGCGTCTGGTCCGCCGCCTGTGCAGTGCCTGTACCCGTGTCCTGCGCATGCACGGTCGTCGAGAGCCCGGCCATGGCCGCGCAAATCGCTGTGGCAAGCAACTTCCTGTTCATCTGGAACACCCCCCGCAGGCTGCGGCCGCGCACATGGCGACCTTTCCGTACGATGCCACCGGGGGTTTGCCGCACTTTGCGCCGGGTTGTGGCGCTGCTTTGCGCGGATTGGCGATCCCATCGACAAGTTAACGCTTGCCGTTTCCACCATGTGCTTTGGACCGCAACAACATGCACAACGAAAAAAATTGCGCCGCTTGCGGCGCAATTGGGAGAGGACTCACCGGGAGAGAGGGTGGCGGCGAGCATTTCGGTCTGAGCCGAATGCACGCAAGGTACCGACCTGCCGGCCCGATGCATTGCCACAGCGGCCTCGGGCGATTTGCGCGGTTTGGCCATTGCTCGCGACCGCACACGCGTAGCCACGAGCGCTCCGAAGGGGACGCACGCGCTCCCGTCGTGCTGGCGAAATCAATGCGGAAGCGGCTGTCCGGTTTCCAGCAGCGTCTTGAGATTGGACAACACCTTCGGCCAGCCGCCCGAGATGCCAGCGAACATCTGCGGATCGTCCGCGAGTTCGTCATGCGCCACGGTCAGACGTACGAGTCCATTGCCGTACGGTTCGATATCGAACGCCACACGCGAATGTTTCGCTTCATCCGCGGCGTCGGCCGGCCTGGCCCAGGTGATGACCAGGCGACGTGGAGGATCGCTCTCCACGACCTTGCCGACGATGTCGACCGTGCGCGACTCGTCGACGCGCTGGTGCTCCCATCGCGAACCGGGCATCCAGTCCGACACATTCACGCGCGCACAGCCCTCGCCAGGATCAGCCCAGTACTTGCGCGTCACGTCGGTGTCGACCAGCGCCCGCCACACCTGCTCGGGCGTCGTCGCGATATAGGTTACGTACACGAAATCAGGCTTTTTCATCGTCGCCACCTTCCAGTTTCTTCTTGAGGTCGCGCAAGGCGCCGAGGCGGCTGCGCTCGAACTTTCCGATCCAGCGATCGTGGATCTCGTGCAACGGCACGGGGTTCAGGTAATGCAGCTTTTCCCGGCCCTGCCAGACGATCGCAACGAGGTTTGCCTCCTCGAGCAGTTGCAGGTGCTGTGTCACCGCCTGTCGTGTCATGTCCATGTGCTCGCTGAGCGCGGTCAAGGTCTGGCCGTTTTCCCGGTGCAGCAGATCCAGCAGCCGCCTGCGGCTCGGGTCGGCCAGTGCCTTGAAGACCTTGTCGATGTCCAATCGCGTTGCCCGGTTCCTGTTGTCGGAATCGTCCTACTGCCTGCGTTGCCAACGGATGGCGCTGCCGGTCCATTGCGCCGGCCCATCACGGTCGCCGGATCGGCGCCGTCGCCAGGGAACGACGGGGGATTATATGCAAGCGTTTACTTGCATGTCAAGCGAATGCGCAAGCGTGCATCACCACCCGCGTCTTCTGCATGGACGGCGAGGTCACTCAACGCGGGTGGCCTTTCGATGGATATTTCCGCTGGGGATCGGACCGCCAGCAGCTTCGAGGGCACGCTGGCGACGTGCCAGTGCACTTCCCGTGACCGCCCAACCCAGCGCCACGATCGCGCCGAGCACCATCGCGACGCCCGGCTGTCGCGCCAACAGGTCGACAGCCGTCTTCACCCAGCCGCCCACCGCATCTGCGCCCCGATAGACGACGGTGTCGTTGAAGTTCTTCGCCTTGTATTTCTCCTGCGGGGCGACGACCGTGTACAACACCTCGCGCCCCGGACGCACGAACGCATACTCGCCGCTGCGGCGCATGACCATCACCACCGCAAGCACCGCGAACGTCGGCGCCACGGCGAGCCACAGGAACCCAGCCGCCGTCAGCACCGGCACCGCGATCAGAAGCACGCCGATTCCGAGGCGTTGCGCGAGACGGCCGGTAATGAACAATTGCGACACGATCGCAAGCGCCTGCACGACCATGTCGATCATCCCGAAGACGCGGATCTGGTCGGTCTTGAGTGGATATGCCGCCTCGACCAGGCGCGCCTGGTCGAAATACAAGAACGTGCTGACACTGGCAAGCAGCACCACGTAGAGCGCGATGCCGAGCAGATAGGGCGAACGCATCACCTCGACGGCGCCGGCCAGCGGGCTTCCGCCGAGCGGCTGTCGTCGCTGGATCGACTGTGTCGTCGGGTGGGCGTCGCGCCATCCCTGGAGCCATCGCACGCACGACGCGGACCCGATCAACAGCAATGCGGACAATGTCAGCAGCCCGGCGTGGCCGATGCGTGCCACGAGCAGGACACCCAGCAACGGTCCAACCAGGCCTCCAAGGCTGGCGCCGCTGGCCATCAATGCGAACAGGCGCCTGGCTTCGGCCGGTGCGAAAAGATCGGCCAGCACGCTCCACGCCACCGAGATCGCGACCAGGTTGAACATGGACAACCAGATGTAGAACGCGCGTGCCAGCCAGATGTCGTCGGGCCGCGCCATGAAACCCAGCGCGAACGCCAGCAGGTTGGCGGCAAAGAACCCGAACAGCCAATACAGGATGCGGCGTCGCGGCACCCGCGAAGCGATCCAGCCGAACAACGGCAGCGCGACCAGCGTCGCGACGAACGTGCCGGTGAACAGCCATTGCAGGTTTTCCACGCCGCCAGCGATACCCATCGTTTCGCGTACGGGGCGCAACAGGAAATAACCGGCGAACAACAGAAAGAACATCGCGAAGCCAGCTGTCGCCGGAGCGACCTCGCCAGGTTGGACATGAAGCAGGCGCGCAACCCGATCACGAAGTGCGCGCATGGGCTCTCAACCAAGCGCGGCGATCAGGTCCGCCCGTTGCCTCTCATCGAGCAGCGCGCCAACGCCTGCGCCCAGGTTGTCCATCAGGTTCTTCGGCTTGGACGTGGCCGGGATCACCACGGTCACCGCGGGCTGGCTCAGGACGAATTTCAGGAACAACTGTGCCCAGGAGATCGCGCCAACGTCCTTCGCCCACGCCGGCACCGGCTTGTTCCTGACCTGCGCGAACAGGCGCCCATCCTCGAAGGCGCGATTGATCATCACCGCGATGCCCAGGTCCTGCGCGAGCGGGAAAATGGCCTGTTCGGCCCGGCGCGACACCGGCGAATAGTTGATCTGCACGAAATCGGGCTTCAGGCGCCGCATCGCGTCGGCAAGTTCCGGTTGTGCGCCTTCCTGGTAGTGGGTCAGGCCGGTGTACCTGACCTTGCCCTGCTGTTTGAGTTCGCGCGCAAGCGCGAGCTGGGTATCCGTATCGCCCAGGTTATGTACCTGCAGCAGCGCGACCTTGTCGGTCTTCAGGCGTCGCAACGAATCATTGAACTGCGCCAGCCCGGCCGCTCGACCGGTCACGCCCGACAGCTTGGTGGCCAGGAACAGCTCGCGTCCGACATGTCCCTCGGAAAGCAGGTCGCCGAGGACATCTTCGGCGCTGCCGTAGGTCGGCGCGGTATCGATGACCGTAGCGCCCGCGGCGACGAAGCGTTTGAGCACCTCCCGCAACGGATCGCGTTCAGTTGCCGAACCGCCGACCTCGAACGTGCCCGAGGTGCCCATCCCGATGACGGGAATCTTTTCACCGCTGACCGGAATCGCGCGCGTCATGAGCGGACCGGCCGCAGGAGTTTCCTCCGACGTTGCGATCGGAGCGGCAGCGGCCGAAGGACCGGGATCGCGTCCGCAGGCCACGAGTGGGGCGAAGGCGAAACCGGCGCCCGCCAGCGTGGTCGCACCCAGGAAAGCCCGGCGGCTGAAGATGGATGCCATGTTCGGGTAGTGACCTCGATCAGTCGTTGGCTAACGTCTTCAGCGTTCGATCGAACCGATTTCGGTGCGGTCGCCCTTCGATCGCGCGAAACCCGGGCCGCGTTGATCGTTCGTCAGCCCCAGGACGTTGTTGCCGTGAGCGATGGCGGGACTACCGTCCATCAGCGCATGCGTGAGGGTGGGTCCTCCGTTGTCGGCCAGCGGCAGCAACAGCGGGTCGGTGCGGATCGTATCCGCCGGCAGCAGGATGTAGGCAGACTCGATGAGGTTGTCGGCGCCAATGACGCTGCTTTCGTCCGGCCCCCCTCCGTTGACGTCCCATCCGGGCGCGCCGTTGCACGTGTTACGCGCGACGATCGTGCTTTCGAGATGAATTTCGCCGAAAGTCAAAACAGCGGCCAGGCAACTAAGGAGGCCACTGTCCTCGCGGTTGAACGCAAACGTACTGTTGGTCACCGTGGCCGGGGGCGTGAGCTGCGCGGCACTGATGAACCTGGAGGCGTTGCCCGAGAACGTCGTGTTGATGATCGTCGTTCCGTTGTTGCTCGTCACCAGACCGCCGCCCTGTTCGCCAGCGCTATTGCCCGAAAATGTCGAGTTGGCGATAAACGTCGGGACGCCCTCAAGGCCGAGGATCTCGCCGCCGCCGCTACGGACGCCCGCGAAGTTGTTCGCGACCGTGGCGTAGGTAATCGTGGCGCCGTTGAGAACACGGAAGCCGCCGCCTTCGCCCGACATTCCTCTCGCGATGTTCCCGGTGATGCGCACACGATGAGCGCGCAGGTTTCCAAGCACCAACAAGCCGCCACCGACAGCGGCGCGATTGTCGTACACCGCGCTGGTGAACAGCCTGAGGTCGCCCACGACGTATGCGCCGCCGCCACTCGCGCGCCCATTGCCAAAAACACCGCAGTCGTGCACCTGGACGCCGACGATGTCGGCGTTGCCTGCGGAGTAGATACATCCCCCGTGCGCGTCTTCGGCGCTGAGGTGGCCTCGGGAGATCGTCAGGCCGCTAAGCGACAACGTGCCAAGTCCGGAATGGCGCAGCACGGAACTCGTGTAATTGCCGCTCACCACCATGCGATCGAAACCCGGTCCGCGGATGGCGAGGCTGGCCTGGGGTATGTCGATCGCACCGGAGGTCAGCGTGATGCGCCGGCAACTCAAACTGCGCAGGTCTACGGTGTCTCCACTGCTCGCCGCGGCCACACCATCGCGCAGGCTACCCGCACCGCTGTCGTTGCAATTGGTGACCTGCACGTTCGCGGCTCGCGCATCGCTGACGTGCCCCGCGGCGCCCGCGGCAAGAAGTGCGGACAGGCTGATAGTGAGATGACAGCTCTGAATGCGATACATCGTGTTTCTCCAGTACGCCACGCCTTGGCCCGGGGCATTCTCGGGGGCGCCACTGCAGAGTTCGCATCAGGGAACTTCGAAAACGTCGGGCGCGTACCGTCGTCAACGCACACGCCCTACCCAGCCGGTCACCTCAGAGGGCTGAACGCCCTGATCGGGAGGACCATCGATCGCGCTGCCGCTGGGTAACGCCGATTACTCACAACAGCAACTGCCAGTACTCCACGTCGATCCAGCGATCTTGCTTGAAGCCGACCTGCCTGAAGCGCGCGACGTTCTCGAAGCCCAGGCGCTCGTGCAATGCGACGCTAGCCGGGTTCGGCATCGCGATCCCGCCGATGGCGGTGTGCAACGACCGGGCGCGCAACTCGTCGATCAACGCGCCGTACAACACCTTGCCGATGCCTTGCCCTTTTTGCGCCACATCGAGATAAACCGTCGACTCGACGGCGTAGCGGTACGCGCAGCGCCCCTTCCATTTCGATGCGTATGCATACCCCACCACCAGATCGCCCTCGACCGCGACCAGCCAAGGCAGATTCGCCGACAGCGTCTCCGATATTCGCGCCTCCATCTCGGCGGCGGTGACGGGGTCGGTTTCAAACGTGATGGTGCTGTCGGAGATGTACGGGTTGTAGATCGCGGCGATGGCGCCGGCGTCGCCAGCGGTGGCCGGTCGTATATCGAATTTCATGTCGCCTTTGAAGGTCATGATCTCGAGGCGAGGACACGCGCCCCGACGGTTGTGAAACAGATCACCCAGCGTGATGGGAGCGCTACCAGTCCAGTCTCTCGCAGATATGGTTTCGGTGAGGCGCGGGTGCTGGGTGCAATGAGACGCGTCATGGAACCCCGGCGCCATTGTGCTACCCCACCAGCCCCAGCAGGCGTGCCCGATCGATGGCGTGGTCGCGCGATACGGCCGAGAGTTTGGAGAACAGGTTCTTGAGGTGCCATTTGACGGTTTCGCCGCCGACATCGAGCGTCCGCGCGATCCGTTTGTTGGAAAAACCCTGCTCCGCGGACCACCGAGGCGCGTCAGCCGCAGGCCTGCCCACCAAACGCCCAGTTCATCACCGGCGCAGCGGGCGCTGTTCCTCGCCGAAGGTGGCGAACCGCTGTCAAAGTCGGGGCTGGACACCGCGTGACAGCGGCTGATGCACTTGGCGATCCGCGAAGGCGTGCTGGCGGAGGACGATCGCTTCGGCTTGCACGATCTCGAACGCAAGGGCGGCAACGACACGCCCGGGACGCGCGCCGACAAGCCGGACGCGCTCGAGGTGAGGCGGCGATGATGTCGATCTACGACACGAGGGTGCCGGTCGTGCAACCGTCGGCGTGATGTACGGAGGGATGTACGGAGGCGCGGCCGACGCGCGTGCAACCCATTGATTCAGTGGTGGGCCGTGAAGGATTCGAACCTTCGACCAAAAGATTAAAAGTCTTCTGCTCTA
>Ga0207691_10000857_pt1 | contig 30186 bp, 30 predicted proteins | sample KBSM13metaG_FD_184327 | JGI IMG/M metagenome (GOLD analysis project Ga0207691, IMG submission 184327) | Miscanthus rhizosphere microbial communities from Kellogg Biological Station, Michigan, USA - KBS M1-3 metaG (SPAdes) (version 2) | ecosystem: Host-associated > Plants > Roots > Rhizosphere >...
TATCGGCCACCATCCTGCAGAGTCGGCATCAATTCGCGGAATCGCGACGTGCACTCCAGGCCATCCTGCAGCGCGATCCCGACAATGCACAGGGGTGGCTGACGCTGTCGTCCGTGGCGCTGGTGCAAGGCGACATGCGCGAAGCGCAACGCGCCTGCGCACACCTGCTCGGAGGTTCCGACGCATTGGTCGCCGCTGGTTGCATCGCGGCACGCGCCACGGTGACCGGCAACGCCAGGGACGGATTGCAGGTGCTGCAGGCGCTGCTGCAGCAGCAGGCGAACGAGGATCCCGTCATCCGGTCCTGGGCCCACGGACTGATGGCCGATGCGGCGAAAACGCTTGGGCAAGCACGGCGTGCCGACACGGAGTTCAAGGCGGCGCTTCAACTCACCCCCGGCGACAACTTCCTGGTTGCCGATTACGCCGACTTACTGCTCGACCAGGGCCGTGCGCGCGAAGCGCTCGAACTCACTCGCGACTACGCGCAGTCGGATACGTCGTTCCTGCGCCAGGTGCTGGCCGAATCCGCGCTCGGCCTGCCGCAGTCACGCGCCGACACCGCCGCGATGGCGTCGCGTTTCCGGGACCTGGAACAGCGGGGCGACAGCCGCCTGTACGCGCGCGAGGAGGCACGCTTCGTGTTGTGGTTGCTGCACGATCCCGCGCGCGCACTGAAACTCGCCCAGGACAACTGGCGGTACCAGCGCGCCCCGGAGGACATGCGCATCTACCTGGAAGCGGCGCTCGCTGCCGGCCAGCCCGCCTCCGCGCAGCCCGTGCTGGATTTTCTCCGGCAGACGTCACTGGAAGACCCCGGGATCAAGGCGCTCGCCGGGCAGGTCGCGTCGAAGAGCGCTGCGTCCGCCCGATCCCACGCGGACACCGCGCATTGAAGCAGCCGTCGACCCGCTGCTTCGCCCTCCTGATGGCGACGCTGTTCGCGTGGCTGCCGATGGCCGCCTCCGCACACAAGGAAAGCGATGCCTACCTGACGCTGTCGACCGATGCCGCGAAACCCGACGTGCTGCACGGGCAGTTCGATATCGCCTTGCGCGACCTCGCCTTCGTGCTCGATATCGACAGCAACCACGACAGCGCGCTGACCTGGGGCGAGGTCAAGGCGCATCGGGGTCAGATCGAGCGCTACGCGCTGGCGGGCGTGACCATCAAAGGCGACGGACTGACGTGCCAGGCACGTGCCACCGGCCAGAAGATCGATGAACACAACGACGGCGCCTACGACGTCATCCTGTTCGATGCGGTCTGCGACAAGGTCATCCCGAGCCGGCTGACGATCGTCTACACGCTGTTCCGGGATGTCGATCCGTACCACCGTGGCATCGTGACCATCCACGCAGGCCAGCGCGTGGCTGGGGCGGTGCTCGGGCCGAAAACGCCGATCGCCACGCTCGACCTGCGCAAGCCCGACCGCTGGAGCCAGTTCAGGAGCTTCGTCGTCGACGGGGTGTGGCACATCTGGACCGGCCCCGACCACCTGCTCTTCATCCTGTCGCTGTTGTTGCCGGCTGTGCTGTATCGCAGCGCCGCAAATGCAACCGGCACGGGCTGGGTCCCCGTGCCGAAGCTGTCGCGCGCCATGATCGAACTGATCAAGGTGATATCGGGCTTCACGGTCTCGCATTCGGTGACGCTGACGCTGTCGGTGCTCGGTTACGTGAACCTGCCGAGTCGGCTGGTCGAGTCCGGCATCGCGCTGTCGATCATCGTTGCCGCGGGCAACAACCTCCATCCATTGGTCACGCGTCGTGCGTGGGTCGTGGCATTCGCGTTCGGCTTCATCCACGGCCTCGGCTTCGCGAGCGCACTTGCGGGCCTGTCGTTGCCGCCGACGGCGATGGCGATCTCGCTCGGCGGCTTCAGCCTGGGTGTGGAGCTTGGGCAGGAATCGATCGTGCTGCCGTTCCTGCCACTGGCGTTCCTCCTGCGCAGGACGCGCTTCTACCAGGTCGGCGTCCTGCGCTGGGGTTCGTGGGCAATCGTTGCGATTGCCACCCTGTGGCTGGTCCAGCGCGCGTTCGACGTCGATATCCCCGGCACCGGGTTTCTCACGCCCTCATGAGCGGACCCGCCCGGCAACGCCAATGCGGCCAAGCTGCGATCATGGCGGAATGACTACGCCTCCAACCGAATTCACCGACCTGCCCCTCGACACAACCCTGTTCCAGGGCCTGGACGCGCTCGGCCACGTGCAGATGACGCCGATCCAGGCGCAATGCCTGCCCGCATTGCTCGAAGGCCGCGATGTGATCGGGCAGGCGCCGACCGGCAGCGGCAAGACGGCCGCGTTCGGGCTCGGGTTGCTCCATCGCCTGGACCCTTCGCAGATCCGCCTGCAGGCATTGGTGCTGTGTCCCACGCGCGAACTCGCCGACCAGGTCAGCAAGCACATCCGCAAACTCGCCACCGGCATCGCCAACCTCAAGCTACTCACGCTCACCGGCGGCATGCCGCTGGGTCCGCAACTTGCGTCGCTGTCGCACGAACCGCACGTCGTGGTCGGGACACCGGGCCGCGTGCAGGAACTGCTGCGCAAGCAGGCGCTGGACCTGCGCGGCGTCCGCACGCTGGTGCTGGACGAGGCCGACCGGATGCTCGACATGGGCTTCGAGGAGCCCATTCGCGAAATCATCGGCAAGACGCCGAAGGACCGGCAGACGCTGCTGTTCTCGGCGACCTATCCCGACGCGATCCGCGAAATCGGACGCAAGTCGATGCGCTCCCCGCTCGAGGTATCGGTGGTCGCGGCAGGCGACCAGGCCGTGATCGAGCAACTGTTCGTCGAAGTCGACGAGCGCCAGAAGCCCGCGGCCCTCGCTGGCCTGCTACTCGAACACAACCCGGAATCCGCCGTGGTGTTCTGCAACATGCGGCGCGACGCCGACGACGTGGCGTCTTCGCTGGCGCACGTCGGCTTCTCGGCCGCCGCGCTGCACGGCGACATGGAGCAGCGGGATCGCGACGAAGTGCTGGTGCAGTTCGCCAACCGCAGCTGCAACGTACTGGTCGCCAGCGATGTCGCCGCGCGCGGCCTGGACATCGACGACCTTGCCGCGGTGATCAATTACGAGCTGCCGACCGACCCGGACGTGTATGTGCACCGTATCGGCCGCACCGGCCGTGCCGGACGCAAGGGATTGGCGTTGAGCCTGGTGGCGCCCCGCGAGATGCCGCGCGCGCTGCAACTGGAAGCCGCGCAAGGGGCGCCGCTTCGGTGGATCCGCGGCACCCTCGCCAATCTGAAAACCTGCAAGGCGCCCCCGGCGACGATGATGACCCTGCGCATCGATGCCGGCCGCAGCGACAAGTTGCGTCCCGGCGACATTGTCGGTGCGCTGACCGGAGATGCGGGGCTCAAGGCCGACGCGATCGGCAAGATCGACGTCTTCGCCACGCGCAGCTATGTCGCCATCGCCCGGCAGCATGCCGACAAGGCGCTGGCAAAACTGCAGGCCGGGCGGATCAAGGGTCGCAACTTCCGCGTCCGGCGCATCTGAGGCCAAAACGGCGCCGCGACACCCCTTGCCCTAGACTAGGGACCTTCTTTCCGGAGATTGCCTGTGGCGAAGCCCAACTATTCGTTCGAAAAGCGCCAGCGCGAGATCGCCAAGAAGAAGAAGCAGGACGAGAAACTGGCGAAAAAGCAGTCCACCAAGGACGCCGCCAACCCGCCCGCCGCACCCGGCAGCGACGATCCGGCCCGTCGCAGCGAATAGTCCTGCGCCTCGGCAACGGAGCGCGCCATTAGCGTGATGTGAGCCGTCGCCTGAGTGGTGACGCGTAAACTTGCCGCCCTGCCCGGATTCCCCGGCCCATGAGAGTGCCATGAGCGCCGATCCTGCTCCGTCCACGCCTGCTCCGTCGAAGGACGGTCCCGGCGCCGCCGCGACCCTGCGATTCACCGATCTCGGGCTGCCCGAACCGTTGCTGCGCGCGTTGTCTGACGTGGGATACGAATCCCCTTCACCGATCCAGGCCGCGACCATTCCGCCACTTCTGCAGGGCCGCGACGTGCTCGGCCAGGCGCAGACCGGTACCGGCAAGACCGCTGCGTTCGCGCTGCCGATCCTCGCGCGGATCGATCCGGCGCAACACAAACCCCAGGCGCTGGTGCTGGCGCCGACGCGTGAACTCGCGATCCAGGTCGCTGAAGCCTTCCAGAAATACGCCACCCACCTGCCCGGCTTCCACGTGCTTCCGATCTACGGCGGGCAGAGCTATTACCCGCAGCTGCAGGCACTCAAGCGCGGCGTGCACGTCGTCGTCGGGACGCCGGGGCGCGTGATCGACCACCTCGATCGTGGCTCGCTCGACCTGTCCGAACTGCGTTGCCTCGTGCTCGACGAAGCCGACGAGATGCTGCGGATGGGCTTCATCGACGACGTCGAGACGGTGCTGAAGAAGGTGCCCGCCACCCGCCAGGTCGCGCTCTTCTCGGCGACGATGCCGTCGCAGATCAAGCGCATCGCACAGACCTACCTGAAGGATCCGGTGGAGGTCGCGATCAAGTCCGCGACCAGCACCGCGACCAACATCCGCCAGCGCTACTGGATGGTGAGCGGTGTCAACAAGCTCGACGCGTTGACCCGCATCCTCGAAGCCGAACCGTTCGACGGCATGCTGGTGTTCGCGCGCACGAAGCTCGGCACGCAGGAGCTGGCCGAAAAACTCGCCGCACGCGGGCTTTCCGCCGCGGCGATCCATGGCGACGTGGAGCAGAAGCAGCGCGAACGGATGATCCAGTCGCTGAAGGACGGCAGCATCGACATCCTCGTCGCCACCGACGTTGCGGCTCGCGGCCTGGACGTCGAGCGGATCAGCCACGTCCTCAACTACGACATCCCCTACGACACGGAAAGCTACGTGCATCGCATCGGACGCACCGGTCGCGCCGGTCGGAGCGGCCAGGCGATCCTGTTCGTGGCGCCCCGCGAACGCGGCATGCTCGGCGCGATCGAACGTGCCACGCGCCAGAAGATCGAACCGATGCAGCTCCCGACCGTCGACGCCGTCAACGAAAAGCGCGTCGGCAAGTTCCTCGGCAAGATCGGCGCGGCGCTGGAAAGCAGCGACCTGTCGGCCTTTCGCGAACTCGTCGAACGCTACGAGCGCGAACACGACGTGCCGGCGGTCGACATTGCCGCGGCGCTGGCCAAGCTGGTGCAGGGCAAGACGCCGCTGCTGCTGGAAGCGCCGCCTGAGCGGGTGCGGTTCGAGCGTGATGAGCGGGGCGCGCGGGCACCGCGATTCGACCGGGAGGCGTCGCGCAGCGAATCACACGAACGCATGCCGCGATCGCCAACCCGGCAGTACGCGCCTCCGCAGGCCACGACACCCACGCAGGGCAGGCCGGCCAATGCAGGCGAGGTGCTGTTCGCAGACGACAAGCCAGCCGCCCGCCCTCGCCGCGATGCGCCCGAGGTCGGCATGGAAACCTTCCGCATCGAAGTCGGCCACGCACATGGCGTGCAACCCGGAAACATCGTCGGCGCGATCGCGAACGAGGCCGATCTCGAGAGCCGCTACATCGGGCGCATCGACATCCGCGACGACTACAGTCTCGTCGACCTGCCCGAAGGCATGCCGCGCGAACTGATGGAGCACCTGAAGAAGGTTCGCGTCGCCGGACAGCCACTTCGCATCCAACGTGCGGCCGCGGGCGACACCGAGCGTGCACCGGGTGGCGGCCAGCGCCCGCACGCGGGACCGCGCGGCGTACGCCCGCCAGGCGGAAGGCCGAATGCCTCCGGGCCCCGCAAACCCTTCAAGCCACGTCCTCCCCGCGGGGGCTGAATTGAAGCGCATCGTTCGCCGCGGACGTCCGCCAACGGCACGCAGCGTCGCCTGACATGGCGGAAATGTTCGACGCCGTCGTCATCGGGGGCGGCGCCGCGGGATTGATGTGCGCGTTGACCGCAGGCCAGCGCGGCCGGCGCGTGCTCGTCGTCGAACATGCCAATCGCGTCGGGAAGAAAATCCTGATGTCCGGCGGCGGGCGGTGCAATTTCACGAATACCGGAACTACGCCGGCCAATTTCCTGTCGGCGAACCCGCATTTCTGCAAGTCGGCGCTGGCGCGCTACACGCCGCCGGATTTCATCGCGATGGTCGAACGCCACCGGATTGCGTACCACGAGAAGGAACTCGGGCAGCTGTTCTGCGACGAATCGTCGAAGCAGATCGTCGCCATGCTGCTCGCCGAATGCGCGAGCGCCGGCGTGCGCATCGAGACCGGTTGCAGCGTCGAGCGCGTGCAGCATGGCGATGGCGGCTTCCACGTCCACACGACCCGCGGTGCGTTCAACGCACCCAGCCTTGTCGTCGCCACCGGTGGCCTGTCGATTCCCAGCATGGGCGCGACCGGTTTCGGTTACGACCTCGCGCGCCAGTTCGGCCACGACGTGCTGCCGACGCGCGCGGGCCTGGTCCCGCTGACGCTCAGTGGCAAGCACCAGGAGCGGATGGCGGACCTGAGCGGCGTCGCATTCCCGGTCATCGCGCGTCGAGACAGCACGGGATTTCACAATTTCATGCTGATCACCCATCGCGGCGTCAGCGGTCCGGCGATCCTGCAGATCTCTTCGTACTGGCAGCCGGGCGACGACCTGCGACTCGACCTGCTCCCTGGCCGTGATGCCCTGGAGACGCTGCAGCAGTTGCAGGGCGACCGGCCAGCGGCCGAACTCAGGACGGTGCTGGGCGATCTGCTGCCGAAACGCTTCGCGCAACGTCTTTGCGAGATTGCGTTTGCCGGTAGCAGGCCGATGAAGCAGTACAACCTGCCGCAACTGCGCGAGATCGCGATGCAGTTGTCGGACTGGCCGCTCGTCGCCAGCGGTACCGAAGGTTATCGCACGGCGGAAGTCACCCTGGGCGGCGTCGATACCGACCAGCTGTCGTCGGGCACGATGCAGTCGCGACGCGTGCAGGGGCTCTATTTCATCGGCGAGGTCGTCGACGTCACCGGCTGGCTCGGCGGTTACAACTTCCAATGGGCATGGGCCTCGGGACATGCTGCGGGTACGGCGCTGTGAAACGGCTCGCCGTGATCGGCGGTGGCCCGGCCGGATTGATGGCAGCCGAAGTGGCGCGCAACGCCGGCGTTGACGTGGACCTGTACGAAGCGAAGGGATCGGTCGGGCGCAAGTTCCTGATCGCCGGCAAGGGCGGGCTGAACCTCACGCATTCGCAGGCCCGGCCCGGGTTCGATGCGCGCTATGGCGAACGCAGCACCGAGGTCGGCAAGTGGCTGGACGCGTTCGATGGTGACTCGTTGCGCGCGTGGGCACGCGATCTCGGCGTCGACACTTATGTCGGTACGTCGGGGCGCGTATTCCCGATGGATCGGAAGGCGGCGCCGCTGCTGCGCGGCTGGGTGCGACGCCTGCGCGACGACGGCGTGCGCTTCCACGTCCACCACCGATGGACCGGTTGGCGCGACGGGATGCTGGTGTTCGAAACGCCCCATGGGGAATCAATCATCGACGCCGACACCGTGGTCCTCGCACTGGGCGGCGGCAGTTGGCCGCAACTGGGGTCCGACGGCGCTTGGGTGCCATGGCTGCGTGAGCGCGGGATGCAGGTCGCACCACTGCGGCCGTCGAACTGCGGCTTCGATGTCGGTTGGAGCGAACATTTCGCCTCGCGCCATGCCGGCGCCCCGTTGAAACCCGTCGTCGCGCACTGGATCGACGCGAACGGCATCGAGCATTCGTTGCAGGGCGAATGCGTGGCGACGGCGACCGGTGTCGAAGGCAGCCTGGTCTATGCACTGTCTCCGATGCTGCGCGACAGGATCACGCGCAACGGCAGCGCGACGCTGTTCCTGGACCTGGCCCCGGGACGCGATGCATCGCGACTGGAACGCGAACTCGCCCACCCACGCGCGGGCCGGTCGCTGAGCGAGCACCTGCGCCGGCAGGTCGGAATCACCGGGGCGAAGGCCGCCCTGGTCTTCGAAATCCTCGGCAGGCACTGCGGCGAGGACGTTCCGCTGCTGGCGCGCGCCATCAAGCGCCTGCCGCTGCGGCTCGTGCGTCCGCGGCCGGTAGCCGAAGCGATCAGCACCGCGGGCGGCGTACGACTCGAAGCGCTGGACGGAGCCCTGATGTCGAGGACGATGCCCGGCGTGTTCTGCGCGGGGGAAATGCTGGATTGGGAAGCGCCGACCGGCGGCTACCTGCTGACCGCATGCTTCGCCAGTGGGCGACTGGCAGGCCTGTCGGCCGTGGAATGGCTCTCAGGTCGTGTTACGCGTCCGCCAGCGGCGTGAGGTCCGGATCAAGCGCAACGCGCTCGTCGAACACGAAGCAGCGGCCCTCGTAACCCGCACCGCCGACCTGCTCAAAGTAGCCGAGAATCCCGCCGTCGAGTTGCAGCAGGTTGTGCATGCCGTCGGCGCGCAGCCACAACGCCGCCTTCTCGCAGCGGATGCCTCCTGTGCAGAAGCTGACGACCGTGGCATCGCGCAGCGCCTCGCGGTGCGGCGCCAGCGCTTGGGGCAACTCGGTGAAGTTGTCGATCGGCAGCGTCAACGCGTTGGCGAAGGTCCCGTGGCCGACCTCCTCGCGATTGCGGGTGTCGAGCAGCACCACGCGACGACCGGAATCATCGACACCCCGCCCGATCCAGCGCGCGAGCGTTTCCGGCGCGATCCCCGGCGCGCGCTCCGTCAACGGCGAGGCGCCGTCGCGCCGGAAGCTGATGATCTCCGCCTTGACCTTCACCTTCAGCCGCGCGAACGGCTGCACGAGACTGGTGCTTTCCTTGACCTCCATGCCGGCGAAACGTGCATCCGCGCCCAGGAAATCGAGGAAGCCACGCACTGCCGGCTCCGGGCCCGCCAGGAACAGGTTGATGCCCTCTTCCGCCACCAGCACGGTGCCACGCAGGTCGAGCAACTCGGCGTGTTGGCGGACATCGTTGGCCAGTCGATGCGGATCAGCGACCACAACGAAGCGGTAAGCGGCGATGTTGAGGATCATCCCGACATTTTACCGGGTTGGCCTTCTACAGGCCCTGACCTACCGCGAAGCGCAATCCGACGCCGGGAGGTTCAGCGACTGCCAGATGCGGCCTTGCGCGTCCTGCACGACGGCGGTGACGCCCCAGCGCGGAGACGGGGCGTGCATCGCCACGCGGCGCGAAACCACCGACGAGTCGAGCCGCCACGGGCCCCAGACCTGCCGGACGACGCGGTCGTGATGGAGTGTGGCACCGGTGTTCTCACCTGCCGCCACGGTGGTGTTCTGGTCATCGCTGAATTGCGCGAGCCAGACCTGCGCTTCCCCGGAGGCTCCAGCGCGCGCCGCCCCCAGCGCGAGTTGTCCGCCATCGGCACTTGGCCGGTACTCAAGCGTCAGGCTCGCCAATGCAGGGCCGGATGCCTTCCCCAAGGCGGCATCGATCCCCGAGCGCCACGGGGCCTGGATATCGGCGCCGACCATCACCTGCGGTGTGTAGACGGTCCGTTCTCCGACGGCATGGACGCGCGCGTATTGCCGCCGCGAGAAGCGTGAGTCACCGAAGCGGTCGCGCCAGCCGATATCGTCCCAATAGTCGACGTGGAATGCCAGCCAGTTGGCGCTGTCGTCGTCGATGTGCCGCGAAAACCAGCGATCGGCGGGCGGGCAGCTGCTGCACCCTTCCGAGGTATAGAGCTCGACCAGCGGCACGGTGCGCGCGCCGCTCTGCACCTTGCAGGCGGGCGCGGCATTCGCCGGGAACCAAACCGCTGCAAACAGGATGAAGAAGCAGGTGCGCACGTCAGGACTCCTCGTTTTGCATTGGAGACGACGACCGCGGAAACGGTGCGAGGCAGTCAGGCGTCCGCGAACACCAGGCTGCAGCAGGTCACCGCTCCTTCCGCCTTCTGCAGCTCGGAGATGTCGACGGGCACGACGTCGATGCCGGCCTGGCGCAGGCGCTCGCGTGTCTTCGGGAAGCACGTGGGATGGATGAGGCTGTCGCCGATCCGAAGCGCGTTCGCCGCGTGCTCCTCGGCCGGGTCGACCGGAATGAGCCGATGTCCGGAAAACGCCGACACATCGACCCATTCCGGCTGCACCAGCAGCACGCCGTCGGCGACCTGCGTGGCCGCCGATTTCAGGTGAAGGCAGCCGTGCGTCGGGACCGCGCGCACGTCGTATCCGTATGGCGACAGCAGCTCGCGCAGCTGGTCGATGCCGGCCGCGTTGCTGCGTGCGGCCTGGCCGACATACACCGTGCGTCCGACGCGCAGTACGTCGCCACCATCGAGCGTGCCGGGCGGCTGGATCGCCTGCAGCGTGCGATAGCCCGACAACACGTCGGCCACCGATGCGCCCTCGCCGCGCCGGGAATCCGCGCCGGGACGCGTCATCACCGCCACTTCGTCGAACACGACGGCCACGTCTTCCACGAACACGGCGTCGGGCATCGCATCCTGCGCAGGCAACGCAAGCACCGTGCACCCCAGCCTTTCCAGTGCGGCGCGATAGTCTTCGTGCTGTGCGATGGCGCGGTCGATGTCGATGCCGGTACGGGATACGAACGACAGTTCGCATCCGGCCAGGCTGCTGCTCACGTTGCGGGTGATGGCGATCATCGGCCAAGGGTAGCCGAGGCACGCGCCTGCGCCCACCCGCCGACTACCAGCGCCCGCCTTTTGGCCGCACGCGGAACGCAAGGCTGATGCGTGGTCCGACTGGCGTCGCGACCTTGGGGATGCCGTGGTCGAAATGCTTCTGCGACGCATGGCTCATCACCAGCAGGCTGCCGGGCTCGAGTTCGATGCGCCAGCTGTGACGCCTGGCGCCTTCCGGAGCGGGCTGCTTTTCGCGGATGTCCATGCGCCGCGTGGCGCCGAGCGACAACAGTGCGATCGGATAACCGGGCACGATGCTGTGGAGCTTGTCGTTGTGCGGCGCGACGCTGTCGCGCCCATCGCGGTAGTAGTTCAGGCCGACGTGGGTGAACGCCACGCCGAGCGCCTCGCGCGTGACCTGCGCCGCCTCGCGCAGGGCGTCGGGCATCGGATCGCTGCCGTCCAGCGTGAAGCCGCCGACCAGCCGCGGCACGTCCACCACGCGGTCGTACATCGGCCGTCGTTCGGTGCGCCAGTCGACCTGGTCGCGGATCGCATCGAACCAGCGCGTCGCGGTGGAAGCATCGACGACGCCAGGACGATAGTGGATGCCGCCCTCGGCATCCTCGACGAGGACGCGCGGCTCGGCGGCGAAGAGCGCGGCTTGCGACATGCGCGCCAGTGTCGCCCACGCCCATCGCAGATGTTGCGAATGCGGCGCGCCTGCGCCTGTTCAGCCGGGCTTGCGGCCCGAAGCGACGGGGACCTGCCACACGGCATAGAAGGGCGGGGTTTCGATCGCCGCGATCATGCGGTCGAAATCGGCGCGGACCACGACTGGCTCGCGGCCACTGACGCCGGCGAGCGAGTCGGTGTATCCGTCGCGCCAGGCACGGATGATTCCGGCGAAGGTGTCGCGCGGGACGCGCAGCGTGTCGACGACGACATAGTCCATCGCAACATCCCGATATCCGGCCTGCTGCAGGAGCGGCGGTGAGTGACGGCCGATGCGACCGTCGCACCCGATGCTGGCGAGGAAACCGATTGCCTCGTGGATCCAGAAGCGATCCGGATCGAAGTCACCGGTGGCCGGGAACCGCAGCATGCCGTAGTCCTCGGTCAGCAGGTGGAGCCATCCGCCCGGCTTCAACACGCGCGTGATCTCGGCCAGCACCGACGGGAAATCCGGAACCGCCTGCGACATGTGCCGGCAGGCGACGAGTTCGATGCTGGCGTCGGGGAGATCGAGTGCGAACGCATCGCCCTGTGTGTAGCGGATGCGACCCTCGGCGCAGTCCTGCTTGCGCGCGATCGCGAGGTTGCCCTCGAGGATGTCCACGCCGAGCAGCGTCGCCTCCGGATAGCGCCCCGCCAGCCGTCGCGTGATCTCACCCGTGCCGCACCCCAGGTCGAGGATGCGGATGGCCCCCGAGAGGCCGTAGCGCTCGAACAGGTGTTGCTCCTGCGGCCAGATCGCGTCGGCCTGGTGCGCGAGGTTGCGCGCCATCGATTCGTCGCCCATCTGTTCGGCTTGCGGATTGCGCTTGGACTTCATGCACGGTTCCTCGAACCCATCAGGACGTTGTAGTCGCCATCATCTCAATCGCGCTCGGTCTTGACCGTGAGCAACGCGAGCAGGGTCAGCAGCGCGGCCGCCGACAGGTAATAACCGACATAGGCGAGGCCGTATCGCGTGGCGAGCCATGTCGCGATGTACGGCGCGACCGAAGCGCCGAGGATGCCCGACAGGTTGAAACACAGCGAAGCGCCCGTGTAGCGCACCGCGGTCGGAAACATCCCGGCCAGAAGCGTACCGATCGGACCATAAGTCAGTCCCGTCAGGCCCATGCCGATGGCGAGGAACGCGAAGGTTTCCGCGGAACTTCCGGCGATGAACAGCGGTGCGAAACCGATCCCGAAGGCGAAGATCGCAACCGTCGCCAACAGCATCGCGCCGCGGCTGCCGAGGCGCTTGGCGATCACCGCCGACAATGGGATTGCGCCGGCGAAACAGAGCACCGCCACCATTTCCAGCCACAGGAACTGCCCACGCGAGTAGCCCAGATGGCTCGTGCCCCAGCTCAATGCGAACACGGACATCAGGTAGAACACGAGGAAGGTCGAGATCGAGCCGATCGTCCCCGCAAGCAGCGTCCGGGGATGGCGCGTGAACACCGCCAGCATCGGAACGCGAACGCGTTCGCTCGCTGCGATCACCCTCTGGAACGCTGGGGTTTCGCTGATGCGAAGGCGAATCCACAGACCCACGCCCACCAGCACTGCGCTGCCGAGGAACGGAAGCCGCCAGCCCCACGCGAAGAACGCGTCGTCGTCGAGTGTCGCGGACATCAGCAGGAACGTGCCGGTCGCCAGGAAAAACCCGAGCGGTGCGCCGAGTTGCGGGAACATCCCGAACCACGCGCGCTTGCCGGGTGGCGCGTGTTCGGTGGCGAGCAGCACGGCCCCACCCCACTCGCCGCCCAGGCCCAGTCCTTGTCCGAGCCGGCACAGCGCGAGCAGGAACGGCGCGACCACGCCGATGCTCGCGTATGTCGGCAACAACCCGATCGCGACGGTGGACAGGCCCATCGTCAGCAAGGCAGCGACCAGGGTCGCCTTGCGCCCGATGCGGTCGCCGTAGTGCCCGAACACTGCCGAGCCGATCGGTCGCGCCAGGAAGGCGAGCGCGAACGTCGCAAACGATTGCAGGACAGCCGTCGTCGGATCGCTCCCGGGAAAGAACAGGTGTGGAAACACCAGCACCGCCGCGGTGGCGTAGCTGTAGAAATCGAAGAATTCGATGGTGGTGCCGACCAGGCTCGCGAACAGCACGCGAGCGGTCGGATTGGATGCAGTTGCGCCGCCGTTCATCGTTGGTCCCAGGGTCCCCAGCTGTCGATTCTGCCATCAGGCCGGCTCGCGTCGGCCTTCCCGTCTATCAGGCAATACGCCGGCTAAATGGGGGCTGGCGTGCTCAGATGTCGTTAAGTGGCGCGGACGTGTAGTGGCACCCGGACAGGATCCGCCTGTTCGCATCGACGAGGTCGCCATGAATCTCTTCAACGCCCAACGCTCCGCGATCGCCATTGCACTCGGTACCGTCCTGGCGCTGGGCGCCAGCACGCAGGCGTTCGCCCGCACGCATCCCGAGCAGGACCAGCAGAAGGCCGCTGCCAAGCAGCACCAGGACGCGGATGATCGCGCCGCACAGGAACACTCGGCCCAGGAACAGGCCCGCAAGAACCAGGCAGCCAAGGCCGCGGCGCAACACCAGGCAGCAGTGCGCGCCGAGCAGCAGCGTGCACACGAGGCGGCCCAGCGCAAGGCCGCGGTCCGCGAACATGAGCAGCGCATCGCCACGCAGCGCGCCGCAGCCGCGAAGGAACACGCCGATCAGGCCCGCGCCGACCGTGAGCGGGCCGAGCGCGCGAAGGCCGCCCAAAACGCCGCCATCGCCAAACGTGCCACCGAGGCGCGCAAGGAGCAGCAGGAAGCCGCCAACCGTGCACGCATCGCGGAGAAAAACCGCGAGGCCGAGAAGCGCCTCGCCGACCAGCGTGCCCGCGAGCAGGCGCACGACCGCAAAGTGCAACAGAAGCGGTTGTCGCAACTGGAGCAGCAGCGCCTGATCGCGCTCCACCGCCAGCGTGAGCTGCAGTACCAGCGCTACCTCGTCGAGCGCCAGTCACTGGCCCTGCGGAACGCGCAGTTGCTGCAGCAGCAGCGCCGCATGGCGCAGTACCGCTACCAGCAGCAGTACTACGACCGCCTGCGCCTGCAGCGCGAGCGCCTGGCCGCGACACGCTACAACTATTACAACGACCCGTACTTCTATACCCCGGCGAGCTATCGCTATTCATGGGGCGGCAACACCTATCAGACCAACCAGTACGGCGCGGACCTGCTGCGACAGGCCATCAACTATGGTTACAACGAAGGCGTCCGCGCGGGTCGCGCCGACCGGCTGGACCGCTGGCGCGCCAACTACCACGATTCGTACGCCTACCAGGACGCGAACTACGGCTATAACGGTTACTACCTGAACCAGTCCGACTACAACTACTACTTCCGCCAGGGTTTCCAGCGCGGCTATGACGATGGTTACTACAGCCGGGACCAGTACGGGCGTTATGACGACAATGGCACCGCTTCGGTGCTGCAGACCGTTCTTTCGATGATCCTCAACCTGCAGCCGCTGGGCTGATTGGAACGATTGAAACGCCCGCTCCGGCGGGCGTTTTCTTATTTGCGAACATCGCCCGGGGCACTGGCGCGTATCCTGTCCCCCGGGCGCCACGCCCATCGCTCCTTCCGTCGCCCCAGCGCGACATCCTCCGGAGCATTCCGATGCCGCCACCGTGCGCATCCATCCATTCGACGAGATCCGACATCGATCCCGCATGGAGCGATTCCATTTCCGACGACGATCGTCGCATCGATCCGGACATCTCCTGCAGCGCCTGCGACGCCGTGTGCTGCCGGTTGACGGTCGTGGTGATGCCCGACGACGACGTCCCGCGCCATCTTGTCGAGCGCACCAGCCAGGGGCTGGACGTGATGGCGCGCGACGAGGAAGGCTGGTGCGTCGCGGTCGATCATCAGCACATGTGTTGCAGCATCTACGACCAGCGGCCCGCCATCTGCCGCAAGTTCGCGATGGGCAGCGCGTATTGCCGCTCGGAGCGGAAGCTCTATCGCGAGCAGGTCGCTCGCGGCATACCGCTGACGATGATGGACTGATTCGATTCGGCCCCGCGTTCGGTCATCGTTGCATGAGCAACAGCGGGACCAGGGCGACGAGGCCCAGCAGCCCAAGGATCGCAAGCACCGTCAGCATCACGCGCAGCGGCTCGCGGCGGAGGGTGTCCGCGAACGTGTCGGCGGTGCCTTCCCGCAGTGCCGCTTCGCGCTCGGCGCGGACTCGCTCGCGGCGCTGCGCCTGGTAGTCGGCCATGAGCTGCTTCGCCTGGGCGACATCCTGCTCATGGGTCACCCAGATACCGCCGTGCGACACGCCCCAGCGGCTGGGGCGGGTTTCGTAATATTCGATGCGGTGCTCATCGAGCATGGCGCGCACATCATCGGCCTCGTCCTCGAGGACCATGCGCAGGTTGAGCAGCAGCTTGGACATGGCGGGATCTTAACGCGCAGTCATCGCCACCGCCGAGGCGTGCCGCGAGGCTCACCCGTCGAGCGCAAGAATCGCCGGGCCGTTCGGGACCAGGCTTCCCAGGACATGTCGATGACGCAGTTCAGCGTGCTTAGCCTCAACATCAACATGGGCCTGGATATCCGGCGGCGCCGATTCGTCCTGCCCGAGCTGCGCGACGCGATCCGCAGCGTGGGGGCCGATGTCGTGCTGCTGCAGGAGGTGCTCGGCGAGCACGCCGGACACGCCCGCCGCCATGACGGATGGCCCTCGCAACCGCAACACGAATACCTGGCCGACACGCTGTGGCGGCACCACGCTTACGGTCGCAATGCGGTGTTCACCGAAGGCCACCAGGGCAATGCCGTGCTGTCGCGGTTCCCCATCTCAAGCCAGCAGAACCACGACGTGTCCATCATCGGCCACGAACCACGCGGCTTGTTGCACGCCACGCTCGACATGCCCGGCCTCCACTCGCCACTGCACGTCATCAGCGTGCACCTGGGCCTGCGCGAATCGCATCGACAATTCCAGGTCCAGGCGCTGTGCGACGTCGCGCGCGCGATTCCGCGCGACGCGCCAGTGCTCGTCGCGGGTGATTTCAACGATTGGCGCCTGCGCGGCCATGCTCCGCTGCTCTCGAGCGGCCTGCATGAGGCATTCGAATCGGCGCATGGAAAACTCGCGCGCACATTTCCGGCGCGACTTCCCCTGCTGCCGCTAGACCGGATGTACCTGCGCAACCTTCGCACCGTCGAGCTTGCCGTGCTCGGAAGTTCGCCTTGGGACCGGCTCTCCGATCACGCGGGATTGCACGCGTCGCTCACGTGGTGATGCAGAACGCATCGTGAAGGCGAAACGATTCGATGCGGCGAAAACACGTCGAGTCGACATGGCACGCGGCATTCTTGCTCACCGTCGGTGCGTGCCGATCCAACAGGAGATACACGATGAATACGAGCGACAGGAAGGACATGAATCGCGATCCGATCACCGGTGCGCCGGGTTCGCACCCGTTGGGCACTGGTGTCGGTGCCACCGGAGGCGCGCTCGCAGGAGCGGCGATCGGCTCGTTGTTCGGCCCCATTGGAACCCTGGTCGGTGGCGCGGTTGGCGCCGTGGGCGGTGGCGCTGCGGGTCACTCGGTCGCCGAGCGCGTCGATCCGACGGGCGAATCGGAATACTGGCGCAGCAATTACCAGGCGCGCCCGTACTACAAGTCGACGTTCGACTACGACACGGACTACGCGCCTGCATATGCCTACGGCAGCGACGCACGCACGCGCTATGTCGGCCGGCAGTGGGACGATAGCCTGGAGAACGACCTGCGCAACGGCTGGGAGAAGGTCAAGTCCAAATCGCGGTTGACATGGGACGAGGCCAAGGCCGCGGTGCGAGATGCATGGGACCGCGATGACCGCACGTATCGCACCTATGAAACGACCGATCGTTTCTATCGCGACCAGTTCGCGACAAAGGATCGCGATCCGCGCTATGACTTCGACACCGACTATCGTCCGGCCTATCGTTACGGAACCTATGCGCGCAGCAACAATCTTGCGCGCGATTGGGACGACAGTGTCGAAGGCGACCTGGAGCGTGGCTGGGAGCACGCCAAGGGCACCTCGCGCATGGGCTGGAACGAGGCCAAGGCCACTGTGAAAGATGCCTGGCATGGTTTTGAACGCGCCATGCCGGGCGATGCCGACAACGACGGTCGTTGATCGCCGCTCCTGCGGGAAAACGAAAGGGCCCCGACCGGGGCCCTTTCACCACCTTCCGCTTTCCGATTTCCGATTAGGCGCTGGTGCGCGCCGGAGTCGCCGCGGGCTCCGGACGTTCCGATGGCCGTCGGGAATCATGGTCCTTGAAGTCGAACGGGACATCCAATGTATAGGCCTTGACCCTGTTGCGCCCTTCGCGCTTGGCGCGGTAGAGCATCTGGTCGGCCTGCGACATCAGTTTGTCGAGATCGCTTTTCGACGATTTCGTCGACGTCACGCCGAAGCTGGCCGTGGCTTGGAAACCGAAACCGCTTTCACTGGAATCGATCCGCGCGATCCGCATGCGACAGTCGTCGGCGATGCGCGTCGCCGCCTTCTGGTCACAACCACGCAGCAGGATGGCGAACTCCTCGCCACCCAGGCGCCCGAAGTAATCGACGGGACGGCACAACTCCGAGCAGGTCTTCGCCACTTCCTTCAACACCCAGTCGCCGGTGACGTGGCCGTAGTTGTCGTTGATCGACTTGAAGTGGTCCAGGTCGAACATGATCAGCGACACCTGCTCGCCCGACCTCTCGCATTGCGCGAGCGCCTTCTCGGCCTCGTTGGTGAAGTGGTGCCGGTTGGAGATTCCGGTGAGGGCATCTGTCTCGGCCATGCGACGCACCGACATCTGCATGCGCTTTGTCTTGTAGGCCCAGTACACGGTAAACAGGGTGAACAGCGCGAAGCACAGCATCAGGAGACGCGAGTTCGCCGCCTTCTGCTGCTCGACCCGCTGCTGCAGTTGCAACAGGCTGTTCTGTCGATTGAGGAGTTGGATCTGCTGGTTCTTCTGCTCGGTCTCCTGGCGAACGAGTTGGTAGGCAAGATCGCGCGCCTTGACCTCCTGCAGGTAGCCTTTCTCGGCCTGTGCAAACAGCTTGTAATAGGAGAGCGCAGCTTCCGGGTCATGCCTTTTTTCTGCGATCCGGTACAACGTCGAATAGGCCGAAACGAGTGGCGGCGTGTTCGCCAACCCATCGCTGTAGGCGGCGGCGGCTTTCGCGTTGCGTTCGGCGTTTGCCAAGTCACCTCGAGCGAACTGAAGTTCGGCAAGCAGCGACATGAATTCGGCGCTCAGGCGCGGATAGTGCGTTCCCTCTGCTTCTGGTAGGTAGGCTTCCAGCAACGACAACGCGCGCTCCGATTCGTCATGCCTGATCCACTTCCGCGCGAGCGTCGCGCGCACGAGGTTGGCCATCACGGTTTCGTTGGCGTGCTTGCAATCACCGATCGCCCGCAGGATCGGGGCGTCATCGGCGGGCATCGTGTCGAGGTGCAGCAAGGCCTCGAACTTCAGGTAACCCGCGAAACAACCCAGGCGCGGGGTGGAAGGCCGGGGCTCGACCATTTCGGCGTAACGCCTCGCCAGGTCGTGCTGGCCGATCTGGTTGTAGAGCGTCGCCGCGGCCAGTTCACCGGTCTGCCGCAGGTCCGCCTTCGTGATCTGTTCTGCCAGCGCCAAAGTCTGGTCGAGTTGACGCAGGCCTTCGTTGAAATGGCCATTCAAAGCGTATGCATTGACGATGAGGACACCGCAACGGAGTTTGAGGTCTCGGTCCTTGGTCTGGTCGATGACTCGCTTCGCCATTTCGACGCCCGAGTCGAAACGTCCCGCGTAGACCTCGGCCCAAGCACGCAGGTAACGAATTTCCAGCCGCTGCAATGCGGTGGCGTCCTTCCGCGCTTCCAGCGTTTTCAACAAGCCGGGGAATACATCCGGAGCGGCGCTCTTGGACGACTCGGCATGGCGGATCAGCGATTCGAGATCAGACTGCGCACACAGTGCTGGCGGCGACCAGGAACCGATCGCCGCCAGCAATACCAACAGGAGTGCAACCGTGCGCATCCGTGGCGACTATTCGTCCTGGTCGGGCTCCGCCGGCGTGTCGTCCGGACGGTCCTCGAAAGGCTCTTCGAGCGGACCCTCGTCGGGCGCCAGAACGCCGAAGAACATTTCGGTACGCCCGCCAAGCAGGTCATTCAACGCACCATGGTTGCGCTCGAGAAGCGCCGCGCGCTGCGACTCTTCGACCTCCAGGCCGGCAACCGCGACGGCATATTCGGACTCGGGAATCGGATTGACTCCCATCGCCTCCAGAAAACGGATCGTGTCCAGCATGCAACTCCCCTTTTGCGTGAGTGAAAAATCCGCCCCCGTGGCGGTCAGCCCTGTCCGACGTCCTCGTCCGGAGCCAGGATCGCGAACAGCAGCCGACGCCTGCCCCCGAGCAGTTCGTTCAACGTGGCGGCATCCCGGTTCAGCAATGCCTGCCGCTGCCTGGCGTCGATATCCAGGAGGGAAACGCCAGCCGCATATTGCGCGGGCGACAGCCCGTTGCGTCCCGCCTGCTCGAGAAATCCGATTGCGCTTGTCATTCCATCGCTCCTTGTTGGTCTTCCCTTCATCCGGTCTGCATGACCCCGAATGATCCCTACTGCACGTCCACAATCGTCTTGTTCGATTCCGCCCGGTTCGATTCTGTCCGGTCCAGGACCGCGAGCCTGTCCAGCATCCGCTGGTTCCGCTTCAATGGCGCCGCCGGCGGGAACACCAGCGTCGTCTGGAGCCGCAGGTCGGCTGTCGCCAGTTCGGACAGGCGAAGCTCGTCCATGCGCGGCGCCGTGATCGGGAGCGTAGCAGCTTCGTACGCGATCACCGGGTGCGACATCGGGTAGTCCTGCGCCAGGAGTTCGACCAGCAGTTGCCTGTATGCGGGGCCGGTGGAAAAGCGGGCGAGCGATCGGTCCCCTGCCATCCCCACCTGCCAGAGCACCAGATAGGCGGACGGATCGATGCGACGCTCATAGAACATCAGCTGGCTGGCTTCGTAATGCTGGCAGCCGAACTTGCCAGGATCGATGCCGAGGTCTGCGTAGAGGCAATCCTCGGCGGAGATCCCCGGTTCCATGTGGGCTGTGAACCCTTCCGCCCGCGCACGGGCGATCGCCTTGTGGGGGACAAGGGCGAACACGCCCGGATGGCCATAGAACACGCCGCAGACCTGCCGTCCGGCGTGGATTTCCACCAGCATCGCCTCGACCATCTCGTTGTACGAGTCCAGCCTGGATCTGCCTTCCTGGTAGTAAGGCTGGAGACTCCGCGCGTCGGGCCGCATTTCCTGCACCCACAGTTCGACTAGCGGATCGGACACCAGCACGAAGACGACGTCGGCGCGTTCGATGTGGGTGCGCGAACGGGGGCTGACGTGGGCGCCGAGCATCATGCCCAGACCGACGCAGGCAAGGCTTCCTGACTGATTCATCTGGCGCCTGAGGTAAAAGATCCGCCGACTTTAGCCGCTGGCATCGTCGGTCGCCACAGATGTGGATGCGCGACCAGACCTCCGCCAATCGGCGCGCCGCATCACCCAATCCCCTCCAGCTGGCCGCTCTGGTGTGGGTGGCACCGGCGCAAACCCCAATGCCAGCATCATCCGGACGACGGTCGGGTTGTCCACCACGGACTGGCGGGCGGTGATCGATGTCAGCCTGGCGGCCGCGAACGCGTGCTCGACCAGCGCAGTCATCGACTCGTATCCATAGCCGAGACCGTGGCGCTCGACCAGCACGATGACCCCGATTTCCGGGCCATCGTCCTCGCCGACCAACGCCACCATCCCGACGTCGTTTCCGCTGGTCCGTTCCGTGAGGATCCATCGCTGCGGATGCCGCGCCTGCTGGCGCAGCGCGACGCCGAAACTCCGCCGCGCCACTTCCTGCGACAACGCGGGGGCGATGAAGCGCATCACCAACGGGTCCGTATAGAGCCGGCAATACAGTGCTTCGTCCTGCTCGCCGATCGGACGCAGGTGCAAGCGGGCTGTGTCGAAGATGTGCATGCGCGGAGCGTAGCGCACAGGCCCGCGCCTACGAAGATCGACGCCGATACCACGCGTAGATTTCGGCCGGCACCAGCGACCCGACGTCGATGTCCAGCGCAACGAACGCGTCCAGCCTGTCGCACACCAACCGCTGGATTGGCGTCAACCCGGGCGACTCCAGTTCGTCGGGGGACAAATTCGCCTGCGTCCACGAAAACAGCTGGTCGCTGCGTTCGACGAGCCGCTCTCTCAGCCACGGTCGCAATGGCGAATGCAGGATATAGCCGCCGGCGGCCAACGCCTGCGCGGTCCGCGACAACATCGGATGCGCGCCGCGGTACCACTCGCTGTGACCGGCTGCTTCGCGACGGATGACCAGTGGTGCGGGTGCGTTGTGCTCGACGATGACCTTCGCCAGTCCCAGTTCGAGGTCGCGCGCGTCGCGCACGGTTTCTGTTTCGACCAGGAAGGCAGTGTCAACATCGAAGAATTCGAACCAGCGTGGATGCAATGTCTGCATGCGCTGCAGCGGGTCGCGCGAAAAACCGAGCTTGAGGATGTCTTCGTAGGCGCAGGGCAGCACGTAGACGAAGCAGCGACCTCGACTGGGACCTCGGTTGCTCGGTTCGCGCGGATCGATGCGGCGGGGCATGGGGATTACTTTACGGATGCAGTTCGCCACGAAACGCGAAGGCTCGCGACTTACGTCGCTCCCACAACAGGCGGTAGTTGCGGAACTGCATCACCTGCTTTCACAGGACACATGAATAGCATCGGGAGCACCTGCACGGAGCCCCGCCATGCCGCAGCTGAAGATCGCAACATTCAATGTCAACGGCATCCGTTCGCGGCTGAACCCGCTTCTGCAGTGGCTGGAGAAGTCGAAGCCCGACGTCGCCTGCCTGCAGGAACTGAAGGCGCCGGACGACGCCTTCCCGATCGATGCGATCCGCGAGGTCGGCTACGGCGCGATCTGGCACGGACAACGCTCTTGGAACGGAGTGGCCATCCTTGCGCGCGGCGCCGATCCGGTCGAAAGCCGGCGCGGATTGCCCGGCGATCGTTCGGACACGCACAGCCGCTACATCGAAGCCGCGGCGCACGGCGTCATCGTCGGCTGCCTGTACCTGCCAAATGGCAATCCGCAGCCGGGCCCGAAGTTCGAGTACAAGCTCAAATGGTTCGAACGGTTAATCCGCCACGCTGCCACGCTGCAGGACATCGACCATCCGGTGGTGCTGGCCGGCGATTACAACGTGGTCCCGACCGACGAATTGGACATCTACGATCCGAAGTCGTGGCGCAAGGACGCCTTGCTGCAGCCCGAAAGCCGCGAGTGCTACCAACGCCTGCTCGCCCAGGGTTGGACCGATGCGGTGCGCGCGCTGCACCCGGACGAGCGCATTTATACGTTCTGGGATTACTTCCGCAAGCACTGGGAACGCAACGCGGGCCTGCGTATCGACCACCTGCTGCTCAACCCGGAATCGGCACCGCGATTGAAGTCGGCGGGCGTAGACGCATGGGTGCGTGGACTTCCGGGCGCAAGCGATCATGCGCCGACATGGATCGTGTTGCGAACCGCGCCCACTCCAAAGCGATCGGCGCCGCAAAAGCGCGTGCAACGCAAGCGCGACAGCCCGCAGTGACGTTCAAGCGGACGACCGGGCGTTTAACAGCGTGTGGCCGCTTCGCTAACACGCCTGCCCCTAGAGTCCCGCTGGCCTTCGCACGTTCGGATCAACGCGAAGGCCGCACGTCGGCGCACCTCGCGCCGCTGAACGACAGGAGTAGAAGATGCCTAACCAGGGTGGTAGCAACGACAACCGCAATCGCGGTTTCGCAAGCATGGATGAGGACAAGCAGCGCCAGATCGCCAGGAAGGGGGGTGAAGCGGTCAGCCAGGATCGTCAACACATGTCGCAAATCGGCCGCAAGGGCGGCGAAGCGTCCCATGGCCGCGGTAACCAGGGCGGCAATCGCGGGGGCGGCAACCAGGACCGGAACACCTGATCGATCGCGACCGGTTTCAAGATAAAGCGCCCGCTCGATGCGGGCGCTTTTCTGATCGAGCCGTTCGAGTGCATTTCGCGTCACGGGCGCCTTGCGCGTGCCCCACCACGCCCGACTGCGCCGCCGGACGAAGCTCCCACGGCACCCGTCCTGGCACGTTCGTCGAACACCGCGGTACCCAGGGCGCCGACGAAAACGATCAGCGCCGCGTAATAAATCCAGACCAGCGCCAACACCAGCGTCCCCATCGAGCCGTAGGCCGATCCGGGATCGGAATGTTGCAGGTACCAGCCGATCGCGGCACGTCCGAGCAGGAACAGCAGGGTCGTGGCGATGCCGCCGCCCCACGCGTGTCGCCAACCGACGCGGCGGTCGGGAAGGAACTGGTACATCAGCGCGAACACGGCCGAGTACAACAAGAAGGTGGCGGCGGTCGCCATCAACGGCAGCATCCATTCGACGCGTCCGAACGCTAACTGGATGAAGGTATTGACGGTCATCGATACCAGCAGCAGGAAACCGATCGCGAATATCAGCCCGAACGAAAACACGCGCTTGCGCAGCCACGCCATGATGCCGGCCAGGCGCGTGGCGTCGGTGCGGAAAATTCGGTTCAGCACGTCCTGCAGCTGCGCGAACACCGCGGTCGCACCGACGAACAGCAACACGGTGCTCCAGAGACCCGCGATCGAGCCGGCGCCCGGCGTGACGCGCGCATGTTCGACGATGGTGCGTGCAACGTTTTCGGCTTCGCTGCCGGCAAGCATCCCGATCTGCGCCATCAGCGCTTCCTGGGCTCCCGGCAACAGTTGCGTCACCAGCCACAGCACGATCAGCAGCAACGGGGCCAGCGACAGCACCGCGTAGAACGCGAGCGCGGCGGATTGCGCCAGCAGGTCCGCATCGAGGAACCGCCGCACGATAGCCATCGGCAATGCACCCTGCGCGCGCCGCACGGTCGCCTCGACCGGCGGCGGCTTCATCGATCGCCCGCTCGCGGCACGGGCCGCGCGAGGCTTGGTGGGATCGAGCTTGGCCGCAAGCGTTCCTGATCGCTTGGTCGATGCATTGCCGGGCCTGGACCTGCCTTTCGCCATCGATGCACTCCACTTCGGAGAGGCACCAATACCGCGGCCGGCGTGAACATCTGGATTCACGCCGCGCGATTCGCGCCCCGATTGGCGCAGCGCGGCTGCCGCGACACGAAGCGCGAAACCCCGAAGTGCGAAGTCAGGCCGGTCGACGCGACTTCTTGTGCTGATACATCATCGCGTCGGCGGCCGACAGGATCGTTGCCGCATCGGAGTCACCGTCGTGCGCGACCCAGCCGACACTGGCGCCGATGGCCATATCGACCCCATCGATGCGGCGCGGCCGTTCCAGCGCAGCGCGGATATTGCTGGCGATAGCCGCGACATCGCGCTCGCCGTGGCGCAACCCTCCCAGCAGCACCACGAACTCGTCCCCGCCCAGGCGAGCGACGAGGTCGGCCTCGCGCAGGCACCGGGTGAGCGTTGCTGCCGCCTCGACAAGCACCGCGTCTCCGGCGGCATGTCCATGCGTGTCGTTGATCGCCTTGAAATCGTCCAGGTCCAGGAACAGCACGGCAAATCCGTCGGCGTTGCCGCGATGCGCAATGCAGACCTCTTCCAGCCGGGCGAGGAAATGCGCGCGATTGGGCAGGCCCGTCAGCGCGTCGTAGAGCGCGGCATCCTTGTACTGCTGTGCCTTGGCGCTAGTCACCTTCAATGCGGCTTCGAGTTGCTCGAGCAACCGCGCGTTGTTATCCAGCGCGATTTGCCGGCCCAGCGCACCGCCCAACGCATTGCCGATCAGCGCGACGGCCTGCGCATCCAGGTCGTCGAAAGCGCGGCTCACGCTCGAACAGACTTCGAGCACGCCCAGCACCTCGTCGCCAAAACGCAGCGGCGTCGCAATCAACGAGTGCAGCTGCCAGCGCATGCGCGCATTGCCTTCGATGCGGCGGTCGCGCAGGGCGGAATCGGCGTGCAATGCCTGGTGCAGCTTCAGGCAGGCGCGTGCAAGGGTCTGCCCGCCCTCGAACAGCTGGCTGTCCATGCCCGCCATCTGCCCACGCGCCGACGCGATCGACAACGAGCCGGCGGGATCGGACATCAGCACGACCGCGCCGGTGGCGCGCGTGAGTTCCATGACCGTCCGCGTCGTCTGCTCCAGGAACGATGCGGTGTCGCCTGGATGCTCGGCGATGCGCACCAGCGCATCGAGCACGCTGCGCAGTCGCAGGTATTCGCTCCTGCCACGTGCGGGCGACACCCACGGCGTCGCCCTGGGTGCCGTTTGCGAAGGGGGATTTGAACCGATCAACTGCCGCCTGCCGAAGCGTGGACTTAGGAATGCTATGCATCCGGAGTCAAGCGCTGGTGAGCACCGCGGATTCACGCGCGGCTGAAGACGCGATTTGTGACCACTTCCGCGGGTGAAACTGAACGTATCCGAAGTTTCGTCCGAACGTGGCGAGGGAAAGGAGCCAATGCGACGCACTGATGGTCGTGCTTCGACGTCCAGCTGCTTCATTTCGCTTTCACCCTCCCCGCCTGATCGTGCGATCCACCCAAGCGGCTGCCGCCATGATCGACGCGACCGACATACTTTCCGCCCGCATCCTCATCGTCGATGACGATGCCGACGCGGCGAACACGCTGGCACAGGCCCTCACGCTCAACGGCTACAGCGCGGTGTCGGCCACCAGCGATCCGCGTGCAGTGCGCGAACTGCACCGCGAGCACGAGTACGACCTCATCGTGCTCGACCTGCAGATGCCGAGCCTGGACGGATTCGCGGTTATGGAGGGGCTGCGTGAGTTCGAACGCGACGGTTACCTTCCGGTGCTCGCCATCACCGGGGAACCGGGTCATCGCATGCGCTCGCTCAAGCTGGGTGCAAGGGATTTCCTGCGTAAGCCCGTCGACATCGAAGAACTGTTGCTGCGCGTGCGCAACATGATCGAGGTACGGCTGCTGTACAAGGAACGCGCACCTTACGCGACGGCGTGAACCCATCTGCGGCCGGGACGTTCAGCGAAGCTGGCTGTCCTTGCTGCCGCGACGGTTGTACCCGGCATGGCCCGCCTGCTCGGCGTCGTGCGCTTCCTGGCAGGCCACGCACAGGCGCACGCCGGGCACGGCCTTGCGCCGCAGCTCGGGAATCTCGACATCGCATTCCTCGCAATGGCGCAGTCCCGGGCCCTGCGGCAACTGGCTGCGGGCGCGGCGGATGCCGTCCTTGATGGTGGCGTCGATCTGTTCCTGCACGGCGTTTTCGCCCGCCCAACCGGTTGCCATGGCGGCCTCCTGCTCCAGATCCCCGAGGATAAATCCGAGCGCGTGAACGGCGATCCGACGCTGCCCTCGCCGGCGCCGCGACGCGACGCTCACGTTCCTGACCCCGCTTCTTCACAGATTGCCAGCGATTGCACCTGTATATATCCGGCTGAATCGCCGGGAGGGTCGCAGGGTGGAATCGCAGCACGAGCCAACGCCCGTGGCGGACAGCCCCGACCGCCGGGTCCCCCAGCGCACGCCCGCGATGATCCTGAAGCGCGAGATCAACGGCGCGCAGCTCGCCACCTTGAACACGCTCGAACGCTTCGGCTGGAACATCCAGTTCATCCGTCGCGAACACGGCGCTTCGCCGCTGGTCGTCCTCCACGACCCTGACACCCGCAAGTACGCCGTGCTCGATTCCCAAGGTGAGCTCGACGAAAATCCGGTGAGTCATCGCTTTCGCATGTGAGGCGCGACGCCGCCCTACGGGCAGGCCTGATGCGGAAGTAACCGACACGCGGGGCGACAACGGCATTCCCGGCAGGCCCGTGCGACCGATTTGTTATCGTTCGCGACCGAAATACACGCCCTGGATCATCGCATGCCGTCGCGATCGAGCGGACCGTTTCGCTTCCTGCTCCTGCTGGGCCTAACCATCGTATCGGCCGCCACGGCGGGGGCATCGCAGTTCGGCGACCTGCACTGGCGAATGCTCGGTCCGTTCCGCGGTGGCCGCGTGCTGACGGCCGCGGGTGTGCCCGGGCAGCCACAGCATTTCTACTTCGGCGCGGTCAATGGCGGCGTCTGGGAAACGCTCGACGCCGGCCGCACCTGGCAACCGATCTTCGACGATGCACCGGTCGGTTCCATCGGAGCACTTGCAATCGCGGCGTCGGACCCGAGCGTGATCTACGTCGGCACCGGCGAAGCCGACATGCGTTCGGACATCGCCCAGGGCGACGGCATGTACCGCTCCGTCGACGCAGGCAAGCACTGGACGCGGATCGGGTTGTCCGACAGCCAGCAGATCGGCCGCGTGCTGGTCGATCCACGGGACGCGGACACGGTCTTCGTCGCCGCACTCGGACATCCATACGGGCCCAACGCGGAACGCGGCGTCTATCGCTCGCGCGACGGCGGCGCGCACTGGCAGCGTGTGCTCGGCAAGGGCGACGACACCGGCGCGATCGACCTGGCATTCGAGCCGGGCAACCCGCAGGTGATCTACGCCTCTCTGTGGCAGGCGCGGCGCACGCCGTGGAACGTGTATCCGCCGGCCAGCGGCCCGGGTTCCGGGCTGTACAAGTCCACCAACGGCGGCGACAGCTGGACGCAGCTGCGCGGCAACGGATTCCCGGAAGCGAACGTCGGCCGCATCGGCATCGCCATCGGCGACAGCGCGCCCGCTCGCGTATATGCGATCGTCGATGGCAATTCGGGCGGCCTGTATCGCTCCGACGACGCCGGGGCGCACTGGCGCCGGACGACCGACGACGCGCGCATCTGGCAACGCGGCTGGTACTTCGGACGCATCACCGTGGATCCGCGCGACGCCGATCGCGTGTACGCACTGAACACGATCATGCTTCGCTCCGATGACGGCGGCGCGCATTTCGCCGCGCTGAAGGGCGACGACACCGGCGACGACTTCCATGAACTGTGGATCGATCCGGCGATGCCGGAGCGCCAGATCCTCTCCGTCGACCAAGGTGCGATCGTCACGTTGAACGGCGGCAGGACGTGGAGCAGCTGGCACAACCAGCCGACCGCGCAGATGTACCACGTCAGCACCGACAACCGCTTCCCGTATCGCGTCTACGGAGCGCAGCAGGATTCCGGAGCCGTCGGCCTGCCCAGCGCGAACAGTGGCGGCGCGAACATCTCGATGGAGCAGTTCAAGGAAGTCACTGCCGGTGGCGAAAGCGGAATGATCGCGCCGGATCCTGACGATCCGGACATCGTCTACGGCGGCGGCGTCGAGAGGCTCGACCTGCGCACCGACCAGACGCATTCGGTGGATCCGACGCTTGCCGAGCCCGACGAGCTTTATCGCCGCACCTGGACCCTGCCACTGGTGTTTTCCAGGCGTGACCCGAAGGTTCTTTACTACGGCAACCAGAAAGTCTTCCGCACGCGCGACGGCGGCCAGCACTGGGCGGCGATCAGCCCCGACCTGACGCGCGAAGATCCGGGCGTCCCCGAGAACGTCGACGCCGTGACGGCTGCGGACAACCTCGGCACCGGGCCGCGTCGCGGCGTGGTGTACGCGATCGCCCCGTCGCCACTGGATGCGAAGTCGCTGTGGGCCGGAACCGATGATGGCCTGGTCTGGCGCACGCAGGACGAAGGGGCGCACTGGCGCAACGTCACGCCCAAGGCACTCTCCGCGTGGTCGAAGGTCGGCATGATCGAAGCGTCGCACTTCGATGCGGACAGCGCCTACGCGGCGATCGATCGCCATCGCCTCGACGATCGCAGGCCGTATATCTACCGCACCCATGATGGCGGCAGGACCTGGAAGGCGATCGTTGGCGGCATCCGCGACGGCGACTTCGTCAATGCCGTGCGCGAGGATCCGGTGCGCCGCGGCCTGCTGTACGCAGCGACGGAGTTGGGCGTGTACGTGTCTTTCGACGACGGCGACCACTGGCAGTCTTTGCAGATGAACCTGCCACGCACTTCGGTGCGCGACATCGACGTGCATGGCGACGACCTGATTCTCGCCACCCATGGACGCGGCTTCTGGGTGCTGGACGATGTGGCGCCGTTGCGACAAATGACGAGCAGTCCTACGCAGGCGACGCGCCTGTTCGCACCGTCGACCGCGATCCGCGTGCGGCCGGCCGGATTTACCGGCACGCCGTTGCCGAAAGAGGAACCGATGGCGGAGAACCCGCCGTTCGGGGCGCGCATCGACTACATGCTCACGGCGGCGCCGGCAACGCCGGTGCAGCTGGCGATCCGCGACGCGAGCGGTCAGCTCGTACGAAATTACTCGAGCGCCGACGCGCCGCCGAAACACGATGCCGCGACGGCGGGCGCGGCGCCGGAGTGGTTTCCGACGCCCTCGATGCTTTCGGTGACGCCCGGATTGCATCGCTTCATCTGGCCGCTGCGTTATCCGGCCGCGCCGTCTGTGGCGGAAGGCGACGCCTTTGCCGATGGTGCGTGGGCGCCGCCGGGCGGTTACACGATCGCACTCACCGTCGACGGGCAGACGTGGACGCAGCCCTTGATCGTGGCGCCGGATCCGCGCGTGCACCTGCCCGCGGATGCCTACGCGCAGCAATTCGCGTTCGCGCGACAGGTCGAAGCGGCGCAGGCGCGACTCGCCCCTGCCGAGGCGAAAGCCAAGCGGCTGCACGCCGCGTTGCGTACAGCACGCGCAGCCGCCAGTCCGCCGTGGTCGGAACGCCTGGACGAACTCGACCGCAAGGTGGCGGAACTCGCCGGCCTGGACGACCCGCCGAACCCCAACAACGGAATGCCTCCGACGCGGACGACTTCGTTCGCATTCCTCTCGCAGGCACTCGGGAAGCTGGCC
>Ga0207691_10000859_pt1 | contig 30163 bp, 27 predicted proteins | sample KBSM13metaG_FD_184327 | JGI IMG/M metagenome (GOLD analysis project Ga0207691, IMG submission 184327) | Miscanthus rhizosphere microbial communities from Kellogg Biological Station, Michigan, USA - KBS M1-3 metaG (SPAdes) (version 2) | ecosystem: Host-associated > Plants > Roots > Rhizosphere >...
TGAACAGGTTGATCCCGAGCAGCAGCGCCAGGGCGGCGCGGGCGCCGGGTCGGGGCGCGTCGCCGGCGGCGTCGGGGGCGACGCGGTCGTCCGTGATCGGTTGGGCCATGTGGGGCGACATGCGCTTCGCCACGACGTGGTCGGCATGGACGCTCGAACGCCGCGGTGTCCGGTACCCGCGCCAGCGATCGACGACGCTCAACGGCGAGCCGTTCCGCGAGCTTGTCGTTACCGCGCTCGACCCCGACAGCGACGTCCCCGCGGACTCGGTCGCAATCCCGGACAGCGTGCGCGTGGCGTTCGCGAGCCGCCTGGGCGCTGAGCGCGCAGCGACCGGGCGCAGGCCTAACGTGAAGTTGACTCCGGTCGATCTCGCGGACGGCGTAGTGCTCTACCAGGGCGGCTATCAGTCCGCGGCGGTCCGTCAGCGGGATGGCATCGTGATCATCGAGGCGCCGGAATCGAACGCGAAGAGCAGGGCTGTGCTGGCCGACGTTGCGACGCGCTGGCCGGGTATGAAGGCGGTGATCAACACGTCGCCCATGTGGATGCATGCAGGCGGTCTCCGCGAATACGCCGCGCGCGGGATTCCCATCTACGTGACCGATGTCGGAACGCCGGTCGTGCAGGCGCTGCTCGCGGCGCCACATGCCCAAGCGCCGGACTCACTGGCGAAGGCGCACACACAGCCGACCGTCCGTTCGGTCTCACGGGCGCTCACGCTCGGTACAGGCGATGAGCGCCTCGAGCTTCGCCCACCGCGCGGGCAGCACTCGGCCGCGATGATGCTCGTGTGGCTGCCGGCGCGACGGCTGCTCTATGCGAGCGATGTCGTGATACCGGATGCGTTCGAACCGGTGTTCTCTGGCGCCTATCGCGCCGAGCTCGCGCGTCTGGTGAAGCGTGAGGGGCTCGATGTCGAGCGGGTGTTCAGTGAGCATCTGCCGGCAACTCGCTGGGCAGATCTCGCGCGGTAGCCGCGGTGGTGCCGCTGCCTACCGCAGGCTGACTGTCTTGCTCGGCAGAGAGAACTCGGCGCGCTGCTCGGAGGGGTAGTTCTGGCTGAGCAGGGAGGCTACTACCGTGTAGCTGCCGGCGTGCTCGGGCCGCCATGTCTCGGTGAACGTGATCGTGTCGCTGGCGGCGAGCACCTTGTTCTGCATCGCTTGGGTGAACATCCGACCCCGGCTCCAGCGCCAAACCTCGCGACCCTGGCCGTCCAGGACGGCGACATCGTGCGTCTTGCCGCTGGGGAAGCGAAGTTCTACGCGCTTGTTGGAGCTATTGGTGACGTGGAAGCTGAACTTCACGTCCTCGCCGAGCTTGACGTCGAGGGACGACGCGATCGTGTCCCGGACGACATGACGGCGCACGGGTTCGTACGAATGCGACGGCGAAGGCGACGCATAGGCGAACGCCAGGGCAGAAGCTACCAGGAGCGGAAGAACGTACCGAAGACGCATTTACAGACGGTCGGGGCGACGGGCGGCGGGCTCGGCCTCACGTACTTGTTGCGGCCAAACCTATCAACAGCGTGACGCACGGTCAAGGCAGTAGGTAACACTTAAGTCGTGATGATTCGTGCATTTGGTGAAACGGCCTCAAGCGTTATGTGCGTAGCTCGATGGCGCTCGGAGCGAGCTTGCGAAAAATTTCACAAAGTCCTAAATTCCCGCGCGGAATGAGCGGGGATCCAGAAACACCCTCGTCCGAACGTGGGCGGGCGGATAGAAACCGGCAACAGTTGCCGGCCGTCTCGCCGCCAGCGCTGCCTTCCGATCCGGAACGGCGCGAGCGAAGCGACGCCGCGCGATATGCTGGAGTCGGGCTTCAGTTCGCGATCACGATCCTCGTCAGCCTCTGGCTTGGCAGCTGGCTCGATCGGAAGTTTGGATCGAGCGTGTTCGTGTACCTCGCCGTGTTTCTCGGCGCAGGCGCCGCCTTCTACACCATGTATCGGCAGCTCATGGGAAATCTGGAGCGCGACGAGGAAGCGAAGCGAGCGCGGAAGCGCGCCGCGGCTGAGTCGTCCCCAGCTGAGCGCCGCGACCCGCGTGAACCGCTCGATCCCGGAGGTTCCGCGTGAGACCCGTCGCCCTGTTCGCCGCCGCGACGCTCGTGCTCATTGCCCTGGCCGGGTGGGCATTCACGTTCGTGTATGAATCGCCCGACGCCGCGCGGGCTGTGTGGACGAGCGCGGGAGTGGCGTTTGTCGTTCAAGTGCTATCGTTCGCGGTGATCAAGCTGTCCGCCAAGACGAACGTCATCGCGGGATATGGCATCGGTGCGATCATGCGCTTTGCCGTGCTCGGCGTGTACGCGCTCGTGTTCGTGAAGGCACTCGGACTTCCATCAGGCGCCGCGCTCATCAGCCTGGCCGCCTTCTTCTTCATTTCGACGCTGATCGAACCGCTGCTCCTCCAGAGCTGATTACATGAGATCGTTCGACCGACTCCTCGCCTCGTCGCTTCGGCGCGCTTCCGGACTCCGCCTCCTGCTGGTCGCTGCGATCATGGCGCTCGGTGGTAGTGTGCTCGCGACCTCACGGTTGACGGCGCAGGAGCCGACTGCCGAAGCCGTCGACATCATCACGCCGCACATCACGGATTCCTACGAGCTGGAGTTCCCGTGGGTGAACTCGCATTGGTCGAAGGAGGTCTGCCTCGGTCGTCACACGGCGAACGGCGAATGCGGACCGCTGTGGGATCCGGTGCAGATTGGCCGGTTCGAGGTCAACTTCTCGCCGACCAAGCACGTCGTGATGCTGCTGCTCGCGGCCACCATCGCGACGCTGGTCCTCGTGGGCTCAGCGCAAGCGCACGTGCGCCACACGCAGCAGACAGGCCACCCCAAAGGGTTCGCTGCTGGAATCGAGTCGATGGTGTTATATCTGCGGAACGAGGTTGTCCTGCCTAACGTTGGCCATCATGGCAACGCGTTCGTGCCATTCGGCCTGACGCTCTTCTTCTTCATTCTCACGGCGAACCTGCTCGGACTCATCCCGTACCTGGCCACCGCGACCGGGAATATCTCTGTTACGGCGACGCTCGCGATCATCACGTTCATCGTCGTCGAGATCGCGGGCATGAAGGCGCAAGGCGTCGGCTATCTGAATACGGTGTTCTACTGGAACAAGGAACTGCCGCTGGCGATGCGCATTCCGATGTTCGTGATCATGACGCCAGTGGAAATACTGAGCAAGTTCACGAAGCCCTTCGCGCTCGCGATCCGATTGTTCGCGAATATGACGGCTGGACACATCGTCGTGCTCGCGCTCATCGGACTCATCTTCGTCTTCAACAGCTGGCTTGTCGCCACCGCGCCGTTCGTCATGGCGGTCCTCATCATGATGCTCGAGCTCTTCGTGGCGTTACTGCAGGCCTACATCTTCACGCTCCTGTCGAGTGTGTTCATCGGGCTTATTCGAGAGGGCGGCCACTGATATCGGGAATTGGGAATAGGGAATCGGGAATGGAACTGCCAACCGATGCCCGCCCGCCGTTGTTCGTAGGGCTCTCGCGAGAAAGCGCTCCAGCGCGAGAGTTTGTATCCAGCCGAGCGGCTGGAGAAGCTCGTTGAGGCCCGGGCCTCGAGGACGAGCAGCGCCTAACGGCGCGGGGCTGAATGCAGTTAGAATTTCAACGGTTCGGAGAATTTCATGACCATGTACTCCTTGCTCCAGGTTGCCGCGGAAGCGACGAGCAACAGCCGCGGACTGGGCTTCATCGGCGCTGGTCTGGGCGCTGGTCTCGCCGTCATCGGCGCGGGCCTCGGTATCGGTCGCATTGGCGGCCAGGCGGTTGAAGGCATGGCGCGTCAGCCGGAAGCGGCTGGCCGCATTCAGACAGCGGCGCTGATTCTCGCGGCGCTCATTGAAGGCGTCGCGCTGTTCGCGGCTGTCATCGCGTTCCAGATCGCTGGCAAGCTCTAACGGTTTGATGCAGGCGTCTCCCCGGAGAGGCGCCTGCATGCTTTTTCGTCACATGCATGGGCCGACGAGCCCGAGTCTTCATACACGGTCACCAATGCGCTCTCTACTGACTGCAACCGCCGGTTCGCTCGCCGCCGCTACCCCGCTCATCGCGCAGGAATCGGCGGGACATGAGCCGGTGAACCTGCTCGCGCCCAACACGGGGCTGATGTTCTGGACGCTCATCATCTTCGTGGTTCTGTTCTTTGTACTTCGGCGCTTTGCGTTTCGGCCGTTGACGGCCGCAGTCGAAGCGCGCGAGCGCGCGCTCGAAGAAGCGATCCAGGGCGCGAAGCGGGACCGCGAGGAGGCCGCACGTCAGTTGGCCGAGCAGATCAAGGCACTCGAGGCCGCACGCGCCGAGGCGCAGCGCGTGATCGCCGAGGGGCGCACGACGGGTGAGAAGCTCCGCAGCGACATGCTCGAGCAGACGAAGCACCAGCAGCAGGAATTGCTGGAGCGCGCTCGCGTCGAGATCAACAACGAGCGTCTGCGCGCCATTGCTGATCTGCGCCGCGAGGCCGTGGATCTCGCGCTCGCCGGCGCCTCACGAGTCATCGAGCGAAACCTCGACGATCAGACGAACCGCAAGCTCGTCGAGAGCTTCCTCTCCACCGTGCCGACGTCGGCGCGAGGCCACGGCTGATGCGCGACGCAACGATCGCGCGCAACTATGCCGAGGCGCTGCTCATGCTGGCGCGGAAGGCGGACGACCTGCCGGCCTGGGGTCGGCTGATCGACGACGTCGCGAATGCGATGGAGCGCGACGATCGCCTTCGCCGGTTTCTCGAGGCCCCGCAGGTCTCGGCCGACGAGAAGAACGCTGTGCTGTCCAAGGCGTACGAGGATCGTGCGCCGCGCCTATTCCTGCGGTTCCTGCAGCGCCTGGTGATGAATCGGCGCCAGATGCTCATCCCTGACATCGCGAACGAGTATCGCGATTTGGTGGATGAGGTGGAGGGGCGGATCCACGCGCAGGTCACGCTCGCCAGGGACGTCGATGACGAGCAGCGGGCCGAGATCGCCCGCCAGCTGAGTCACACGTTAGGCAAGACGGTCGTCCCGCAGGTGCGCATCAACCCGAACATTCTGGGCGGTATCATCGTCCGGGTTGGCGATCGCGTGATGGACGGCTCCGTGCGCCGCCGGCTTGGCATTCTGCGGTCGCGCATGCTGGCGAGGAGCGGCCGCTAGGGGCATGGAAGGCGGAGGGAGGAAGACAGACGGCGGTTAGGTCTCATCGAGACTCCGGCTTCCGTTTTCCGGTGGCTTCCACCTTATCGTCCTCACCACGTTCTTCCACTGAAACAGCCTTGCCTGCCGTGACGGTGAATTCGAACGTCATCTCGGGCTTGTAGACCTCGTAGATCCGGCCGTTCTCGTCATACACGCCCGGCGCGAACCAGTTCGGCGCAATGCGGATCAGCGCGAACTTCCGGAAGTACGGGTCGTTAGGCTCCCAGCGGCCCTTGAGTGTGCTGTCTTCGTACGTCACGATCAGTACGCTCCGCTTCCCGCTGTCCGGCGCAATCAGAGACATGTAGTCGTAGCGGCCGAGGAACGGCGCCGCGTCCGCTGCGTCCATCGTCGTCCGGAACGACGGCTCGACCGCCACGTCCATTGCGACCGCAGTGGTGCCCCAGTTCATCGCCAGCGTCCCGCCAGTCGCCGTCACGGCTGGCACCGACCACGTCAGCACCTCGGCGAACGGGCCCGTCGTCGGGCGAACCGGGAATCGGATCTGGTCGCCGGTCGAGTCGGGTGGGTCCTCGTGATATCGACGCACGCGCGGATCGAGAATCATGGTCCAGTCGGCGTTCTGCTTCACGATGAGCCAGACGGAATACTTGCCCTTCGGCACCGGCCGGCCATTGAGCGTGAAGTTTTTGTTCGTCTCGAGGGTCGTTGCCCAGTTCGCGCCCGGCGTCCACACCTCGTTCCATCGCACGACGCGTCCGCCGAAGAGGGGCTCCCGGCCGCGCGTGCGTGGGCGAGAGTATTCCATCGTCAGCTTGGTGCCGTCGATGATCTGCGACATCGTGCCGATCTCGCTGGCGCGAATCTGAGCGAGAGCGGACGACGGAAGAGCGAGCGCGATGGACGCAACAGTGCGTAGACGCATCCTGAGCGGGACCTGGGTTCACGGCAGCGATCGACACGCGTTAAGAAACCGCGCTTGCCGATGCGGGGGAAGAGGCCGCCACTGTTGACGGACGCCGCTCTGGACGGGCTCAGTCCGCCCGGAGCGCCTCGATGGGATCGGCACGAACCGCCCGGGCCGCCGGGCCTAACGACGCGACGAGCGCGACCACTGCGAAGATGACGGCAGACCCTCCAAGCGCAATCGGATCGCGCGCGCCGACGTCCACGAGTAGCGCCCGCAACGCGCCGCCGGTCCACACACTCGCCAGCAGTCCGACGCCGACGCCAACACCCGCGAGGCGAGCGCCGTCCATGAGCACGCCGCCAACGAGCGTCCTGGGCGCCGCCCCGAGCGCGACGCGGATCCCGAGCTCGCGACGTCGGCGAGAGACGGTGTCGGCGAGCACACCATAGACGCCGATGGCACCGAGCGTCACCGCGATGATCGCGAAAACGCTCGCGAGCACGGTGTAGAAGCGCGTCGGCCCGACGGCGATGGCCACGCGATCCGACAGCGACTGGATGTCATACACAGGCACATCCGGGTCTGCCGCGCGTGTCACGCTCTTGATCGCCCCGAGTGGCGCGACACCACCACTACCTCGCGCCAGCACGCTCATGTCGGCGGATGGCGCCTGGGCGAAGGGCAGGTAGGTGGCCGGCTGCTCATCGCCATCGACGCCGTTCTGCTTCACCGTCGCGACCACACCGATGATCTGACGGGGAATCGAATCATCGACGGCGAGCATAACGCGACGCGTGAGTGGGTCACCGGCGCCGAGGTAGCGGCGCACGAACAGCTCGTCGACGATGGCGACCGGAGGGGCGCTGGCGTCGTCCCGATCGCTGAACAGGCGGCCGGCCTTGAGTGACACGCCGAGCGTCTTGAAGTAGTTAGGCGTTGCGGGAATGAAGAGCGCGACCGGGAGGTTGGACGGGTCCGGCTCGGGTCGCCCGACGACCGAGAGCAGGAACAGATTCGTGAAATTTCCGCCTGGCATCCCACCGGAGATCGTCGCGGCCTCGACGCCGCGCTCGGACTGAAGCCGCTCGAGCAGCGTCGTCGCGTACCGCACCTGGTCGACTTCACGCGGGTACGCGCGTCGCGGAAGCGTGAGCTGCGCGGTCGCGATCTGCGCGGTGTCGAACCCGAGCGGTCGATTCGCGAGCGAGACGAAGCTTCGGAACAGCAGCGTCGCGCCTGAGAGCAGTACCATCGCGAACGCGATCTGCGTCACGACCAGCATGCGCTGCACGAGGCGCGCGCGCCGGCTCATCGATGCGCCTCGGCCTTCCTCCCGGAGCGCGTTGGACAGGTCCATCCGAGAGCCCTGCAGTGCCGGAAGCAGTCCGAAGACGACCGCCGTGCCGAGTGAGGCGAGCAGGCCGAACGCGAGCGCGCGCCCGTCGACCGCGATCTCGTCGACCCTCGGCAGGTTCGTCGGTGCGAGCGTGCGAAGCAGCTTCACTCCGAGCGCGGCGATTCCAACGCCGACGGCGCCGCCTAACAACGCGATAACGGCGTTCTCTGTCAGCATCTGTGCGGCGATGCGGCGGCGTCCAGCGCCGAGCGCGCCACGGACCGCGATCTCTCGCGCGCGTGCGTAGCCGCGGGCGAGCGTCAGGTTCGCGACGTTCGCGCAGGCAATGAGCAGGACGAACACGACGGCGGCCATCAACGCCATCAACGCTGGGCGTAGCTTGCCGACGATCTGATCGAGCAGCGGCACGACCGTGACCGTCCAATCCTTGTTCGAGCCGGGGTAGTCGGTAGCGAGCCGCGTGCTGATGGCGCTCATTTCTCGGCGCACCGCGTCGAGCGATCGTCCGGGTGCAACGCGGGCGATGACGGAGAGCATGTGCGCGTTCCGATCCGCGATGATCTGCGGCGGTAGCGTGAGGGGCGTCCACAACTGCGTCGACGTACGCACGCTCGGCGAGAGCACGCCAATGACCGTGAACGGTGATCCGTCGAGCGTGATGGGCTTTCCGATGAGTGTCGAGTCCGCGCCGAAGCGGCGCAGCCAGAAGCTGTACGCGAGGATCACCGGCCGCTCGGCCGATGGCAGGCTGTCCGACGCCACGAATGTTCGCCCGATGTGCGTGCCGACGCCGAGGAGCTGGAAGTAGTTCGTGCTGACGCCAGCTGCGGGCACGCGTTCCGGCTCGCCGTTGGCCGTTGTCAGAATCGCGCGTCGCGGCCGCGATGCGGCGAGTCCTGAGAACGAGCGAGCCTGCGTGCGCCAATCGGCGAGATTCGCCGGTGTCACAGGGAACGACGGAAAATTCCGCGGCAGATTCGTCTCGGAGATCTGCACGAGGCTCGACGGGTCGCGATAGGGCAGCGACTTGAGCAGCACGCCGTCCACGGCGCTGAAGATGGCCGTGCTGGCTCCGATCCCGAGACCTAACGTGATGACGGAGACCGTCGCGTACGCTGGTGACGAGCGGAGCCGCCGGAAGGCGGAGCGAAGATCGGAACGCAGATGATCGAGCATCGGATGGAAGCGGTCGGGGCGAAGGCGCGGGGCGGGAACGCCGAACATGAAGGCGGCGGCGTAGACGAAATAGGCTCGTAGGGGCGGTCTGCCCTCAAGCCCCAAACTTCGCAATACGGGGCAGGCCACTTCGCAGGTTGGGCCGCCGCTACGTAGCGGCGACGCTGGACGGCGGCGGAGGTGTCGGTTCGCGGCTCAGGGTCGGAACCACTGAGTGCGGACGGTCACAGCTGAAACGGGTCGCGGAACAGGCATGGCGGACGTTCGCGCCCGTCATGAGTCATCAGTGCGTGAGTCGTCGGTCATCAGTCATCAGTCGAGTCGTCAGTACCAGCGAGTCGCAGCGATGGCGGTTCGTAGCCGTTCGCCAGGCGGGACTGAAAACTGATGACCGAGGACTGACGACTCACGACGTGTTACTCGCGAGACCAACCGCGGTCCTGCCCAGTCGTCAACGGGCTCTAATCACGCCGACGATCGGAGACGAGTATCGAGATCACCATGTATAGCCCGATGCCTCCGGCAAGCAGAAAGCCGGTGGTGCCGAGTCGCGGCCGCTGATTGATCAAGAGTCCACTCGCGATCAGGAGCCCGGTGAGTACCAGCCCAGTGAAGATGCGGTTGGCGATCTTCTGCATTCCCTTGAGCACGGTCGACATCTGCGGCGCATCGACCTTGAGGCTCATGTCGTTCGCCGCGAGGTGCTGCGTGATCAGATCGAGGCGGTGCGGCAGTGCGTTAATGAGCTCAGTGGACTGGGCGACGGCGCGGGCGAGCCGCGCCGGGGAGAAGTCACGTCGCGCTCGGTCGTTGATGATCTCGGCCGTGTACGACCGGATGGCTTCGGTGGGGTTGTAGGCCGGATCGAGGGCGCGCGTGATCGCGTCGAGGCTGAACAGCGTCTTGGCCAGTAGCGTGAGCTCGGCGGGAAGCTTGAGGCCGCGCTGATACGCGATGCTGATCGCGTCGTAGAGCACTCGGCCCGCGTGCATGTCACCCACGGCGCGCTCGTGATTGTGCGCGATGAGCGACGCAATCTCTCGAATGAACCCGGTGCGGTCGAAGTCGGCGATCGGCTCGCCGATCTCGATCAGCGTCTCACCGGCGTCGTCGCCACGATTCTCGGCCATCGCGAACAGCAGGCGGACAATGCGATCGCGCATTGGTGGTGACAGCCGAGCGGTCATGCCAAAGTCGATGAGCGCGAGCCGTGGTTCGTCCGGTGGTGCCGCGGGCGCGGCCTCTCGTTGCGCGACCTGCTCCAGCTTCGCGAGCGGCGATTCGGTGTTACGCTGCTCGACCCGCCGCTCGTTGGCGACGATGTCCGCCGGCGTGCGCGGGTTCTCATCGGCGGAGAGGACGAGGAAGATGTTTCCCGGATGCGGGTCGGCGTGGAAATGTCCGTCGATCGCGATCTGCTTGAGGTACGCCTTGCCTAACTCGTCAGCGAGGCGCGAGAGATCCGTATCGAGCCGAGCAAGCGGTGGAATCTCGTTGACCTTCACGCCGCGCACGCGCTCACTCGTTAGGACGCGCTCGCGCGTGTACGCTTCGACGACTTTAGGCACGAGCAGTCGCGGAAACTCGGCGAGGGATCGGCGGAACAGCGCCATGTTGCGTGCTTCCACACGGTAGTCCAATTCGTCGGCGAGTGCGCGCTCGAGCTGCTGTACCACGCCGACCATGTCCACTCGGGCGCCAGCGCGAAGGTGCGCGGACAGGAACCTCGCCAGCTCGCGGAAGAACTCGATGTCGTCGGCGAGGATCGGCCGGATATCGGGCCGCTGCACCTTCACGACGACCGCTCGGCCGTCGCGGAGCGTCGCCGCATGCGCTTGCCCAAGGCTCGCCGACGCGAGCGGCGTGTGGTCGAACGTCGCGAACAACTTGCTGATCCGGCCGCCGATCTGGTCGTGGATGACCTGCTCGATCTCGGCGAACGGTACGGGTGCGACGTCGTCCTGCAGGTGCTGCAACTGCTCGATGTACGCCTCGGGTACGAGATCGGGGCGCGTCGAGAGGACCTGGCCGAGCTTCACGTACGCGGGTCCGAGCTCCACGAGTCGCTTGCGGAATGCGACCGCGCGATTGGAGGCGCCGTCGCCTTCGGTGGCGTCGGGGCCAGCCGCTTCGTCGGGCGAGAGCTCGATGAGCCCTTGTTGCCGGGCGAAGTCACGGAGCCCGTAGCGAGTGAACAGCCCGACGGTCGCTGCCAGGCGTGGCAGGAAGCGCGGCGCGAGAATCATGCGGCCTGAGCAGGCAGAAAGCAGGCCAAGGGAGGGAACGGGGAACCGGGAACGGGGAACCGGTGCTGCGCGCTACTCGCTCGTAGCTCGCTGCAAGCAGCCTCTGTTTCCCGTTCCCGGTTCCCCGTTCCCGTATATTTCCGCCGACTTTACTCCGAGCCGAATGTCCGGACCCGTCGACGTGAAACACGTCCCCAAACCCTGGGGACACGAAACAATCTGGGCGCTCACCGACCGGTATTGCGGGAAGGTGCTGCACATCAACGCCGGTCAGGCATTGTCGGTGCAGTACCACACCACGAAGGACGAGACCGTCCATCTCCTGTCCGGACGGCTCGTGTACTGGGTCAAGCTCGACGGCGAGCTGCGCGACATGCGACTCGAGGCCGGCCAGTCCTTCCGCATAACGCCGGGCACCGTGCATTACATGGAAGCGATCACCGACTGTGACGTGCTCGAAGTGAGCACGCCCGAGCTCGATGACGTCGTTCGACTCAAAGACCGCTACGGACGGGAGGGAACCAGCGCACCATGAGGCTCACGCAATGAAGGTGATCATTCCGCTCGCCGGCAAAGGCACGCGCCTGCGCCCGCACACGCACATCACGCCGAAACCGATGCTCAAGATCGCCGGCAAGCCGGTGATGGAGTACGTCCTCGACGACCTGCGGCGACTCGGCAACGTGGAGGAGATCGTGTACATCACCGGGCACCTCAAAGAGAAAGTCGAGGAGTATGCCCGGACGAACTTCGCCGACATCCCGAGCGTGTTCATCGAGCAGAAGGTGCAGGATGGAACGGCGGGCGCGATCGCCCTGGCGCGTGAGCACGTCGACCAGCCAGTGCTGATCATCTTCGTCGACACGATCTTCGACGCGGACCTGTCGGTCACGAAGACGATCGACGCCGACGGCATCATGTGGGTCAAGGAAGTCGAGGACTATCAGCGCTTCGGCGTCGTCGTCACCGATGCCGACGGCAACATGACGAAGATCGTCGAGAAGCCGAGCACGCCGATCTCCAAGCGCGCGAACATCGGCCTCTATTATGTCCGCAACTGGAAGCTGCTCTACGAGGGCATCGACTGGGTGCTCACGCAGCCCAAGAACAAGGGCGAGTACTATCTCACCGACGCGTTCCAGTACATGATCGATCACGGCGCGAAGATCCGCGTGATCGACGTCGAGGGCTGGTACGACGCGGGGAAGATCGACACGCTGCTCGAGACGAATCGCGTGATGCTCGATAAAGGCCACGCGCGGCGGCCGAAGACCGACGGCGATTCGACCATCATCGATCCCGTCTACATCGAGGACGACGTGGTGCTGAAAGACGCACGGATAGGTCCTAACGTGTCGATCGGGCGCGGGTCGGTCATCGAGAAGTCGGAGCTCAAGGACACGCTCGTGGGTTCGAGCACGAAGATCACGGGCTCGAAGCTGGTGAACTCGCTCATTGGCGACTCGGTGGTGATCGAGGGCGTCAATGGCGAGTTGACGCTGGCTGACGACTCCGAGGTCCGCGCGACCTAGTCATTCCGAGCGAGCGTCAGCGAGTCGAGGAATCGCGATCATACCGGGAGAGGGGCCCCTCTGTCGGGACGATCGCGATTCCTCGACTGCGGCCTGACGGCCTCCGCTCGGAATGACAAGCTGTCTACGTAAAGCGTCGTATGGGGGACACGAGCCCGCGAGTCCAGATTCCGAACTAGCTAGTCGGAAGCTGGAACAGGCCTCAGGGACCTCCAATGCCTACTGCAGCCAACCGCGTCGATCCGCCCTACCACGAGCCGTCGCCGTCGGGCGTCGTGGTCAACGACGTACACTCACGCCTCAACCCGACCGTCGTCGACCGCGTCGTCACCGTGCGCTCGGCGGACGACGCCCGTGCCGCGATACTCGCCGCAGGCGAGGCTGGCCGGACGATCTGCGTCGCTGGCGGTCGCCACGCTATGGGCGGGCAGCAATTCGCGCAGGGCGGGGTCCTGCTCGACACCCAATCGTACCGTGGCGTCCGACACTTCGACGCCGAACGTGGCCTCATCGAGGTCGAGTCGGGCATGCAATGGCCCGAGCTCATCGACTGGCTGGTCGAACGTCAGAAGGGGGCCGAGGCACAGTGGGGAATCCAGCAGAAACAGACCGGCGCGGATCGCCTGAGCATCGGCGGTGCCGTGAGTGCCAACGTGCACGGCCGCGGCCTCACGCTGCGTCCGTTCATCGCCGACGTCGAAGCGCTCACCCTCATTGACGCCAGTGGCGAGCGTCGACGGTGTAGCCGTAGCGAGAACCCGGAACTCTTCCGTCTCGTGTGCGGCGGATACGGCCTGTTCGGCTTCATCGACACTGTGACCGTGCGTCTCGTGCCGAGGCACAAGGTGCGACGCGCGGTCGAGGTCGAGACAGCGGAACGCCTGATCGCGCGGTTCGATGAGCGCGTCGCCGATGGATACAAGTTCGGGGACTTCCAGTTCGCGCTCGATCCCGCGTCCGACGACTTCCTGAGACGCGGCATCTTCTCGTGCTACCGCCCAGTATCCAACTACACACCTATCCCCGAACGACAGCGCGCGCTGTCGCCGTCGGATTGGAAAAAGCTGCTGTGGCTCGCGCACTTCGACAAACAGGGCGCGTGGGATGCGTACACCAGGCACTATCTCGCCACGAACGGCCAGGTCTACTGGTCAGATACGCATCAACTGAGCACGTACATCGACGACTATCACTCGTGGCTCGATCACGAATCACACGCGTCTGGTCCGGCCACGGAGATCATCAGTGAGCTGTACGTGCCGCGTGAGTCGTTGCCCGATTTTCTCGCCGAGGCCGCGGACGACTTCCGCCTGAACCGTGTGGATTGCATCTACGGCACGATCAGACTCATCGAGCGGGATACCGAGAGCTTTCTCGCGTGGGCGAAGCAGCCGTACGCGTGTACGATCTTCAATCTCCACACGCATCACACCGCGGACGGCATCGAACACACGGCCTCGGCGTTCCGCCGCCTGATCGAGATGGCCGCGCGTCGTGAAGGCAGTTGGTTCCTGACGTATCACACGTTCGCCACGCGATCGCAGTTGCTGCGGTGCTACCCTGAGTTTCCCGAGTTCCTCCGTCTCAAACGGCACTACGACCCTAACGAGCGTTTCCAGAGCGAATGGTACCGACATCACGTCGCACTTCTCCAGCCGTAGGGCGACCATGACCACTGTCGGCACCGACCCGCTGCCGCGGTGGAACGGCATCACCGAACCGATGACGGTGCTCACGAATGTCATCCTCGGTGGGTTTGCGTTCGTGCTCGCCGCCAGGCTCGCGCTGAATGGGGCCGCCCAGGGAGTGGCGGCGTCCAGCGTACTCGGGGGCGGCTTGCTCGCCACCTCGCTCGCCGCGTTTCTCGGCGCCGTAGCACACGGCCTCGATCCGCGGAGCGATGCCGCTGGGCGCGACCGGATGTGGCGCGCGGCGCTCTACGCGACCGGCTTCATCGGCGTCGGTACGGTGGCGTCGGTGGCATTCTTCGCCGTGCGCGGAAGCACCCGCACGGCGATCCTCGTTTTCGCGGGACTCAAGCTCGTTGTCTACTGGATCAACGTGACTCGTCGACCGGAGTTCCGCGTCGCGGCTGCCGACTACGGCGGCGCGCTCGCGATCCTGCTCGCCGGGACGGTGTACGCGATGGTGCGATGGCACCTGCCCGGCAGTACCTGGCTCATCGCCGGCGTTGCTGTCTCGGTGGTCGCGGCGGTCATACAGGCGCGTCGCATCGCGCCGCACCGGCACTTCAACCACAACGACCTCTTTCACGTCGTTCAGATGGCCGCGCTGTACTGCTTCTACCGGGGCGGGATGCTGCTTGTCGACCGCTGAGCGGTACCCGGTGGTCGTGGTGGGCGGCGGCCCTGCCGGCCTGGCGACGTCGGCCGAGTTGCGGAGACGTGGCATCGGGCATGTGGTGCTCGAGCGTGGCACATCGGCGGGCCACACCTGGATGCACCTCTACGACAGCCTAACGTTGCATACAGGCAAGCACCTGTCGACGCTGCCAGGAATGTCGTTCGACCGACGCGTGCCGATCTTCCCGAGCCGTCGCGACTTCGTCGCGTATCTGCATCGCTACGTGGAAGTGCTCGAGCTGCCTGTCGAGACCGGCGTGACCGTCACCGCGGTCGACCGACATGGCGACGAATGGATCGTGCGAACGACGAAGGCGGATATCGCTGCACGCGATGTCGTCGTGGCGACCGGCATTGTCGCCGCGCCGCGTACGCCGAGCATGCCAGGACGTGAACGCTACCGTGGCCGCGTTTGCCACAGCGTCGAGTATCGCAACCCGGTTGGCTTCGAGGGCCGTCGCGTCCTCGTGATCGGTGTGGGCAACTCTGGCGGCGAGATCGCGAGCGAGCTGGCACGCTCGGGCGCGCACGTCGCGGTCGCAGTGCGCTCGGGCGCGAACGTCGTGCCTCTGCGGATCGCGGGCATCCCGATCCAGTACGTCGCGTTCGCGATGCGCGGCTTGCCCGTTGGCGCGCGCCGCGCGATTGCCAGCGCCATGGGCAAGGTCACCGAGCTTCGGCGCGGGAAGCCCGTGCTGCCAAGGCCATCGCACGGCGTGCTGGACTCGATCCCGCTCATCGGATTCCATCTGGTCGATGCCATTCGTGCGGGAGCCGTCGCGATGCGTCCGGGCGTTGCGTCGTTCACGGAGACTGGCGTCCGCTTCACTGATGGCATCGAGGAGTCGTTCGACGACGTCATCTTCGCGACGGGATTCACGCCGGCGCTCTCCCCGTTAGGCGGCCTGGTTCGAACGGACGCCAAGGGATTCGCGCTCCGCACAGACCGCGTGACGAGCGCCGATCAGCCGCACCTCTACTTCGTAGGTCATACGTACGACGCCACGGGTGGTCTGTACAACATCCGGCGCGACGCGGCACTCGCGGCGGAGCGGATCGCGGCAACGTCAGCCGGCCGGCCCGCGGCGTAGCCGCGAGCGCTCCGTACCACCGGACAGGGCGTGCTTCCGAACCCACCGCTCGTGCTGACAGTGCCCGCACGCGTCAGTGCACTCATCCTCGGTGTGCTGCTTGGGCTGTTCGTGCTGCGCGTGGTCGGCCAGATCGTTGTCGCGACCAGAGCGCCACAGTGGCTGCCACCAATGGCCCGGTGGTATTCCGGGCTCCTGCCGTACCGCTACCTGCTGCCGACGCAGATCGCGTTCGTCGCGTTCATGACGATGGTCGTATCGTCGGTGAGCGGACAATTTGTCCCGTTAGGCGTTGGATCGCCGGTCGCTGGCGCCTGGCTGATCTGGGGGAGTTACGTGTACGCGCTGGGCATGGTCGTACGGGCGATACGCTACGCGCTTGCGCGTCCGGAGCGCCGCGGGGTGCTCATCCCGATCGTCTTCCACTTCGTACTGGCCGCGTTCGTGTTCGTCTGGGGCTGCGCGCTCAGGCAGGGATGACAGCCGCGTTAGGCCAGCTCCGCCGCTGTCGCGAGGATCGTCATCGCGCGGGCGATGCCGAGTGTGCCCTCGATGTTGTGGTACCACTCGCCGGCCGTGTGCGCGTCGCCACCGCGGCCGCCAGCACCGATCGCGATCGCAGGAATTCCCGCCGCGATCGGTACGTTTGCGTCGGTAGACGCCGCCGCCAGCTCAGGCTCACGATCGATGAGCTGCGTCGCCTCGATCGCGCTCAGCACCAGCGGATGGTCGGCGGAGATCTCGCCGGACGGGCGATTGCCGATCACCATCACGTCGTACGCCAGCGGGGGCGTCGCTGTGGCGCGGCGCGCGTTCTCCTGCTGTGCCGCCGCACGAACGATGATCCGTACCTCGCGATCGAAGCGCTCGAGCACCGACGCCGACGTCGATCGCAGATCCACCTCGAGCCAGCCCTGCTCGGGGATCGAATTGATCGACGTGCCGCCACCGATGCGGCTCACCGAGAGCGTCGTGCGCGGCGTCTTGGGCAACGGAAGCGATGCCAGCATCGACGCCGCCGATGCCGCCGCATGCACCGCGTTAGGTATCCCGAACGCCGCCCAGCTGTGGCCGCCGGGACCACGAAACGCGATGTGATAACGGCGCGAGCCGAGCGCCTTGTGGACGATGCGCTCGTCGCCGGCGCCATCGAGCGCGATCGCGGCCGCCGGCTCGTCGGATAGATGCGCGAACAGGTGCTTCGCGCCACGAAGATCACCCGCGCCTTCCTCACCCGTGGTCGCCGCGAACACGATCGGTCGCCGCGTCCGCAAACCGCGACCGTCCATCTCCTCGGCGATCGCGAGCATGGCGGCCAACCCGCGACCGTTGTCGCCAATGCCGGGACCCGTCACGCGATCCCCCTCCTGACGAAACGTGAGCGCGACATCGCGTGCGAAGACGGTGTCGAGGTGCGCACACACGAGCACCGGTTGCGTGTGCGTCAGCCCGAACCGCGTCGCGACGACATTCCCGGCGGAATCGATGTGCGCATCATCCAGTCCTATCGACCGAAGCTTCGCCTGCACCCACACCGCACGCAGCCCCTCGTCGCCGGTTGGTGCGGCGATCTGCGAGACGGCGATCTGCGTGCGGATGATCGCGGCGTCGCGCGCGGCGATCCGCGCATGCGCGTCCGTCAAAGCGCGGTGCGTGCGGGTCGTCGGGGAGTCGGACACGCGCGTCGTGGGCATGCGTAATTCTAACCGGCGTCGCCGGGCGCACACGATGCCGCGACCGTAGCTTCTGGCCATGTCTGATCAATCCGCCACGCCCGGCGACATTCCGCGCCTCGGCCGCAACGTGCTCGTGCTTGCCGCCGTGTCGTTCCTGACCGACGCGTCGAGCGAGATCATCTACCCGCTACTGCCGATTTTCCTGACGACGGTACTTGGCGCGAGTGCTTCGGCCGTTGGCGCGATCGAAGGCGCTGCGGAGACGACGTCCGCGCTTCTCAAGCTCGCGAGTGGCTGGTGGTCGGATCGTGTGAGCCGGCGGAAGCCGCTCGTCGTTGCGGGATACGCGCTCGCGTCACTGGCGAGGCCGTTGATCGGCATCGCGCAATCAGCAACGCAGGTTCTGGCTATCCGCCTCGTGGATAGGGTGGGGAAGGGCGTGCGCGGCGCGCCCCGGGACGCGTTGATCGCTGAATCTGTGCACCCGTCGATTCGTGGTCGCGCCTTCGGCTTTCACCGCTCGGCGGATCACGCCGGCGCAGTGGTCGGTCCACTCATCGCGTTCGCCCTGCTCAAGTGGGAGCACATTCCACTGCGAACCGTCTTCCTGCTCGCGGCGATACCAGGGGTGCTGTCAGTCATCGTTCTGGTCGCCGGTGTTCGCGAGACGCCCCGGAACGTCCCCGCGCCGGAGCCAAGCGCTCCGCAGGTATCGGCAGCCGGCGCGGCCGAGCTTGGCCGTCCATTCTGGACGTTCTTCGCCTCAATCCTGTTGTTCACGCTCGGCAACTCCACGGACGCGTTTCTCATCCTGCGCGCGAACCAACTCGGCGTATCGGTCGCGCTCGTGCCGATCCTCTGGGCGGCATTGCACGTCGTGAAGTCGGCCGCCAGCGTGCCGGGCGGTGCGCTGTCCGATCGCCTGGGACGCAAACCATTGATTCTCGCCGGCTGGGCGGTCTACGCCGCGGTGTACTTCGCCTTTGGACGTGCGACGGCGACGTGGCACGCGTGGGTCTTGTTCCTGACCTACGGGATCTTCTTCGGCCTCACCGAGGGAACGGAACGCGCTCTCGTGGCGGATCTCGTGGGGCAGCGTCGCCGCGGAACGGCGTTCGGCTGGTACAATCTCGCGATCGGGATCGGCGCACTACCGGCGTCGCTGCTGTTTGGCGTCGTGTGGGATCGCTACGGGCCGACCGCGGCGTTCGACCTTGGCGCCGCGTTGGCGGTCGCGGCCGCGATTGTCTTACTGGCCGTGCGGCCGCAGCTATCGACCGGAGCCCGGCTGCTGACGCCTAGCGCGGCGTCACCGCGACTACCGGTTTCCGAGCCGTGACGCCACGGATGAGGGCGTCGATGGAGCCGCCGTCAGCAGCAGCGCGAGCCAGGTCGCGAGTATCTGCTCTCGAGTCGCTGCTTCATGAACTCGTCGCGCGACACCACCTCGCAGCCCGGGTGATGCGCAGCCATGTGCGTCAGGTACCGATCGTAGTCCGGCGCGCCGACGATCGTCCGCACGACGTTCGCTACGCGTCGAAGTCGGGCCACCCATCCGAGGGCCTCGGTGACTCCGCCCGCCGCAGCAAGCGGCGCGGTGCCTAACGCTATTCCCCTGTCACGCATCAACGAGCTCCTCCCGTCGCGGAAGCGCCAGGCCCACGGCGAGCCAGGTGCGTCTCGAACAGCTCGAAGATGCGTCGATACTCGTCCGCCCACGACGACGGCCTCACGAAGCCGTGGTCCTCGACCGGATACGGCGCGAGCTGCCAGCCTGTCTTGCCGAGCTCGATGAGACGCTGCGTGAGCCGGACGATGTCCTGAAAGTGGACGTTCACGTCGACCATGCCGTGCGCCATGAGCAGCGGATCCTCGAGGCCCTGCGCGAAGTAGATGGGCGAAGATCGCCGATACGCGAGCGAGTCGTCCTGCGGCTGGTTGAGAATGCGCGCCGTGTACGGATGGTTGTAGTGCGCCCAGTCAGTGACGCTTCGCAGGCCGGCGCCAGCACCGAAATGTTTTGGCTCCGTGAACAGCGCCATGAGCGTGATGAAGCCGCCGTAGCTGCCGCCGTAGATTCCGATGCGCTCGGGATCGATGCCGAACTCCTTTGCCAGATACCGCGAGCCATCGACGTTGTCCTGCAGGTCGCGCCCACCCATCCACCGATAGATCGCGGTGCGCCAGTCGCGGCCGTAGCCCGCGGAGCCGCGATAGTCGAGATCGAGAACGGTATACCCCTTGGACGCGAGGTACTGGTTGAACATGTACTCGCGCGAGTACGACGACCAATAGTTGTGAACGTTATGCAGGTATCCAGCGCCGTGGACGAAGATGACGCCCGCGCCGTTAGGCTGTGCGCCGACGTCTTTCGGTCGATAGATGCGCGCCGGCACCTGCACCCCGTCTGACGCCGGGACCATCACGATCTCCGGCACGATCCAGTTGAACGCGAGCCACTCGGCGGACGGAGAGGTGGTGAGCTGCGTCGGCGATGCGCCGGGCCGATTCCGCATCACGAACAGCTCCGGCGGTCTGTTGGACGTCGAGAAGACGTCCGCCAGCATCGTCCCGTCGGGCGACACGGTCACATTGTGGCCACCGACTCTTGACGTGAGCCGCTCCCGCGCGCCACCGGTGACTGGCATCCGGTAGAAATGCTGCTCGAATGGTGACGCCTCGCTCGTGTGGATCTCGAACGAGCGTCCGTCGGCGGAGAGCTGGGCAGCCGTTACTTCCCACTTGCCGCGGGTGAGCTGACGTCGATCGCCGCCGCTCGCGTCCATTGTGTACAGATGCGCGTAGCCGTCCGCTTCCGATACGAACCACAGGCGCTTGCCGCCGTCGTACCAGCCGCCACAGCCGTAGCACGGCCCGCCGACCCACGCGCTGTCTCGCAGCACATCGAGCGTCTGCAGCTTGCCCGTCGCCGCGTCCAGCCTGTGGATATACCGCGCCTTGTAGTCACGCGCCTCGGCGAAGATGAGCGCGGCACCGCCGTCGTCGGTCCAGCCTAACGTCGTCGCCTGCGATGGCGGTTTGGTCGTATCCGACGGCACCACCTGCAGCCACGTGAGGTCGCCGCTCGGCAACTTCATGTAGGCCACGCGACCGCCGCTCTGCGCGTCGCCCACCTTCGTGCGGACGGTGAGCTCCTCTGTGTAGCCACTCGTCGTGACGTAGTTCGGCACGCGCGTCTGCGCGGCCTTTTCCGGCTGCACCGACGTCACAAGCAGCAGCGCGTTCGCCGTCGGCGACACGGACAGCGAGGCAATCCGCTCGTTCGTGCCGAGATAGAACGGCTTCACGCGCAACGCTTCGCGCGCCTTCTTTTCAGCCTCCCGAATGCTGTCCTGACGCGCGCGGTCGCGAATGACGTCGAAGAGTTCACGCTGTTGCGCCTCCAGCGTGGCGCGCTGCCCTTGTGCCTTCGCCGAGTCTTTCGGGGCAGGGCCGGCACGGACGTCGGTCAGTTGTCGCACGAGCCCGCCATCGAGGTCGATGGAGAACACGTTGTTGTCGCGGACGAAGAAGACGCGACGGCCGTCGGCGGAGAAATGTGGGTCTCGCTCGTCGGAGACGGTTTGCGTCAGCCGACGAACGGTCCCGGCGGGAAGCGACACGATGTACAGGTCGCCCTGAGACGAGACGACGCGCGATCGCCTGTCGCGTGCGAGATCGCCGGTCTCGAGCAGGGCACCGACGCTGTCTGCCAGCGCGTCGCTCACGCGTTCGGGAGCGGCGCCGCCGGCGGCACGGACGCGGTACAGGTGCGCCGGCTCACGCCAGTCCGTACCCGCGGGATTCCACTGGAAGTACAGCCAGCGGCTGTCCGCGCTCCACTGTACGCGCTGCGGTTCGCGACCGTAGAGCTCGGGGCCACGCATGATACTCGGAATGGAAAACTCGAGCGCGCTCGTTTTGGTCGCCGCGGATTGGGCACCTAACGCGCTGCATGCGGTGATCGCTACAGCGGCACTACCGAATGCGAGCCTGATCGAGATCATCCAACATCCTTGCAATAGGAGTACTGCTGTTAGCTGCACGCAGCTGGGAACGTCTGCCGACGGCTGCAAGCAGGCAGCTACCAGCCATCAGCCATCAGCCATCAGCTAACCACCCAGCGTCACCCAGCAACCAGCACGACCACCCAGCCACCAGCTTGCAGTGTATCCCCAGTCCCCAGTCCCATTCGTCAGTCTCCAGCCACCGCTACTCGCCCCTCGAACGGCACTTCAGTCGATACTGCCGGCTTACTCCCTCGCACGACTGACAGCCACTCACGCGCCGATTCAGCGAGAATCACCAGCACCGAGATCGCAAAGAACGCCGCAACCATCGCGTCCACGCGGTCGTTCCAGATGATGCGTGTCGCGTCTGCAATCGTCTTCACGCCCGGCGGAGGCGCCCCCGCCGCGATCGCCTGCGAGAACCGGCTCGCGTGCGCCAGGAAGCCTAGCCGCGGGTCTGACGAGAAGATCTTCGTGTAGGCCGCCGTCATCGTCACGATGCCGAGCCACGCCAGCGGCAGCATCGTCACCCAGGCATATCGCTGCTTGCCCATCTTGATGATGACCGTCGTGCCGACGCACAGCGCCACCGCCGCGAGCAGCTGGTTCGCGATGCCGAATAGCGGCCAGAGCGAGTTGATGCCGCCTAACGGGTCGACGACGCCCTGATACAGGAAGTAGCCCCACATCGCGACGAAGATCGCGCTCGCCAGCACGACCGCCGGGTACCACGAGACGCGGCCGAACGGCTTCCAGAGGTGGCTGCCGAGGTCCTGCAGCATGAAGCGACCGACGCGCGTGCCGGCGTCGAGCGTCGTCAGGATGAACAGCGCCTCGAACATGATCGCGAAGTGATACCACAACGCCATCGCGGTAGAGCCACCGAGCACGCTCGAGAAGATATGCGCCATCCCGACCGCCAGGCTCGGCGCACCGCCCGTCCGTGAGAGCAACGATGCCTCGCCCACGTTCCGCGCCAGCGTCTCCAGCTCGGCCGGCTGCAGCACGAATCCCCAATTCCGGATCGCCTCGGCTGCACTCTGCGCCGTCGTGCCAATGGCTGCGGCCGGCGCGTTGATCGCGAAGTAGATACCCGGCGTGAGCACGCACGCCGCGATGAGCGCCAGCATCGCGACCATCGATTCGAGCAACATCCCGCCGTAGCCGATCATCCGTGCATCAGGCTCGCGCTCGAGGAGCTTCGGCGTCGTGCCTGACGAGATGAGCGCGTGGAAGCCGGAGATCGCGCCGCAAGCGATGGTGATGAACGCGAATGGAAACAGCTTGCCGGCGAACACCGGCCCCGTGCCGTCGACGAACCTCGTGAGCGGCGGCATCTCGAGCGGCGGCAGCACGACGAGAATGCCGATCGCGAGCGCCGCAACCACGCCGAGCTTCACGAACGCCGACAGGTAATCCCGCGGCGCCAGCAGCAGCCACACCGGCAGCACCGATGCGGCGAAGCCATAGCCCATGATCAGCAGCGCGAGCGATTTCCGGCTCAGCGTGAACATCGGTGCGAGCTCGGGATTCGCGGCGACCGCGCGCCCCACATACAGCGCGACGATCAACAGGACGAGCCCCATCGCCGTCGCTTCGAGCACCCGATGCGGCCGGATCCATCGCAGATAGCCGCCCATGAGCAGCGCGATGGGAATCGTTAGGCCCACGGTCACGACGCCCCACGGACTCTCGCCGAGTGCGTTCACGACCACGAGCGCAAGCACGGCGATCAGAACGATCATGATGCCGAGCACCGCGATGAGCGCGGTGTAACCCGCGACCGGGCCGATCTCTTCCTTCGCCATCTGCCCGAGCGATTTTCCGTTTCGGCGAACCGACGAACAGAGGATCACGAAGTCCTGCACTGCGCCGCCGAGCGCGACGCCGACGAGAATCCAGATCATGCCGGGCAGGAACCCGAACTGCGCCGCGAGCGTCGGCCCGACGAGCGGCCCCGGACCGGCGATGGCGGCGAAGTGGTGGCCGAACACGATCCAGCGATTGGTCGGCACGTAGTCGCGACCATCGTTGAGCCGTTCTGCGGGAGTCGTGCGATTCGCGTCGAGCGCGAAGATCTTCGTCGCGATGAACCGACTGTAGAAGCGGTACGCGATGAGGTACGTGCAGACCGCTGCCGTCACCAGCCACGCCGCGCTCACGCGCTCGCCACGAGACAACGCGAGCCATGCGAATGCGCTTGCACCGATGAGCGCGACGAAGATCCAACCGAGCCACGAGAGCAACTTGCCCATGCGCGTGCCGTCCCTTGGGTATCGTTGCCGCCAAATTGGTCGTCTGCTCCAGTGGAATCAACCGTGGAATCATTCGCGACTGAACGGCGCCTCCTCCGCGGGTGCCGCGTCTTCTTCAGCGTGGTTACCTTTGCACTACCAAACAGCCACTGTGACTGCCTCACTCTCCCGACTCATCCTGCTCGCGATGCTGGTCGATCTCGCGAGCTGCGCGCGCCCCGCGTCAAGTCCAGCGCCCGGTTCGAGCGCCAGCATGGCCACCGCAACGCAGATGCCCATCGCCAACGGGGTACACACGGCAACGCGAGGGATTCTCGAACCGCTCTCCGCCGAAGCGCTGGTCGTGCTTCCGCTGCAGGCACTGCGGCTCACGGTCCCCGAATGGAGCGCCAACGTCGGTGACCAGCGCGCCTACCTCGCTACCGTCAGCGATGAGATCGCGTTCGCCGTCCGCGACCGCGCATTCAAGGGCAAGTGGGCATTCCCGGAAGATCTCGCGCGTGCCGCGCGGCGGAATCCGGGCTATGCGCCGGACCCGTACACGATCGACGTCGCCCCACTCGCGCCCGTCCAGCGCGATCCCAACAAGATCATCGCCGAGCCACTCGCGGGGCAGCTGCGCGCGTTCGCTGGCCTGTTCAACGGGCGATACGCGCTCATCCCGGTCGAGATGCGGCTAGCGCCTGACACGAGCGGCGGCGGTCGCGCGAGCGTTCATCTCGTCATCGTGGATGCGCGCGCCGCGAGGATCACGTGGATGGGCGACGTTTCAGGCGACGCTGCGCGCACGTTCTCACCCGCGATCGCCGCTGGCCTCGCCGGTCGCGTCGCTGATCTCTTCACACCCGCTCGCTGAGCTGAACGACATATGGCCGTTCCCTGCACGCTGATTCCCGGTGATGGCATCGGACCTGACATCACCGACGCCACCGTACGTGTTCTCGAAGCGGCTGGAGCTGAATTCGAGTGGGACAGGCGGCTTGCCGGCATGGCCGCGGTCGACAAGTTCGATGACCCGATGCCTGATGAGACCATCGAGTCCATCGAGCGCACTGGCCTCGCGCTGAAGGGCCCGCTCGAGACGCCCGTCGGCGGTGGCTATCGGTCGGTCAACGTCGCACTGCGTCGCACATTCGATCTGTACGCGAACGTACGTCCGGCCCGTTCAGTCGTTCCGGGCGGGCGATTCGAGAACGTCGACATCGTGCTCATCCGCGAGAATACGGAAGGTCTCTACTCCGGCATCGAGCATTACATCGCGATCGGTCCCGATCCGCGTGCGGCCGCCGAATCGACCGCCGTCGTCACGCGCTATGGCTCGGAGCGCATCATTCGTTATGCGTTCGAGTACGCGCTCGCGCATGGCCGCAAGAAAGTCACGCTCGTGCACAAGGCAAACATCCTGAAGATGACCGGCGGCCTCTTTCGGGAAGTCGGGCAAGCACTGGCGAAAGAGTTCGCCGGTCGCGTGGAATACGACGAGCGCATCGTCGACGCGATGGCCATGCAGCTCGTCATCAAGCCGGAGATCTTCGACGTCGTCGTGACGACGAACCTGTTCGGTGACATCCTCTCCGATCTCATCTCGGGACTCGTCGGCGGACTCGGTCTCGCGCCAGGCGCCAACCTCGGTGAGAACGCCGCGATCTTCGAGGCGGTGCACGGTACGGCGCCGGACATCGCGGGGAAGGGCGTCGCGAACCCGGGCGCACTCATTTACGCGGCGTGCCTGATGCTCGAGCACCTCAAGGACCACGCACGCGCGCGGCGCATTCGTAACGCCATGGAGAGCGTGATCCGCGAACGAAAGACCGTCACGCGCGACCTGGGCGGCACCGCGACCACCGCACAATTCTCCGACGCCATCATCGCCCGCCTCGCGTGACAGCTGCAGCTGGCACAATGCTGACGGTGTTTCACGTGTCTGATCTGCATTTCGGGCGCCCGACGATCCCCGAGCAGATCGCCGCGATCGAGACGATCGTGCAGGAGCGTCGCTTCGACGTCGTGGCGATCTCGGGCGATCTCTCACAGCGTGCTCACCCCGGCGAGTTCGTGGCTGCGCAGGCGTTCATCCGCGACGCGAACCGCGTGAGCAAGACCATCGTCATCCCCGGCAACCACGACGTCGTGTGGTGGAAAGCCCCACTCGGCATCGGTGACAAGAACCGACCGTACGAGACCTATCGGCAATACATCTCCGAAGATCTCGAGCCGGTGCTGCGCGTGCCCGGTGCGACATTCGTGGGCCTCAATACTGCACAGGGAGTCACTCGCCATACGCTCACGTGGCGCGTGCGGGACATCTCGATCATCGGCGCGCTCAGGCGCTCACAGATCGATCGCGCGCGCGAGGAGTTCGAAGGCTCACCAGCGGACGCGGCGCGTGTCATCGTGATGCATCACAACCCGGTGAAGGGAGAGCTCTCCGGTCGACACGGACTCAAGGATACACGCAAGGTGCTCGGTGCCTTCGCACAGATGGGTGTGGACCTCGTGCTCTGTGGACACGACCATCAGGAAGCGGTCCACTTCATCGAGCACACACAGAAGGGCACGGTGATTTCTACGGCCGGTACCGTCTCCAGCAGATCGCGAGGTGGCCGCCCGTCGTCAGCAAACGTCATTACGATTCGAGAACAGACGATTGAGGTCGCGACGCTCGTGTGGTCGGCGGCCGAGCGGACTTTCACACCAGGACCCTCACGGTGCTTCGATCGTTAGGCAAGTTGTTTGCACGGTCGCAGGACCAACTGCAGCTCGCGTTCGACACGGCGCCGCGGACGGCGTCGGAGCTGCTCGTGCGGCTCAAGGGGATGGGACTCACCGATATCGACCGCTGCCGCCTGACGCGGAATCGCGCGGTCATGGTGAGCTATCGCGGGCGCGAGCTGCGCGTGCATCAGGGGTACCTCACGGCGCCGAACGAGGTGCTCGCGTCGATCGTGATGTTCGTGAACGGACGCACGCCGGCGGCACGGCGACTCGCGCGGCGTCGCATCCTCGCGCATCCCATCGCGCGGTCGCCGAGAATTCGGAGGCCAGACGCGGCGCACCCCGATGACGCGCCGCTCACGAAGCGTCTGACGCAGTGGCATCGCCGGTACAACGATCGCCACTTCGATGGCGCGCTCAAGGCCATTACGGTGCGCGTCTCCCGCCGCATGCGCGCGCGACTCGGGCACTACATGTCGGCGTCCGCTTCGGGTGAGCCGTCCGAGATCGTCGTGAGTCGCCGACACATCCGCCGTCACGGGTGGGAGGAGGCCCTGCACACGCTGCTGCACGAGATGGTGCACCAGTGGCAGGACGAGACCGGCCACCCGATCGATCACGGCCGTGTGTTCCGTGCGAAAGCGCGCGAAGTCGGCGTCGCCCCCTCCGCGCGCCGAACCGTTACACCGGTGCGTTCGCGCCGCGATCTGCCGCGCGAGAAGAACGCCCCCGCGGCGGCGCAGCACCTGTCGCTCAAGGCCGCGCGCGAGGAGTAATACGTTCGTCGTTCCTGGCCATCGCGCCGGGGCCGGTGCGAACTCCGATTTGGCGGATCTGTAATGCGAGACTACCGGATACGGCTCTGCATTCAGGCATCGTGGCGCCCGGGCCGGTCGGAACGGCGATTCCGCGGATGGCGCGGAAGAAGCAGGATGCCGCTCGGTAGATCCGGGCTCCTCACGCAACGAGCCGGATCTCTTGGGAACGGCCGCTCGGGCCGCAGGAGTCTCTCGAGCGGCTGTGCCCATTCTTCAATCAAGGTCCGGCGAGGGCCAGCGTCGATGCAAAGCCGTATCCGGCCGTTTTCTGTGTCATCCGCAAAATCGCAGTTCCCACCGGCCCGGCACGATAATGCCTGAATGCAAAGCCGGATCCGGTTGTTTCGCAGTGCACATCCGCCGAATCGTAGTCCCAACCGGCCCCCGCGCGATGATCTGTAATGCCCGATCGGACTCCGCTCGTTAAGTTTTCCCGCCTATGCCATCTCCAATCGATTTCTACGATATCGACACCGTGCTCGCCGAAGAGGAGCGCGCCGTCCGCGACAGCGTCCGACAGTTCGTCGACGAACGCGTCCTCCCGATCATCGGCAAATGCTACGTCGACGGTCGGTTCCCCAAAGAGCTCATTCCCGAGATGGCCGCGCTCGGCGTCCTCGGCGCCAATCTGCCCGAGGAATACGGCTGCGCGGGGCTCAATAACGTCTCGTACGGGCTCATCATGCAGGAGCTCGAGCGCGGCGACTCCGGCATCCGGTCGTTCGCGTCAGTCCAGGGCGCGCTCGTGATGTACCCGATCTATGCGTTCGGCAGCGAGGAGCAGAAGCGCCGCCTACTGCCCGCGATGGCGAAAGGTGACGTGATCGGATGCTTCGGCCTCACGGAACCGGACTACGGATCCAACCCGTCCGGCATGATCACCATGGCCCGCGAGCAGAGCGATGGGACGTGGATCATCAATGGCGGCAAGATGTGGATCACCAACGGATCCCAGGCGCAGATCGCCGTCGTGTGGGCGAAGACGAACGACGACAAGTCCGACAAGTCCATCCGCGGCTTCGTCATCCCTACGAACACGCCCGGGTTCACGGCCAAGGATCAGAAGGGCAAGCTGTCACTCCGTGCCTCGGACACCAGTGAGCTCGTCTTTCAGGACGTATGCGTTCCCGCCGAGGCGATCCTCCCGAAGTCGGGCGGCCTCAAGAGCCCCCTCATGTGCCTCACGCAGGCACGGTATGGCATCTCGTGGGGAGCGATCGGCGCCGCGATGGCGTGTTACGAGGAGTCGCTCTCGTACGCGCGGAACCGCGTGATGTTCGACAAACCGCTCGCCGGGTTCCAGATCCAGCAAGCGCGCCTCGCCGACATGGTCACGGAGATCGTGAAGGCGCAGCTCGTGTCGCTGCACCTGGGCCGCCTCAAGGACCGCGGCACGATGACGCCGCAGCAGGTGTCACTCGCGAAGCGGAACAACGTCAACATGGCGACGGACATCGCACGCGAGGCGCGACGGCTACTAGGTGCGAATGGCATTCTGGCCGAGTACGCGTCGATGCGTCACATGGCGAATCTCGAGAGCGTGTACACGTACGAGGGGACGCACGACGTACACACGCTGATCCTCGGTCAGGCGGTGACGGGCATCAACGCGTTCAACTGACGAACGGACACGAGTCGCTCGTCGCGTTGGATGTCGACGCTCGCGCCGAATCGCGTCTGCTGATGTCTCCTGTCCGCGTGCGGCGTACGCGGGCGATGAAGGTCGCTGGCGTGCTGGCTTCGACGGTGGTGGCGACACTGCTTGCGCCGCCGACGTCCCAGGCCAGCGCGCAGCAGCCCACCGCCTCGTTGCCAACGCAGCGTGCGGGCGTGCAGCGGCCGTGGCGCATGAGCGTGCGTGCGGACAACGACGCGTTCAACTTCTGGCGCTCCATCACGGACCGCCCCGACAAGGAATACACGAACGGCGATCAGGTCGTGATCGAGATCGCCGGCGCGCCGTGGTGGGGCAAGCGCTTCGCGAAGGGCCGCTCACCGTGCGACGGCGCCGAGACGCCTGACATGCGCTGCCTAACGACGACGCTGTCGATCGGTCAGGACATGTACACGCCGAAGCCGGGTCACGAACCGGGGGTCGTCCCCGACTGGCAGAACGAACGCCCGTACGCCGCATGGTTGTACGCCGGCGCGGAGGCGCGCATCGCGTCCGAGCGATCGCTCCGCACCGTAGGCCTGGAGCTTGGTGTCACCGGGGGGCCGGCGTTCGGCGAGTTCGCGCAGCGCACCGCGCACAAATTGACCGGCGTGTACTCGCGCGAGCCCGTCGGGTGGGACACTCAGATTGGCTTCGAACCCGGTGTCGTGCTCACGGCGAGAAATACACACCGCTTTACGGCGCGGACCGCGTCCGGCAACGCCATTGCCGACTTCGTTCCGCACATCGGCGTGTCGCTGGGCAACATTCTCACCGAGGGCGAGACCGGCTTTCAATCGCGGGTCGGCGTGAATCTCTCGAATCCGTGGTGGACCAGCGGCTGGCGTTCCCGCGCGCCCTTCGAGATCTACCTCCATGGCGGCGCGCGCGTCGAAGCCGTCGCGCGCAACATCACGCTGGATGGGAACACGGTCGGCGCCGCGCGACGGGTTGACCGCACACCGTTTGTTGGCGAGTACTCCGTGGGTATTGGCGGGCGCGTGCGCGGCCTCGTCGCGGAATGGCGCGCGGTCACGCGCAGCCGAGAGTACGGCACGGGTCCGTCGGGACACGCGTACAGCACACTGCTCGTGAGCTACGAGGTTCCTGCGCGCGGTCATTGACCGGCTCGGCACAGGGTAGGGCATCGCGTCGATTCCGGACACGACCGTTCACGGCCCGGTCGTAAAGCT